>Ga0255760_10003090_pt1 | contig 15047 bp, 14 predicted proteins | sample 071ome_25_FD_179960 | JGI IMG/M metagenome (GOLD analysis project Ga0255760, IMG submission 179960) | Coastal salt marsh microbial communities from the Groves Creek Marsh, Skidaway Island, Georgia - 071410BT metaG (version 2) | ecosystem: Environmental > Aquatic > Marine > Intertidal zone >... | reverse complement strand
ATTACTATCGCAGATAATCCGCTATGAATACAGTATTATTTACCAAAGAGCTCAAGCGAAACAGAAAGAATACGCTCATCTGGACGGCCATAGTTTTGGCGTTCACTTTGATGATTTTGAGCATCTATCCATCGTTCTCACATATGGGTAAGGATATGGTGAAACTGATGAGCAGCTTACCGGAAGAATATGCCAAAGCCTTTGGAATGGATGAGGCGACTTGGAGTTCAATCATTGGTTTTTATGCCACGTATTACGGCATATATATCACTTTGTTGATGGGTATTTATACCGCTTCTACTGGCGCAACCATCATCGGTAAGGAGGAGCGCGACGGCACGGCGGAATTTCTATTGACGAGACCTATTTCAAGAGGCAGTGTGGCCGGCACGAAGCTTGCGGTATTGGGAGCGCTCTTTATCATCGTATACCTCGTTCAAACGCTGGTAGCGGTCATTGGCATGAACCTTTTTGGCTCGGAAATCGCTTGGGACGCGATGGTGGCGATGCATATTCATGGCTTCTTCCTCATTGCCTTTTTCACCGCAGCCGGTGTGCTGATGGGCTCCTTTTTGTCGGTGAAGTTGAATTATATGGGCCCAATTGTGGGAATGATTTTCGGGAGTTATTTCTTGAATGCTATTGGAAGTGCTACTGAATCTGTTGAATGGCTAGCCTACTTAAGTCCATATCATTACCTGCCCTTGACTTTAGATCAAGGTACCTTAGAGCCCAATATGTTTGCCTGTGGGGCAATGGCCGTATTAACTGCCTTAATGGTCTGGATAAGCTATGGCCGGTATCTAAAACGAGATATATTAGGGTAATCCTTAAAGCGTATTCCCGACCTGCTCTTTGATTTTTTCTAATTCGTCTTTCATTTCCACGACGAATTGCTGCATTGGTGCATAGTTGCTCTTGGAGCCGAGTGTATTGATTTCACGTCCCATTTCCTGGGCAATGAAGCCAAGTTTCTTACCGCTTGCGGGCACATTCATGGTTTCACGGAAATACTTGAGGTGGTTGGTCAAGCGAACTTTTTCTTCGTTTACATCGAGTTTTTCGATGTAGAAGATGACCTCTTGCTCGTAGCGATTGTGGTCGACCTCCATGCCTTCTAATCCTTTGAGGAGTTTTTCGCGAACGGCTTCCAAACGCGCTTGTTCGTGCGGGGCGATGCCGGAAAGTGCGGCTTCGATGGCATCTAATCTTGCGTTGAAGTCTTGGGCGATGGAGGCGCCTTCTTGGGTGCGAAACTCAGAGAATTGGTCCAATGCCTCATCTAACAAACCCTGCAAAAAGGCCCATTCCTCCTCGGTGAGTTCAGATTTTGAGCTGCCTAGTACGTCTGGCATGCGCATGACGGCGGCGATCAAATCTCCTTTGATACCCACCTCGCGCTCTAAAGCGGTCAACTGGTCGAGATAGGATTTTGCCAAATCCATATTGATGTCGGCGGCACTTTCGATGCCCGTCACCTCGGCGTAGATGTTGATATCGATCTTACCGCGCAATACTTTTTCTCCCACGCATTTGCGTATCTCTAATTCTTTTTCACGGAAGATAGGCGCCACACGTGCGTTCAAATCAAGGCCTTTGCTGTTGAGTCCGCGGATTTCCACGGTGATCTTTTTTCCGGCTACTTGGCCAACGGCTTTGCCGAAGCCTGTCATGCTTTGAATCATGGGAGTAAATTTTTGCTAAGGTAGGAAATCAAAGGCATCCCTAAGCTTTGAAGGAGCGCCCGTAGAAACTCACGAAATAGACCCCTGCGAAGATGCACAAGGCCCCGCCCAACATGTTAAGCGACCAAGGTTCATCGGCGAAAATCAAACTGAGGATACTCGCAATCAAGGGCTGTAAATAGATATAGGCCCCTACGGTGGCCGGGTGTAAGGTTTTCAGGGCGATGATGTTTCCGAGGTAGGTCAAAAAGGTCGTTCCTAAAACGACATAAGTAACGGAAGTGATGATGCCTTGGTCCCAAAGCTCCCATGGAATGCCAGGGATTTGCGGGCCGCCGAAGGGCAGGACTAGAAAAATACCGAAGGTGAAGACCCAGCGAATGACAAAGAGGGCATTGTATTTCGACATGAGGGGTTTGACGATGACCAAATACACTGCATAGCTGGTGGCGTTAATCAATACAAAGAGATTGCCTTTGGCGACATCGCTTTGGAAAAGGCCACTTATTTGCCAATTGGCTCCTGATAAAATCAACCAAAGTGCTCCTAACGCGCCGAGGGTAATGCCTGTGACCTTGGGTGGGGTGATACGTTCCTTGACCAAGATTGCGCCAACGACAAGCACCGCGATGGGGCCGCTTACCATCATGATGGAGGCATTGACTGGCGTGGTGATGGCGAGGCCTTCGAAGAAGAATAATTGGTTAGTGGTGACTCCAAAGGCGGCACACAAGACCAACCTGAGGATATCGGCTTTGGGCAAATGGTGAATCCTTGTGGATCCGGACCACGGCAGGAGCGCCCAGAAAAGGAGGGCGGCTCCTGTAACACGGAATTGGATAAACGCTCGTGGCGGTACTGCCGCCTGCATTGCGTTTTTAGCGATTAGGAAGGAAGCACCATAAATCAAGGCGACCCCAAGCAGCGCAAGGTGTGCGGTAAGGACGGCTTGACGTGAAGGCGCGTTCATTACGCTAAGGCTGCTGTAGCCGCATCAACGACCTTTTTGCTATTGCCGATGTAGATTTCGTTGTCGAGAACCAACACTGGGCGCTTGAGAAAGGTGTATTCGTCGATGATCAGTTGGCGTATATCGGCCTCGCTCAGGTTTTTGTCCTTCAACCCGAGCTCCTTGTATTTACGGGCTCGCTTGGACAACAGGGCTTCCGCCGAACCGGCGAGTGAAATCATATGGTCTACTTGGGCCGCAGTCATGGGCTCAGTTTTGATGTCCTGAAGGGTACAACCATCGGTATTCCATTGGGCAAGGATGCGTTTGCAAGTATCACAGGTGTTGAGGTAGTAGATGTGCTTCATCGAGTTATTATTTAGCGAGCCAAGGTTGAGGGTCTTGGATATCGGCATCCTTCCAAAGGCCAAATTGTACCATAGTTTTACCTTCTTCGTCCGTGAAAGCTTGGCCGATAGGCTCTTTGAGGCTGATGATATCACCAGCTTTTACCTTGACGTTTATTAAATTACTGTAGACGGTAAAGTAATTACCGTGGCGGATGAGGACCATGATATTTGCTCCAGGAATAGGCACAACTGAGCTCACCTCACCTTCAAATACTGAGCGAACGATGGCACCGTTGTCGGTACTGATTTCAATATGTGGGTTATCGACAATAACACCTTTCACCACTGGGTGCTCATGTTTCCCGAACTTACCGGTAATCAGTCCACGTTCCACAGGCCATGGAAGCGCACCTTTGTTTGAGGCAAAGTTGTTGGCTAGCGCTCGTGCTTCGGGGGTCATAGCAAATGCAGGTCCGTCATCGCGTTCGTCCAAGCCTTTCTCTTTTCGAGTATTATCGATAAGGACCTTTAAGGCTTTATTAGATGTTCGACTACTAAAGTCTTTACCAACAACAAGCCCTAGTTCTTTCGCCTCTTCCTCTAACTTGTTTCGCTCTGCGCGCTCTTTTGCTTTGCGCATTTCTTCAGCGATGATGCGCTTGATTTGTTGCTCTAATTGCTGAACCTCACGTTGTTTCTTTTGGATATCATTTTTGAGTTCAGATTCCTTACTCTGAAGTGCCTTGACGGTAGTTTGTTGGTCATTTGCATCAGCTTGCAACTCGATTTTTTCTACTTCTTGTGCTTGTTGGACAATTACTTTTTCTGCCTTTTGTTGAATCAACAATTCTTTTTCTATCGCTAAGGCTTCTTGTGCTTCATTAATTTGCTTGACTTGTTGGGCCCTATAGCCCGCCATATCTTTAAAGTACTGAATCCTTTTTACAGCTTGTGTAAAGCTTGTTGAGCTTAAGATGAATAATAATTGGTCCGTCGGCTCTTGCTGTAGCTGGGCGAGTCGTATCAGGTCAGCATAATCTGCTTTCAGGCTATCTACCCGTGCTGTTAAAGCAATGATTTCTTTTTCCTTTGCCTTGATGCTGCGGTCGATGCCACGTATTTGCCTTCCCATGGTTGCAATAAGTTGCTCTCGTGCCGCGATTTTTTGATTAAGTGTTTGGAGTTCAGAAATACTTGCTTGCTTGGAATCTTTAGTTTTTTCTAGAATAGACGTAGCCAAATCAATTTGATCCTGTAGAAGTGTACGTTGTCGCTGCAACTCTTCCTTGGTTTGTCCAAAAGCCGAGAATGTCAGGCTCAAAAAACATACTATGAGCAACAGGCGACGCATCAGAAACTAAATGGGGTGTTGTACGGACCCTCCGTACGAATGTCGGAGATGTCGATAAGGACCTTGTATTCAGGACGCGAGACAAGGGTGAGCTCAATTTTTTTGGGGTAGCGCGTGCGCTCGTCGTAATCGAAGTATTTGATCTGCGCAATCTCCTTCGGATCCTGAATAATGAGCTCTGCAAGATGCAAATCTCTATCTAATGCTACTCGAACGTATCTCTGTGGCCCCAGCTCGTAATCACTCATCCATAAATCACGATCAGCATTGAATCGATAACGAAGAGGTTCATCCCAACCAATTAATTGGCCACGCATAATTCTATTCAAATATTGGAACGGCACTTCTATGCCGGTCACCCCGGCTAAATCTGAGGCGGACCCTGTCCAGTCCAAACCAAGAAGCGTTGAAGTAAATGCGGCACTATCTTCTATGACAATACATTTTCCCACTCGAAGCCCGATCATATCATCGCTGATAGCGGTCCAAAGAATGCTATCTTGTTTAGATCGTACTTGGACCCTGAAACGCTGCTCCCCATCTGGTGTGTAGGCGGTAATACGGGCGAAACTCTGTGCCCATGGGAACTTATCTTCAAGTAGGATTTTCTTGTTAACGCCGTCGTTGATCTTCTCGCGTTTGATCGGATTTTCAGGGGTAATGGGCTTGCCACAGCTGGCCAATAAAAGCACTGCCGTAAGCACGGTGACACCGTGCCTTAACCAAGATTTATGTGCCCTATTCCTCCTTATCATTTTGCGCCGTTCAATGCCTTTGCTTTGTTTCGGTACTCCTCTGCTTGTGCGCTATTGCCAGCGGCCTCTTCAATGGTCGCTGCATGGCGATACATCACTGCATCGGGGGTGGTTCTAAGCAGTTGCAAAGCTACCTTAATTTTCTCCCGGGCTTCGTCGTACCGTCCCAATTTATACAATACCCATGCCCAAGTATCCAAATAGGTCGGCTCGAGGGTTTGCAGGTCGTTGGATTCTTGGGTCAATGCTAGGGCATATTCTAAGTTGGCATCGTGGGTCGCAAGGTCCCAAGCGTAATTGTTGAGGTTGGCGGCGCTGCGGTCCAGGACCAAAGCTTTTTCGTAGGCTTCTGAGCCGGGCTGTACAGAATCTAATTGGAACAAAGCCGTCCCCGCAAGGGCATATAAACCTCCCGCCAATTCTGGGTCCAATGTCAGTGGGGCACGCTCCAGTGCTACTCTAGCGCAGGACTCCCAAGACTTGATGGAGTAGAACTCGTAGGCAAGGGCATCCATGATTTCCCCTTGGTCGTGAAAGTTGAGTTCAATCAGGGTTAGAATGAGCAATCCACCTCTCCAATCTCCGGTTTCTGAACTAATTGCGTAGGCGATTTGGTAGAGCTCATAATTTTTAGGGTCCAATTCGATGGCCTCTACATAAAGCTCCATCGCCTCTTCGTAGCGTTCCTCTTGAAGGTAGATTTCCGCCTCAAACAAGATAAAGGGCAAGGTGCCCTCGTACTTTTTTTCGAGCACCGGAAATACACGCTCAAAGAGCGCACCAAATTCCGGATTCGCACGGTTCTGGTAAATGCTGAGCGCCACAGGCATCAAGTCTTCGATCGGCACACCGTCCAGCACTAATCCTTGCTCCATGTGGTACATGGCCTGCGCCGTTTTGCCATAGCGTTGTGATATCCGGGCCAATTCCATGTGCAGCGCCCCATTCCACGGGAACCGCTCCACGGCCTTTTCCAAGAGCTTGATGGCTTTTTTACCCTTTCCATTGCCGTCGTAGAATTGGCTCAATAGCCCGTAATATTCCGGAACACTGGGGTGCTCCTTCACCGCGGTCAACAGTACTTTTTCCGCACTCTTAGCATCATTTTGCTGCAAGTGCAAACTGACCTGATCGCTCACCAGCTCTGGCGTGGTCCCATATTCCTGCGCCACCGTGCCCAGCACCCTCAACGCATCCTCAAGGGCATTGCCCTGCAGGTACACACTAAAGGCATCAAACAGATATTCCGGCTGCCCGGGTTGCAACTCCGCCAAAGCTTCAAAGGCCGCCCCAGCGCTCTTGGTATCGCCCAATTGTTTCGCGCATTGTGCTTTGAGCCGAAGCATCCAGGTATTCTCAGGAAAAAGTAACACACCATTATTGGCATATTGTAACGCAGGATATAAAGAGCCCTGCTCAAAGTGTAATCTTGCGAGTTGGTAATGTGCTGCCTCGGAATACTTGTCGCTTTGGATTAATTTTTCATATGCCTCCATCGCCAGTATCACACGTCCAGTTAGGCGGTAAGTCTCCGCTTGGTAATACGTATTGGTTAATGCAGAAGGCCCCTCTTGCGAAGGGCCCTGAGCAAATAGGGATGCTGAAAAAAGAAGCGCCTTAGTGGCGAGGAGCCATTTTTGCATTAGTCCATTCTTGAGTAATCTCCTAAAGATAACGAACTCCATCGTCCGTCCACATTTGCATGGTTGCCTATCATACTATCCTTAAGATGAATATTAGTAATGGTTGAATTCGTCTGAACCAACGACCCCTCAATAGTTGCATCTTCCACTACACAATGATCGCCCAAGCTCACATTTGGCCCAACGGTCGCGTTTTTCAACACAACATTGGACCCGATATAGCAAGGCTCAATAATGGTGGAATTTTCTAAGGTGATGTTCTCACCGCGAAGCTCCGCTTTGCCCTCGAGGTAGCCCAACATTTTACTGTTGGTCTCAACAGTAATGGCCTTGTTTCCGCAGTCCATCCAATCGTTTACAGTGCCAGGCTTGAAGACCTTGCCTTGCTTGAGTAGAGAGCTCAAGGCGTCGGTTAATTGGTATTCGCCCTTGTCCATGATGTTATTGTCGAGGAGGTATTTCAATTCATTGCGCAATCCTGCACCATCTTTGAAGAAATAGATTCCGATGATGGCCAAATCTGAAACAAACTCTTGTGGCTTCTCCACGAAGTTGTTGATGGTACCGTCTTCTGCGAATTGGACCACACCATAAGCGGAGGGATTATCGACCTGTTTTACCCAAATAACAGAATCTGCTTCCGTATCTAGGGTAAAATCAGCACGGAACAATGTATCTGCAAAGGCAACGACAATCTCATCGTCCATGCTATCAGCAGCACAGTGAATGGCGTGCGCCGTACCTAGTGGTTTATCTTGGTAGTAGATGCTTCCTTTCGCACCCAAATTCTCTGCCACTTTGATCAAGTCTTTTTCTACCTGTTCGCCGAAATCTCCGATGATGAAAGCGATTTCAGTCACCTGCATATCGCCACAAACGGAGACAATGTCCTCCACGAGACGTTGAACAATAGGTTTTCCGGCAATAGGTATTAGTGGTTTCGGAACCGTAAGGGTATGCGGACGCAATCTTGAGCCCCTTCCTGCCATGGGTACGATAATTTTCATCTGTCTATAGGTTTTATTGGTTGTTTCTTATTGTTTTCCAGTACTGCCAAAGCCGCCTTCGCCGCGGTCGGTCTCGTCGAGATCTTCAACAGCGTGCCACTGGAATTGCGAATATTGTGCCACGACCATTTGAGCAACGCGCATGCCGTCTTCAACGGTGAAGGGCTCGCGGCCGTGATTGATTAAAAGTACACCGACATCCCCACGGTAATCGGCATCGATGGTGCCCGGGCTGTTCAACACTGTGATGCCGTGCTTATATGCCAATCCCGAACGCGGACGAATCTGCGCTTCGTACCCGTCTGGCAAGGCCATTTTTATGCCTGTAGGAATAAGGGCGCGGTCGCTAGGTTGTAATACCACTGGGGCGTCGATATTGGCACGAAGGTCCATGCCCGCACTTTGCGTAGTTTCAAACTGGGGCAGGGCGTGTTTGCCGCTATAGTGTACTTTGATTTTCATTTATCGTGCGAAGTTAAAAAGCCCACGGCGTTCGGCCATGAGCATTACCAGTAGATAACCAGCCCCCATGGCTAGTTTAACCACAACGGATTCAATCCCCGTGTAGTGAATGAGATAAACCATGGCTGTGGCTCCCAGGATATAAGTGCTAAGTTTTGTCCAATTATAAGGCACAGGATAGTGCTTTTGTCCCCACAACAAGCTGGCGAAGAACATGGCGGTATAGGCTACCAAGGTGGTAATGGCTGCGCCCAAAATCCCCATGGTAGGGATGAAGCTGATATTCCCTATGACGGTCACTGCCAGCCCTACAAAGGTGATATAGATGCCGTAGCGCGTCTTGTCGCTGACCTTGTACCATACGTTGAGGTTCGTATTGATGCCCAGAATGACATTGGCCAATAACAGTATGGGCACCAAGTACAATCCCACCCAGAATTTCTCGTCAATGAAGAACTTGAGAAAATCCAGCCCTGCAATGATCAAAACGAATCCGACGCTCATCACCCAGGCAAAACCTTCCATGACCTTGGCCATGCGCTTTGGTCCCTCGGCCGTCTTGGCGTTGCGGAAGAAAAACGGCTCTGCCGCGTATCGAAAGGCCTGATTGAACAAAATCAAGAAGATGGAAATCTTGTACACGGCACCATAAACACCCACTCCCTCGGCCCAACTCTCTTCAGGGAGTAAATACTTCAATAATTGGCGGTCGAGCATCTCATTAGCAATTCCTGCTAATCCCGCTACTAAAAGAGGCCAACCAAAGGATAATAAGGTGCGTGCATATTTCGTATCTAGGTTCAGCTTTAGAGGAAATAAACTCGGTATCAATAGAATGAACATGAGCAGGGAAGCCCAGAAATTGGCAATGAAAATATAATCCACCCCGCGCAAATCGTGCATCCACCACCCCGCGGAACCGTGCTGCTCCCAGTAGGCCGGCAGGAAGATGTAGAGGTTGATTGCCACATTAGATAAGATCAGGGCCAATTTTATGCCGGCGAATCGCCACGCTTTATTCTCTCGGCGCAACCGGGCAAAGGGAATGGCGCTGAGGGCATCCAAACCTAAAATTGCAATCAAATAAAACAGGTAGTGCGGTGTTTTTTCATAGCGCATCACCTCAAGCAGCGGCCCTTGTCCGAAGAAGGCAAAGGCGGAAATACCCGCAAGGGCAATCAAAATCATGGTCACCGCTGCGCCGAACACCTTAGGCTCTTCAAACCCCTCTTGTTCGGAATAACGGAAGTACGCCGTCTCCATCCCAAAGGTGCAGATCACAATCAAAAAAGCAATGAGGGAATAGAAGTCTACGTTGATCCCATATTCCGCTTGGGTCAATACCGCAGTTTGCAGGGGGACCAATAGGAAGTTGATCATTCGCCCCAAGATGCTGCTTAGTCCGTAGATGGCCGTTTGACCGGCCAGTGCTTTCATACCATTGCTCACACTTCAAATATAACCTTTGGTCGCTACCTTTGTAGGGAATCAAATACGAACTCATGAACAAGTTCTCCCCTTTTATCTTCCTATTAACGACCGTTTTTACGGTCCAAGTATTTGCGCAAGAAGTCCCCATCGATCTCGACGCGACCAAGCGCATGGAAAATGATCTCTTTTTCTTGTCTTCAGATTCACTAAAGGGCCGCAAGCCAGGAACCGTGGAGGCCGATGTAGCCCGTGATATGATTGCCGGCCGCATGCTTGCCCTAGGCATCGAGCCCATGGGTGAAAATGGCTATTTCCAAAAGTTCCCAGTACCGGAATATGCCGCTGTAGATTACGATGCCACCACACTATTAGTGGGCCGAGCACAACTCCAAGGCCACGTGGATTTTTACCCGGTTTCCATTAGCTGTGAAACAGGTAAAGCTTCGAGTAAAACCGTATATGTCGGCTACGGCATCACCACAGAGGACGGGTCTTATGATGATTTTAATGGCCTTACTATCGACGGTGCCATCGCCGTGATGAACGTCAGCTCACCGGACGGCATCCACCCGCATAGCGCCTATGCAGCGTACCACAGCTTGAACCAGCGCATGGCAAATTTGGTAGAAAAAGGCGCCAAAGCGGTCTTGCTCATCAACCCGGATGGAACGGCTTCAGATACCCAAGAATTCTTTAAGAGCATCAACGCCTCGACCGTGCCGGTATTCTTCGTTCGCAACGAAGCCGTGGCTAACAAATTGATGAAGCGCGCACAGAAAGTGAGCCTTTCAGTGTCCATGTCGGAGCGTTTCAGCGACGGCTACAACGTCATAGGATACATCCACAACAACAAGCGCAAAACCGTCGTGCTGGGTGCTCACTACGACCACCTAGGCATGGGCGGTGAGAACAGTCTCTACAAAGGACCCGCTGCAATCCACAACGGGGCAGATGATAACGGCTCTGGAACAACCTTGCTCTTGGAAGTGATGCGCTATTACGCCCAACGCCAAGACACGAACTACAACTACCTCATCCATTTTTACAGCGCGGAGGAATTGGGCCTTATCGGTTCAAAGTACTGGACCAACAACCCAACTTTCCCACTACAGGAGGTTGCCTACATGATCAATAGCGACATGGTCGGCCGCCTTCGCGACAACCGCCTCCAGCTTTCAGGAACAGGAACGGCCCTGGAATGGGACGAAATCCTCGATACACCCATCCACGGTTTGGACATTAAAAAAGATCCTGCCGGTGTTGGACCGTCTGACCAGACCTCTTTCTACTACAAAGACTTGCCGGTATTGCACTTGTTTACCGGAACCCATGACGACTACCACAAGCCTACAGACGATGCAGAGAAGATCAACTACAAAGGCATGGCGAAACTTGCCTCTTTAATCTACACCATCACGGCTCGTACTGCGAACTACGACCAACTCACCTTCCAAAAAACCACTTCTTCAGAGCAGAAGACCACGCCTAATTTCTCCGTGACCTTAGGTGTCGTGCCAGATTACCTCTTTGGCGGGCCGGGACTTCGTATCGATGGGGCGACCGAAGGGCGCCCCGGGGCCAACGCCGGGTTGAAGTCAGGAGACGTGATCATGAAGATTGGAGATATCGCCATTGATGATATTTATGCATATATGACGGCGTTGGGAGCCTTTAAGAAAGGCGATACGACGGCTTTGGTGTATGTAAGAGATGGGGAAGAAGTAGAAACGGAAATTACCTTCTAATGGACGATCAAATGCAAAGCACGCAGCCAACTGTGGCCGTAATTGGTGGGGGTTCGTTTGGGACCGCCGTGGTGAAGATGGTTACGGATAATTTGGGCAGGTGCCATTGGTGGATGCACAATGAGGAGAGTGCGTTGCATATTAAGCGATACCATCACAATCCTAGGTATTTGTCTTCGGTAGGCTTCCAGCCGGGCAGTATTCATATTTACACGGATGTGAATGCAGCGGTGGCGCAGGCGGATATTGTGATTTTCGCGGTGCCCAGCGCGTTTGTGAAGGAGGTTCTGGAAGGCATGGCTGAGGGGGCGCTAGCGGGGAAGCTGGTGTGCTCGACCATTAAGGGAATTATTCCGGACGAGAACATGATCGTTGGGGAGTACCTGCGTGAAGTGGTGGGGGTTCCTGAGGAGAATATCGTGGTTATTACGGGTCCGTGTCACGCCGAGGAGATTGCCTTGGAGCGGTTGAGTTTTTTGACCGTGGCTGCGAAAGATAAAGCGGTGTCCGAGCGTGTGGCGGGGGTGTTGAAGAACCACTACATGCGCTGCACGTTGAGCACGGATATTTACGGAACAGAATATGCGGCCGTAATGAAGAACATTTATGCTATCGCTGCAGGGATGTACCATGGCTTGGGCTATGGGGACAATTTCCAGGCGGTACTGATTTCGAACGCAGCAAGAGAGATGCGCCGATTCATGAAGAGTACCTGTGAAGGCAGCATCAATATTAAAAAGAGCGCGTATTTGGGCGATTTGTTGGTCACCTGTTACAGCCAATTTTCCAGAAATAGAATGCTCGGTAACATGATGGGCAAAGGCTATACGGTGAAGAGCGCAATGGCGGAGATGACCATGGTGGCGGAAGGCTATTATGCGGTGCCGTTGGTGTACAAGATTCGCAAAAAACACGAAGTGAAGATGCCTATTGTAAAAGCCGTCTATGATGTGTTGTACGAGGGAAAATCGGCCAAAAAGACGATGGCGAAATTGGCCCTCAAATTAAACTAACCCTTTGAAAACATAGTGCCGGCTCGTGCGTTAAGCAAACAGACCTAAGGCTATGACACGATTTTTTACATCCCTATTCCTTGCCTGCGCGGCTTCGTTCGTCTTCGGGCAAAATCCTACCACTCTTTTACAACAGGCTGAGGCAAAGTTGAGCGGTTCGCGTTCTGCGGCTGAGGTAAGCATTCGCACGGTTCGTCCGCGTTGGGAGCGCACGATGGACGCGAAGATTTGGAATGAAGGCATGGACAAGACCATGATACTCATTACCGGTCCGGCGCGTGAAAAAGGAACCGTGTTTTTGCGCAATGGCGATGAAGTTTGGCATTATGTTCCGGGCATCAAGAAGGTAGTGGCTTTGCCGGCGGCTATGGTGCAGAGCTGGATGGGGACGGATTTCACGAATGATGCGTTGATCAATGCAGGTTCGTTAGTAGAAGACTACACGCACAAATTAAAGGGGATCGTGAGTATTGACGGAATCCCTTGTTACCAAATAGAATTGGTCCCAAAACCCGAAGCGGCTGTCGTTTGGGGCAAGGTAATTACTCACATTTCTGTGAAGCAAACCTTGCAGTTGCGTACCGAGTTTTACGATGAAGACGACTACCTCGTAACGACGCTCAAGGCGACCGACATCAAGGATTTAGGCGGCCAAATGCTGCCTTCTAAACTTACCATTATTCCGGCCGACGAAGAAGGATTCTACACGGAGATGACCTATAAAAAGTTGGATTTCAATCCGACGTTTGCGCCTGATTTCTTTGAGCGCAGCAACATGAAACAAGTACAATAATGCTCAAGCTGGCCTGGAGAAATATTTGGCGCAACAAGGGACGTAGCATCATCACCATTGCGGCGACCATGTTCTGTGTCATTTTCGCGGTGGTCTTGCGCAGCTTTCAGGTAGGCGTTTGGGAGCACATGGTCGACGATATCGTGGCTAACAACTTTGGTTACCTGCAAATTCACCAAAAAGGTTTTTGGGGAGAACAAAGCTTGGATCTAAGCATGGACGAAGCGGCCTTGCCAATGGATGAATGGACCCAAGTTGAAGGGGTTCGCTCGGTGGTGCGCAGGCTCGAAAGTTTTTCGCTGGTCAGCACAGATCTGAGCAATAGAGGCAGTCTAGTCTTAGGCATTGAGCCCGAGAACGAGTTACCCGGGTTGCAGTTGCAGGACCAGATTGTCGAAGGGCAGGTCTTCGCGCCCGGTTCCGATCAAGTGGTCGTATCCGAAGGCTTGGCGGAATTCTTGAAGGTTGGTGTCGGCGACTCGCTGATGTTTTTAAGTCAAGGCTATCGAGGTGCCAGTGCTTATGGCCAATTCATGGTGAGCGGCATTGCCAAAATTTCGAACCCGGAGTTGAATAAGCAATTGGTCCTTTTGCCACTGCAAACGGCCCAATGGATGTATAATGGAATGGGGCTACTTACCACCGCGGTAGTCGATCTAGAACCCGGTGCAGACCACAAAGAAGTTAAGGCCCAACTCCTTCCGCTCATGGGCGAAGAACTAGAGTTGCTCGAGTGGGAGGAACTCTTTCCAGAGCTCATTCAGACCATTGAAGCAGATATGGCCGGCGGGCAGATCTTCATCACCATTTTATACTTCATCATCTCGTTCGTCTTGCTCGGGACCGTGATCATGATGGTCAGTGAACGCGAACGTGAGTTCGGGATTTTGGTGAGCATCGGCATGCGAAGAACTAAGCTCGCTTTTGTGACAGTTTTAGAAAATCTGATGCTGACCCTTGGCGGTGCTTTCGTGGGAATGGCCCTTGTTAAGCCCGTCCAATTTTACTTTAAATACAATCCCATCGATCTCAGTGGTCAGATGAAAGAGGCTATCGAACAATTTGATTTCGAGCCCAAACTCTATACCACAACCTCATTCATCATCAATCTTAACCATGGCGCCATCGTCTTTGTCATAGGTGTGTTGGTGAGCCTGTATGCCGTTTGGAAAATCATGAAGTTGGAACCCGTAAAAAGTATGCGCGCATGATATTCAAGGTCGCTTGGCGAAACATCTGGCGTTCTAAGGTTCGTTCCTTCATTGTTATTGGGTCCATTGCCGTTGGGATTTGGGCGGGGCTGTTGATCATCGGGTTCTCCTTTGGGATGAATAATGAGCGCACGGCATCGGCCATTGGAACCACCATAGGCCACGCCCAAATCCACAGTGCAGCTTTTGATGTGGAGCCCTTGTCCTCTGCAACCCTTGGGGATCCTGCTTCTGTAGGTGATCTGCGTCGTTCAGTCGAAGAACTACCCTTTGTGGCGGGAACCGCCCAGCGTACCGTATTGCAAGGGATGATTAATAGTGCGAAGAGTGCCCGTGCCGTAAGAATTATGGGGGTATGGCCTCAGGATGAGCGTCTGCAGACCACCCTTCCAAGGAATTTGGTCGAAGGTGATTTCTTTGAGGAAAGTGGCCGGAATCGATTGGTCATTGGGGAGAAATTGGCCAATAGACTAGGTTTAAAATTACGCAGCAAGGTGGTACTTACCTTCCAAGATGCGGAAGGAACGTTGAGCCGCGCCTCCTTCCGAGTTTCTGGGATTTACAAAACTTTAAACGCTACGTGGGACGAATTCCACCTGTACGTGCACCACGAAGATTTGGAAAAAACCTTGGGCACACCGCTCGTTCATGA
>Ga0255760_10003086_pt1 | contig 15061 bp, 21 predicted proteins | sample 071ome_25_FD_179960 | JGI IMG/M metagenome (GOLD analysis project Ga0255760, IMG submission 179960) | Coastal salt marsh microbial communities from the Groves Creek Marsh, Skidaway Island, Georgia - 071410BT metaG (version 2) | ecosystem: Environmental > Aquatic > Marine > Intertidal zone >... | reverse complement strand
CAATGACATTTATATAAGTCAAGTTGGTGATAATTTAGATTTAGATATTACACAAGACGGACAAGACAACGAATTCGGTGACAGCACAACAGATGTTACACTGGAGGGAGATGACATGACATTCGCTATTACTCAAACAGGCGATACAAACATTATCAATGCTGTAATCAAAGGTAACAATTATACAGGTACTTGGCAGTTTACTGGAACTAGCAACCAAGTTGATTTGCTGTGTAGCAGTGTTAGTTCAGGTAATTGTGAAACTGTAACACTGGATATTACCACCACCGGTGATGATAACTTGTTTGAACTCAACATTGGGGAAACCAATAGTGCAGACAGTGCTACACTAACTTGGACCATCGACGGCGACGGCAATGTGTTGCAAGCAGAAGTAGATGGCACAAATGCAAACATCAATGTAACAGTGGACAACAGTGCTACAACCAGTACAACTACTGTTAGCGATTTAACAAGTGGAAATACCACAGGGCAAGGTGGAGTACTTGTTGATATTGACCAAGACGGCAATGGTGATGTAAATGGTCACAGTGTAACACTTGATATCACAGGTGGCGGTAATCATTATGAAATCACACAAAGCGGAATTTATGACAATACAGTAGACGGGACATTTAGCGGTGATGATCAAACAGTTACTATTACCCAGTCTGACTAGTTTACTAATACTAGTAGCATCTCCTGCAATTTCAGCAATTGATGCTGGAGAGATAGGTAAAATCAAAGGCAGCGGTGTACTAGAACGAGACGGATCAGTTATTGACGGAGATACTGGCGTAGGTGTACAAAGCATGGATACCGCTGTTACTGCTCGTGGTAGTATGCAAATTGACTTTATCGACGATACTAGAGTTGACATAACTGAACACAGTAGATTGCTAATTGATGAGTTTGTTTACGACCCAGCTGCTGGAAAAGCCAGTTTAGGTTTAAAAGCAAGCATGGGTACAGTGCGCTATGCCAGTGGTCAAATTGCAAAAAACTTTAGACAAAATGTAAAAATACGAACACCTAGTGCAACCATTGGTGTACGTGGAACAGATTTTATAATGGTTGTAGACGAAGTAGGCGGTAGTATGATAACACTACTTCCTAGTTGTGATGTTGAAGGATACTGTTATACTGGTGAGATTGAAGTAGAGACAGACGCAGGGTTTGTTATTATGAATCAAGCATTTCAAACCACTGTGGCAACTATAAGCAGTCAGCCGCCAAGCAAACCTTTAATACTAGACTTGGATGAAAATCAAATCAGTCAATTGCTGATTATACGCAGAAAAAATCCTTATGATGAAGAAGAAGATGAAATAAGATTAAAAGCTCGAAAGATGTTTGACTTTTTGGGAATTGACTTTTTAGAAGTAGAAGAATTTGGCGACGAATTGGCAGACAGTATTGAAGGTATATGGAACACACAATTAAATGACACAACAGGCTATCTAGGCGATTTATTGCATGATATGATAGATCAATTGAACCTAGCATTGATGGCACTGTTTAAGGATGAATTAGACAGACAAAACGCAGAATTTTTCCGTGTTAGACAAACAGGATTAGATCCAAACACTGGTATCTTTTACGAAGAAGAAGGAGACAATCATTTGTTAAGCAGAGAACACAAGCCAACAGATGATTTCTTTCAATTGAGACTAAACATGGATCAAAGTTATGTAATTAACATGGCACAAGGAGGTTGGTATTATTATGACTACAGGTTGGGTGTGGGCAACAGTAATAGCATTGACATTAATCAAAGCAACTACTAGTTACGCAAACGAAATCTATCTCAATCAAATAGGCGACAATGTCGCTGTGACTATCACTCAAGACGGTCAAAACAACAAAATTGGTGATTTGAATAACCTATCGAATAAAGGTTTGCTAGGAAGTTATGGTCCTTCTACATTTTCTTACGCACAAACAGGCAGCAACAATACACTTGGCATATACAATGCTGACATAGGAGACAGTAGTGGTAATCTCACACAGACTGGCGATAACAATGCGTCTGTAATGGATTGTCACGGTGAAAACTGCACCTTGAGCGTTACACAACTAGGCGATGGTAATGATGCTCACGCTGAAATTGGTAGTAGTTACAGTGATGATGGTAACACAATTATAATATTCCAAAAAGGTGATTCCAACGAATCGTATGCAGAAGCTGACGGAATCAGTAATGATGTAGACAGTTATCAAGAATCAGACAATAACTTTAGCCGTGTTGTAGTAACAGGCGATTACAATGCTGTCAATGCTTGGCAAGGCAAGCACGACGATGGCACAGTGGATGTTGATGAAACTGGAGACCACGAAGTATACTGGACTGTAACAGGTGATAACAATATTCTAGACAGTTATCAAACAGATACCAATAGAGGTGGCGGAGGTGGCGCTGGACATCATATAGCAAACATAGTAAATGGTGATAACAATGGTGTGACACATACACAAATGGGTAAGGCTGGACACGACGGATTCATAGAAATACAAGGCGATGACAACACTGTAGATTTATTGCAAAGAGGCAATGGCGGGCAAAAATGGACAGACATAGTTCTTACAGGTGATGGGCATACTGTAGATGTTGACCAAAGAGGCACCTATTATGCCAGTGCTACAGTTGATTTAACCAATAGTGGCGGAGCATACGATTTTACACTAACGCAAAATGTTTCAACTAGTGATGATACTTACAGCATCACTGGATATTGTACTAACAGTAGTGGTTGTAGTTTAAGCGTTAATCGCAACAACTAGTAAATACACATAGTATGTTTAATATATTTAAAAAACCAGAGGAGGTAGATGAGAAAGATAAACTCCAAGAAAGGATCGTTGATATCAGAACCAGGATTGCCGCTATTCGACGCCACCATGGATGGGATCAAAAATCCACTGAAGTTACATCGCCACAATCCCAGCCGCTGGTGGCTAGAGAAACAAAACCTAAACAGACAAGTCAAAGAAAAACAGAAAAAATCCAGCAAAAAGATACACAAGCCGAATTAGATGATATTAGAGCTAAACTGAGGGCAAAACAAAAATGACGAAAATATTAACACATTGGAGTTTAGCATTTGTTACAGTTGTGTTATTAACTGTATTTCATTACAGTAATAATTTTGTTGTAGAAACTGCAAGACTCAAAAGTTTTGATTTACTACAACAGTATGACACACCAGTACACAGTGAAGATGTGGCCATAATTGAAATTGATGAAGCAGCAATTGAAAAGTATGGACAATGGCCTTGGAAACGTGATGTAATAGCAGAAATAATATGGCAACTCAGAGAAGCTGGTGTTGGAGTAATTGTACTACCTATACTGTTTAGCGAGTATGACAGATTAGGCGGTGACCAAGAACTCTTGGATGCAATAGTAGATAACGGTGTTGTAATTGCACAAAATGGTAGTTTTGATGTTAACAAAAACGGAGTGCCCAGAGGTGTTGCAAAAATAAATGATCCTCTTCCTTTCTTGTTTGAATGGGAAGGCATGCTGGGTCCTATACCAGAGCTAGGTGAATATGCAGATGGAGTTGGTGTACTCAACACTGTACCTGAAATTGACGGTGTTGTAAGACGCTTGCCTATGTTGATGCGTATAGGAGAAGATGTTTATCCTGCACTTGCTATTGAAGTTATACGTGTTGCTGTAGGAGAGCCCAGCTATCAAGTAAAAAGCAGTGAAGGCGGTATTGATAAAATGCGTGTACCTGGTTATCCAGTTATTCAAACAGATAGCAATGCACGTATATGGTTACGTTGGAATAAAACATTTGATACTATCAGTGCAGCAGACACACAAAACTTTATAGAGCTACAAGGAAAGACTGTGATAGTTGGTATAAGTGCTGCCGGATTAGGCGGAATTATAGCAAGTCCCAAAGGCGGACAGTACAACTATATGCCAGCCGCAGTATCATTACAAAATATAATAGATGGAGATACAATATCTCGTCCGTATTGGGCATTTATTGCAGAACTTGCTACAACATTTTGTATTGGATTATTAATTGTTATACTTGGACGCTTTGCACCGTATTGGCTAGCAGGATTAGGCATTTTTACCATCGGCGGTCTTGTTGTGTTCAATGTTTGGTATGCATGGACTAACTACCTATGGCTAATAGATGGTACAATTCCGGTGATTACAGTTCTAATCGTCGGATTACATGCAGTGTTTGCACGTTTTGTACTGGAATTCTTCGAAAAGCAAAAGATCAAGAAACAGTTTGCAGGATATGCTAGCCCTACAGTTGTACGCATGTTGCAAGAGAATCCAGCACTTATTAAACAAGGCATGAAAAAAGAAATCAGTATTTGTTTCAGTGACTTACGTGGTTTTACTCCACTAGGAGAAAGTTTTGGCGATGATGTACAAGGTCTTACCAAGCTAATGAATAGTTACATGGACGCCATTACAGAACCTGTACTCTCAGCAGACGGAATGATTATTAAATATATTGGTGATGCAAGTATGCACATACACGGCGCTCCAATAGATGATGAATATCATGCTAAGAACGCTGTATTAACAGGACTCAACATGTTAAAAGCAGTTGAGAAGTTTAATGACAAAATTACAAGTGAAGGCCGCCCTCCTATTGGGATGGGTGCTGGTATCAATACTGGGCTTGGCTATCTGGGAGAGATGGGGTCAACAGCCAGACACAGCTACGATGTTCTCGGAGATGCCGTTAGTACAGCCGCTAGAATAGAATCAAAGTGTAAAGAATATGGTTGCTTGTTGTTAGTAGGAGAAGCAACTGTTAAACAAACTGAAGATTTATTTTTCTATCTAAAAGTAGATGACTTGCAAGTCAAAGGAAAAAGTGTTGGACTTGGAATTTACACTGTGCTAGATGATGTTAAGAGTCATTTCATAACCAGTAAAAAATACCATGACCAAATGCATGAGCAATACAGAGCACAAGATTTTGACGGTGCTATAAAAACAATCAAAAAAATATACGGCGGCTTTGATGGGAAAATGCAAGGCTATTACGACATGTGGATTGAACGTTGTAAATATATGAAAACACAAGACCTACCCAAGGATTGGAACGGAGTGTTTATAGCATCTACGAAGTAAGTTTTTGTACTAACATTTTCTTAAGGTATTCTTTGCCTTTTAAGAACTCTGTTATCTTTGCATTCTCTGCATATTGGTCTGTGTGTAATGGTGCAGCCTCACCAATCATTTCATGGTCCGCTGGTAGTTTTTCCACTACCTTTAGTCCTTTTATTGTTTCTGTCATTGTCACTCTCACTTATTTGTTGGATATCGTCTAGGTCAATATCCATTTTCTTTCCAGTCATCTTTTCGTACTCTTCTTTAAATTCTAATACACTGTTCAACTTTTGTGTTAAACGTATTAAATCGTTATCTAACATTCTTATTCTATCAACTAGGTCGATTAAATCAGCCATAGCGGCACCTAACACAGGTTTTACCTTTGTTGTTGCCCATACCCATATATAATAGATAAAATAGCCAAGCCCCACCGCTGCAACAATGGGAAAGCCATACAGGTTTACCCAGTCTGCAAAAGCACTCATTCTTTTTCCTGATTTTGTTTGATTAGCCAACCATTTTCATTTACAACAAAAACATCACCAGGCTGATATAAAGGTTGTGATTTAGCATTGGGATTGCCTTCTTTGTCGAACCCCATAACTTCTCCAGGCCAATCTCCCATTACAGTAAACCCATTGGGACCACTGTTGATTGTATAGTCTACCCACATCATAATTTCTCTCCTCAGTCTTTACGTGCGTCATCTTTGCCCTCATTGGCGGCAATACGGTCAACATTGGGTCTCACTCCTAATGCATGACTCATCAGTGCATCAATCTTAACAAGATCATTGTTCATTGTTTGAACACGATTGTCCAAACTTTTAATAATTCCTGCTAGACTTTGAACACTGCCTGTGACGCCGTCGAGGATGAATTTAATTGTGAGGAAAACTAGATAGCCAGCGGCACCAGCTGCCGCTATAGGGAAGCCTACGTCCGCAATTAGTTTGAACGCATCACCCATAAAAGTACTCCTCTGTCTGCACTACTATTTAGCGTAAACAGAGTATTTTATAGGTTGTTTAGTTCAATTAATGTTGCGCTTAGGTTGATTTCAGGATCCGCAACTTGTGTGTGCTTGACCATACTGTTTCTGATAACAATAACAGCTTCGTCTTGTTTGTCCTCTGTGTCACCAAAGAACTCTACATTGCGATACAACCAACGATACATTTCTTCATACTCGTCAGTTCTACAGTTTGCAATAATAAGTTTGCGAGCTTCACGCACCTGACCTGCTTTGAACAGCTCTACCATTTTGATGCGCCAGCCTGTGTCTTGATCGCTTTGCTCTGCTTGTTTCAGTTCACCATCTACAACTGCCATTTGCACGTTGTTGATAGTTTTACGCAAGTCTGGATATGTTGCACGAACGAAACTGTCCAATGTGTCTAGTTCAAACTGTGTGTTGTTTTCAATTAAGATCTCTGCAATACGTGCAGTAAACTCATTGGTGTCCAAACTTGTAATATGAAAACCTTGACATCTTGAATGCAGTGCTGGAATAATCTTGTTTGGATAGTTACAAGTAAGAATAAAACGCACACTTTGATGATACTGTTCCATTACACCACGCAGTGCCGCTTGACCTTCTGCACTAATATAATCAGCCTCGTCCAACAAGATAACTTTGTAATCGCCCCACGGCATAGTTTCACTGAAGTTTGTAATCTTGCGTCTAATAAGATCAACACCGTTGTCACGACTTGCGTTAATTAACAGTACATCAGCATCTTGTACACCCAAGTCATTGATAAGAACTTTTGCCAGTGTAGTTTTGCCTGTACCAGCACTGCCACTAAACAGCAAGTGCGGAATACCGCCGTCAGCAATCCAAGTTTTTACTTGATGCTTTTGTGCTTCGTCTTTGAAAACGTATTCATCTACAGTTTTAGGACGATACTTTTCTACCCAAATATCTTTCATTTTTTATCTTTCAGTTTCATATGTTGTTTAGTAAACCATACAGGAACTTCTGGATTTAAGTCAATCAATTCTTGCTCTGTGTATGTTTCAGGAAGTCTTACCCCGTGTTGTTTGAATTTCTCATAAAAGAAATCTGCTAATTCATCTTTGTCTCGATTTCTATATGGAGAATTTTTAGTCCAGTTTTTTGTCAAGCTATTACCTCAGTTGCTAGTACATCGTAGTTATTATACACAAAACTATAGCTAGTGTCAACATGTTCAAGTTCTAAAAAGTTATCAAACGTTTGATTCCAATTTTGTGTTTGTACAAGATCATCGAACATTGCAACAATTTCGCTATCTTCACTTTCTCTGCCTAACCAATAATGATAAAATGCTTGCATTCTTTCAATAGGTGGAACATCTTGTGTTTGGATACCATTCATAGCAAACCAACGTGCCATGGTTCCCAATGTTTCCTCACCACTGTCTACTAGATTGATCCAGTTGTCCAGTTCTGTTTGACTGGGATTTCTACCTTCAAATATTTCAAACACTGCTTCAACTTTTACACGAGTATCGATACTGGGATCTGTATTTGTAATTTCATCTATTTTTTGCACATAGTCTCCACTGTCAAAATCATACACACTGTTTTTTTCCAGTATAGTTCTAACACTGCTTTCACTGATTGTTTCGTGTTCACTTTTGATCAGTGCAACTTGTGCTGCCACTCTAGGAGCACTAAAACTGGTTCCTTCTATACCCCAGCCATCTCCAGTTTCATAATAGTGTACTACAGCAGATCCTTTGTTGCTCCAATCATAAATGTCACCGTCATACTGACTGTACGCACCAACTACAATAGGAAAAATACTACTGGCCCAAGTGGCTACTGCCGCATCATGTAGTCCATCATTGCCAGCGGCAGCGGTAACAGTTACCCCATTCTCCCATAGTGTTTGATTGGATTGTAAATATGCATCATCGTGTGTGTAGGTGTTGTATTTGTCTATGTGTGGATAATCTGTGTTGCGAACACTGCCCCAACTTACATTAATAACATCAGGATTAAAATCTTGATATGCTCTTAACATTGGATCTGGTGTTTTGTCGACATCTACATCTTCTGCAATTACAGTGACTTCTTTGTGATCGTTTAAGAATTCGCCATAAAAATTTTGCAGTACCAAAGGGCCATGTGTGGTAGGTCCTTGAAAAGCGTCCAGTATTACTGCTACAGGTTCACTGTTGTTGGTTAGCTCGGGTACATTGACTGTGGCATTTTCTGCCTTGCCTTTACCACAAGCCGCTATTATAGGCAAATATAAAAATTCAAACCATTTGTGTTTATGATTCTTTTTCTTGTTCACGCAATAATTTCTTCTCTAAACTCAGTTTGTCTTTCATACTCATCACATAAGCTGCGCCTGCTAGTACTGCAATAGCACCTGCTTCGGCGATCAACATCCAAGGATCTGCTTCTTTGCTATGCAACACAATCAATCTACACAGTGCAGTCATTGCAATAATAATTGGCAGTGTAACAGGTATCCTGTTGCTGATATAAAATGCTCCTACCATACCAACAATCTCTGCATAGATAAACAGTAGGAATAGGTCTCCTAATTCCACTTTCATTGCCAGTATCATTTCCAGTACATCCATACCTGCGGCGAACATTGTTAGTGCGCCAATCACTGCCAGCAAAAGTTTCTCACTATAGAACGTTGTCCAGTGTAAACTTTTGTCTAACTTTTGTCTATTCATACTAACCTCATCATGTGTGCGGCAACATCTGCCATACGACAACTAAATGCCCATTCATTATCATACCATGCTAGTACACGAACCAAATGATTGTCAACCACTCTTGTTTGTTCTGGTGCAAAAATACAACTTTCACTGGTTGTGTTAAAGTCACTGCTTACCAGTGGTAATGGCTGATATCCTATAACACCACGCATGTCATTTTTACTAGCACTGTTTACTGCTTCATTAACCAATTTCTCATTGACTTCTTGCTCAAGTTGCACAGTCAAGTCCACACAACTCACATTCTGTGTTGGTACTCTGATAGCACTTCCCATGATTTTGTTTTTGAGTTTTGGATACACATGTTGCAGTGCCTTTGCTGCACCTGTACTGGTAGGTATAATATTTGATCCTGCTGCTCTAGCTCTATACAAGTCTCTGTGTCGTTTGTCAATAGTACCTTGGTCACCTGTGTAACTGTGTACAGTTGTCATTTGTCCATTTATAATACCAAACTGTTCATCTAATACTTTTACTAGCGGAGCAAGACAGTTTGTTGTACAACTGGCATTGCTAACAATGTTTTCTGAACTGGTTATGTCTTGATGATTAACACCATAAACAACTGTGCGTTTTACGTCTGCAGCCGGAGCACTGATTACTACTTTTTTAGCACCGTTAAGAGTATGGTTAAGACATTTTAACCCGTTGTTGTATGCTCCTGTGCATTCTAGTACAACATCAACACCGTGCCATTTTAACTGTTCTATATCTCGTTCTTCTGTCCACAGTATCGGCTCGTGTATAGGACCTTTATATGTTCCGTGAACTGTGTCATATTTTAGCAAATGCATGTTTGTTTCTTCGCCGCCGCTGGCGTTGATTTGTATAATCTGCATATCATTGCGTTCACTCATAATGTGTCTGGCAACACAACGTCCTATTCTTCCAAATCCATTTATACCTATAGTAATCATTTATATATTCCGTCTATTGTATAATGTTTACTGTTATAAATTGCCCAACTTAAACAGTCTAAACGATTATACCCTTGACTGCGAAGTTTTCGATACCATGCTATGTAATTTTCTAGCCTAGACATTAAACTTCGTCTTGTAATTCTACTTTACCACTTTGTCCACATTTTGGACACCAATATTTTCCTCTATCAATTTTAAACTTTTTTTGCATTACTGCATATGTAAAATAACCTTTGCAATGATCGCAAGTTATATGATAGATGTATTCTAAATGTGCTTTAAAACTCATAACACTATAGTTTCTATAATTTCTGCACCAGGAAATACACGTTGTATTCGTTGCTCAGCAGCGGATTTAGCATTTGCACTAATATAAGCAGTGCCATATCCATCCTTTAATTCTATATCAAAGTTATCTTCAGCAGTTTTGTGTATCTTAACAACTTTGTTGTTGGGCAAATTAAACAGTACCTTAAAGTCCAAAGCTCTATTAAATTCAATTACATTTGTCATCTTGATGTATACTCCAATACGCTTGTATCGCCTTGCCATACTCCTAAGATTTCCTCAGGATCTAAGCTGTATATTTTTTTGCCTTCTGGATGTTCGATGTCTAAACCTCTACTCCATCTACCGTGTGACACTAGTACAATATCACCAGGTTTGACATCTCCATAAACTTCTGTTCGTTCGCCTACATCATGAACTTCAAAAAATCTACTTTTAATTCCTTCAGTCTTACCATCATCGTCCAGTGTGATTAGTCCGCCTTTTGTACGACCTTCTCCGGGAGGATTTATAAAAAAGCCTAGTACACTGGTTGCTGTTGCTCTTACTTTTCGCATTTATTACTCCGCTATTAATTGTTCTAATGTCTTCAAGACATCTCGGCTATTATCTTCTACTTCTAAGTCTATAGCAGTTTTAACACAGTTTCTTGTAAAGTCAAGTGAATATCTAACACCACTTGAATCCATGCCTGTGTTAATCAAATACACATTACAATTGTGTTGTTCAATTTTTTTCATCAATAGATCACTGTACACACTAACTGCTCTTGGCATAAAAGGTGAACCGTAACAAGGACTAAACAGTGGTTTGATTTCATCAGTGCCAGCTTCTGTGCCTGGCATTTGACTGGTATACCCTGTTTCAAAGAAACGTCTAACTGTGTCTCCTGATATTTTGCTAACAGGTGGAAATACTCCTTTGGCATCCATTGTTAGAAAGAATATGTTATCAGGATGATTAAACTGTTGTGGTTCGTGATAGGCATTTTCCACACAATCAATTGGATAGCTCAGTCGTGCATTTGCTGCACCTGGATTTTCAACTACCAATGTATCACGAGATCTTGCAAGTTCAACAGCATCAAATATTGTTTTGTGTGTTTCTGGTGTTAAGCCTTCGCTCTTAGCATAACAACCTGTTTCGATCATTTCAATACCTTGATCGTTCCAAGCAATTTCATCATCACCTATCAGTTTATAATCGGGATCACTGCTCAGTGTTGTTTTACCAGTGCCACTCAATCCAAACATCAAGTTGGTTGTGTTGTTGTAGGTAAATGCACTGCAATGCATTGGCAGTATATCTTGTTCAGGTAATATAAAACTGATAATACCAAATGCACCTTTTTTGATTTCGCCTAAAAATGTAGTGCCAGCAATCAACATCTCATTACGATCCAAATGCACATAAATTTTAGGTTCGTCAATTTTTAAATCAGTGTTGTGCAGTATGATAAAATCTGCAGGTTTGCTTTTTGGTAGTACTGTAAACATGTTGCGCACGAATTGTGCATGTCTGTCGTCGTTGGTACAAACACGAAAACGTATGCCAGCACTAACAAATTCTAAATCATGTGCGTAGTTTTCCAAACTCCACATTTGATTGTAAAAAGCATTGTAATCAGACTGATTGCCAATTTTGTTGTACTTGGGTCTAGTTAAATCTAAATGTTGTGTTTTGTCACCAAAAAAGTATTTTTTCTCTGGACTACGACCAGTAGGGTTGGTCTTAATAGATATGTTAGGCATTATTCCTCGCGAATTTCAACAGTTTCAATACTTCCATCATCATATTCGATTTCTACGTATTTGCTTCCATCATCCCTAGTTCGTGTAATTTTACTAATAGGCTCTGGCTCTTGATTAAACTGTTCTTCCAAATCCGGAACAACAGGCTCTTGTGTTGGCGCAGGTTGAGGTTGTTGTGTTGTTTTTGTCTCTATAGGTTTTGTGTCACTAAGAGGTTGTGTTTGTGGTGCTGTGCGTGTGTTGTGATGCGCAGTAGCAATATCTTCTGCTTTGACCTTTACACTGCCATCACGATTTAATCTATCTCCACGAGCATTCATAGGAACATTTCCTACAGCTCTGGCATTTTCATGTTGTGCTGCTAGTGCAGCCATATCAATTGACATGCCTCGAGCAGTTCTAACTTTTCTACTCATCGTAAGAATTCCTTATAATCCAAATCATATTTAATACTGTCAATTCTATGCACACCTATTAGATACAATATATAGCTTGCAACACTGCTTCCTCTGCCTACACCCCACAATATGTTGTGCTGTTTTAATTCAGTTACCATATATACTAGAAATTGTAGCATTGGAATCATTTTACGCTTTTCAAATTCACTAAGTTCTTCAACAACACGTTGATGCTGTTGCTGTGTTTGTGTTTTACTTAGCAAATAATCAGCTATATCTAATTGTTTATATTCGTCGGGCATCCACCAATTGTTAGCATCTGTATAACTATACTTATCTTTTGACTGTGCCGGTGTTTCATAATCAATAGTATCGTCAAACTTAAACAGTGTACAGAAATGATTATAACTGTCAATTTTCTCAGTATCTTTGGTCACTACGTATGAGGCACGTTTACCTTCTAGTAGTCCTTCTACTAAATCATTTTCAGTTACTTCAATTTCATTGTATTGATTCATCTTCATCCTATATTTAACACATCGTCATCTAGGTCTTTGCCCTCTTCTATTTTACGTTCACGTTCTTTTTCTATTGCTTGTAATTGGCTTTTGGCTTTGATTTCAATGCTTATTTGTTCTAGCATGTTTTGTATCTGACCTGCAGGCCCCATCATTCCCATGCTGCTGGCTTGTACAAGTTTTTGTCTCAACTCTATTTGTTTTTCAATAAGTTGCTCGACTGATAGATTTTCTACATTTAAAAACATATACTATACTAACACTGATTTAACAACATGTCAAGTTCTGGATTGTAAGTTTTAAAATTTTCATTTCTCACCCCGTTAATCAACTCGTCCATGTGTTTAAATGTTTGCCAGTCTCCTGGTTGTTTCAATTCTTGTATAATTTCTTTTACAAAATTTTTGCGACCATAAGCATGAATTTCATAGTACTGTATGAGTTCTTCTTTAACATGCTGTGGTAAATGTCTAGGTCTCATATATTCAGGACCTTCGATCACCATGTGATTACTGTGTATGTCTAATCCTTGGCAATACTCGTGTAACAGCATAAAATTATTACAGTTGTAAATGCTCACTACGCCATGTACATGTAAATTGTAATAGTTTTGTTGCTTAAACCATAGCAAGGTTTTTCTAACATTTTCCCATTCACTGCCAGTACGTAAAAAATTATTCAAAGGTCCGTATGCATCTATGCTAACTGTTACATTTAGTCGATTGACTTTTCTAAACAATTCTTGAATCTCTTGGTCAGGTATAATAGTACCATTGGTGATTAACATCAAGTTCAAGTTTTCTAAATCACATCTATTCAATATATCTTTGATAGTTTTAGCTTCTAGTAAAGGCTCGCCTCCTAGTAGTTTTAAAAATCTTAGTTCACTGAGATCTGTTTGATTCATAGGATTGTATTGTATACCTTTGGGTATTTCTAATCCTAGTTTTTTAGCATCTGCATACCAGTGTGTACTTAAATCAGGTCCACACATTCTACAACTGTTGTTACATGCATTACTAATACTCAATTCCAAGTAGCGCAGTTTTGGTTCACTTTGTTCGTGTATAGGAACCATTTTGTCAATTTGATCGTCGATGCCGCCAAATTCAAGATTTGCAATCTCTTTGCGCATACTAGTTCCAGTAGTGCGCTCTAATCTATAACAGCGACTACAACCCTTTACAGGTTTATCTTCTAGCATGCGTTGTCTAGTTTCCACCATGAGTGGATGGTGCATGGGATCACCATTGAAAATATTTAAATCTTCTGGAGTTTCACCTACCCATTGACAACAAGGCCATGCTTTGCCTGTTTGCCAAACCCGTACATGATTCCAGGGAAGTATACAGTCAAATTGTCCCATGCACTCTGTTCCTATAGTCCGTTAGGTAAGATGATATAGTGGATTGCTAATACAAGTGCCACTGATACACCTAGTCCAACCATCATCTTGCCAAAGTCTTTGGCAACCAATGGAAAGATTGATTTTGTTTTTTTCTTACCGAAGTAAGTAGCCATAGCAAGTTCTCTACCTGCTAACAAGCCTACGAATACCCAAGTTGTACTCATTGGAATATCGTTTAGTTCTTTGAAGAAGTACAAGCACAACCAATAAAATAAATCAATCAGTGTTGCACTTCGTACATATCTTGTGTTGTGTTTTTCTAGTACAATTTGTTGAATTTTACCGCCTCGTTCTCTAAACATAAAGAACAAGCCAGCAACAAATACAATACTAACCATAAGCATTAAGTCAACAGGCACTTCACGTGGTAAGAACACAGCAATGTTTGCCATGTCATGACTTAGCCAAGTCCACCAAAGACCAGCAGTTGCAATCCATTGTGCAACTCGCCAGAAGTTTTTATTGCCTTCGCTTACTGGTTGTGTTTCATCATACCAGCGTCCAAAGAACTTGTGTATTGCAAACCAAATTATATATGCAAATGCGGCTGCAACACCATAGCCCATGATTGATTTCATAAGCATTTTCTCTAGTACAAATGTACTAGCAAAAACACTCAGTACCAAAAAGCTAGTTGATACAGGCACACCAAGCCTAGTAAGTGCTACTAGGATAGCAGGTGCTGCCGCATGATACCATTGCACTTCTTGCCAAGGTATTCTGTTTAGTCGTCCGTAACTGATGTCGCCACCATTTACACTCCAGCCATACCACAAGGTCGCAAGCAATACTGCACTTGCTGCCGCCCATAATACTTTGTAATCGAATCTCTCATTGTTTGATGCCATCCATGTACCGAGAGTTTGTACTGAATCGTTTGCTATAACTGCATACGCAGCCAGCAAGAAGCCTACTAGGCTCCATAGCGTGAGTAGTTCCATTTCTTTCTC
>Ga0255760_10003080_pt1 | contig 15072 bp, 14 predicted proteins | sample 071ome_25_FD_179960 | JGI IMG/M metagenome (GOLD analysis project Ga0255760, IMG submission 179960) | Coastal salt marsh microbial communities from the Groves Creek Marsh, Skidaway Island, Georgia - 071410BT metaG (version 2) | ecosystem: Environmental > Aquatic > Marine > Intertidal zone >... | reverse complement strand
CGGAAGGCTTGGGCTAGGGTGTAGTGGCCAGCCGTTGCACAGGAGGCGGTGGCGAACAACCAGCCTAACTCTTCCGTGGTCGGGGTGCGCCAGAAATAAATAGCCGGCGGCAGCAGTGTTAGGGTCACGAAGATTGATAGGTAGGCGACGATCGCCCCGCTCGATTCGACGTTGGTCAGCCGCTTGGCGATGAGGAAGGAGCAGGAGAAGATCGGGGCTGCCGTGAGTTGCGCAATGGAGCCCAGATTGATCTCCTGAAATCCGGGTTGCAGGACGACAAGTGCCCCGCTGAAGCCCATAAGCACTGCGCCGATGCGGTAGAAGTACAGCTTCTCGCCGAGGAACAGCGCTGCACCCAGCGTGGTGAAGATGGGGGCGGTGAAGCCGAGCGCCGTGACCTCTGCAATGGGGATACGCGCCATGGCGAAGAACCAGAGCATAACGCCGATCCCGTGGATGATGCCACGAACGGCATGCAGGCCAAGGATCTTCGGCGCGCCCAATAGCCGCTCCATGCGCATGAAAACGGGAATTAGTAGGACCGTGCCCAGCGCGTAGCGGATGAAGGCTGCCTGCACCGGGCTCATGTCGGTGCCGAGATGGCGCACGATGCCCGTAACCGCCACGAACAGAAGCCCCGTTGCGCCCATCCAGAGAATGCCGCGCAGATTGCTGCTCATGGCCGGCGCTGTTTCTCAGCGATCCTGGCCGGCCAAGCCAATAGTGAAAAATGCCTGCAGGACGAGAAGCATCGCGATCACGAAGATAGGTCCGTCAGGTGCCTTCGTCGTCATGCCGATCACAGAGTTTGCCCCGACGCCCACGATCCCCAGTATGAGTATCACGGCGGCGGTGCGCCTCAGCCGCTGCGCGCGGTTGGCGCGGGTGTTCAGCACGCCCTCCCAGGTGATGAATGTGCCCCCCAGGATAACGACCGCGGCCAAGATGCGGACCGTCAAGGCGAGTGTCGACATTTCGGTCTGGCCGAAGGCGAGCCAGACAGCATAGACAGCGCCGGCGCCGGTCAGGTTGGCGAGGATCAGCAGGGCGATACGGTTCATGGCAGCGGTGGGTCCGTCGAAAGCACCCCGTATCATATCACTACGCCGGGTGTTGGCGATGCGTGTTGTATGCTGTTTTTGCTGTGGGTGCGGAAGCAACGAAATGTAACCCATCAGCGATACGGGGCCCGGCTCCAGCCTGTGCGCGCCCCGGCGGGGGGCGAACACGGTAGTTAGGGCCAGCGTCGTTCTTCTCAACCCGCCCTTTTGCGAAATTAATTAACAGATTTTCACATTATCCCCCGGACGGTTTTCCCGGGTTCAAGAAATGGCCCGAGACTATTTCGTTTTGTTTGTCCCTGGGTGTCTCGATCTGCCGCGCATGCCGTTGTAGGCTTCGCACACACACACCACGGGAGGAACAAGATGAGTGATAAGCAGACAAAGACTGAGGGCGCATATAAAGCCGGTGACGGGGCCTACGTGTTCAATGTGGAAAGCCTCCAGGGTCTGGATGCCGGGCCGGGCTATGCGAAGACCTTTGGTCCAGTCGTCGAGGGTGATCGGATACAGTGCGGGGTGATGACACTGCCTGCGGGACAGACCTCCGCGCCGCATACCCATCCCAACGAGCAGTGGATCTACATTCTGCGCGGCAAGGTGTTCGCGGTGGTTGATGGTCAGGAATCAAATATTGGGCCGGGCGACCTCGTCTACATTCCTGCGAATGTGGTGCACCATATCGAAATCTCGCCTGATGAGGATTGCCACTTCTTCACTTGTAAGGATATGAGCCACGGCATTGCCGGCACGCCGGTCTGAAGCTGAACGTTTCGGTTGGCCAACGCCTAGTCGCGACAAGAACCGGACGAACCATGGCAAATATCGAGACCGTTGGAATTGTCGGAGCCGGGACCATCGGCTCATCCTGGGCAGCTTATTTCCTCGCGCAGGGTCTGAATGTGCGCTGCTGGGACCCGATGGATGGCTATGCCGAACGGGTATCTGAATTTGTTGCCCGCGCCTGGCATCTGATGGAGGAGCTCGGGCTGGCCGAAGGCGCTAGCCTCGATCGGTTGTATTGCTTCGACCGCATCGAGGATGCGCTGGATGGCGTGGAGTTCGTGCAGGAGAGCGGGCCTGAAGATGCAGATCTGAAAGCGCATCTGATGGCGGAGATCGATAGGGGCCTCCCGCCTGACGTGGTGATTTCGTCGAGCACCACGGCCCTGCCGGTCTCCGAGTTCCAACATTTGGCCGCGCATCCCGAGCGCATTGTGCTTGGCCATCCGTTCAACCCGCCGCATCTGATGCCGGTGGTCGAGGTGGGCGGCGGCAAACTGACGGGGTCCGAGGCGGTGGACCGGGCCATGGAATTCTATGAGGCCATCGGCAAGACCCCGATCCGCCTGCGGGCCGAAATCCCGGGCCATCTGGTCAACCGCCTGCAAGGCGCGCTCTACCGCGAGGCGGTCTATCTGGTCGCCGAAGGCTATGCGACGGTCGAAGATATCGACAAGGCGGTCACCGGCGGGCCGGGCCTGCGCTGGGCCTTTATGGGTCCGCACATGACCTATCACCTGGGTGGCGGCGACGGCGGCATCGCGCGCTATCTCGAAATTCTCGGGCCGAGCCAGGAGCGGCGCTGGGCAGCGCTCGGCGACCCCAAGCTGACCGAAGAGGTAAAGCAGAAGATCGTCGAAGGGGTGAATGCGGAGACCCATGGCCGCCCGATCGGTGATCTGGCCGTTGAGCGGGACGCTACCCTGATGGAATTGCTCAAGCTGCTGCGCAGGTAGGTCCGCTGGCACGGCTGATCATCGCTGGAGTAGGATCACGCCAGTTTTTGGGGGAGAGAAGATCGTGCCTGATACCGGTCCAAAGAAATCGATACTGTTTTCGCCGTTGATCATTCGCGGCACTACTTTCAAGAACCGTGTCGTGATCTCACCGATGTGCACCTATTCGGCGGCGGACGGGATCGCCAGCGACTGGCATCTGGCGCATCTGGGCCAGTTCGCCATGGGCGGGGCCGGGGCGGTGTTCACCGAAGCGGCGGCTGTGGAGCCGCGCGGGCGGATCACCCACGGTGATATCGGCATCTGGTCCGCCGATCACGCCACAGCGCTGAAACCAGTCACGTCCTTCATCAAACAGCAGGGAAGCCTGCCCGCCATCCAGATCGCCCATGCGGGGCGCAAGGCGAGCATGCAGCGCCCCTGGCACGGCAACGGCCCGATGGATGATGCCGATGCCGCGCGGGGTGAAATGCCCTGGGACATCGTCGCCCCCAGCGCCGAGCCGGTGCGCGAGGGCTGGCTGATGCCCGCCGAACTGACGCTGGACGATATCGGCGCAATCCAGGACCGCTTCGCGCAGGCGGCAGGTCACGCGCTGGATGCAGGGTTCGAGGTGCTGGAGATTCACTCCGCCCACGGCTACCTCGGCCATTCCTTCCTCTCGCCGATCTCGAACAGGCGCAATGACGACTATGGCGGCGACCGCGCGGGTCGCATGCGCTTCACGCTGGAGACGGCGGAGAAGGTCCGTGCGATCTGGCCGGACGACAAGCCGCTGTTCGTGCGCATTTCCTCGGTCGATGCAGACGGTGCCTCCGAAGGCTGGCAGCTGGACGATTCCGTGGCGCTGGCCAATGAGCTCAAGGTGCGCGGTGTGGATGTGGTGGACTGCTCGTCGAGCGGCATTTCCGGGCTGGCGACGGCGGCGCTGGGCGGGCAGCCACTGGGGTTCCGGACCGCCTATTCAAAGCGCATCGGGGATGAGACGGGCGTCAGCACGATGGTCGTCGGGTTCGTCCTCTATCCCGACCAGGCCGAGGCGATTGTCGCGGACGGCCTGGCCGATCTCGTCGCGATCGGGCGCGAGGCGCTCTACGATCCCTACTGGGCACGCCATGCCGCGATGGCGCTGGGGGCCGATCCGGAATTCGCGGACTGGCCGCACCAGTACGGTTGGTGGCTGTCCCGGCGCGAGGCCCAGTTGCAGGAGATGGGCGAGGCCCACTGACCGGGGCTCCCGACCGCTGATGGCGCAGACCCGTTACGAGAACCAGTCCGCCGAGCGGAGCTTCGCGATCCTTGAATGCGTGGGCGCGGCGGAGAACCCGATCCCGTTGGCGCAGATCGCGCGGACGACCGGGCTCAACCGGGGCACGGTGTTCCGCCTCCTGGCCGTGCTGACCCGGCTCGGCTGGATCCACAAGGACGACGCCGACGGCACCTACACACTTGGCTACAAGGTCTTCGCGGTGGGTCACCGCCAGAGCCAGCTCGAGACCAACACCCATCACGCCCAGCCGTTTATCCGGCGGCTGGCCTGGGACATCGGCGAGACGGTGCACCTGGCCGCGCTGGAAGGCCGGCAGGTGATCTACTGCGACAAGGTGGAGCCGCCCGAGGGCCACCCGGTGCCGACCGCCATCGGCATACGCCTCGACGCGCACGCGACCGGCGTCGGCAAGGCCGTGCTCGCCTGGCTGGAGCCGGATGAGGTGCGCCAGCTCTATCGTCAGCCGCCGCTGCACGTCTATACGCCGCGCACCATCGCCACCATCGACGGGCTGCTGCGCGAACTTGCCGCCATTCGCGAGCGCGGCTACGCCACCGACGAAGGCGAGATGATCCCGGGCCTGAACTGCGTGGCCGCGCCGGTGATGAACGCGGTCGGCCGCGCGGCGCTGGCCGTCTCGGTCTCCGGTCCCGCCTCTCGCTTCGATGCCGCGCGCATGTCGCGGCTGGCCGCCCGCCTCGCGGCGACGGCGGACGAGATTTCGGAATACGTCATCGCGCGCACCGACAACGATTGAGCCTGTCCTGGAAAGGGAAATTCATGTCCGAACCCATCAAGTTCTACTTCGATTTTGTCTCCGCCTATTCCTATGTGGCGATGAACCGGATCGAGCGGATCGCCGCGCGCTGGGGGCGCGAGGTCGAATGGAACTGCGTTGTCTTGCCGGAAATCCTGGCGCATCACGGGGCAACGTCGCCGCGCGACCAGCCGGCGAAGTTCGCCCACAACATGAAGGACTTCCCGCGCACCTGCGAAATGAACGGATTGCCGGTGAATTTTCCGCCCGAGGTGCCGCCCTATGGCGCGCGCCTGCACCGGCTGGTCTTCTGGCGGCTGAACCGCAAGGACAGGGGCCTCGCCAGGCAGTTCGCGCTGGCGGTCGATCACCGCTATTTCGGCACCGGCAAGGAAGTCCGCACGGCCAGCCAGCTCGCCGCTGCCTGCAAGGCGCGGGGCGTGGATGTCTCGCTGAAGGAGATCAAGGCGGCCGAAAGCGACAAGCGCGCGGCGAAGGATCTCGCGGCGGCCTTTGACCGGGCCGTGGCCGACGGCATGTTCGGTGCGCCGTTCGTGGTCCTTGATGGCGAGACCTTCTGGGGTGCTGACCGGCTCGACCATCTGGAGTTCCGGCTGAAAAACCTGGCGAAGGTGCCGCGCGGCTTCGAGCCGTTCTCTTTCACCAGCCCCTACACCTCGCGCAACGGTCCGCTCTATGTGAAGTGCGGAGCGAAGAAGGCAACATTCGGCTTCCGCGCCGATGACCGTCACCTGAACCCGCGTGACGTGGTGCACGGGGGCTGGATGACCAGCTTCGTTGATGTGGCGATGGCCCAGTCGGCGCTCTATGAGCTCGGCGTCGTGGCACTGACGCCGACGATCCATCTCGACACGGACTTCCTCGCGCCGATCTTCCACGGCCAGTGGGTGACCTGCGACGCGAAACTGGTCCGCTCGACCCGCAACATGAACTTCGTGGAATGCACCTGCTACGCCGACGGCGAGCCGGTGCTGCGGGCCTCCGCGATCTACCGCAAGCCGCGCGAGATGAAAAAACGTGTCGGCAAGATCCTCTCGCCGACGGATTGAGGGTCAGGCGGCCACGTTGAAGCTCACGCTGCCCAGCGCCTCGACGGTGAGTTTCACCGTCAGGTCGGGCGTCAGCGCGACGGCTTCAGCGGCGGCGCCGGCCAGCACGATATAGCCCGCCTTCAGCTCGTCGCCGGTCTCGGCGGCGAAGCGTGCGGCCTCGGCCAGCGAGCGGGCCGGGTGGCCTAGGATCGCGGCCGACGAGCCGATGCCCACCGGGCGGCCGTTGAACTCCAGCACCATGCCCAGGTTCCCGGTGTCGATGTCCGGCCGCGCCCAGGGCCCGAGCACATAGCCCGACGCCGAGGTATTGTCGGCGACCACGTCCTCCAGGGAGAACTTGAAGTCCTTGTAGCGGCTGTCGATGATCTCGATGGCCGGTGCGACCGCCTCCACATGGGCGAGCGCCTCCGCCGGGCTCAGCAGTCCCGACATGGGCGATTTCAGCAGGTAGGCGACCTCGGCCTCCACGCGCGGATGGCAGTAGTCGCCGTAGGAGATGCCACCGCCGTCCTGCACCAGCATGCCTGCCGTCAGCCGCCCATAGACGGGCTCAAACACGCCCATCTGCGCGGCCTTGGCGCGCGAGGTCAGGCCCATCTTCACGCCCGAGCGCACGTCACCATTCTTCACCCGCAGCTTCACCGCCGCGTCCTGCACCCGGTAGGCGTCCTCGATGTTGAGCGCGCCGCCTTTCCCCGACGAAAGCTGCGGGATCGACTTCGCCCTGCGTCGTGAGTCGTCGAGCTGCTTCGCGATGCGGCCGATCTCGGCGGCGGTGCGTTTCTTTGGTTTCGTCGCCATCAGTTTCATCCAGTCCTTGCCATAGGCCTCATGCTGAGCCTGTCAAAGTATGGGGCCGGTTCACCTCGTCCTTCGACAAGCTCAGGATGAGGTGAACAACAGGCGTTCGGGTCAATCACCCGAAGCGGCCTCCTCACGCTGTTTGACGATGTCGAGCGCCACATCGACGATCATGTCTTCCTGTCCGCCGACCATGCGCCTGGAGCCCAGCTCGACCAGGATATCTCGCACGTCCACGCCATAGGTCTCCGACGCCTTTTCGGAATGGCGCAGGAAGGACGAGTACACACCCGCATAGCCGAGCGTCAGCGTCTCGCGGTCCACCTGCACCGGGCGGTCCTGCAGCGGTCGGACCAGTTCCTCCGCCGCATCCATCAGCCGGAACAGGTCGCAGCCATGGTCCCAGCCGAGCAGGTCGGCATTGGCGATGAACACCTCCAGCGGCGCGTTGCCCGCGCCCGCACCCATGCCCGCCAGCGAGGCGTCGATGCGACGGCAGCCGTTCTGCACGGCGACGATGGAGTTGGCGACGCCCAGCGACAGATTGTGGTGGGCATGCATGCCGAATTCGGTCTCGGGCTGCAGCACGTCGGCATAGGCCTTGAAGCGGTCGGCCACGCCATCCATGGTCAGGCGCCCGCCGGAATCGGTGACGTACACACAATGCGCGCCGTAGCTCTCCATCAGCCTGGCCTGCTGGGCCAGTTCCTTCGGCGGCGTCATGTGGGCCATCATCAGGAAGCCCGCCACGTCCATGCCTAGCTCGCGCGCGGTTTCGATGTGCTGCTTGGACACATCGGCCTCCGTGCAGTGGGTCGCGACCCGCACGGATTCGACGCCCAGCGCGTGGGCCTGCTTCAGGTCCTCGACCGTGCCGATGCCCGGCAGCAGCAGCGTCGCGAGCTTGGTGTGTTCGAGGGAGTCAGCCAGGCCTTCCAGCCACTCCCAGTCGGTGTGTGCCCCGAAGCCGTAGTTGAAGGACGAGCCCGACAGCCCGTCGCCGTGCGAGACCTCGATGGAATCGACCTTCGCCTCGTCCAGCGCCTTGGCGATGGCGCGCACCTGGTCCACGCCATAGCGGTGGCGGATCGCGTGCATCCCGTCGCGCAGGGTGACGTCCTGGATGTAGAGCTTGCCTTCGACCTGTTGTCTCATGCCGGATGGTCCTGTGCTTGCGTCCGATCAGCCTCATGCTGAGCTTGTCGAAGTATGAGGCTGGCGCCCTCGCCCTTCGTCAGGCTCAGGGTGAGGGCTATGCTTGAATTGCCGTTCGTCATGCCGCCGTCGCGAGGCCGCGCCGTTCGGCCAGCCGCTCGGCGGTCTTCAGCGCCGCCGAGGTCATGATGTCCAGATTGCCCGCATAGGCGGGCAGGTAGTGGGCCGCGCCCTCGACCTCCAGGAAGATGGAGGTCTTGATGCCGGTGAACTCGCCCAGCCCGGGAATGTTCAGCGGGTCGTTGTTGCCGAAGCGCTCGAACTGCACCTTCTGCTTCAGCCGGTAGCCGGGGACATAGGACTGGACCTCGGCCACCATGGCCTCGACCGAGGCGGCGATGGCATCGGTGTCGGCATCCTCCGACAGGGTATAGACGGTGTCGCGCATGATCAGCGGCGGCTCGGCCGGGTTCAGCACGATGATCGCCTTGCCGCGTGTCGCGCCGCCCACGACCTCCAGCCCGCGCGAGGTGGTGACGGTGAACTCGTCGATGTTGGCGCGGGTGCCCGGCCCGGCGGATTTCGAGGAAATCGACGCGACGATCTCGGCGTAGTGGACCTTGGCCAGCTTGCTGACCGCCGCCACCATCGGGATGGTCGCCTGCCCGCCGCAGGTCACCATGTTCACGTTCGGTGCATCCAGGTGCTCGTCCATGTTCACGACCGGCACGCAGTACGGGCCGATGGCCGCCGGCGTCAGGTCGATCATCTGCTTGCCGTGCTTCTGCATGATGTCGTTGTTGGTCTTGTGGGCGCCCGCCGACGTCGCGTCGAAGGCGATCGCGATGTCCGCGAAGTTCGGCAGTGCTACCAGCCCGTCGATGCCGTCGGCGGTGGTCGGAATACCGTGTTTGGCGGCGCGGGCCAGCCCGTCGGATTCCGGGTCGATGCCGACCATGGCGCCGACCTCCAGCGTGTCGGACAGCCGCATGATCTTGTACATCAGGTCGGTGCCGATATTGCCCGAGCCGATGATCGCGACGGGGACCTTGCTCATACTTGTTTCTCCTGCTGCTCCGGCCCGCTCCGTCGGGCCGGTGCCGGTTCTACCCTTCGAAAACAGCGCGGACCGAGCCGAGCCCGTTGATGCGCACTTCGTAGGTTTCGCCCGGCTGTGCGGCGACCATCGGGCCCAGCGCGCCGGACATCACGATGTCGCCCGCGGCCAGCGGCCGTCCGCGCGCCACCATCTCACGCGCCAGCCAGACCACGGCGTTGAGCGGGTTGCCCAGCGCCGCCGCGCCCGCGCCGACCGAGACCGGCTCGCCGCGATGCTCGACAACCATGCCGCACAGCCGTGTGTCGAAATCGTCCAGCGCGTGGGGCTGGTTGCCCAGGATGAATGCGCCCGACGAAGCGTTGTCGGCGACGGTGTCGAGGATGGAGATGTCCCAGTCGCGCACCCGGCTATCGACGATCTCGATGGAAGCGCAGGCATAGGCGATGGCGTTGGTGACGTCGGCGACGGTGGGGCGCTCCATGTCCAGGTCGTCGGCCAGCACGAAGGAAATCTCACCCTCGATCTTCGGCGCGATCAGCGCACCGGACGGGATTTCCTCACCGTCGCCATAGGCCATGTCGGCATAGAGCATGCCGAAATCGGGCTGATCGACGCCGAGCTGTTTCTGGACGACCTTCGAGGTCAGGCCGATTTTCCGGCCGACCAGACGCCGTCCCGCAGCAAGCCAGTGGCGTGTGTTCACGTCCTGTACGGCATAGGCGGCGTCGATGTCGCCCTCGGGCAGACTGGTGCGCACGGGCGCGCAGGCCTTGCCGCTTTCGCCTGCCTTGCGCAGGTCGGCGGCCAGTTTCTCGATAGTTTTCTTGGTTGGCTTTGCGGACACGGACGCGCTCCCCCACGGCTTGTCACCCGGCATTTTTGTAGAAGCCGGTCCGGCGGGAGTCCATGCGCAGCCCGACGGTGTTTCAAATTATGAAACGCGCGATCAGGTGTCCGCCAGCGTGTCCCAGATTTCGGCGAACCGCGCATGCGTATCCGCGAAGGCCTCGACGATGCGCGGGTCGAAATGCCCGCTCGCGGCGATCCGTTCGTCGCCGTGCAGGATGATCTTGCAGGCGTGTTCGTGATCGAAGGCGGGCTTGTAGGTGCGCGGCGAACGCAGCGCGTCGTAGATATCCGCCATCTGTACGATCCGCGCGGAAAGGGGGATATCCTCTCCGCGCTTGCCCGCCGGATAACCGCTGCCGTCCCATTTCTCGTGATGGTTCAGCGCGATCTCGGCCGCCATGGCCAGGCGCGGCGAGTGGCTGAGGATGCGGTGGCCATAGATCGTGTGGTTGTCCATCTCGCGCCGTTCGACGGGGTTGAGCGCCTCGGTCTTGCGCAGCACGGCGGGTGCGACTCCCATCTTTCCGACGTCATGGAGCTGGGCGGAATAGCGAAGCTGGTGACAGTATTTCTCGTCCTGTCCCAGAGTGCGGCCGAGAAAGTGGCTGTACTCGTTGACGCGGAAGACATGATTGCCCGAGCCCTCGTCATAGATCTCGGCCGCCCGGGCCAGCATGGAGATGGCGAGCCGGAAGGCATCGTCACCGCGCATGCCCTCGGGCACGTTGATGCGCGCCAGCGTTTCGACCTCGTCGTGAAGGTGGGCGCTGTCTTGCAGCGGGGCCCTGCTGATCCGGTCGAGCAGGTCGGCGCGCTCGACCGCGGCGCCCGCCAGCCGGCAGAAGCGCGCAAACAACTCGCGCGGCGCGTCCGCGAAACCACGCCCGAATGCCTGAGTGCGGACGAGCGTGACCACGCCGATGTTGAGTCCGGTGTGGTTCGTGAGGGGCACCGCCGCGATCGCGGAGCACGGGATGCCGTGCGGTGTATCCACCGAAGCGTCGAAGCCCGGCGGTGCTCCGGTCTCTACCGCGTCGGCATAGAACGCCTCGCCGGTGCGCGCGGCGGCGGCCGACAGACCCGGCCCCGACAGCGGTATCGAGAGGATGCGCGCGGGCTCGGACGGTTCAAATGCCGATGCGACCAGGCGCATTTCGCCCTGCTCGCGCCGGATCAGGTAGAGCACGCCCGCATCCGCATCCATCATCGCGCAGGCCTGGCGAAGCGCCTTGGCGGCCAGCTTCGCGCCCGACTGGCCCGGATGATGGTCGATCAGCTCGGCGAAAGACGTGTGCGTCGACATACGGGCTCAGACGTTCTCGATCCCCGCGCGCCGCGTGATGTCGTTGAACTGGATCTGGATGTGTTGCCCCGCGAGGTCGGCGGGTGTTTCGCGCGCCAGCCAGGCGAGAATCTTGCCCGGCCGTTCCGGCGGATGGCCCTGGTCCGGGGTGAGCGCCGCGGCGCGGAACTCGGCCTTTGAGTAGATTTCATCGACCAGGTCGGTCTGGGTGAAACCCGGTGAGAAGGCGAAGATGTTCACAGCCGTATCCGCCAGGTCGAAGTGCAGGCACTGGGTCATGGACAGCAGCGCGGCCTTGGACGAGCAATAGGCGGCGTAGAACCGGTCGGGGATGAAGGCCCGCGCGCTGGTGATGTTGATGATCGCGCCGGCATTCCTTGCGGTCATCGACGGCAGCACCGCTGCGATCAGGTTGTAGGGGCCCATCACGTTGATCTTGAGGACGTTGTGGTACTTCTCCGGTGGCGTGTCGGCGACCGAACCCATGGTGCCGACACCGGCATTGTTGATCAGCACATCGATATGGCCGTGTTCGGCGACCACGCCGTCGATAAAGGCCTTGGCGGCATCGGCGTCCGCGGTGTCGAAGCCGTGACACTCCGCCGTGGCGCCCAGGGCCTCCACGGCCGCTTTGGTTTCGGCGCAGGCCTCCGCCGTGCGGGCGGTCAGCACCAGATGCGGGCCGTCCGGCGCCATCTCGCGCGCGGCGGCGGCGCCGATCCCCCGGCTCGCGCCGGTCAGCACCACGATCTTTCCCTTCATGTCGGCCATCGTTACCTCCGCGTTGATTGTTGCCGGGGATATTGGCGTGCGGCAGCGCAAAAGAAAACGCCCGGGCCGGGGCCCGGGCGTCTCAATCTGATGGTTTTTGATGCTATTCGCGATTGCCGAAGAGGTGCAGCAGCATCATGAACAGGTTGATGAAGTCGAGGTACAGACGAAGCGCGCCCATGATCGCCTTCTTGCCGGCGACCTCGGAGCCGTCCAGCTCGTTGTACATCTCCTTGATCTGCTGGGTGTCGTAGGCGGTCAGGCCGACGAATACCAGGACACCGATAACCGAGACTGCGAACTGGATCACCGTGGAGCCGATGAAGATGTTCACGATGCTGGCGATGATGATGCCGATCAGGCCCATCATCAGGAACGATCCGAAGCCGGACAGGTCGCGCCTGGTCGTGTAGCCGTACAGGCTCATCGCCGCGAAGGTGGCCGCGGTAATAAAGAACACGCGTGCGATGCTGGCGCCGGTGAACGTCAGGAAGATGTGGGTGATCGAGAGGCCCATCACGCCCGCGAACAGCCAGAACAGCAGCTGCGCGGTCGAGGCCTTCATGCGCTGGATGCCGAAGCTGAGCACCATCACGAAGGCGAGCGGCGAGAGCATGGCGATCCAGGCCAGCGCCGTCGGCGCGACGGTGCCCTGCGGGGTCTGCGCGTAGAATAGCTGCAGAAGCGCGGGTGTGCTTGCGACGAGATATGCGACGATGCCGGTCAGTGCGAGACCGGTGGTCATGTAGTTATAGACGCGGAGCATGTAGGACCGGAGGCCCTCGTCGATTTGCTCCGCGGCGGCCGTGCGGCCTTGGATGACCGAGCCGCGGTTAAGTTCGTTCGCCATTGGTTTGCCTTCCCCTGTCGGGGCTCCCCTGCTGAAACGTCAAATCTGTGTTGCAAATATGGGGAGGCTGGAGGACTGAATCAACCGGTGTGTTCTCCGGCTTACCGTGATTTCCGGCGTTTCCGTGGCGCATCGGACGCATTCACGCGTCAAAAATCGACCGCCCATCGTGTTTGGCGGCCTGAATCCGCGCATATAGCGCCCAGACGACATGTCCCAGCAGGATCGCGATGGCCAGTCCCGCGGCCGCCGGGCGGAATATATCCGGCACGGGGGGCGCCAGCACGGCCAGCAGCAGCAGACGCGCGGCCATCCGCGACCAGACCTGCCAGGGCGCGATCTCGCCGCGCGGCCCGCGTGGCGCGATGGCGGCGTCGGCGAAGCCCAGGATACCGGCGGCGACGACCCAGATTCCGGTCAGGCCGAGCTGTAGCGGCAGCAGCGCCAGGAACAGCGCGAAGAACGATGCGGTCATCGATGCCAGCCGCTCGCTGTACCGGCTGTCGGAATCGGTGATGCGCGCGAGCCAGTTGTCCATCGCCTCGACCAGTGACGCGGTGACCCCTAGCGCGAAGACGGTCCAGAGGAACTCGGATGTGTCGAGGCCGGGCGGGATCACCGCCAGCCCGCCGAGTGTGCACGCAACGAGAATGCGCACCATGGTGAAGCGCGTGCCCGCCGTGGGTTCCTGCGCGGACGCGTCGCCGTCCTTTCCGGCCAGCGTGGGCGGCGGGGTCGGGACGATGGCCGCGAGCACGAACAGCGCCACCAGGATAACCGTGCTGGCGATGGGGTGGGCCATGTCCAGATGGAACGCGCTGGCCAGCAGGAAGGCGACGGCGACCGTCGAGAAAGCGGCCAGCGGGATGTGCCCCATCCGCATCGTGTGCACCTCGGGCGCATGCAGGACGGGCCGCGTCCGGCCCGCCGGCTCGTCGGTGTTCGGGCTCTTGTCCTGTCCGGGATCGTTCATGGGTCCGCTCGCGCCTATTCGTTCCGCAGCCAGGGCGCGGCCTTCTGGCCCAGCGCCCGCCATGTCCCCACCATACCAGCTGCGACCGTGATCAGGGTGGCAATGATGGCGACGGCGGCGACGGCGGCCGGTTCCGGCGTCCAGTCGATGCGTAACAGGAAGGTCACGACCGCCCAGCCGGTGATGCTGCCGACGATGGCGGCGATGGCCGCCGTGACGAGGCCCAGCAGGCCGTACTCCAATACATAGGCCAGCACGATGTCGCCGCGCGTCGCGCCCAGCACCTTCAGCACCACGCTGTCATAGATGCGACGCCGGTGGCCCGCCGCGATGGCGCCCGCCAGCACCAGCGTGCCCGCGATCAGGGTGATGACCGCCGTCAGCCGGACCGCGAGGCCGACATTACCGATCAGCGCCGCTGCTGTTTCCAGCGCCGCGCGCACCCGCACCGAGGTGATGTTGGCGAAGCGGTCCGTCACCGCGCGCTCCAGCGGGTCCTCGGCGGATTCATCGGCCCGGACAATGGCGATGTGCATGCGTGGTGCGGCTTCCAGAACGCCGGGGGAGAAGATCATGACGAAGTTGATCGCCAGTTGCTGCCAGTCGATCTCGCGAGTGTTGGCGATGGTGGCGGTGAACTCCCGGCCCAGCACGTTGACGGTCAGCGTGTCGCCGAGTTTCAGGCCCAGGGCCTCGGTCACCCGCTGGTCGAGGCTGACCAGCATCTCGCCGTCATAATCCTCCGGCCACCATTCACCCGACGCGAGCCGATTGTGGGCGGGTGGCGTGGCGGCCCAGGTGATGCCACGGTCGCCGCGCAGCACCCAGCGCCCGTCCGGCGGGGCGTCGTCTTCCGAGACGCGCTTGCCGTTCAGCGCGACGATCCGCCCGCGCAGCATGGGCACCTGTTCGTAGCCGCGCGTGCCGGGCACGGCTTCGACGGTCTCTCCGAAGGGCGCGATCTGGTCGGGTTGGATGTCGATGAAAAAGAAGGCCGGGGCGTTCTCGGGCAGCTCGTCGGAAATCATCCGGCCCAGATTGCCCTCAATGGTGGCGACGGTGACCAGCATGGACAGGCCGAGGCCCAGCGACAGCACCACCGAGGCGGTGGGCGCGCCGGGCCGGTGCAGGCCTGCCAGCGCCAGGCGCAGCGCCGGGCGGCGCACGCCCCGCATACGGGCGGCACCTTTCGAGATGCCGAAGGCGGCCAGCCGGAAGGCGATCATTGCCCCCGCCGAGCCGAGCACGAACCACAGGGCGAACCACGCATCCGACGCGGTCGCGATGGCCAGCGCCGCCAGCATCAGGGCGAGGATGGCGGTGGCGGCGATGTAGCCTCGCCGGGGCCGGCCATGGGACGGCGCGACCAGCGCGCGGAACAAATTCCCCGCCGGAATCTCGGCGGCGCGC
>Ga0255760_10003076_pt1 | contig 15092 bp, 10 predicted proteins | sample 071ome_25_FD_179960 | JGI IMG/M metagenome (GOLD analysis project Ga0255760, IMG submission 179960) | Coastal salt marsh microbial communities from the Groves Creek Marsh, Skidaway Island, Georgia - 071410BT metaG (version 2) | ecosystem: Environmental > Aquatic > Marine > Intertidal zone >... | reverse complement strand
TTTACTTTCTCGTGCAGATTGAAGCGACGCAGAAGCGCCAAGGATCGTTCATCGATCGTCTTCTCCTGTGACGACCACAGGAAGGGGAAGATGGCAGCGAAGAATCGCTCCCCGGTTTGGTGCTTGGCTCCGAGCCGCATGTTGTCGATGACCGTCATGCGACTGAGGGCCTTGGTGAGCTGGAAGGTGCGCACCATTCCGATCCGCGCGAGTCGGTAGGGGGCCATGCCCGCGACCTCGCGTCCGTTGAACGTCCACGTGCCCTCGTTGGCGTCGTCGAATCCCGTGATCAGATTGAAGAACGTGGTCTTGCCAGCCCCGTTGGGTCCGATCAATGCGGTGATCGCTCCACGCTGGATCTCCACGTGTTCGACGTTGACCGCGGTGAGGCCACCGAACGAACGCTTCACGTGGTCGGCAACGAGGATCGGATCGGGCTTGGGCACGCCTGGACGTGCTTCGACCTGGGAGAGGGCTGCCTTGGCTTTCTCGGCCAGGGTGCCGGCGGCGGTTGCTGTGCTATCGGGCATCGAGAGCCAACTCCTTCCGGTCTCCGAAGATTCCCTGCGGCCTGAAGACCATCAAGGCGATCAGTCCCGCACCCATCAGCACGAAGCGGATATTGCCGACGTCGGTCGGTGCCAGGAAGTCGATCCATCCGGCCTGGATCGCCTGGCCGAGGAACTCACCGGTTCCCGCCAACAGGAACCAGAAGATGATCGCGCCGACGATCGGACCGAATACGCGGGCCGCGCCGCCTAGGAGCAGGATCGTGTAGGCGAAGAAGGTGAAGTCCGGCTGGAAGGTGTCGGGCTGGACCGACTGCTTGGCCACCGCCCACACGATGCCGCCGAGAGCACCGATGACACCACCGAGGATCAGTGCCTGGAGCTTGTAGACGAAGACATTCTTGCCGAGCGAAACAACGGCGTCCTCGTCTTCGCGGATGCCCTTGACCACGCGTCCCCAGGGGCTTCGAACCAGCAGCCAGACCAAAACGGTGACGGCAGCCACGAGGATCCAGCCGACGATGACGACCCACAGATCCTGACGGGTCCAACTCAGCACCGGCAGGCTCTCGAAGTCGGCCGGAAGCGGGTTGGTGTCGTGGAATTGCTGTCCGAGCTTTCCGTTCAAGCCCTGAGCACCGCCCAGGACGTCCTTGAAGGCGATCGAACGCACCGAGAGCCGGAAGAGCTCGCTCGCCGCAATAGTGACGATGGCGAGGTAGTCGGCCCGCAGTCGCAGTGTGGGAATACCGAGGAGGAGCGCGAGCAGCGTCGCGACGATGATGCCTACCAGGATCGCCAGCCACAGGCTCAGATCGAAGGTAAGCACGATGACACCGACGGCGTACGAGCCCGCAGCCACGAACGCGACCTGTCCGAAGTTGAGCAGGCCCGCGTAGCCGAACTGCACGTTGAGGCCGATGGCAGCGAGGCAGTAGATGATGGCCGTGACCCCGATGGCCTGGGTCATGGTCTGAGTGAGTACGAACCCCCAATCCATGTCAGCCCACCCTCTCTCGTCTGCCGAGTAAGCCTTGCGGTCGGACCATGAGGATCACGATCATCACGAAAAGCGCTCCGACCGTCTTCATCTCGGTGGGGATGATCAGGCTGGTCATATTGATGAAAACCCCGACGACGAGGGCACCGACGATGGCGCCATAGACGGTTCCAAGTCCACCGAGGATGACGGAAGCGAAGATGATCAGCAGTATGCGCTGCCCCATGTTCCACACGCTGTTTTGAGTCATGCCTAGGTAGACACCCGCGAAGGCGGCTAGGCCAGCTGCAACGATCCACACGACCGCGATGACTCGTTCGACGTCGATTCCGGTGGCTGAAGCGAGCGCTGGGTTATCAGAAACCGCACGGGTTGCCTTGCCAATGCGGGAGCGCTGGACCCAGACCACGACAACAACCAGCGTCACGACAGCCAGCCCTGCCAGTATCAGGGCCTTGGGGGTTGCGGTGACCGGTCCAAGGCTGATGCCAACCTGACCTGCGTATTGCTTGTAGGTCTGTGGAGCAGCACCGAAGAAGAGCGCCACGCCGTACCGGAGCACGATTGCGAGGCCGATCGAGATGATCATCATGGCGATGAGGCCTGTCCTGCGCTTGCGCAGCGGACGCCAAAGAACCTTGTTCTGACCCCATCCGAAGACGATTGCGCAGAACACGATGGCGATCGGCGCCGCGATCACCAGGTGAAGTCCCGCGGTGTTGAGCAGCAGTGCCGAGAAGGCGCCGAGGGTGACGAGGTCGCCATGGGAGAAGTTGGTGAGGCCGGTCGTGCCGAAGACGAGGTTCAGGCCGAGTGCTGCAAGGGCGATCATGACCCCAAAGAGGATGCCGTCGAACAGCAATTGGAGGAATTGATCGCCGGTGACGTCGATGAAGCCACCGCCACCGCCACCGCCACCTTCGCCCTCGACCAGTTTGGTCAGGATCTTCTTCTCGCCCCCGAGGACGAGCAAGGAGCGGCTTGCGTCGTCGGGGTTCTCCAGTGAAATGCCCTCGGGAAGCGTGGTGACGTCGATCTCGACGCTGTAGGTGCCACCGCCGGGCAGCACGATGGCGAAATCACCGTTGGCATCCGATGTGCCCGTCTCGCTGAAGCCGTCTTCATTGCTGACGGTGATGGAGACGTCCGACAGTCCAGTGCCGTCCGGAGCGGTGAAAGAGCCAACCAACGAGGCGTCGGCCGCGTGCGCAGCCGTTGCGCCGAGAAGGGTCACCCCGAGAAGGGAAATCACCGCGAGGACGGCCGCGGATACTGCGGCGCGAACTGCGATCAGCACGAAGCCAACCTCCCAGGTGAGCGAACTGGCCGACGGACGCCGCCCAGTGAATTCCGGCAACACTAGCGGTCTGCTACCCCCTGCGGGAGTGACTTGGACCGTTTGAACAGATTTGTTACGACTTCGCGACCGGGCGCACCAGGCACGTCAATCGGGCGGTGCAGACGGGTCGACCGGAATCGTCGGTGATGCGGATTTCGGTACTGACCACGGTCCGGCCCGCCGACAGGATCGTGGATTCAGCTGTGACGGTTCCCTCCGTCGCGGATCGATGGTGCGTGCAGTTCAGGTCCACACCGACCACCATGTTCTCGGGTCCGGCGTGCAGCGCGCCATGGATGGAGCCCAGGGATTCGGCCAGCACTGCGCTGGCTCCACCGTGCAGTAAGCCGTAGGGCTGGGTGTTCCCGACCACCGGCATGGTCGCGACGACGCGCTCCCGCGAGGCCGAGACAAGTTCAATCCCCATCTTCTCGGCCAGGGCACCCATGCCCCAGGCGGCGAGCTCGGGTGGGATGGCGGCGGACGGTTCCTTGCCTGCAGGGGAATCGGTGCTCATGGTCGCAGCGTAGAGATGTTCGGCTGCCTAGGATCGTGCAATGCCCGATCCGGACCGCCTGCTCCTGTTGGACGGGCATTCGCTCGCGTACCGCGCCTTCTACGCGCTTCCGGTCGAGAACTTCAACACGACGACGGGGCAGCCAACCAACGCCGTCTACGGCTTCACGTCCATGCTGGTAAACCTGCTCCGCGACGAACAACCCAGCCATGTGGCCGTGGCTTTCGACGTTTCGCGCAAGAGTTTCCGAACGGACAAGTTCCCCGAATACAAGGCCACCCGGTCGAAATCTCCCGAGGAATTCAAGGGTCAGGTCGAACTGATCAAGGAAGTCGTCCGGGCGCTGGGCATCACCGCACTGGAACTCGAGGGGTTCGAGGCCGACGACATCATCGCGACCCTGACGACCCATGCCTCGTCGCATGGAATGTCAGTCGGAATCGTGAGTGGGGATCGCGACACCTTCCAACTCGTCGACGCAAACACCACGGTGTTGTATCCCAAGAAGGGTGTCTCCGACCTTGCGCGGATGACACCGGAGGCCATAGAAGAGAAGTACGGGCTGACGCCGACGCAGTACCCGGACTTTGCGGCGCTGCGCGGCGATCCGAGTGACAACCTCCCGGGCATCCCCGGGGTGGGGGAGAAGACGGCCGTGAAGTGGTTGACGGCCTACGGAGATTTGGCTGGGCTGATCGACCACGTCGACGAGGTGGGGGGCAAGGTTGGGGATGCGCTTCGCCAAGCGGTGCCGCAGGTTCTCATGAATCGGGAGTTGACCGAGCTCATTAAGGACGCCCCGGTTGGAGTGGACCTGGGCAACCTGGAGTGGACGACGTGGTCTCGGCCGGAACTTGCCGAGTTGTTCGACAGCTTGCAGTTCACCGCTTTGCGTTCTCGGGTTGACGCGCTACCGCATGGCGAGGGTGGCGACGCACGCGCGGATGCCGCAACCGGAACGGAATCGTCCGCCAAACTTCCTATCGAGATCGTCCAGCCGGGTTCCGCTGGCGAGGCCCTATCGGGCATCACAACTGCGGCGGTCGCGATCAAGGGCGATTGGTCTGCCGGTCGAGGAACTATCCGGGCGATCGCCGTGTGCGACGGTGAATCGGTTCGCGTAGCGCCGGCCGAGGACGAAGCCGATACTGCGGCCGTCCTCGCGTGGTTGGCCGATCCCGCGGTCGAGAAGCGCACTCACGACGTCAAGGGTCCCGATCTTGCTGTCCTCACGTCGACGAGCGGTAGTGACGTGGTGGCGGGCGTCACTATGGACACCGCGCTCGCGGCCTACCTTGATGCTCCCGGCGCGCGCTCGTACTCGATTGAAGACGTGGCCGTTCGAATTCTCGGTCGCTCCATCGACAACGACGACGACTCATCCGGGCAACTGTCCCTCGACGGTGACTCAGATGAGGAGTTCAGAAAACTCGGTGCCCAGGCTCAGGCCATTCACGACATCTCCGCAGTTCTCCGTGGGCGCCTGGCTGACGAATCGCTGGATTCACTCCTCGAAGGGATGGAGATTCCGCTAGCTGGGTTGCTCGCCCGGATGGAGTACGCCGGCATCGCGGTCGACAGGGAACAACTGCAGACCCTCTCCGAAGAGTTCGGGCGGTCGATGCGTTCCGCCGAGGAAGAGGCGCACCGAATCGTCGGGCATCCGTTCAACCTCGGGTCGCCCAAGCAACTTCAGGAGGTGCTGTTCGTCGAAAGGGGTTTGCCCAAGACCAAGAAGATCAAGACGGGCTACACGACCGATGCTGAGGCACTTCAGACGCTCTTCGCTTCGACCGAGGATCCGGTGCTGGCGCAGCTGCTGGCATGGAGAGATGTATCGAAGCTGCGGCAGACCGTCGAGGGGCTACTCCCGTTGGCCGACGACGATGGTCGGATCCATACGACCTTCAAGCAGACCGCGGCTGCGACCGGGCGACTTTCCTCCGCCGATCCGAATCTGCAAAACATTCCAATTCGAACCGAAGCGGGTCGTCGAATCCGCAGTTGTTTCGTCGTCGGCGTGGGCTACGACACTCTGATGACCGCGGACTACAGCCAGATCGAAATGCGGATCATGGCCCACGCGTCCGCGGATGAGGGGCTCATCGAAGCGTTCACCGAAGGCGAGGATCTGCACAGCTCGGTGGCCGCGAAGGTCTTCGGAGTCAAGGAAGCCGACGTGGATCCCGAGATGCGCCGGCGAATCAAGGCGATGAGCTACGGGCTTGCATACGGCCTCTCGGCCTACGGCCTGTCGCAGCAGTTGCGTATTTCGCCTGGGGAAGCCCAGGGCTTGATGGATGAGTACTTCACGAGGTTCGGCGGCGTGCGCGACTACCTGGCCGGGGTGGTCGACGAGGCCCGCAAACGTGGATACACCGAGACCATGCTCGGGCGCCGTCGCTACCTCCCGGACCTGAACCACGACAACCGCCAGCGCCGTGAGATGGCCGAGCGGATGGCCCTAAACGCTCCCATCCAGGGAACGGCCGCGGACATCGTGAAGGTAGCCATGCTCGGTGTCCACCGTGCCTTGGACGACCAGGGCCTGACCTCGCGCATACTCCTCCAGGTGCACGATGAACTCGTCCTGGAGGTTGCTCCCGGTGAGTCGCAGGCGGTCGAGGAACTTGTCCGATCGGAAATGGGTCGCGCCGCCGACCTCCGGGTTCCGCTCGATGTCTCCGTCGGCATCGGACGCGACTGGCAGACAGCCGGGCATTAGCACCCACCCGCAGGTGTGGCGACGATGCGCCTGCCGTAGCCTTGGGGGGCCCAGCGACCGCTGGATCGGACTACTAAGTATCGGATTTCCCCCTACATGACTGTTCCTACGACCACCACCCCCGCCCAGGTTGCCGTCAACGACATCGGCTCCGCAGACGACTTCCTCGCGGCGATCGACGCAACTATCAAGTACTTCAACGACGGAGACATCGTCGAAGGCACCATCGTCAAGGTTGACCGCGACGAAGTCCTGCTGGACATCGGCTACAAGACCGAGGGCGTTATTCCCTCCCGTGAACTTTCCATCAAGCACGATGTCGACCCCAGTGAGGTCGTAGGCGTCGGGGATTCGGTCGAGGCTCTCGTTCTCCAGAAGGAGGACAAGGAGGGTCGCCTGATCCTGTCCAAGAAGCGTGCGCAGTACGAGCGCGCCTGGGGCACGATCGAGAAAGTCAAGGAAGAAGACGGCGTGGTCGAAGGCCAGGTCATCGAGGTCGTCAAGGGTGGCCTCATCCTGGACATCGGACTTCGTGGCTTCCTTCCCGCCTCTCTCGTCGAGATGCGCCGGGTTCGCGATCTGCAGCCGTACGTGGGCAAGACCCTCGAGGCGAAGATCATCGAACTGGACAAGAACCGCAACAACGTGGTCCTGTCTCGCCGCGCCTGGCTCGAGCAAACCCAGTCCGAGGTGCGTCAGACCTTCCTGACCCAACTACAAAAGGGCCAGATTCGTTCCGGCGTCGTCTCGAGCATCGTCAACTTCGGTGCGTTCGTCGACCTCGGTGGTGTGGACGGCCTCGTGCACGTGTCCGAACTGTCCTGGAAGCACATCGATCACCCCTCCGAGGTCGTCGAGGTGGGCCAGGAGGTCACCGTCGAGGTGCTCGACGTGGACATGGATCGCGAGCGTGTGTCGCTGTCACTCAAGGCGACGCAAGAGGATCCCTGGCAGCACTTCGCTCGTACCCACCAGCTCAACCAGGTGGTACCGGGCAAGGTCACCAAGCTCGTGCCATTCGGTGCTTTCGTTCGGGTGGACGAGGGCATCGAAGGTCTGGTGCACATCTCCGAATTGGCCGAGCGCCACATCGAGCTGCCCGAGCAGATCGTCCAGGTCGGCGATGAACTCTTCGTCAAGGTCATTGACATTGATCTCGAGCGCCGTCGGATTTCGCTCTCGCTCAAGCAGGCGAACGATTCCGCCGATACCCAGGCGTCAGAGGAGTTCGACCCGTACCTCTACGGGATGGCTCCAGCCTTCGACGAGGCCGGCAAGTACATCGGCCCCGATGGCTTCGATCCCGAGACCGGTGAGTGGAAGGCAGGCTTCGAGGACCAACGATCTGCGTGGGAGCAGGAGTACGCCGACGCCCACGCCCGCTGGGAAGCACACCGCAAGCAGATGGCCGAGGCCCAAGAGGCCGACCAAGCCGCTGCTGTCGAGAGCGGCGACGCGACGAGCTACTCATCCGACAGCGGCGATGCCGAAGGTTCGCTGGCATCGGATGTGGCCCTGCAGGCGCTGCGCGACAAATTGACGGGCGAGTAATCACCCGGTGCGCGTTGGGCTGACCGGGGGAATTGGCTCAGGCAAGTCCACGGTTTCGGCGATGCTGGCCCGCAAAGGGGCCGGCATCGTCGATGCCGATGAAATAGCTCGTCGCATAGTCGAACCGGGCTCTCCGGTGCTGGCGCGTCTGTCCGAGGAGTTCGGTGATGACATCGTCCTGTCCGATGGAACGTTGGACCGACAATTGTTGGCCGACCGTGCGTTCGCAGATGAGCGATCGACCCGCCACCTGAACGAGATAACCCATCCGGCTATTCGGGAGATCGCCGAGGCGGAGATCACTTCGGCTGAGGCCCGATACCCAATCGCTGTATATGAGATGCCGCTGCTCGTGGAGACCGGCCAGGTGTCACTTGTGGACATCGTCGTCGTTGTCGACGCGCCCGAAGAGACCCAATTGCAGCGCGCTATGGCTCGAGGGTTAGGCGAGTCTGATGTGCGACGCCGCATGGAGCAGCAAGCGAGTCGTGAGGATCGCACGAGTGCTGCTGATCACGTGATCGACAACGGTGGTTCGCTGGATTCGACCCAAGCGCAGGTAGACGCCCTGTGGGCGGAGTGGACGTCATGACGCGCCCGGTAACCGATCTGCAACGGACTGTCGCCCCATTCGAGGTCATTTCCGAGTATCGACCGGCCGGAGATCAACCCCAAGCGATCGATGAACTTGCCCGCCGGATCGAGGCCGGGGAGCGTAACTCGGTCCTCCTTGGTGCAACAGGCACGGGAAAATCCGCAACAACCGCGTGGCTTGTCGAACGTCTTCAGCGACCAACGTTGGTTATGGCACCGAATAAGACTCTGGCTGCACAACTTGCAACCGAGTTTCGGGAACTGCTCCCGAACAACGCGGTTGAGTACTTCGTTTCCTACTACGACTACTACCAACCCGAGGCCTACGTACCTCAGACGGATACCTACATCGAAAAGGACTCGTCCATTAACGAGGAGGTCGAGCGGCTTCGCCACTCGGCCACTAACTCGCTACTGACGCGTCGAGACGTCTTGGTGGTGGCATCGGTGTCGGCGATCTACGGCTTGGGAACTCCGCAGGAGTACGTGGACCGCATGGTGCGCCTTCGTGTGGGCGAGGAGATCGAACGGGATCAGCTCCTGCGCAGTTTCGTGGATATCCAATACGCACGAAACGACATCTCCTTCGAGCGCGGGACGTTTCGGGTCCGCGGCGACACGGTGGAAGTGTTCCCGATGTACGAGGAGCACCCGGTTCGAATCGAGATGTTCGGCGACGAGATCGAACGCTTGATGACGCTTCATCCGGTGACGGGAGAGATACTCACCGACGACAATGAAATCTACGTCTTCCCGGCCACCCACTACGTGGCCGGCCCCGAACGTATGGAGCGCGCGATCGCGGGAATCGAGACGGAACTGCAGGAACGTCTCGTCGAGCTCGAGAATCAAGGCAAGCAACTCGAGGCCCAACGGCTGCGTATGCGCACGAGCTATGACATCGAGATGATGCGGCAGGTTGGAACCTGCTCTGGAATCGAGAACTACTCCCGACATATCGACGGCCGCGAGCCTGGTTCGGCCCCCAACTGTCTTCTCGACTACTTCCCCGAGGATTTCTTGCTGGTCATCGATGAATCGCACGTGACCGTTCCGCAGATTGGTGCGATGTACGAGGGCGACACATCGCGCAAGCGGACGCTGGTGGAGCACGGATTCCGTCTGCCGTCCGCACTCGACAACAGGCCGCTTACCTGGAATGAATTCGTCGAACGCATTGGTCAGACCGTCTATCTCTCGGCAACCCCTGGTCCCTACGAACTCGGCAAGGTCGAAGGCGACGTCGTAGAGCAGGTGATCCGACCGACGGGGTTGGTCGATCCGGAGGTGGTGGTCAAACCGACCGAGGGGCAGATCGACGATCTCATGCACGAGGTTCGCATCCGAGCCGAGCGTGGCGAACGCTCGTTGGTGACCACGCTCACGAAGCGGATGGCAGAGGACCTCACCGACTACCTCGGCGAACACGGAATTCGGGTCCAGTACCTCCACTCCGAAGTCGACACCCTGCGCCGCGTCGAACTGCTCCGTGAACTGCGCGCCGGCGCCTTCGACGTTCTCGTCGGGATCAACCTCTTGCGTGAGGGACTCGACCTACCCGAAGTCTCGTTGGTTGCCATCTTGGATGCGGATAAGGAGGGCTTCCTTCGGTCGGAAACGTCATTGATCCAGACGATTGGACGCGCGGCGAGAAACGTCTCGGGTCAGGTGCATATGTATGCGGATTCGATAACGCCGTCGATGCGGCACGCTATCGATGAAACGAACCGGCGCCGTGCCAAGCAGATTGCCTACAACGAAGCTCACGGTATTGATCCCCAGCCACTGCGGAAACGGATAGCCGACATCACTGATCTGCTGGTGCGCGAGGAAGCGGATACGCAGGAGTTGATAGGAGAGGTGGGCACTTCTACCCCGGTGCCAACGCGCAGGACCGCCTCAATGGCGGAGGGGGATCTGGTGCAGTTGATCGAACAACTGACGGCACAGATGCACCAGGCTGCGGCAGACCTGCAGTTCGAGCTAGCTGCGCGTCTTCGTGACGAGGCTTCCGAATTGAAAAGCGAGCTGCGGTCCATGCGCGAAGCGACGGGCTGAGGCGCTGACCTTTCCACAGCTCGGTACGGCGGATTCATTGATCACCCGGTAAGCCCTAGGCTCGCAGGGTGGATACCTCGCTGACCGTGTGGGCCTTAACCATCGGTGCGATTCTCGTGCTGGTCCTCATCGACTTCTTCACCGTCAGTCGTAAACCGCACGACGTTATGTTCCGCGAGGCGATGCTCTGGAGCATCTTCTACATCGGCGTGGCAATCGCCTTCGGACTCTTCGTTTGGCAGTGGGCTGGCTCGGACTTCGGCACCCAGTACTTCACGGCATACCTAGTCGAGAAGTCCCTCAGTGTGGACAACATCTTCGTCTTCATCATCATCCTGACGCAGTTCAAGACACCGTCGGTGCTGCACCAGCGGGTACTGCTCTTCGGCGTGATGCTCGCCTTGCTATTCCGGGCGATTTTCATTGCGATCGGTGCCGCCGCGATTTCCCTGTTCGCGTTCACGTTCGTTCTCTTCGGTGCACTGCTCCTGTGGACGGGTGTTCAGCTCATGCGACATCGCAATGAGGACCCCGATCCGATGGACAACATCATCATCCGAAATGTTCGCAAGCGAGTTCGGTTTTCCGACGAGTACGACGGCACCAAGCTGTTCACCCGCATCAACGGTGCCCGCGTCGCGACGCCTCTCCTGCTTGTCATGGTCGCCATCGGCGGGACTGATCTGCTTTTCGCCCTCGACTCCATCCCCGCGACCTTCGGTGTGACCCAGGAGCCGTACCTGGTGTTCGCTGCGAACGCCTTCGCCCTCCTCGGCCTGAGGGCTCTGTACTTCCTTGTCAAAGGTCTGCTGGACAAGCTCGTCTATCTGTCGACCGGCCTGGCCGTCATCTTGATCTTTATCGGATTCAAGTTAATTCTTACCTATTTCCACGAGGTCTTCCCCGAGGCGGTGCCCAAGATCGAGACCGTGTGGTCGTTGGTGTTTATCGGTGTGGTTCTGGTGATCGTGACGATCGCCTCGTGGATTAAGACTCGGAGGGATCCTGAGGCGATTGCCCACGCGGGACGCTTGACGGATCCTCGTGAGGATCGCGAGCAGGACTCGTCGCAGTAGCAGCGGGGGAGGTCGGCTTTGAAGCGTGGAAGCCGGCCTGCGCGAGTGCTTCGCGTAGTGCTGCCACTTCAGCAGTCAACTGCTCGATGTCTTTCTTTACCTCGCTTTGGCCCTGCTCCTGTTTTCCGCTCAGGCGGTTGACGACGGCAGACGCGACCGACGCGCCGACGAGGCCTAGCAGCGAGATTCCCACCACCATGACACCGACCGCGATGATCCGTCCGTTGACGGTGACCGGTACGTAGTCGCCGTAGCCAACCGTTGCCATGGTCACCAAGGCCCACCAGACGGCATCACCGAAGGATTCGATGCTTGCACCCTTCGCGCCCCGCTCGGCGTTGAGCACAGCGAGCGCACTCAGATATGTCAAGAAGATGACAGCGACGACTACTGCCGTGGCGGTCCTGCCGAACTTCAGCCTGCTCCCGCGACTGATCAGCCACTGCCCGGCAGTGAGGACGCGCAGTACTCGCAGCACGCGGAATGCGGGGACCGCAACCGCCAGGACGTCGATTGGATGATGGACCAAGTACGCGAAGTGCTTGGGAGCCAGGATCGTGCGGATGGTCAGATCGACGATGAAGACAACCCAGATGACGTTCATCGCGGCGTCCAACTGACCGCGTTCGGTGCCGGTGAGATCCAAGTCGAGCACGTAGAACGAGTAGATGACCAGATAGACCAAAGCCAGGACGACCATGGTCCAGGCCGTACGGTTCTCGTAAGCGGTGAGTCGCTTCGTGGCCCGAAGTTGCTTGGGGCTCTGCGGATCGGGTCGGTGGTCGGTCAGCGCCCGCCACACGCGGTCGGGAAAGGAAGTATCGGATTCCTCGGACTCCTCGGAGGCGTCCGGGTTCACCTCAGACGGGTGCTGAGCCGATGGTGTCGTCGCCACGGCGTCACCCTATGAGTCGTGCTGGCTGCTCACCAACCTCGCTCGCGCCATTCATCAAGATTCGGGCGCTCGTCGCCCAGGATGGTGTCGTCTCCATGGCCGGGGTAAATCCAGGTTTCGTCGTCGCACCGACCGAAGATCTTTTCCACCACGCCCGCGTAGAGCGAATCGAAGTCCTCGGGTGACCAGGTGCGTCCGACTCCGCCGGGGAACAGGCAGTCCCCGGTGAAGAGATGGTTGTGTCCGGCCGGATCGTCGTAGGTCAGGACCAATGAACCGGGGGTGTGCCCAACGAGGTGGATCGTCCCGAGGGCAACGTCGCCTACGACGATGACATCACCCTCCTCGACTCGATTGGTGATAGCTACGCCGATGGCATCGGCATCAGCCCGGTGGGCATATATCGGTGCACCGGTGGCTTCGGCGACCTCGGCCAACGCACCCCAGTGGTCCTGATGGCGATGGGTGGTGACGATGGCGCTCAATCCGTCCGGCCCTACGAGGTCGAGGAGTCGATCCGGCTCGGCTGCCGCATCGATGAGGAGTTGCGCGCCTGTGCGGGTGCAGCGCAGCAGGTATGCGTTGTTGTCCATGGGACCGACCGCGAGTTTGCTGATGACCAGATTCGGCAGTTCGCGAACGTCGGCGGGACCGCCTACGCTGACGTGTCCGGAGTACATGTCCGGCACCATAGCGAGGCAGCGGTGATTACCACCAGGTGCCGGGAGAGGGGCACGAGTGATCGGCGAGAACCTGGTGGTCCGGGGTGCGCGCGAGCACAATCTGAAGGACGTCTCGCTGGACATGCCCCGCGACTCGCTGATCGTCTTCACCGGACTGTCCGGTTCTGGCAAGTCCTCGTTGGCCTTCGACACCATCTTCGCCGAAGGCCAACGGCGTTATGTGGAATCGCTGTCCGCCTACGCCCGGCAATTCCTCGGCCAGATGGACAAGCCGGACGTTGATTTCATCGAGGGTTTGTCACCTGCAGTGTCGATCGATCAGAAGTCAACGTCGCGTAATCCGCGATCGACTGTGGGCACCATCACCGAGGTCTACGACTACCTCCGTCTGCTGTACGCGCGCATCGGCAAGCCGCACTGCCCCGAGTGCGGAGACCCGATCAGCCGGCAAACCCCGCAGCAGATCGTCGACCAGGTCCTCGAACTGCCGGAGAAGACGCGTTTCCAGGTTCTTGCGCCCCTGGTGCGAGAACGAAAAGGCGAGTACGTCGAGCTGTTTCGGCAGTTGCAGACCCAGGGCTTCTCGCGGGCGCGCGTGGACGGTGTGGTCTACGGGCTGGACGAAGTGCCCAAGCTCAAGAAGCAGGAGAAGCACAGTGTTGAGGTAGTGGTCGATCGGCTGACCGTCAATCCCTCATCTCGTCGTCGATTGACCGACAGCGTCGAGACCGCCCTGGGTCTGGGTCACGGCTACGTGGTGCTGGATTTCGTCGATCTGGACGAGACCGATCCACAGCGGGAGCGCATCTACTCCGAACACCTTGCCTGCCCGAGAGACGGTCTGTCCTTCGAGGAACTCGAGCCGCGTTCGTTTTCCTTCAACTCGCCTTTCGGTGCGTGTCCTGAGTGCTCCGGCCTGGGCACGACGCGGGAAGTGGACGTCGAACTCGTGGTTCCCGATCCGGACCTCTCTCTGTCCGAGGGCGCCATCGCTCCGTGGTCACGCGGGACCGTCTCCGGGTACTTTGCCCGTCTGCTGGAGGCGATCGCCGACGAACTCGAAGTTGACGTCGATGCTCCCTGGAAAAGCATTCCGGCCAAGGCCAAGAAGATCATCATGGGTGGCTACCCCGAGCAGATCCACGTGCAGTACCGGAATCGGTACGGGCGTCGTCGTTCGTACTACACCGAGTACGAGGGCGTCATTCCTTACGTGAAGCGTCGCCATGCCGAGGCCGAAACGGATGCGTCTCGGGAGCGGTTCGAGGGGTACATGCGCGAGGTTCCCTGTGCGGCCTGCAACGGCAGCAGACTCAAGCCGCTGACGCTTGCGGTCACCATCGAGGGACGCTCTATCGCAGACATCGCCGCGCTGCCCATCGGCGACGCCGCGAAAGTCCTTCGTGGAATGACTCTCTCCGACCGAGATGCGGCAATCGCTTCTCGCGTTCTGAAGGAGGTCAACGAGCGCCTCCAGTTCCTGGTGGACGTGGGACTGCACTACCTGTCGATGGATCGTGCCGCCGGCACTCTCGCCGGTGGCGAAGCGCAACGCATCCGGCTCGCGACCCAGATCGGATCCGGACTGGTGGGCGTTCTCTACGTGCTCGACGAGCCGAGCATCGGTTTGCATCAGCGCGACAACCACCGGTTGATCGAAACCCTCGTTCGGCTCCGTGATCTTGGCAACACACTGATTGTGGTCGAGCACGATGAGGACACGATCCGAACAGCCGACTGGGTAGTGGATATTGGTCCGGGCGCGGGGGAGCACGGTGGACAGATCGTTGTCAACGGGACAGTCAAGGACTTACTGAAGAGCAAGGAATCGCTGACGGGCCAGTACCTGTCGGGTAAGCGCCGCATTGAGGTGCCGGCGGAGCGGCGACCACAAGAACGCGGATGGATCACCGTGTCGGGTGCCCGCGAACACAATCTGAAGAACGTCACCGCCAAGTTCCCCTACGGGAACCTGGTGTGCGTCACGGGTGTCAGTGGTTCGGGCAAGTCAACGCTGGTGAACGACATCCTGTACGCCGTGCTGGCGCGCGACCTGAACGGGGCTCGCATTGTGCCCGGAAAGCACAAGAACGTGACGGGTACCGAAGAGATCGACAAGGTCGTGCACGTCGACCAAAGTCCCAT
>Ga0255760_10003062_pt1 | contig 15118 bp, 9 predicted proteins | sample 071ome_25_FD_179960 | JGI IMG/M metagenome (GOLD analysis project Ga0255760, IMG submission 179960) | Coastal salt marsh microbial communities from the Groves Creek Marsh, Skidaway Island, Georgia - 071410BT metaG (version 2) | ecosystem: Environmental > Aquatic > Marine > Intertidal zone > Salt... | reverse complement strand
GCTGTGCCTCGCTCGGCAGCGCTTATGCCGATTTCAAACCGGCTCAAAGGTGACGCATTCAGGCGATGCCTGGCAAATGCTTTGAATGGACAGCTGGCCTGGTCGCTCAGAACCTGATGTCCTCCAACCGCCTGCGGGAGGGGCCAGACAGGGATGTGAGAGTCGTCTTTTGTCTGTGTGAGTTGCTGATTGCCATAATTCAGATATCCGTAAAAAGCTTTTAGTGACAGGGTGGGGTCGGTCTCAGGAAACACCTGAACAAAATCAGTGATAAAGCTCGAGGCCCTGAATTCCTGGTCATCGTCATACTGGTGATGACTGCTTTTCAGCGAATGTCGTGCTGCATGATTCAGTGTGTCAAATACAGCTGTCGCTTGGGTAAATTGCACAGAGCTGTGACTGCCCGGTATTTTTTGATCAAACTGCAGGCCGTAAGGCAGGAACGGCGAGGGGGCGCTGCCAGGGGGCCACACCTGGTCGTTCATGTTGATGAACCATAAATGGTCGAATTGCAGGCCAACTGCTTCTTCAGGTCTGTAGACAGCGATATTGGCGCGCTGAGAAAAATACTGCTGAGTTTGTGTCGAGCGGCACAGCAGGCGTAAACGGCCCACGGATGTACTCAGATCGAACGGCCCTGTTACCGCTGACAGCCGAGCGAACTGCTCCAAAATATCACGCCACTGCCCCAGAACATTCAGTTGATGGCGCGTCAGGTCTGTGCCGGGCCAGCCAAGCGTTTTCAGGATGTCCACAAACAGCTGCATCCAGCTGGTAGAGTCAGTCTGTTTCGGATGTCTACGCTGCAGCTCCCGGAGCTTCCCAAGTGCCTGAAAGAGCCGGGGGCAGTGATGGTTTTTGTCCGTTTCACCGGCCAAATAGAGAAGATCAGTCACCCGGCACCGGGCGGTGAGTCGTTTGCGAATAACGCGTTCCAGCTCAATGCGTGCTGAGCCGCTGTCTTCCTCATGAATCAGGAAAGGCGAATGGAGCAGGCGGCACAGGTCTTCGCCGCTCTGCTGTTCTCTGATCAGGCCGATCATCAATAAGGCATCATGAATGACTGGCTCCTGAATCAGTGTGCTTCCTATCTGACTGCTGTTGATTATCTGGGTTACTGCCCCGAACTCCAACAGAGCATGCTGATTGAGTGCGCGTTCGACTCTCAGCTTGACATCATTTAACTGGCTTTCATTCAACTCTCCAATCAGGCCTATGTGGGCGCCAGGTGCCTCGCGAAGTCTGTCGCACGCCCACTGACTGACGGCTTCCAGTTCTGCCGTCCAGGAGTCAAAAGTGTAATGCGTTCTGTCCTTAAGAGGTTTGCAGCGACCCGGCTCGATACGCTCTACCTCATGGAAACGACTCAGATGGTCAAACAGCTCGTCATAAAGCGGAGGCGGTGTGGAAAAACCAAACAGCGAGAAGCAACCGTTTAGAGGTGAATGCTCACAGGTGCGAAAATACGTGTTGATCAGTGCCAGACAGTCGGCGAGACTGGCCAGTTTTTCCCTCTGGCAAAGCGCTTCAAACTGCTTCTTCCAGTCGAGAAATACTGCGATATCGGGCAGCATACGGTAGCTCAATAGGGTGTCGAAATGCAGCTCTTCGAGTTTCCATTGTCGCAGCAGTTGGTAGGCGTGGCTGACAGAACGGGCGGTTTCTTCCGGGTTTAAGAGAGGAGTATTTGACCGTTCATTTTCTATGATGCTGGTCCATAGAAATAGTTCTTCGGATGAAGATAGCGGAAACCGTTCTGCAAATGGAGACAGGCCCTGATGGGCAATCTCTTCCCAGATCTCCCTGATCCACACATCGATACTGATGACCGGTGGTGTGGCGAACACGTCTTTAGTCTGTGAGACTGCATAAGAGTCGATCAGTGCGTCTCTGAGGCGATTGTTCGGCACCAAGATTGTCGCACCCTTCGAGAATGCTTGCTGCAGAGGTTCGAGAGAGACTCTGTTAACCATTGCTTATGAGTCGACCTTCTCTGCCTGGGAAGCTAACCAATGCCTTATCTGTTGCTTTTCACCACGAAAGACGATTCGCCCGGCCTTTTTGCTCAGCTGATATTCATACATTGGGTCATAGTAGTTTTGTAACAATTCGCCAATCCAGAGCTCGTGCGGTTCAAGCGTTCCGGTCGAAAATTGCTGCTTCAGCGCGTCCTCCATCAGAGTTTTAACCAAGCTGTATTTTTCTGACCCCAACCGATTTTTGATCCGATCCAGCGAGTCGAGAAGAAAGCTCAAAAATGCGCTGTCTGCCTGAGCAGTGTCCTGTTGCCTGAATTCCTGATAGTTGGACTGAATGTAGTCCAGATGGATAGTCTTTATCCGGGATTCCAGTGTTTCTTCGATAAGCACAATGGGTGCTTCTTTCATGGCGCGATGAAATTTATGGGGAATCGAAAGTGAGCCTATCGCGTGGCTTTCATCTTCTACCGCAACCACTGAAGAGGTCTGACCTGTTGTCTTAATGAGAGCAATTCCCAAGGCATTTTCGAAGCTAGCCTGAGACGGTTGAGGGCTGACGCGACGGCCAAATGCGGAACCCCGATGATTGGCGAGACCTTCAAGATCGATACTGCATGGCAAGGAATTAATAAAGTGAGTTTTGCCACTGCCTGTTTTCCCGGCCACGAGCACAAGCTGTCCACTGCTGGCGAATTGATCCGTTGCATCTATCAGATGTCGACGCAGGGATTTGTAGCCACCTTGTGCGCGGACAATGGTGCAGCCGGCCTCGGCCAGCCAGGTCTGAACTGTTTGTGACCGAAGCCCCCCGCGCTGACAGAACAATACCGCATTGGGGCTGGTATTCATGTAATCCATCCAGCTCACAAGTAAGCGCTCTTTAGCCTCAGCATTCACCAGGCGGTGTCCAAGTGCTATCGCCGCTGATTTGCCGTTTTTTTTATAAACGGTGCCGACTGCTTCACGCTCGCTGTCAGACAGCAGAGGGAGGTTGGTGGTATTCGGGAATGCACCGCGAGAGAATTCGCAGGGTGCCCGAACATCGAGAAAGGGGATGTCCTGACAGAATAAATCGGAAAAAGCCTCTGAAGAGACGATTTTGCTCATGTCATTGAGTCTTTCTTGTTGTGGCGTGTATTCTCCCAGAGTGTACCACGCCGCGTCGCAGGCTCGTCAGAACTCGATGGCTGAATCGGAAGTTTGTGGAATAGCTATTTCGGGGAAGTAAGTCCAGAATACAAGCTGACTGAACCGAGCTCATACTTTCATGCCAAGCGATCGCATCACAGATCTTGCCACACTGGCTTCGAGCGCTGCGCCAAAGGGTCCCGCACCTGTGCATCTCTGGAATCCGCCATATTGCGGTGAACTTGATATCGTAATTAAACGGGACGGGACCTGGTTCCATGAGGGTCGGCCGATCAGACGCAGAGAGCTGGTAAAGCTGTTTTCGTCGATATTGAAAAAAGAGGATGATCGCTATTATCTGGTGACTCCAGCTGAAAAAGTCGGCATTACGGTTGAATGCTGTCCGTTCCTAATTATTGGGATGGACGTGAGCCAGCCAAATGGCAACCAGGTCATTCTGTTTCACACCAGCACCGATGAGCAGGTTATCGCAGACAGTGAGCATGTTCTGTCTGTGGAAGCGATCGGCGGAGATGACTTCCCGCATCCGATAATCCATGTGCGCCATGGTCTGAGCGGGCTTTTGAGTCGGGCAGTTTTTTATCGATTGGCTGAGATCGCCGTGGAGCATGAGCTGCAAGAGGCGCCCAGACTGGGCGTTTTCAGTAGCGGTATCTTTTTTCCGCTGGATTGATTCTGCTTCGCGAATAGCATAACCAGCAAATCCACCTTAGAGTGCAGCTAACTTACTGAATTATCAGTAGGTTAGCCTGGTATTGCCAGAGCATTGAGTTGACCTGTTGCGGCAAAAACGGCATTATACAGCCCCTTTTCTGAGGGGCCGGTCAATGATCGGGAACAAGGCTCAGCAGCCTTATGTCCGACAGGCTTGCGGCCGGTTGGTCCGCTCTAATTACCGGCGGCCCTTACTGTTTCTTAGTAATTATCTTTGGAGAATCCATGAAGGTTCTTGTTGGAGTAAAGCGTGTCGTCGACGCTTACGTGCGTGTTCGCGTTAAATCAGATGGAACCGGTGTTGATCTGGCCAATACCAAGATGGCGATCAATCCTTTCTGTGAAATTGCCGTGGAAGAGGCAATCCGTCTAAAGGAAGCCGGACATGCAACGGAAGTGATCGCGGTTTCCGTCGGTCCTAGCTCCAGCCAGGAGCAAATCAGGACTGCACTCGCCCTGGGAGCGGACCGCGGTATTATGGTGGAGACTGAAGAGGCGCCTGAGCCCTTGTCGGTTGCGAAAATTCTCAAAGCCATCGTCGAAAAGGAAGAGGTCGATCTTGTCATCCTCGGGAAGCAGTCAATCGATACTGACAACAACCAGGTCGGACAAATGCTGGCTGCCTTGTGTGACATGCCGCAAGGGACGTTCGCCTGTAACGCGGAATTGAAAGCAGGTTCAATAGAAGTGACCCGAGAGATAGACGGGGGTGAACAAACCGTTCTGCTGACGTTACCCGCAGTTGTAACTACCGACTTGCGTCTGAATGAGCCTCGCTATGCCTCTTTGCCTAACATCATGAAGGCCAAGAAGAAGCCTATTGACAGTGTTTCTCCGGAAGATCTCGGTGTGCAGATCGTGTCTAACATCAAGACGCTGAGCGTCGCGCCTCCGGATGAGAGGTCTGCAGGTATTAAAGTTGAGTCGGTCTCAGAACTTGTTGAGAAGCTGCGAAACGAAGCGAAGGTAATTTAAAGATCATGAGTACTTTAGTCATTGCTGAGCACGACAATAGCTCACTTAAAAAATCTACCCTAAATACCATTACCGCGGCTTCAGCAGTCGGCGAGCCTGTCGATGTGTTGATTGCGGGAGCGGACTGTCAGGCTGCTGCGGCTGCCGCTGCGGGCGTGGCAGGCGTCCGGGCGGTCATAGTTGCCGACGGCGACGCCTATCTGAATCAGCTGCCAGAGGCGGTTGCACCTCTTGTGAAAGCAGTGTCCGGCGACTATTCGCATCTGTTTGCGGGAGCCACTACGGCCGGAAAGAATTTGATGCCTCGTGTGGCAGCGCTTCTTGATGTGGGTCAGATATCAGATATTGTTGAAGTGAAATCTCCTGATACCTTCGTCAGACCTATCTATGCCGGTAACGCCATGGCAACCGTACAGTCGTCTGATCCGGTTAAGGTGGTAACCGTCCGTACCACTGCATTTGCAGAAGCAGGAGAGGGTGGAAATGCCGCTGTCTCAGCGTCCGATCATGTGACAGAACAAGCCATGACCCGGTTTCTGGGTGAACAGTTGTCGGTATCGGAGCGGCCAGAACTGACCGCGGCGTCTATAATTGTGTCAGGCGGTCGCGGTATGCAGGACGGCTCAAACTTTGCCCTGCTTGAGAAGGTCGCAGACAAGCTTGGAGCAGCGATTGGCGCCTCACGTGCGGCGGTCGATGCGGGATTCGTACCAAACGATTATCAGGTCGGCCAAACAGGCAAGATTGTCGCTCCGGATCTTTATATAGCGGTCGGAATATCGGGCGCGATTCAGCATCTGGCTGGAATGAAAGATTCAAAAGTTATCGTGGCAATCAACAAGGATGAAGAGGCGCCAATCTTTCAGGTTGCTGACTATGGCCTGGTAGCTGATTTGTTTGAAGCGCTTCCCGAACTTGAGCAGGCGCTTTGATCCTCTGATAACGCGCAATCTCGCTAAAACAAGTAAAAAAGCCCGGCTTGGCCGGGCTTTTTTACAGCACAGGTGCTGTTACCTATTCGGGCGACTGCTCTGAACCGAGCTGACGTCTTTTTACCTCTCTGGGATCATTCGGAGCCCGTCCGCTAGCGGCAGACGTTGGTCTGCCTGATTCGCCAGGTTGCTCTGCCGGTGCAGACGGTTTGTGCTGGCTCTCTGCGGTCCCCTTTCCAGACGTATTTCTGGCCTTGTCTGCCGTTGCTGGCTCGGTTTCTGCAACCGGCGGTGTTGCCGGTATGGCCGGTTCGGCACGCGTTTGGGGAGTTGACGCGGATTGATCTGAACGTTCGCTGCGGTTGCCTTCAGGAGTTCTGTCTGCAGAATCAGGCCCATGCGCTCTTGTCGGCTCGCCGGTTGGAGCCTGCGCGTCCGTGTTTGCCCGAGTTGATTCGCTGTCAACCGGTTGGGATGAAGCAGCAGCTTTCATAGGTCGTTCATTTGCTGCCGGCGACTTCTCGGGAGCACTATCGCTCGTATTGGTATTGTCGGGGTTAGCGTTCTTCGCAGAAATCGGAGTTTCAGCTACTGCAATGTTCTCAGTGGTGACTTCGGGAGTCGCGCTTGGTGCCTCTTTCCGGCCGGCAGGATTGCCTTGTGTAGTTGTTGGCTCTTCTTTCGCCCCCGCTGTGGCCGTGGCAACGGTGTCCTCTGAAGGGCGGGTTTCGTGTGTCGCCTCCTGTGGACGTGGTCCTCGCTTACGCTGACTGGTGTTTCGCGGACGCCGCTCGCCACTGCGTCTCTGGGCTGACTTTTCGGCTGCCGTGTTGTCATCATGCGTCGAAGGGCGCTCTGACTGATTCTGAATTTGGTCGGACTCACCACGACTTGATCGCCTTCGCCGGTTTTGATCGCGATTCGATTTTCCTTGCTTGGGCTCCCGCTCTTGCCGCTGCCCCTCTCCGGAACCGCGACGATTGGGCTCTTTGTCTGCCTTTTCCTGAGGTTTTCTGCGCTTTTGATCTCGGGGATTCTTATTCCCGTCATCGCGTGCGTCACGTTTGTCCCTGCGTAATTGATTGTTGTTTCGATCGTTGCCGGGCTGATTTCCCCTTTGATTCCGGGAACGACTGTTACGGTTACCCCGTCGTTTCTGCGCGGGTGTCTTGGTCTTCGGACTTTCCTCTTTGGGTGAGCCGGAAAACAGCCCGGCCAGTCCGGAGAATAAAGCTGCGAAGAACCCTTTTTCCTCAGTCGGGACGCGGGCGGGCGGGGCATTGCTGACCGCGGGTTTTTGTACCGCAGGCTGTTCGGTGTTCGGCGTGACTTTCTGTGCCGCCGCTGCGGGTTCCGAGGTGGCGTCAACCTCGTAGGTCTCCGCATGTCTGTTAACCCCGACAATTTCATAATGGGGGGTCTGCATCTCAGGGTTTGGCACGATAACTACGCACGTGTTGCTTTGTGTTTCTATTTCGGAGAGCGCAGAGCGTTTCTCGTTCAGTAAGTAAGAAGACACAACAAGAGGGACAGTTGCCTTGACCTCAAGGCTCTTCTCTTTGTTGGCCTCCTCCTGAATGATTCTGAGTAGTGACAAAGACAGCGATTCAATGTCACGGATCGTGCCCTGGCCGCTGCACCGCGGGCAGACAATGGCTTGAGTTTCCCCGAGAGAAGGCCGCAATCGCTGTCGCGACATTTCCAGCAGTCCGAATCGGGAAATCCGACCGACCTGCACGCGCGCGCGGTCGCTCTCAAGCGCCTCACGCATCCGGTTTTCGACTTCTCTCTGATTCCGGTTTGACGTCATGTCTATAAAGTCGATGACAACCAGCCCGCCCATATCGCGCAGGCGAAGTTGTCGGGCAATTTCATCCGCAGCTTCAAGGTTTGTATTAAGAGCGGTTTCCTCAATATCTGCCCCTCTTGTCGCCCGCGATGAATTGATATCAATTGAGATCAGCGCTTCCGTCGGATCAATAACCACAGAGCCTCCGGATGGGAGGGTAACCTCCCGCTCAAAGGCGCTCTCTATTTGCGCCTCAATCTGGTAGCGGTTAAATAAAGGCAACTTGTCGTCGTAGAGCTTAATGCGGCTCTCGTATTGAGGCATGACCTGCTGAATAAAGCTGAGCGCTTCAGCATGAGATTCTTCTGTATCTATCAGGACCTCACCGATTTCTTTTCTCAGATAATCGCGCATCGTTCTGATAATGACGTTGCTTTCAGCAAAAACGAGAAAGGGGGCGGCACGCTGGGCACCTGCTTCCTGAATCGAATCCCAGAGGGCTAATAAGTAATCAAGATCCCACTGCAGTTCGTCATGCTCCTTGCCAACCCCCGCAGTTCGCACAATAAGACCCATGCTGTCGGGAATCGTCAGAGTCCGCAGTGCCTCTCGGATTTCAGAACGGTCATCACCCTCAATGCGGCGGGAGATACCGCCCGCTTTCGGGTTGTTGGGCATTAAAACAAGGTAGCGACCTGCCAGGCTGATAAAGGTAGTTAGAGCAGCACCTTTATTGCCGCGCTCTTCTTTTTCGACCTGCACGATGACTTCGGTGCCTTCAGCAATCAGGTCCTTGATCGTGGTTTTATCGCTTTGCCGAGGCGCGTCTGATTTGAAGTATTGGCGCGAAATTTCCTTGAGGGGCAGGAACCCATGTCGCTCGGCGCCAAAGTCCACAAAAGCGGCTTCGAGACTGGGTTCTACGCGAGTGATTTTACCTTTGTAGATGTTTGCTTTTTTCTGGACCCTGGTTCGGTTTTCGATGTCAAGGTCGTAGAGTCGCTGTCCGTCGACAAGAGCAACGCGGAATTCCTCTTCCTGCGAAGCGTTGATTAGCATGCGTTTCATCGGATTTACATTCCTTTATGAGTCAAGGACAGTAAACCGCGGGAGATATTCAGAAAGGAGCAGGGCGTTGCCGAAGGTTTGGCCGTATGATGGCCAAAAAGTCGCTGCGAGTCAGTAATTCCATAACCAGTTTGCACCGCGAAATGGCTTCGCGGCCGACGCTGTTTAGTAAAATAGTATCTGAGAAACTGTCTCTAAACGCTTGAATTTGTTAACTAAAATAAACTTTCTGCTTTGCCCTACGCTTGATCCTATGGACCACTTGCGCGGGTTTTCTCGAATATTCGATCTACGGTCTCTGTCACTTTTTCCCGAATCACCCGTATTCGGCAATCCGTGGTGGTGTTCAGTTGATGTCATATTAGGCAGGCTTTCACCTGGGTGCCTGCCTTGACTTTGAGCATTTGCTCTGATTCGCGTTGAGCATCGATGCGGCGCGATAGGTCGTGTTTGACTGCAAGCACGATCCGTTATCTTCTTGCGCCCAGGTCTTCTCTGGGTCTGATAAACCATGAGATCCGGATGGGACTGTAAAGCTCAACGCACCGGTTTATGTTGTCTGTCAGGTGCAAGCAATCGGCTTGCCCTGTCTACCCGGATCCTTGGTGGATCGGGTTGCTTTCCCAACGGGGTACTGACTGACAGACCGCCGGATGTTATCAGCACTGGGTCAGGATCACAACTGTTATGAGAGTGAATGGTTAAAAATATACATCGAAAACAATAATATGGAGCAGATTTTGAAACGCATACGCTAAGGGTAACGGGTAAAGTAGGGTTGCACCAGTTTACCCGCCATTGTGTCATGGGCTGTCAGTGCGGGTTCTTGATTCAGTGAAAACGCTGTGATTGAATGCGAGTGTGGCTTTGAGATAACGCAGACACAAAATACACGCGATGGATTCTGGGGCTAAGCCTTACTCATGGGAGAAAACTTGGGTCAGGTCGACCGAATTCATGTCTGTAAATCTCGCTAAATCAATATTTTGGGCTCACTTTCTCGAATCAGACTGAAAGAGGGCCGACTTTTGCCGAAGTGGGCCGTGCTGGACGCCGATCTGGACGGTGAGGGGAGTTTCTAAGATGACTATCTATGCCTATTGCAGAACGTCCGAGCTCGAAGACTCGATGGATCGGGATCGCTTAAACGGTATTTTGGAGCCGGAGCTGCTGGGAATACAAACCTATTGTCTCCAGAAAGGCTGGTATATGACACAGTCCATCACTGAGTCTAACTGCCGTTGGAGCCAGGAATTTGTCGACCGTGAGTGCGGTAAATTACTTCTGGAGGCGATGAACCCCGGAGATGTGTTGTTGTGCAGCAGGCTTGAACGCATTGCCAGTTCCAGCCAAGAGGCGCTGCAGCTGATCAACCTGTTCACACAAAGGCAGATTGCGCTCCATGTTGTAGAGCTTGGCGGAGACATTACCGATCCTGAACTCACGGTCAGTGTCAGTCGTGCCGTCGCGATTTTTTCGGCGCTTGAGAAGCGCAAATCAGCTGAACGGATTAAAGGAGTCAAACAGCGCCAGAAGCAGCAGGGGCGTTATCTGGGGGGGAGCCGTCCATTCGGTTATATGATCCATGATAACGGTCGACTGATCGAAAATCCGATGGAACAGAAGGTTCTCAAGCGGATCTTCGAGCTGAAGCGGGAAGGTAAGTCACTCAGAGCCATCTCCAATGAAGTGTCCACGCCGGTGATGCCAATCAGTTTTAAGACGGTGCAGCGGCTTCTGCAGCGTCATGCTGAGCACCTGTAGTCTGACTGACGCAGTATTCAGCATGCACGTTATCGGGCCCGAGTCTGGTTGGCAGACACTTCTGCCCACCCGGCAGAAGGTTGCTTGCTGAATGCTCAGATCATTCCCATTATTTATCGGATTACGCTATTCACTGGCCCAGAAGAACAGCCTGTTACTTTCGTTTGTCTCATTGATTTCGGTGCTGGGTGTCACACTCGGCGTTCTTATTCTGATTGTTGCGCTCGCAGTGATTAACGGCTCGATAGAGACGTTGAGAAAGGAGGCGCTCAAATCCACACCTCATGTGACCATCGCCGGGCCGGGGCTGCAAGCCAATTGGCGCGAGTTGCGTGATCTTGCGCTCCGTTCAGAGGGAGTCATTGCCGCGGCCCCGTTTTTAGAAGCTGAAGCCAGTATCACTCATCAGGGAGAAGCCGCCTTTATCGCGGTACGCGGCATAGACACAGCATTGGAGTCATCGGTCAGTGAGCCCGGTAGCGCTACCTTCGTTGACCTGCTCGCCAGTCTCGGTGAATCAGAAACCGGCGTTATTCTTGGTGCGGGTCTGGCGGGTCAGCTGGGAGTGCGCAGTTCAACGCAGGTGAGTTTGCTGAGTCTTGGTAAGTTATTGCGCAGGAGGCTGGATGAAGGGCAGGGTGCCGAGGTGATCGGTTTCGCTGACTTCGGTCTCTACAGCAACCACAATACCGCTCTGATGTCATTGACTGCCGCAGAGCGCTTGTTCGCCAACGATCCGGGTGTGGATATTCGCCTGCGATTAAGAGTCAGCGACATCAACCGTGCCGGCGACATCGCGGCCCAGGTTTTTTCAGATTATTCTGAGCTCGAAATCACCCCATGGAACGAAGTGCAGGCCAGTCTGTTTGATGCACTCAACATGGAGAAATTCCTGACGGCCTTTATGCTGTTGATGATTGTCGTCATCGGTGCCGTGAACATCATTTCGACGCTGGTGATGTTTGTCTCCGACAAAAGCGCAGATATTGCGATACTCCGGACCATGGGGGCCAGCCAGGCGAGCATCATGATCATATTTATGGTCCAGGGGCTTGTCGTCGGGATTTTAGGTACCGTAATTGGCGTCGCGCTGGGGTTGGGATTAGCCGGCTCGATTACCGACGTGAGTCTGGCTCTGGAGCAGTTTGTTAACTCGAATATTGAGGGAGCGAACCTGTATCTTTTATCGCATCTGCAAACGGAGGTGGTCTCCTTTGAGGTTATGCTGGTTTGCCTGGCCGCTCTGGTTACCTGTTTCCTGGCGACCCTGTATCCGGCTTATCGTGCCAGTTGCATACAGCCTGCGGAAGTGTTGCGTTATGAATAGTCTGACTCAAGCGAGGGTGAATTGTGTCTGTAGTCCTTGAATGCTTGGATCTGGGTAAAACCTATACCGAAGGGCCGCAGTGTCTGGAAGTGCTCAGACAGATCTCTCTGCAGGTTAAGCGAGGAGAGCAGCTGGCGATTTTGGGAAGCTCGGGTTCCGGAAAGACGACCTTGCTGAATTTGCTCGGGGGTTTGGATCTGCCTTCCCGGGGACGCGTTATTATTGCGGGACAGGATCTGGCTGAAGTCGATGAAACAGAGCGGGGCCGATTGCGGAATCTGTATCTCGGTTTTGTCTATCAGTTCCATCATTTACTGGCCGAATTTAACGCGCTTGAGAATATATCCATGCCCTTGCTGATCGGGGGCTATTCCCGGAAAGACGCTTTGCAGAAAAGTCAGATCATGCTGGAACGCGTGGGTTTGCTGGACCGTGCCTCGCATAAACCTTCAGAACTCTCGGGAGGAGAGCGTCAGCGTATTGCAATAGCGAGAGCGCTGGTTACGGAGCCTGCCTGCGTCCTGCTGGATGAGCCGACCGGGAATCTTGATCGCAATACCGCCCTCAATATTCAGGCGCTGATGTCTGATCTCAACGAAAAGCTGGACATCAGCTACATCGTCGTCACGCACGATGAATCTTTCGCCGATACGCTTGATCGAAAACTGTTTCTGCGGGACGGCATGCTGCATGGCTGAATCGCCATTCTCTGTTGCCCGCTACCTCGCTGTTCGATATGTGAGCGCTGGCAGGCGCAGTCATCTGGTTTCCTTCATGTCTGTCGTGGCAGTCTTCGGATTGTCTTTGAGTGTTGCGATCCTGGTTCTGGTGCTGTCCGTCATGAACGGGTTTGACCGGGAGATGCGCCAAACCATCCTCGGGATCGTGCCTCACATCACCCTCTACACAGATGAAAACCTGCTGCAGTCTGATTGGAATGCAGTGATTGATCGGTTGGCAAGCAGGCCCGACCTCGTATCGATCTCGCCTGTTGTACAGGCAACCGGCGTTGTTTCCGGCAGCGGTGGCAACAGAGGGGTGCTGATTAACGGCATTGACAGGGATGCGGGTCGCACCTATTCGGCACTGGAAGACTTTTTCATCTCAGGAAGCTTGCAGGATCTTTACGCAAATCGTTGGGGCGTTGTCATTGGTGAGTCGCTTGCGAAAAGTATCGGGGTGGAAACTGGCGATCAGTTAACCCTTTACTCCTCCGCTGTATCAATCAATCCGCTTGTTCCTCTGGCCAATTTCCGGACATTCGATGTCGTGGGGACTTTCAGAGTTGGCACCAGTGAACTCGACGAGGCTTACGTGATGATTAACCAGCAAGCCGCAGGTGCGCTGTTCCGGTTGCGCTCCGCGCAGAATGCCCTGCATCTGCGCCTTGATGATGCGCTGGCGGCAGATCAGATTGCTGGGGAGCTTGATTCTTGGGTGCCGCGGGGGTTCTTTATTGAATCCTGGACCCTCAAACTCGGTGCAATTTACGACAACATCCGATTTTCGAGAAATATTGTGGCTTTTATGCTCTGGCTTTTGGTATCAGTTGCTGCGTTCAATCTGGTGGTGAGTCTGATGATGATCGTGAGAGATAAAAGGGGCGACATCGCCATACTTCGCACGCTGGGCGCTAGCCCGAAGACCGTGACAAAAATCTTTCTCTGGCAGGGCTGTTTAATCGGGCTGATCGGCACGGTCTGCGGGTTATTTTTCGGGCTTCTGGGTGCCACTTACGTCACTGAATTTGCCCGCTGGTTGGAGTCATTTTTCAGCCTGCAGCTCTTAAGCGCAGAGGTCTATCCGATCGACTACTTGCCTTCTGAAATTCAAGCGCTGGACCTCGCCGCCGTTGTGACAGGGGTATTTTTTCTGACTTTATGTGCAACGATCATCCCTGCTCGGCGTGCTGCCCGCATTCAGCCTGCAGAGGCGCTCCGGCAGGAATAAATGCAATAAGTGGCCCCTGACGTGTCAGTCAACTAGGGTTATCAGTTTAATCCTGGATACTTGATGCGTGCCGTCCTGGTTTCTCTGATAGCGGGTCTTGCGTCACCGGCGCTGCTCAGAGAGTTGCCGGATCCGCAATGGATTGTTCTGGCTGCTTTGTTTGGCCTCGCTTTAGCCATGCTCGCGTCGCGCACCAGGCGACTGCCATGGCTTGCCGTGATACTCGGCTGTACCTGGCACTTCTCCTGGGCCTATCAGCAACAGGGCGCCCGCTTGGGAGAGCCCCTTGAATCAGTGCCGATCATACTCACCGGGGAAATAACCGGTCTGCCGGTCCAACGTGAACGGGGACAAAGTTTCGAATTCGTTATTCGAACAGCTGATCAGCTCGAAATTGGCGCAAAACTCAGGCTTTCTCACTTTCAGAACCTTAAACTGCGGTCCGGCGAAATCTGGCAGCTGAAGGTAAAGCTGAAACGACCACACGGTTTCTCCAATCCCGGTGTGCCAAACAGGGAGCTGTTATTTTTCAGAGAAGGGATTATCGCTTCAGGCTATCTGCTTGAGTGGTCGGGCAACAAAAAATTAGGTGTCAATCCACTCAGCTTGTCAGCCTTGCGCGCGGCTCTCAAACAAGAGATCAATTCGCATGCGACAGATAGGGAGGGTGCAGGATTGTTGACTGCGCTGACTATCGGGGACAGTAGCGAAATCAACAGAGATCTCAAAATGCTCATCGGCAGGCTTGGTCTGAATCACCTGTTTGTCATTTCGGGTATGCATATCGGATTGATTGCCTGGTTGGTATTCAGGATGTCAGGCTGGCTCGGGAGGCTGGGGTTGAACCTCAGCGGGCTTCCAGTTCAATCCTGTGCAGCGCTGGCGTCGATTTTGGCGTCTGTAGCCTACGCAGCACTTGCAGGATGGGGGCTGTCAACCCAGCGTGCCTCCGTCATGATTATCGTCGCGCTGGCTCCGTTTTTGCTGCGACGGCAGGTCAGTCTGGTTATTCGCTTCCTGTGCGGTGTTGCGGTGATTCTGTTTCTTGACCCGCTTGCAGTGACCGACCGGGGATTCTGGCTTTCTTTTTCTGCCGTCGCTGTGCTGTTGTTCGTTGCGAATAACTATTCGACCCGGAATGTAGGCCGCGATGCTCCGATTCAGGCGCTCATGACATACTGGCGCCCTCAGTGGCTCATCTTTCTGGGTCTGCTGCTGCCACTGACGATACTGATCCAATCTGTCTCGGCACTCTCGCCACTGATAAACCTGGTGGCAATTCCAGTTGTAGGGACATTTTTGACACCCGTCGCGCTGCTGAGCAGTGTGATGCTTGCACTCAGTCCGCAACTGGGCGCGTTCATGGTCGGTCTATCTTCGGAATGGCTGGCAGTGTTGATTGATGTGCTTTGCTCTATCGATAGGCTGGTTGGTGAGTTTCAGGCGATTCGGGTTTCTGTGCTATCACCCA
>Ga0255760_10003045_pt1 | contig 15163 bp, 16 predicted proteins | sample 071ome_25_FD_179960 | JGI IMG/M metagenome (GOLD analysis project Ga0255760, IMG submission 179960) | Coastal salt marsh microbial communities from the Groves Creek Marsh, Skidaway Island, Georgia - 071410BT metaG (version 2) | ecosystem: Environmental > Aquatic > Marine > Intertidal zone >... | reverse complement strand
ATTTCGACGCGACTTTACGGAAAACCCATTCAATTAAATTTTTTGTTTTGCAACTTCATCACATGGGCTCTACCAGGAAATTTAGTGCGAAAAGCCTCAATGTATCCACGGTCCTGAAGGGTAACAAAAGCGGTTTTCCCATCTTTACCACCAAAGGCTATGTTGGAAGGTTTTTTTCCTTTTAACTGCACTTCTTGGATTAGCTCGCCCTGAGGGTTAATGACAACCACCGTGCCTTTTCCATGTCTGGTAACATATAGATTTCCTTCGCTGTCGGAGCGCATACCGTCCAGTCCAAAATCATCAAATTTGTAGAACACCCTTTTATTAGAAATTGTCAATTCGGAATCTAAATCATATACCCAAATGGTTCTTTGAATACTTTCATTTACATACAATCTTTTTTCATCAGGGCTTATTTCAATGCCATTGGTCGTTCCCATATTGGCTTCTACAATAAAAAATTTATGATCAACTACTTTAAGAAGATTACCCGTCGAATTAGCCCAATTGGGGTCTGAAGCAAATAGTACGTTGTTCTTGCTGATTGCTAAATCATTGGGTTGATTGATGAGCGAATCATAAGCAAATGTTTCTATGGCTTTGGTTGCTATATCAACTCGTAATACCTGATGATTGGTATAATCGGCTAGATACATTGATTCATTCGAATCGAACCGAATGCCATTGGCAACACTCCCATTAGGAAGGGTGTCCAAAAAAAGACTAAACTCATTTGCTGTATTTAGTGTACCAATGGTTCCCTTTTTTAGTGGATTGACAAAATATAGATTCCCAGAAAAATCGACCGCAGGCCCTTCAAGGCCAAGGGTATAGTCGCCTACATAGGCATAATCATAGGCTTTGTAAATCCCTTGCTGATTGGTGCACGCAAAGAAAGAAAACAAGATGAAGAAAAGAAAAAATCGCAAGCTCATATTTTTTTTATAATTTAAATTAAATATTTTATTTCAAATGAAGCGGCTTTCGAAAAATTTCGTCTTGCTAGTTAACGTATTTTTAGGGCTGGTTTTTTTTTCTAGCTGTCAAAACAACCCTCCATCTCATCTCCTTTTTTTGCCTGAAGGATTTAGCTATGAAGTATATGTAGATAGTATAGGGGAAAAAGTTCGCCATATGGCAGTGAGCGAAAACGGGGTGCTCTACGCCAAGTTTAAACGACAAAGTGAACAGGGTGTCTTGGCTGGAATAAAAGATTTTGACAAAGATGGCCGTTATGATTCCCTGATCAAATTTGGGCAGTACCATGTTCCCCAAAAAGGGAACTACTCGACAGGGGCAAGAATTCATAAGGGGTATCTGTATTATTCAAATCATTTGAATGTCTATCGGGTAAAACTTGATACGGATAGAATTGTTCCTACTGGCCCCCACGAAAGGGTGGTCATCGATGACCACGAGCATGGCTCACATGAACACATTGCCAAACCCATTGCTTTTGATGATCAGGGATATCTATACGTACCCTTTGGATCGCCAAATAACGCCTGCCAAACCCCCAAAAGAACACCCTTGACTCCCGGACAAAACCCTTGTCCCGACTTGGAAAATCACGCAGGTGTCTGGAAATTTGATGCCGACAAGCTAAATCAAACACAAGAAGACGGGACACTATACGCCACTGGACTACGAAGTATTGTTGCGATGGATTGGAACCCCTCCGATCAGTCTTTATACGCCGTAGTTCATGGACGTGATGATTTGGCTCGGTTGTGGCCCAATCATTTCAATACCTGGGAAAGTGCCGTACTTCCCTCGGAGGAGTTTGTGAAAATTGAAGAGGGCGACCATTATGGGTGGCCTTACTGTTATTACGACCAAATCAAAAACAAAAAAGTTTTGGCACCCGAATATGGAGGAGATGGGGACCTTATAGGGATGTGTGAAGATTTTAAAGACCCCATACTTGGTTTTCCTGGGCATTGGGCGCCCAATGATTTGGTGTTTTATCAAGGAGAAGCATTTCCCGACCGCTATAAAAACGGTGCATTCATTGCGTTTCATGGCTCAACCAATAGGATTCCCTACCCTCAATCGGGTTATTTTGTGGCATTCGTTCCCTTTGAAAATGGCATACCGGGTGAATTTGAAGTTTTTGCAGATGGTTTTGCAGGCATTGACCCCATTATCAATACGAGAGATGCTCAATTCAGACCGATGGGCATCGCCTTTTCTCCTGATGGGTCTATGTTTATCAGTGACAGTCGGGAAGGAAGGATTTGGAAAATCAATTATGTCTTGGACAAAGAAAACTTTTCGATGGCTCAACTCGAAAAAATGAACACCCGAAAAGCGTTAAGCCATATTCGTACGCCTGATAGAATTAGAGATCGTATCGAACTCGCATCCGATGAACTTGGTCAAAACTTGTATAACCAGCATTGTGTGTCCTGCCACCAACTCGATGGACAAGGAGCAGCGAGTAGATTCCCAACCCTAACCAGCAACTGGGTGAATGGCGAAAAAAAAGCCCTTATCAAAATACTTCTCAATGGAGCAGAAGGAGATTTGGAAGTGAATGGTGAAATGTATACCGGTGTGATGCCCAAATACGACTTTTTAACAGACGATCAAATCGCTGATCTACTCACCTATATCCGTAAAAGCTTTGGAAATACCTCTTCTGCCATATCAATGGATGAGGTCGAAGAAGTCAGAAAATCAAATAAACCACTAACACCATGAAAAAATCATTTTATGTAAGCCTTCTTTTAATGGCGACGTTCAACCTGTCTTGCGCTCAAGAATATGATGTTATTATCAAAAATGGTCGAATCATCGATGCCAAAAATAAAATCGATAGGGTCTGTGACCTCGGTATCAAAGATGGTATAATCCAGTCTGTTGGAACCTCCCTATCCGAAAAAAAGGCGTCGGTAATTATCGATGCTGAAAACCTGATCGTTACACCCGGACTGATCGACATCCACAGTCATAATTTTCACGGTACTACACCCAACAGGTATTTAAGCAATAGCTTTTCTGCATTAGCCCCCGATGGTTTTACGTTTCGAACAGGCATCACCACTATCGTGGATGTTGGAGGAGCAGGCTGGAGAAATTTTGAAGTGTTTAAAGAGCAAGTCATCGACAAGGCCAAGACCAGGGTATTGTCCTTTCTAAATATTGTAGGTAGCGGTATGCAAGGGGGTAAATTTGAACAGGATCTAGAGGACATGGACCCCAAATCAACGGTTGAGATGATCGAAAAATACCCGGATTTGATTGTAGGTATTAAGCTCGCCCATTTTAACGGCTACAATTGGCTGCCCGTGGACAAAGTAACCGAAGCTGGGCGTTTGTCAAAGCGCCCTGTGATGATAGATTTTGGCGGTAGCAAGCCCGAAATGCCACTAGACTCATTGTTGCTACACAAATTGCGAAAGGGAGATATTTATACACATGCCTATGCCAACGTAAACGGAAGAACACCCGTAGTCATCGACCACAAATTGAGTGATTATGTAATCGAAGCCCAAAACAAAGGAATCATCTTCGATGTTGGACACGGCGGTGGAAGTTTTGATTTTTCTCAAGCCATTCCTGCGATCGAACAAGGTCTAAAACCCAATACCATCAGCACAGACCTCCATACCGGGAGCATGAATGGCGGAATGAAAGACCTGTTAAATGTAATGTCTAAATTTTTAAATATGGGACTAGACCTCGATGAAGTCATTGCTTCAACTACCTGGGAATCTGCCAAAGCTATAAAAAGAGAAGATCTGGGAAACCTGAGTGTGGGAGCGGTTGCAGATATTACCATTTTGAATTTACGCACTGGAGACTTTGGGTTTGTAGACACAAAAAATAAAAAAATGCAGGGAAATCAAAAACTGGAATGTGAATTGACCATAAAAGATGGCCAAGTGGTATATGATTTAAATGGATTGGCCGCCAAAAATTGGAACGAATAACCATGAATAAAAAGAAATCCTTCCTTTTACTAATAACCGGAATTCTATTCCTATTGACCTGCCTTTCGTATCTATTTAATCTTTCGGTAGGGACTGGCCCCTGGCTAATCGGATTTTTTATCAGTCTTTCTTTGGCCTTAAATGCATCTCCCAAATACAAAGGGTTTTCGTTTACCATTTTGATTTTTGCAGCGGTGAGTATTGCGATGTATTATCCCCAGTATTTGGTCGAGCTCAATGGTTTTGAATTCAAAAAGTTGATTATCCCCTTGCTTCAAATCATCATGTTTGGAATGGGCACGGCGATGAGTTTTAAAGATTTTTATGGGGTCATCAAAATGCCCAAAGGAGTCTTTATAGGTTTGACCTGTCAATTTACCATCATGCCTCTTTTAGGTTTTTCTTTGGCCTCCCTCTTTAATTTCCCTCCCGAAATCGCCGCAGGGATCATTCTAATCGGGTCTTCCCCCAGTGGGCTTGCATCCAATGTTATGGCCTATTTAGCCCGCGCAAATGTAGCCCTATCGGTAACCTTAACGGCTTTTGCTACCTTGCTAGCGCCTCTAATGACCCCTTTTTTGATGAAGTATTTGGCCGGCTCTTTTGTCCCAATTGACTTTGTGGGCATGATGACTTCCATTTTAAAAATCGTTATAATACCTGTCTTTATCGGATTGGTTTTTAATTATTTTTTTCATGGAAAAGCCAAATGGCTAGACCAATCTATGCCGGTAGTTTCTATGGCTGGTATTGCACTAATTATCATGATAATTACCGCGGCAGGAAGAGACTCATTGTTGACCATTGGCCTACTTTTGATACTTGTGGCAATAATTCATAACTTATTAGGGTACCTTTTGGGGTATTGGAGTTGTAAATTATTTAAAATGAAAGAACAAGATTGCCGAACCATCGCCTTTGAAGTAGGCATGCAAAATGGTGGATTGGCTACCGGTATCGCCCTGGAAATGGGCAAAATCGCCACCGTTGGATTGGCCCCAGCCATTTTTGGGCCTTGGATGAATATTTCAGGTTCCTCCTTGGCAACATGGTGGAGAGATCGAACCTTAAAAAAATGACCATGAAAAACTATTCTACATTTTTCTTTAGCCTTCTCCTGTTGCTTGACCTATCCTCAGGTTTGGCACAAAACCTATCGAAGGAACAAATGCTCGATTTAACCCCCTTATGGCAGGGAGAGCGTTTTGACGATGGCCGGCCTAAAGTAGCCCAATCAATTCTAGAACGCATGAAGCAAGTCTCAATTGAAGAGGCCTGGGTGGTGCTAAAAAACGAAGGGTATTTCAATCAATTTGAAGGAAATTGGCAACCCCTACATGACGACGTGCCCTTTGTGGGACGTGCACTGACCGTTCAATACCTACCCAACCGGCCCGATGTGTCAGACCAAATCAAAAAAATGGGGGTGGCAAAAGGAGAAATTGGAAATACCAACTCCTGGCCCATCGACAAACTGGTAGAATATGACGTGTATGTCGCAGATGGTTTTGGAAAAATTGTTGACGGTACCTTGATCGGTGATAATCTAGGAAACGCGATCTATGCCAAATCCAAAACAGGGGTGGTCTTTAATGCGTCAAGCCGGGATATGGAAGGACTTTCTCAAATTGAAGGATTTAATGCTTTTGTCAAAGGATGGGATCCCTCGTTTCTCAAAGAGGTCATGTTGTTAAGCATTAATTATCCCATAAGAATAGGTGCAGCAACTGTCATGCCTGGCGATGTTGTACTGGCCAAAAAAACCGGCGTCATTTTTATTCCAGCCCATTTGGCCGAAAAAGTAGTTACTACTTCCGAAATTGTACGCCTCCGAGATTTGTTTGGGATTACCCGCCTCAAAGAAGGAATCTATACCCCAGGACAGATTGATAATAAATGGTCGGAAGCTATCGAAAAGGATTTTGCTAAATGGCTCGAAGACCATATGGATGAACTTCCTGTACCCAAAGCACAAATACAAGAATTATTAAAAAAGAGAACTTGGTAAACATTAAATCAATACAATATGAAAAATAATCGACGAACCGTTTTAAAGAAAGTCACCCTGGGACTGGCAGGTGCATTTGGAATTTCTCAAGTATCTGCAGCAGAAAAAAAACAAGAAAAAATTTCTAACGACGTGGTCTTTGATCAAAATTACCCTTTGTTTTCAAGTGCCGTTAAGCATGGAAACACCCTGTATATAGCCGGAAAAGGGGCTCATTTTGAGGGCGATATCAAAGCGCATACTGCACACGTACTGGACGAGCTCGAAAAAGAGTTGATCAAAAACGGTTCATCGATGGAAAAAGTGCTAAAGGTCAATGTGTATCTCGCGGATCTGGCAGACTATAAGGCCATGAATGAAGTGTACAGAGGGCGTTTTGGAGCGAATCCACCTGTACGAACTACCGTAGCCACCTATGGCGGTGTTCCTGGAAATTCATTGGTTGAAATTGATTGTATTGCAGCATTAGATTAAAAAATTTAAACGATGAATTCAAGAAGAAATGTATTAAAGTCTCTGATTACGCTACCCTTTATAGGGGGATTGTTTTCAAAAAATGAATTACTCGCGGCAGAAACCCGACATATTCTAAGCAACATTAAAAAAGACTACTTTAAGGAACTGGGCATACGAACGTTTATCAACGCTGCGGGCACTTATACCTCCATGACGGGATCGCTTATGGCGCAAGAAGTCGTCGAAGCGATCAACTACGGTTCACATGAATATGTGAACCTCGATGAGCTTCATGACAAAGTCGGTCAAAGGATCGCCCAACTTTTAAATTGCGAAGCGGCCACGGTTTCGTCTGGCTGTTTTGGTGCCATGAGTATTGCTATGGCGGGGGTAATGTGTGGGAAAGACCCTCAAAAAGTAAAGCAGTTGCCCAATACAGCGGGGCTGCGAAACGAGGTTATTTTACAAGAATCACATAGCATTGGCTATTCGCAAGCACTGACCAATGTTGGCGCCAAACTCGTCAAAGTAAAAACGGCCCAAGAGTTGGAAAGTGCGATCAATGAAAAAACAGCCATGCTTTGGTTTCTCAATGCCAATACCGAAAATGGCGACATCAAATGGGCAGAATTTGTGCAATTAGGAAAAAAACATAATATCCCAACTTTTATTGATTGTGCGGCAGATGTACCACCGGTTGAAAATCTATTTAAGTTTACAGAAATGGGCTTTGATATGGTCGCTTTTTCTGGGGGCAAAGGACTTCGAGGACCTCAAAGTGCCGGACTTCTTTTGGGTAAAAAAGCCTATATCGAAGCAGCAAGACTGCATACCCCACCACGCGGCGAAACGATTGGTAGAGGAATGAAGGTGAATAAAGAAGAAGTTTTGGGTATGTTAGCTGCCTTGGAGCTTTATTTGGCCAAAGACCATAAGGCAGAGTGGCAAATGTGGGAAACGCAGATTGATTTGATCAGCGATGCAGCCAAATCGGTTGTGGGTGTTGAGACAATCATTCATGTGCCTCCACACGCCAATCATGTGCCCAGCCTAAAAATTCGTTGGGACGAAAATAAAGTGAAGATTAGCCCTAACCAACTAAGAGAAATTTTAAGGAATGGAAGCCCGTCCATCGAAACGGTTGGCAACAATCAGGAAGTTGGAATAACAACCTGGATGATGGTTCCGGGACAAGAAACCATTGTAGCTGAAAAGATTCAATCCATATTAAAAGAGCATGCAGTATAAAACAATAAGAAAAGGGGTTAGCCTAATCGTTAGCTGCCTGTTTTGGGTAGGCTGTAACGCCCAAACCGACTCAAACAGTACGTATAATCCTGAAGCAAGACTCAAGGAATTGGGCATAACATTGTCCGAACCGTCGCGTCCTGTAGCCAACTATGTCAATACTGTATTGACAGGTAATTTACTTTACATCTCGGGAAAAGGACCACTTCAGGACAATGGTGATTATATTCAGGGGAAGGTTGGTAAGGATTTGACGATAGAAGAAGGCTATCAGGCGGCTAGGGTTACAGGGATTAATCTAATTTCGACCCTAAAGTTAGCGGTGGGTGATTTAAAAAAAGTCAAACGAATTGTCCGGGTAACGGGCATGGTCAATGCAGTGTCGGATTTTACCGAGCACCCTAAGGTAATCAACGGGTGTTCTGATTTATTGGTCGAAGTGTTTGGTGAGCGCGGTAAGCATACGCGAGCTGCTGTCGGCATGGGTTCCTTACCGTCTAATATTGCTGTAGAAATTGACATGATTGTTGAATTGGAAAATTAGTGGCCGGCTATTTTTAGGGACTGTTTGGCCCGTGCGGCTATTTCTTTCCAATCCTTTTGGTTGATTAGCGATTTTGGGGCAATCCAACTCCCTGCAACGGCCGTCACAAAGCTGTGGTCCAAATAGGTTTTCATATTCGATATATTGATTCCTCCCGATGGGATAAACTGTAGGTTTTGATCCTTCAAATTGTTGTGCAGTGCCGCCAACTTGACCACTCCACCAGAGGATTCGGCCGGATAATATTTCAACAACCGATAACCGTGCTCATAGGCCAATGCTACTTCTTGTGATGAAGAAACCCCAGGGATAAAGAACAGCTTTTTTGCGTGACATGCTTTTAATATTTCGGGCTTACAATCGGGGGCAAAGGCAAATTTGGCGGCTAAATCCTTGGCAAAATCTACATCTTCTAATGAAGTAACCGTTCCCAGACCTACATTTACAAAATCAAAATTTTTCTTGATTATTTCGGAAGCGCTTTTTGAATGGGGTGTCCGCAAGGCAATTTCTAAATTTTCAATCCCTGCATCGATCAAACAAGCAGCCAAATCGTAGGCAAGTGTATCTTTATCTATTTCCAATAACACAACAATTTTGGAACTGAAAAGGGCAGGGTTATTTATCGCTTCCATTTGTTAGAATTTAATATTTCTGCATCACTTACCGTATTGTGATCCCCAACTAAAGTGTGTGTGATCGCAAAAGTTTTTGAAGCATAATCAGCCACTTTTTCCCAACGCCATTTGTTTAAATATCCATGTAACACTGCAGCCATAAAAGAATCTCCACCGCCAATACAATCTACAATATCTGTTGTGACCAACTGCCCGGTGTAGAAGGTGTCTGCGTGATAGATCAAGGATCCAAAGCGGTTGTTATCTTCCCCAATGCTGTTTCTAATATTAAAGGCCACCAATTCAAAATTTGAAAATGAATTCAAATAGTTTATTGCTTTTTTGGATTCTGATATCACATCCTCTATCGAATTTGTTTCAGCCATTGGAAAACCCAAAAGATCTTTGACTGCTCCACAATTGGTAAACAAAAAATCGACTTTATCAAGAATCTGTTTGTTAAAAACACTTGCTTGTTCCTTGGACCACAATTGAGGCCTGTAATTCATATCATAGGCTATTTTAATCTTTTGATCATATGCTGCGTCAATAATCCTGAGCATGTTATTTTTACAAACTTCAGACACTGCCGGAGAAATGCCTGTAAGGATTAACATTTGTTTCTCCCTAATTGCGGAATTGATCAGTTCGTCCGATAAATAATATTTTGAAAAACTACTGTCTTTTCTATCGTAGGTTATGGATAAGGTTTTTTTGGAGGTCAAATTTTGGGCGTAGTATTTTCCAAGTTTATGTTCGCCAAAATGTATATGCGACCGCTCGACGTTATAGGTTTCTAATAATTCTATAATTTGATCACTTTTGGAATGTTTCGAAATAGCAGTAAGCAACGCACAGTGGTGCCCTCTAGAGGCTAAACTAATCAGTACGTTTAATTCGGCGCCGCCAATAAATTGATCTGAAAACTCCTTAATTGAATTTCCCGCAACCGGGGTTGAATATCTCATTAATATTTCACCATATCCTAAAATGCTAGCGGCCATAAAAGTATCGATTGATATGTGGGAATCAACTTTTATAAAGCTAAATAGAAAACCCCGTTTATCCTTCTTTACTTAACCATATTTTTTAAGAATTATGCCTCGGCTGCATTATGAGGCTTATTATCGTTAATAGAAACCGTTCAGGTATAAAAAAACAAAAGTGGAATGAATTAAAATTTCATCATCATTGTTAATTTCTTCATTGATTGATTTACTTGTGCTGCATCTTTGAATAATAGGGGGAGCCATCTTAGACAAGCGATCGAAATTCGATGGCTTTTTCTTTTTTTTCAAGGCGCTAATGCGATTGCAACTCATTATGATTGAACTGGCGTGCATAAATAGGGGTTTCTACCAGGTGAGGGAGTTTGTGATTGGTGCAGTCGAAATGCTGTAGATAAAATTTAATGACCAGTATTAATTATTAAGGGCGGTAAGACTACTCCATTTTGGCATTGTTCATTTTATTATTAATTGTTTATTAATTTTAAATAAGTCTTTATATAAAAGCTTATTTTTTAAAAAGCTTAGTTGAAATAAAATGAAATATCTTTTTTACTTACTATTAGTTTCTTACTCGATTAATTCTCAAGAAGCGCATCAAACCAAATTCTACGGAAAAGAACACTTTTTAATCGAAGGGACAATTATTAATGATCATCTAAAAGAAAGCCCCTATGATAGGCTTCCTTTTTCTTACAAGGAGCTTGTTCGGGCTCCTGTATGGGAATTGTCTAAATCTTCTGCAGGAATGTCGATACGATTTTTTACTGATACTACTAATCTGACAGTCAAATGGGAGGTCTTAAATAACTTTTCAATGGATCACATGCCTGATACTGGTATTAAAGGAGTTGATTTATATTACAGAAATGGTGAAGAGTGGCAGTACATTAATACTGGCCGACCTCAAGGTTTTTTAAATGAGTATAGACTAATCGAAAATATGAGCGAAGAAATGAAAGAGTTTAGAATTTTTCTTCCTCTTTATGATGGTGTAAAGAATATTGAAATTGGCATAGATCCGACGAGCAGTATAATCAAGCCAAATAAAAATCCGAGAAAACCCATCATATTTTATGGCACGAGTATTACTCAAGGTGGATGCGCATCAAGACCTGGCATGGTACATACTAATATTATGTCACGACAATTAGATGTCGATGTTGTTAATTTTGGGTTTAGTGGTAATGGTCGCATGGAGCAGCCTATCGCTGATATAATTTCCTCTGTGGAACCCTCTCTCTATATTATCGAATGCATGCCTAATATGATTAAACCTGAATTTATTACTGAAAGAACAATACCCCTAGTCAATACAATAAGAAAACAAAATCCAGACACTCCAATCGTTTTTATTGATTTATTCAAATCCCCCATTACCATTTTAAATGAAAAAACAAGAAGTGAAAACAACGCGCTGGACGATGCCTTAAAAGTAGAATTCAACAAAATGATTAAGAATGGATATAAAAACATTTACTTAATTGAAACACCTAAACTAGATCATATTGATCATGAAGGAACTGTAGATGCAATCCATTTTACAGATTTAGGTTTTCAAAATTATGCCGACTTTTTGATTTCACAACTAATGGCTCGTGAATTGCTCAAACCTAAGAACTAAATTCACTAAAAGACTTTCTTATGCTGCAACTTTGAATAGTAGGGAGAGCAACTTATAATGATAAAACCGTTGTAGTGTAACGGTTTTTTATTAATGAATTTGACTTTATATCATCAACGACATTTATATCTTAAGTTTTGGTGATTTGATTACCACTTAACATCAGTTAATTTCATTTAGAATTTCCTCAATTAACTTTTCATCTAACTTTCTTCGAGATTTAATTCTCCCTAAATAATAGTTTCTGTAAAACATCAAATCACTAATCATTTCTTTAATATAATTAGGAATTTCCTTGTTTCCAATAAAAGTTCTATCATATGGAAGTCCTAATTCATCGACATTTAGACTTTTATATATTGTATTGTTATATATAAATTCGTCAAACTTTTCTGATTTATTAATTATAGCCTCTTCAATTTTTTTCATAAACTCGTGGACAATGTATTTCTTTTGCAAATCAACCACCAAGTCTTCATTTTCAATGATTTCGATTAAACCTGAATTTTGAAGGCTCCTGTATTCTTCTTGATTGTCTACAAATATGGTATTATAATATATAGCCCTGTTTAAATGGAACCCAATTGAGTCCTTTGATTGTTTTTTGAGGTCCTTTTTGATTATCCAATTAGCGGATTCAGTAGCTTTTTTTATTGCATTTGAATTAAATTCAAAATCATCTGTGTCAACTTCTATATTTTTAAGTATTCTCTTTAGAGATTGATTTTTAAGATTTTCTTTGTAGTTAGTCTCATTCAATTTTTCTACATAGAATGACAGAGAAATACCAACAACAATAACTATAAATTCAAGCACATACTTTACTAAATATTTTTTCATATTCCAATTTACAAGATTATTGGTAATTTAAAACGGCATAGCCTCTTCGATAAGTTCAGAGAGTAATTTGTATATTGAGTATTCAATATATTATTATAGATGAATGATAAAGTTCGTTTTGTAATTGAAATAATTAGTGTATTAGCAATTGTATTATCACTGGTTTTTCTAGGGCTAGAAGTGAATCAAAGTAATACTCTAGCAAAAGCCTCAATCAGGCAATCTTTGAATGAAACAGATATGGATGTATATGAGATGAGGATGGATAAAGAAGCAATAACTAGGGCACATTATAAAATTGATACCGATTTACCTTTAGACGATTACGAGCAATATATGATGATTCAATTTCAAACCTTTAACTTTAGAGACTTTGACAATTCATTTTACCAATACAGGCTTGGATTATTTGATGAAAATAACTGGCAAGCATATAGAAGAATAATAAAAAAATTGCTGGAAGACAGGTATGTTAAAATAATGCTCGAAAACAATATTTCAGACTTCAGCACAGAATTTCAGAATGAGTTGAAATCAATTAAGGAAGATTAAATCATCGATACATCTTCTTCATTGAGTTCAGAATTAACCAATTGGTTTATTTCAGTAAGTGATGTTTTGAAAAAATTCATAAAAAACATCACCCAATAACGTTGCCTGATTTTTAAACTAAGATAGTTTTCTGCAGATTTTAGTTCTGTAATTGCTTTAATCTCTTGAGAAATTTTATTTAGGTATCCAGGTTTCCCCATTATCCTGTTGTCCATCTCGCCATAAGAAGTCTTTAAAACCGATACAATTTTTTCATTCTTTTCAGAAATAAGGTTTTCTCGAAATGATTGCTGTAACTGTATTTCGCTATTGACGTTTTGGAGTAAAAAATCTAGGCTATCATCCAATAATGCAGTTAAAGTAAGTCTAATTTTTTCATTTTTTATTAACCCTAAGGAACCGTCATCTATGATTGCTTTTAATTCTGAAATTGGAGGGTGAAACTCCCTGTAATCTAGGAAAATATTGTGAAAAGACTTTATGTATGTGCCATCTTTTAGAACATTTACAAGTGAGTCAATATTCAACCTCTCCCAATTAATCGATATATAGTCCATTAAATCGTTCTCCTCATTCAAAAGATCTAAGCGATTATTAGTGTATTTATCTATAGTCTGGACATTAATTTGGATGGTTTTCAAAAGTTTTTTTTCTTTTTCTTGATTTTCTAAATCTTTTTGAACCTCACTTATCCAAAAAGAAGCAGAAATACCAATAATTATTGCCACTATCTCAAATCCAAGTTTGAAGAAAACCTTTTTATCTAACATACTTATTTATTTAGCTCTATATCAATTTCTTTTATGATTAGTGAATCTTGATTTATTGCTCTTTTCATCAAACTTGCATAAAGAGAGTGTGCCAATCCAGATTGTGATATTTTATTTATTTCTACATCATTTAAATACCTCATATCATCCCTATAAGAAGTCCAATAACCGATAATATTTTTGTGTTTTCTTCTATTTTTTGATTCAAAAAATTTGTTGAATGACTCATCCCTTAAATACATCTCTATCAATAAATCGTTATTTTTTCTATACCACGTTTGGTCAGAATATTTCCCCTGTAACAACGTAACTAATTTTCTGTTTTCAATTAGTTCGATTAAACCTGAATTTAATAAGGCAGAATACTCCTCATCATTTTCGACAAAAACAGTTCCAGCATCCTTCAGAAAGGAAAGATAAAACCCTAAAGAATCTTTGTTTTTTTTGTACAATTCTAATCCTTTTTCATACAAAACATCAGAATATTTTTTTGCTGTTGAGTGGACATTATAATCAAAATGAAGTCCCTCTAATTCTTTGTGTAAATTCGATTTTAATTTTTTTAAAGATTCTTCCTTTAACTCTTCTTTGTATTGGATTGCATTTTGTTTTTCAATATAAAAGGAAATAGAAATACCAGTAATAATTACAATAAACTCAAGTAGATACTTTACTAAATATTTTTTCATACCCCAATTTACAAGATTATTGGTAATTTAATTATCGGCATATACTCTTCATTGAGTTAATGAATCTTTCGTATCTTGAATTATTCGATAATTATGAATAAAGAATATTTTTATAATGCCATCGCTATTTTCATTTCAATTATTGGCTCTTTTGGGGTAGAAAGACTTATTGAATATAGAAACAATCAAAATGAAATTGAAATATTAGAAACTAATCTTATTCACGAATTAGAACAAAATTATTATTCACTAATTTCATTGAGAGGGACTTTAAATTCTGTTATTGAGGTTTCTGATAGTATAACTTTAAACTGGGGCAAAATCAATTCAGATAAAGTTAAGTCATACCACAGTAATAATCTTTATGACGTTAATGAAAGAATTGAATTTATTTTATCAAGTTCATTTGGGCTTACACCAAAAAATATGTATTTAAACTCACTGATAAATTCAGGGCTGATTTTAAAAATTAGAAACTCTACATTAAGAAATCAAATAGAATCAGTAAACCTGCTAATTAGTGAGGGATATATGAGTTCAAATGAAGTTATTGAAAACAACATTAAAGGTTGGTTTTATAAAAATTCTAAGAAGGAAAAGTCCTTAAATAACGATTTAATCTTTGACAAGTATAAAGATTTTGAGTTGTATCTATTTCTTACATTAAGGAGAAGGAATGAAGTATATAAGTTAAGTGGGGTAAATGGAAATATTGAGTTCCTTGATGAGATAATAAATGAAATAAAAGTAAATGGATTATTCTAAACCATTGGCATATCCTCTTCACTAAGTTCAGGAAGTAATTTGTATATTACAATACTTTAAATTTAAAAAATGAGAATCATTTATTTTTTTATTCTTACATCACTA
>Ga0255760_10003032_pt1 | contig 15203 bp, 12 predicted proteins | sample 071ome_25_FD_179960 | JGI IMG/M metagenome (GOLD analysis project Ga0255760, IMG submission 179960) | Coastal salt marsh microbial communities from the Groves Creek Marsh, Skidaway Island, Georgia - 071410BT metaG (version 2) | ecosystem: Environmental > Aquatic > Marine > Intertidal zone >... | reverse complement strand
ACATGACCGCTAACGAGATGTCCACCAATGAGTGTTTGTAGCGTCAGTGCTCGCTCGAGGTTAACAATCTGATCAATCTTAAATCCTGTCGTCACACTTAATGTTTCCGGAGAGACATCGAACTCAATTTCCCGCTCCCTGATCGTTGCCGCCGTCAAGCACACCCCATTCACGGCAATACTGTCTCCTTCCGAAATGGTCGAAGTCTCAAAATTCTGGCTCGAAATAGTCAAACGCGCTGACTCCCCACCCAAAACATATGAGGACACTGCTCCAGTCGCTTCAATAATCCCAGTAAACATGGCTAAAACCTTATTGTCACCCGTAAATCCTGACCAAATCTTCTGACATCGGTCACACGACGACTAGGCACTTGATCCATTGACCGAAGATCGTCTATGAACAACATATCTCTTCCATCAGCGCCCATGAATTTGGGGGCGTAATAAATCACTAACTCGTCAATCAATCCCACCGAGAACAATGCACTGTGTAAATTGACGCCAGCCTCGACCAAAATCTCGTTGTATTGCATGCTACCAAGTCTAATCGCCAACGCATTGAGGTCGACCTTACCATTATTGTCTGGCACCGAAATAATACTCACACCCTTTTCGGCAAACAAATCCCACTTTGGCGATTTTTCCTGTGCTGTTGCGACAGTCACACCAGATCTTGCGAAAAGCTTGGAGGTGATCGGACTTCTCAATTGGCTGTCAACGATGATCACGTCGGGCTGTCGCTCTGTTTCTACATGCCTGACTGTCATCCTAGGATCATCGTCAACAATGGTCCCTACTCCAGTTAACACAGCGCATGATCGCGCCCTCATTTTGTGTACGTCTTTTCTGGCAGCCTCTGAAGTAATCCATTGACTTGCCCCATTCTCAAGCGCTGTCTTACCGTCTAGACCAGCTGCAACCTTGACCCTGAACCAAGGTATGCCACGAACCATGCGTTTCACGAATCCGACATTCAATTCAGAGGCCTCCGCTGACATGAGGCCAACGTCAACTTGTATATCGTGTGCCCTCAATCTCTCAACACCGCGCCCACTAACGTCTGGATTTGGGTCAACCATACCAATAACGACCCTCTTGATTCCAGCGTCAATCAAAGCATCAACACAAGGCGGAGTTTTTCCATGATGCGCGCAAGGCTCCAACGTGACGTACGCCGTCCCGCCTTTCACGTCGCCACAGGACTGCTCAATTGCGTGGACCTCAGCATGTCGCTCTCCGGCCTTAGCATGCCATCCTTCACCGATAATCATCTCGTCACGGGTGATGACACATCCAACGCGAGGGTTAGGAGTTGACGTATTCAGGCCTCCAGACGCCAGCCTCAGCGCCCGAGCCATAAACTCGTAATCTTTAGGCAAAAAGCCGTTGGTTACATCCACAGGCTACTGGACTTCCCTGAGTACATCTCGGAAATCATCAGCATCCTGAAAGTCGCGATAAACTGAGGCGAAACGAATGTAAGCGACTTTGTCAAGTTTCCTCAACTCAGACATGACAAGTTCACCAATCCGTCTAGACTCAATTTCCCGCTCTCCCAGCGAGAGCACTGTTTGCGTCACACGGCTAATCGAATCCTCTACTAAGTTCGTTGGAACCGGTCTTCTGTGAAGCGCGCGGGCAAACCCAGTTCGCAATTTCGCCTCATCAAATTCCTCACGACTGCCGTTGGATTTAATCAACTGTGGCATCCGTAACTCGACGAACTCATAGGTCGTGAACCGCTTGTCACACGCCGCACATCGTCGCCTCCGCCGGATGCTGTCACCGAGCTCAGAGACTCGAGAGTCTACAACCTGCGTGTCATCATGCTTGCAAAATGGACATCTCATAAGTCAACTCTCGTTTAGTTACTATTAAGGCCCGTACACTGGAAACTTTTGGCACATTGTTTTGATGTTCGATCGAGTAACGTCCCGAACCGCTACGTCCTGCGGTTGATCCAGGACATCCGCGATGAGGTGGGCCAACTGCTCCGCCTCGTCAGTTCCAAAACCTCTGGTCGTGATTGCAGGCGAACCGATACGAATCCCACTGGTTACAAAGGGAGACTCGGGATCATCAGGAATCGCATTTTTGTTGACCGTGATATTCGCAAGCCCCAGAACTCGTTCCGCCTCTTTCCCCGTGATTTGCTTACCACGAAGATCGACGAGAAAGACATGACTCTGAGTGCCGCCAGAGACGATTCTTAAGCCCCTTGAAGTCAGCGTCTGCGCCATCACTGCCGCATTGAGTAGCACTGCTTTTTGATATGAGACGAACTCCGGAGTACTTGCCTCTTTGAAGGCTACGGCCTTCGCGGCAATCACGTGCATCAGAGGGCCACCTTGATTACCCGGGAAAATTGATGAATTAACAGGCTTCTCGTGCTCAGCATTTGCAAGAATTAGGCCGCCTCTTGGCCCTCTTAATGTTTTGTGGGTAGTGCTAGTGACAAAGTCTGCAACACCAACCGGACTAGGGTAGACGCCAGCTGCGATAAGTCCCGCGTAGTGCGCCATGTCCACCATGAAGTATGCCCCAACCTGACGAGCAACATCAGCTATACGCTGCCAATCGATCACCAGCGAATATGCGGAGGCGCCCGCCACGATCATCTTCGGTTTATGCTCATTCGCGAGCGATTCTAGACTTTGATAGTCAATCACCTCGTCCTTATCAAGTCCGTAACCAATAAAATCGTAAAATTTGCCGCTAAAGTTCACCGGTGAGCCGTGTGTAAGGTGCCCACCGTGAGCCAGCGACATACCAAGTACCTTATCCCCAGGCTTCAAGACTGACATGTACACACCAGCGTTTGCTTGACTACCCGAGTGCGGCTGAACATTCACGATGTCCGCACCAAATAAGTCTTTCGCCCGTTTGATTGCCAGTTGCTCTACCTCATCCACATATTCACATCCGCCGTAATATCGTTTGCCTGGATATCCCTCCGCGTATTTATTCGTTAACACGGAGCCTTGGGCCTCGAGCACAGCCGAGCTGGTGTAATTCTCTGATGCAATCAGTTCGACGTGGTCTTCCTGGCGAACAGCCTCTCTGTTTATTGATTGCCAAAGCTCAGCATCAGTTGATTTTATTGAGTGTTTCGCACTAAACATAAAAACTCTAATTTGTCGCTATTAATTAAACGTCGATTTTATCATTGCGCGGCGCAGCATTCCTAAATCGTAATAATCTGTCACAATCGGCTGAGAAGTGTGAATATCCATTGAATTAAACACGATCAATGTACAGGGGAGTGAAATGCCTAAAACGCTTTTAAGCAAATTTGTGTGGCTATTAATCGCCATCATCGGAGCAAGTGCTATTGGCGGTATTGCGATAACACGCGGTGAGTCGATCAATGCGATATGGTTTGTAGTCGCAGCCGTCTGCACGTATCTGATTGGCTTCAGATTTTACAGCGCGTGGATATGCGCCAAGGTCCTCGTGCTTGACGAGACCCGAGCCACACCGGCTGAGCGACTGAGTAATGGTAGAGATTTTATCCCGACGAACAAATGGGTCGCCTTTGGCCATCACTTTGCGGCTATATCTGGCCCGGGACCCTTGATTGGCCCGACACTCGCGATGCAATTCGGCTACTTACCTGGGACCATTTGGATTCTGGTCGGTGCGGTGCTAGGTGGATGTGTCCAAGACATGATTATTTTGTTTTGCTCCACCCGTCGCGATGGTCGCTCACTTGGTCAAATGGCAAGAGATGAACTTGGCCCAATCGGCGGTTGGGCCGCTTTAGTAGGCACGATGATGATTATGGTCATCTTAATCGCAGTGCTCGGTCTTGTGATCGTACGCGCGATGGCGCACAGCCCGTGGGCGACTTCAACTGTTGTAGGGACTATCCCTGTCGCCATGCTCATCGGCCTTTACATGAAAGGCATCAGACCCGGTCGAGTTCTCGAGGGCTCTCTAATTGGTATCGCTTTGTTATTTGTATGTGTGATTGGAGGCGGTTGGATCGATTCAAACGAATCGTTACGTGGTCTATTCCAGTGGAGTAGTGAACAAACAGCGTGGTTTGTGATCCTCTACGGGTTCAGCGCCGCGGTTCTCCCAGTATGGCTCTTACTAGCTCCAAGGGATTATTTATCGACATTTCTGAAACTAGGGGTTGTTTTCATGCTCGCAGTATCGATCGTGATTCTGGCCCCAGACGTGAAAATGCCGCACCTCACTCAGTTCGCTGAGAATGGTATGGGCCCGATCTTCAAGGGTGATTTGTTCCCGTTCGTATTTATCACCATTGCCTGTGGTGCGATATCTGGATTTCACTCTCTGGTCTCGTCAGGAACAACTCCAAAGCTACTCACGAATGAAAAAGAGATCCGCATGATTGGATATGGATCGATGGCTCTGGAGTCGTTTGTCGCCATCATGGCCGTTGTTGCAGCAACGGTTCTCGAGCCAGGCATTTTCTTTGCGATCAACAGTCCGGCTGGTGTTGTCGGAAGCGCTGCCGCCGATGCCGTGGCTACCATTTCATCGTGGGGCTTCCCTGTAACAGTCGAACAAATGGAATCTTTAGCCGCCGCCATGGGCGAAAGTACGCTCTTTGCTCGGACAGGTGGCGCTCCATCACTTGCGGTTGGGATGGCAACCTTGTTCTCAGGTGCGTTTGGAGACACAGCACTCGCGATTTGGTATCACTTCGCCATTATGTTTGAGGTCCTGTTCATCCTAACAACGCTCGATGCAGGAACTCGAGTTGGGCGTTTTATGCTCCAAGACTTTGGCAAACACATTTGGAAGCCTTTCGGGGACGTCTCATCGTATCCGATGACCGTGTTAGCGAGTATCATCTTTGTGTCTGCTTGGGGATATTTCCTCTGGCAAGGCGTCAAAGACCCGCACGGCGGCATCAATATTCTCTGGCCGCTCTTTGGTATATCTAATCAACTGCTCGCTGGTATCGCGCTTTGTGTCGCGACTAGTGTCATCGTAAAAATGGGCAAGGTCCGGTATGCTTGGGTCACTGGACTTCCTCTTGCATGGCTTGCGTTCATCTGCACATGGGCGGGGTGGGAAAAAGTCTTTAGTACAAACCCTGCAGTTGGGTTCTTGTCGGGGGCTTCTCAAATGGCGGAGAAATTAGCTGCAGGAACACTCAGCCCTGAAATTGCAGCGGTAGCACCTCAATTGATTTTTGCGAAACGCATAGATGCCGCTTTGGCCATATTATTCGTTATCATTTTCTGGGTTGTCATTGCAGACATGTTGCGGATGAGCTTCAGATTTGTGAACGGAAAAAAAGTACTGCCACTTTCCGAGTCTCCCTATGTTCGCTCAAATTTAGACGCATCAACAATTACTACCGGACTGCACTGATGGGAGGGCTATCGTGAGATTTTTTAAAATTGTCTGGCAATACCTTCGATATGCCTCGGGAGATGACGCATATGACCGCTATTGCGCACATCACCTCAAAGCTCATACAGACGCTGAGCCGCTCAGTCGAGCGGAGTATTTTAATCAAAGGCAACAGCAGAAGTGGAGCGGTGTCACTCGTTGTTGTTAATCAAATCACTCAATCGTGTTCAACATGTTCCCGTTGAACACGATTGAGCTGAAGTAACTTACCAAATGTAGCGATATTTCAGGTAGTTGCCCCCATCAGGAGGTGTCCAGTAGGCCTCCTCAACACGCTTCCCACCGATACTTTCATAAAACTTAATCGCCGGAGCGTTGTTTGCCAGCACCCACAGAAAAACACGCCGCTCTGAGTGGTTAGACTCGCTGATATTTCTAACATGGCGAACCAATGCTGACCCACATCCCGAGCGTCGGGCATCTAGGGAGACATGAAGGTTATCGATAAACGTGCCGAATTGATCATCGTCTCGAAAAAACGCACAAACAAAACCAAGGATGGTCTCATTCGAGTGCGCACACAGGACCATCTGATTGGGCTTGGGTTTTTTGAATCGATCTCGCCACAACGCCAAACGCTCTTGCTCCACCTCAAAATCCAGATAGTGATCCGACAAAATCCCTCGATACGCTTGCTGCCAACTCCTCGCGTGAAGTGTTGCCACTAGACCGCAATCCTCCATTGTCGCAACACGAATATGCACGATACGACTCTCAACGCGTGCCCGATTGAAGGGCCCTCTCATAAGCAGCAAAATATGGTTCTAAAGAATCCTTTTTTTCTTCCATTGCTTTTTTAATCTCTCTCGTGATGTCCTCCATATAAGCAAAGACCGCCCCCATCATTGGAATCGCAAGCATCTTCCAATATTTAACGCCAGGACAATATTCACTATCGGGTGAGCACGCAATAAACGTATACGCTTCCTTCTCTCCAGCTTTCCATGTCACTTTGTCGTCCGGGACACGCTTTAACGCCTCTTTTTGCAACTCTTCTAACTCTTTTCGCGTCTCCTCCAGCCGATAATCCCATCGATCAGTAAAAGTGTAGTAGAACAATGTGGTCTCACCTAAATACCATTCAATCAAACGCGCCTGGATCGCCCCACCTTCGGTCTTAAAATGCTCGGCGATGAATGAGGCTTGCTCACCCGTGAAGTTATTAGAAACGTACTCGGTCCAAATGTTGGTTAGCCACAGTCCTGAACTAAATCGATCACTCAGAATTTCATCACCAACAACCAACAAATCACCCAACGCGCTTTGATATTCAGGCCGATCTTCCCACCAGCCTTTACCTAAACCACGCGCGCGTCCCCACCGCAACACGAACTGCTTCGCAGCTTTAACTACCTGCTGCCGAACCATCAACTCACCACCTTTGAGAATCAACGTGGGATCGTGGCTGGTAACCACATCGTCGACCGCACTCTTCTTTAGGAGCCTTTGCTCAACCTCATCATCGAGCTCGACGGACTCAGTTTGAGCAATTGAAACTTGCGCCGCCGTCAGGACGTAAACGATGAGTCCGATAACTAACATTTTGATCAAAGCGAATACCCCCCATAGCGTTGTTCTACTTTCGGTTTTGCAAACGATGTACGCGATCATTTACACCGATATGTCTACTAGTTCAAAGGATAACTCAAATATCACGAGTCAATTTTTTATTGACCGATATCTCAGAAATTTATCGAGAAGGAGAAAAGAAGCAGTTTAAAATTAAGAAGATCTCTACGAAGAAAGAAAGCAAATAAAAGTGATACACAATATCCAAAAAACTCACTACGGCGACGTTCCAATTCCTGACGGCATCTCGTCCCGAGTTATTGATGACGTTAATGGACTAAAAATGCATATCCTAAGCTCAAGTCCAGATACAAAAAAACGCCCTTTAATTCTATTGATGCACGGCTTCCCAGAAATCGCGTACAGCTGGCGATACTTGCTACCTCGGATTGCGGCACTGGGATACACGGTGGTAGCTCCAGATCAACGAGGGTACGGCCGCACCGAAGGGTGGAGCAATCGTTACGACGACGCCATACGTCCTTTCAACTTCGTGAATCTGACGCGCGATGCGGTCGCACTAGTTCGAGCGCTAGGGTACGATGACGTGCATGCGATAATCGGACATGATTCGGGCTCGTTTGTCGCTGGCACCTGTGCGCTAATTCGGCCCGATTTATTTCAATCATGCGTCATGATGAGCGCCCCCTTCACTGGTGCAGGGCCATTGGGGAAAAACAGCGGATCATTATTTAATCCCCCGTCAATCGAAAAAATTGAATCGTCATTGAGTTCGCTCACGAATCCACGAAAACACTATCAAGTATATTTTTCATCAAAGCACGCTAATTCTGACCTTATGAATGCACCTCAAGGAATGCATGACTTCCTGCGTGCTTATTATCACCACAAAAGCGCGGATTGGCCTGGCAATCAGCCCTACGAATTAGAATCTTGGGATGCTGCATCTCTCGCACAAATGCCAACCTATTACATCATGAACAATCATTTAACGATGCCACAAACCGTCGCCGAACATATGCCGCCACAGTCGATAATTGACGAGTGTAGTTGGCTACCCGATGAACACCTTGGAGTTTACGTCTCCGAATACACGAGAAACTCTTTTCAAGGTGGCCTCCAATGGTATCGCTGCATGATTGAGGGCGTTAATGCGGCTGAGTTATCCTTATTTTCTGGGCGCACTATCGATGTACCATCACTGTTCATTTCCGGGGCAAATGATTGGGGCATTTACCAGGCTCCAGGAGCCATCAATCACATGCGAGACTACGTGTGCACGGAAATGAGAGATATCATTCTGATTGACAACGCTGGACACTGGGTCCAACAGGAGCAACACGATGCCGTGTTTGATGGCATCGCTTCATTCTTAAAAACTAACTGACCATGGCATTCGTCGAATATCACGTCTCACTTGAGCAAGCAAACGCAAATCTATTCAACGTCACCTGCAAGATATCTGATCCGAAGGAACGCACCCTTAACTTATCTCTGCCCGCATGGATTCCCGGCTCATATCTCATTCGCGATTTTGCGAAAAATATTGTCCACATAAATGCGACCGAAAATTCTATTGACTTACCACTAACTAAGATCGACAAAGACAGTTGGTCTATAAAAACGACCAAGAATCCTATTGAAGTTAATTATCAAATATACGCCCGCGATCAATCGGTCAGAGCGGCGTACTTAGATCAATATCGAGGATTCTTCAACGGCACCAGTCTTTTCCTAAAAGTCAAAGAGTTGGAAAACGACAATCATGACGTTATTATCAACAAACCAAAATGGCTGTCACGTTCCAATGACTGGCGCGTCGCCACGGCGATGCAAGCGAAACGAATCAAAGCCGATGGATTCGGAACATACACTAGCCCAAGTTACGACTCACTGATAGAACATCCGTTCGAGATCGGTGACTTTAAAAAAACGACATTCAAGGTCAAGAATGTTCCCCACGAAATTGTCGTGACAGGACTCGACAATGTCGACCTCGAGAGACTACGTCGGGATATTAAAAAAATCGTCGAGACCCAGTCTGACTTCTGGGAAGATCTTCCTATTGATAGGTACACATTCCTCGTTAACGCAGTAACTGATGGTTATGGAGGGCTTGAGCACACACACTCAACAGCGCTGATTTGCTCAACAAAAGATCTACCAACAAAAATGACTCCTCGCAGTGAGTACGCCGACGATTATGTGACTTTCCTTGGGCTATGTTCTCATGAGTATTTTCATCTGTGGAATGTCAAGAGATTAAAACCAAAGGCCTTGTCCCCCTATGATCTATCCAAAGAAAACTACACCGAACTTCTTTGGGCATTTGAGGGAATCACCTCGTATTACGATGACCTTTTCTTGGTTCGCGCCGGCCTCATAACAAAAGAGCGTTACTTTAGCCTCCTCGCTAAAACCGTAACTACCGTAGAGAGAAACAAAGGGCGTAAAAAACAAACACTATCAGAATCGAGCTTCTACGCGTGGACCAAATTTTACAAACAAGATGAAAATGCGATCAATGCAATCTCAAGTTATTACACTAAGGGAAGCCTTGCTGCCTTATGTCTCGATTTGACCATCCGAAAACAAACGAAAAACAAGAAGTCACTTGATGACGTCATGAGGGATTTGTGGGAAAAATATGGCGCTACGGGTGTTGGAGTTCCAGAAAACGGGGTTGAAAAAATTGCCGCCCAAATTGCTGGCGCCAATCTCAACAAATTCTTTAATAACGCAATCAGATCAACAAATGAGCTACCTCTCAAGGCATTACTAAAAACCGTGCATTTAAATCTTGTTTTTCGAAGATCCAAGAATGCAGATGATCGTGGAGGATACGAAAGTGACTCTCCAATAAAAAGTTCGGAGAAAAGACACGACATCGGCATCATTTGTAAAAGTACAGGTCAAGGTATGGTTGTAAAACAGGTCATTGAAGGGGGGGCTGCACAATGCGCTGGCATTAACCCCGCCGACATCGTCATCGCGATTGATGGATCGAAAGTCAACGGCAACAACTATCAAAGACTTATCGATTCTGTTCGTGCAGGGACAAAGACTCTAATCCATTTTTTCCGAAATGGAAGACTACGAGAGACCATGATCGAGATCAAAGAAGCCACGCTCGATACCGCTTGCTTAATCCCTACCAACAAAAAAAATCAAAAAACATGGCCTTTACTTTAACGTGGCTGGGTTAGGGCTTTCCGATCAACATTGATATACCCTGACCTACGCCAATACACATCGTTGTAATCGCGTAATTCGCCTTCCTCATCGACAACTCAAGAGATGCTGTTAGCGCTAATCTCGCTCCACTCATGCCCAGCGGATGCCCCAACGCAATGGCACCACCATTCGGGTTAACTCGTGGATCGTTGTCCTCCACCCCCATCTCTCTCAAGACGGCAACAGCTTGAGCTGCAAACGCCTCATTGAGTTCAATGACATCTACTTCATCCATTGCAATACCCTCACGGGATAGGAGCTTTTCCGTTGAGGATACTGGTCCCATCCCCATGATTCTTGGCTCAACACCAGAAGTCGCAAATCCCACAATCCGAGCTAGGGGATTTAGGTTATATCGCTTCATCATCTGCTCACTGGCCAGAATCATTGCACACGCCCCATCGTTCACACCAGATGCATTCCCGGCAGTAATACTCCCATCGTTTTTAACAATGGGTCTGAGCTTCGACAATTTTTCGAGCGTTGTTGCTCGAGGATGTTCATCGAGATTAACTACTACCGCATCTCCTTTACGTTGCGGGACCTCAACGGGAACGATTTCTTTCTCAAACCTTCCAGACAGAATTGCTCGCTGAGTCTTCTCCTGTGACCAAAGCGCAAAAACATCTTGATCCTCTCGACTAATTTTGAACTGCTCAGCAACATTTTCCGCCGTCTCAGGCATGCTGTCGGTACCATATTGACTGTGCATTCTTCGATTCGGGAATCGCCAACCGATTGTCGTATCGTAAATTTGATTGGCTCTTGCGTAGGCACTCTCCGCCTTTGGCATCACAAAAGGCGCCCTCGACATACTCTCAACGCCGCCTGCTATCACGAGGTTTTGCTCGCCACACTTAATCGCCCTCGCAGCAATAGACACTGCATCCAAGCCAGAGCCACAAAGACGATTGATCGTATTGCCAGGAACACTAACCGGGAGCCCTGAGAGCAAGGCTGCCATTCTCGCAACATTTCGATTATCCTCGCCGGCTTGATTCGCACAACCGAAAACTACGTCGTCGACACACTCCCAATCAATGTCTTGGTGGGCCTTCTGCAAAGACCTTATCGGAATCGATGCTAGATCATCGGGCCGAATAGACGAAAGAGAGCCTCCATATCGCCCAATAGGCGTCCTGAAACCGTCACAAATAAATACGCTATTCATTTTCGTTTCTCCGCATCTTCATTATTTCCATTGAACGAATTATCCGCTTTTCAGCTCAAGCCCTCACTCTGAGTCCTAGTTGCATCACCACACCGTTTTCATCAACAACTTTTGCGACAAGTTCGACCGAACCAATAAATATCCTATCTCCAGGAACCACCTGATTTTTAAATCTCACGCTCATAAGCTGCGCCAACGTCATTTGCCGTGCCTTGTCGGGTACTTCTCCACCATACGCGTCCAATACCTCACCAACGACCGCATCACCATGAAGAGTGAAATCTCCGAAATACTCCGCCTGCTCCAATTCAGCCACTTCATTCGTTGGTAATAACATTTGGTTCACGATAAATAATTTCTCTTGTGGGCAAATCACATACAGTAGATCTCCAGGCCGAATCATGTGACTATCTACGCTTGGTATCGCGTAATCATCTCTAAATACAGCAACGAATTTAACTCCCTCTGGGGCGAGCAAACTATCGACTCTGCGGTCTATGACCGGACTATCATCAGCAATTCGATAGCCAACGACAGTCAAATCAGAGCGACCTGGCACCTCGAGGCTTTCGGTGTAGTAGGGAATATTTTCTATCGGCAAACGAAGTCCTAGTCGCTTTGATAATGGAACAAGGGACCAACCCTGCACCATTAGCGATAACAATACCGTCACGAATGCAACGTTAAAGTAAATATCGGCGTTTTCCACGCCACCAAGTACGGGAAATATTGCTAAAACGATCGGAACAGCTCCTCTTAATCCAACCCAGCTGATAAATAATTTTTCTTTCGGTGGAAAACCAAATGGCATCAAACTGAGAACAACAGCTAGGGGCCTTGCCACAAACATAAGAATCAGCGCCACGATGAGCCCAATATCCCAATAACTTGCCAACGTTGTCGGTGTAACTAATAAACCCAAAACTAAAAATAGGGATATTTGCGCAAGCCACGCGAGACCGTCATGGACCCGTCTGATGTTATTGGATGCGTGTAGCGCTGTATTCCCGACAATGACGCCCGCGATGTAAATTGCTAAAAAACCACTGGCTCCCAGTGAGCTCACAAAACCGAATAAAGTAAGACCTCCGGCAGCTGCGAGCAATGGATACAAACCTGGCGTAACGTGAACACGCTGAATTAATATCACCAGAGCGCGCCCGCCCAGCCATCCTAAAATTGCTCCTAAGCCAAATTGATATATGAAATTTCCAACTACCCACCAGCTGACTAAATTTGAACCTCGGGTGATTGTCTCAACGAGCAGCAGCGTTAGAAAAATTGCCATGGGGTCGTTACACCCAGACTCAATTTCAAGTGTTGTGCCTACTCTTTTTTTAAGGTGAAGTCCCTTCGAATGTAAAAGTGAGAAGACAGCAGCCGCATCAGTGGATCCCACAATCGCGCCAATCAATAAGCATTGCTCCCACTTTAAGTCGAGCAAAAAACGAAGAAAAGTCGCCACAATTAGCGCCGTTATGAGAACTCCAAACGTCGCTAGAGATATCGCGGGCTTGATTCCAATCTTCGAACTCTCGGCCCTCGCTCGCATGCCGCCATCAAACAATATGAGAGCCAGCGCTAAAGAGCCTACTGCATACGCCGCATTGAAGCTCTCAAAAGAGACCCAATTGAACCCCTCCTCTCCAGCGACCATTCCGACTGCAAGAAAAACCAGCAACAGTGGCGCACCCGCTTTCGAGGCAAATCCAGTCGCCACAATACTTATCAAGAACAACAGTGCACCGATAAAAATAGCTTGGTTAGCGAATTCCATTATGCGATAGCGACTGGAGTTTTTTCGACGAGCGTTGTCTTGGATCGAACGATCATGATTGCAATGCCGAAGATCCAGGTTGCCAACGCATAAAATATTTCTCAATGATTGTGACCAATCGATCGAGCAGTAGAGCGCATGCCGTCAGAACCATCACGCCCGCAAAAACTGAATTGATATCAAACACACCCTCAGCCTGGAGTATCAGGTATCCAACTCCACGAGCCGAACCAAGATACTCACCAATGACGGCACCAACAAACGCCATCCCAACTGCACTGTGTAAACTAGAAAATACCCAAGCCATCGCGCTCGGCAGATAAATGTGTTTCAGTAATTGTTTCTGACTCGCCCCCATCACACGGGCAGAGGCAATCAAATCAACATTCACCTGCTTCACGCCGTGGTACACATTAAAGAAGACAATAAAGAACACTAAAGTGACGCCAAGACAAACTTTTGACCAAATGCCGAGACCGAACCACACCGCAAATATCGGAGCAAGGATGACTCGCGGCATCGCATTGAACCCTTTTATATAAGGATCAAAGATTAACGACGCATTTCGAGCTAACCCCAACCACAAACCACACCCTAATCCGCCAACAGTGCCTATCGTAAAAGCGAGAATGGTTTCAAGAATCGTTATGCCCAAGTGAGGAAAAATAGAACCCTCTGCAAACCACAAAATGATGATTTGAAATATCTCTAGCGGCTCACCGAAAAAAAATGGATCAAGTATCCCTAGCGATGTCATCCCGTACCAGATAGTCATCAGCGCAAGAAAGAGGGTTAACTGAACCAGCCTGATACCAAACTTGTGCTTCATGCAACTGCCTCCCGATGAGATTGTTGCACCTCCACCCTCAGTGCGTTCCAAATCTCCCTGTAGATGGATATAAAATCATCGGTTAATCGAATTTCGAAAACATCCCTCGGTCGATTTATATCAATCACGAACTCTTTGACAGGTTTACTGCGAGGACCAGCTTGCATCAAAATCACACGATCCGACAGAGCGATGGCCTCCTCGAGGTCGTGCGTAACAAATAAAACCGTTTTCTTGTCCGACGTCCAGATATCCAATAATTGGTTTTCCATTAAATTCCTAGTCTGAACATCCAGTGCCGAAAATGGCTCATCCATCAATAAAATGTCTGGATTGGTAATGAACATCTGCGCCAGCGACGCACGCTTTCTCATCCCACCTGATAGTTCATGAGGAAATTTGTCAGCATGTTTATCGAGGTGAACTCTTGCCAACCAATCACGAACATGATGGTCAATCTCACACTTTGGAACACCTCTGAGCTCTAAACCGAAGGCTATGTTCTCGGCAGTGGTCCTCCAGGGTAATAACGCCTCTCCTTGGAACATATAACCGCAACACGGCTGAACCGCATTGACTTTCTTCCCGAAAACAGACACTAGGCCAGACGAGGGAAGCAGCAAACCAGAGACCATGTTTAATAGTGTCGACTTTCCGCAACCCGTCGGTCCGACAATTGAGACGAATTCACCAGACGGGATCGACAAACTCGCATTTTCCAATATCGCAGGACTCGAGGAATCTTGCGTACTAAAACGATAGGCGACGTCAGATATTAATATCGCATTGGGGCTCATATAGAAAACGTCGTAAAGTTTGAGGATCGTGTTGCTTGTCACGAATACCACACAATGTGATCTACAACTATTGAAAATCTAACATATCATCGCAAACATCTAAAACGTTTTGTTACCCTATCCCCCAGTAGAGAAACTGCTCGGGTCTGGTAGTAAAATGAATGATCTATCCTAAGAACTGAGACCAAGCTAAAGATGTTACCCACAATTGGAACGTATGATTATGTCATTGTAGGCGCTGGTTCTGCTGGATGTGTTTTGGCGAACAGATTAAGTGCTGACGCCACAAAAACGGTGCTTCTCATTGAAGCCGGATCACACGATAATTATTTTTGGATACCAATCCCAGTGGGCTATCTATTTACCATCAATAATCCCAGAACCGATTGGATGTACAAAACGGTTAACGAATCTGGGCTAAACGGACGATCAATAGGGTATGCCAGAGGCAAAGTCATGGGAGGATGCA
>Ga0255760_10003011_pt1 | contig 15253 bp, 19 predicted proteins | sample 071ome_25_FD_179960 | JGI IMG/M metagenome (GOLD analysis project Ga0255760, IMG submission 179960) | Coastal salt marsh microbial communities from the Groves Creek Marsh, Skidaway Island, Georgia - 071410BT metaG (version 2) | ecosystem: Environmental > Aquatic > Marine > Intertidal zone >... | reverse complement strand
AGTTTTCGTGCTTCGCGTCGCTGACGCTACTGTCTGCACAGGTCTAGTCGATTCCGTTGACTCTGGTTTATCAAATTTATGCGGAAATTCAACCCTTAATCTTTTATCAATTTCAGCATAATACTCATCAGATTTAGGGTCATACCCTTCCTCATCAACGAGTGTCTTATGTAAGTCAAAAGCCGTGTAAGTCATGGCTTTATCCGTACCGAACCATCTGTTTTTAGCTGCCCATTCTTCTGCTTTTGGATCAGCTTGAGGTTCAGGTTGTTGATACTGAGGATAGCTTGGAGTCTCAGTAGGAGCCTCTTCTTTTCTAGGTCTAGAAGCTATTTCAGATAATTTAGCTTCTTCATAACCTAATCTTGCTATTTCTTTTGAGATATCAACTTCTGCATTAGTATCTCCAGCTTCTCTAGCTTGCGCTAGTTTAGCCTTTTGAGCATCCAACAAGGATTGTATTTTAGACTGTCTATCTTTAACAGACTCGTCTTCCAAAGATGAATATTTTTTACTTAAAGATTCAGCTTTATTTTTTTGAAGTTGTGCAAATGACAAAGCCTCGTCTCTTTGTCTTTCTGCTTCTCTCCATTTTTTAGTTAGCTTCGCTATCCTTCTTTGTACTCCTTGTGAATAATCTTCTAATTCTTCTTTCTTCGTATCTTTCTCGTCGCTCGCTTCTTGCTGCGAGTCGCTAGCATCGAGCGGCGGGGTTGCCACTGCTTCAGTACTAGTATCCTCAACTTGTTCAGTTGCTGTGGATTCAGTTGATTGGTCCTCCGAAGTTAATTCAACTTCAGTATCAGGACCAGACGTGTCTATGTCAACTGTTTTCTGTTCTTCTGGCATAGTTTTTTCCTCCTATGTTAATATTGATGAAGTATATCTTCTGGGTTTGCGATCGTAGCGAGCACTTCATCATCGTTTAGTATTCTCACTTCGCCACCATCGATCTGTATCCTAGAACCTGCGTAACGTGCAAAGATGACCCAGTCACCTGTTTTGCACCATGGTCCTTCAGGAAATTTTTCTTTATCATAACAATGTGGTCCTTGTGCTAGAACAAGTCCGCATGTGGAACCTACTTGTTGTCTCTCTAAAGTTTCTTGTCCAAAGTATAAACCACCTTTTGATTTCTCAGGCATCTTGAATGGTAATACAATCATTCTCCAACCTGTAGGTTTAGGAAGTTTATCTCCTTCTTTAGTTTTTAATCTCTCATAAGCTGCGTCTTTATCTGCATCCAGCTTATTATATTTTTCTTCTAACGCGAGTTTAGTCTTCGGAATCTCTGCCGAATCTGATGACGTTATTATTTTCTCTGACATCTGCTTCTGTCTCCTTTTCTTCGTTTGGTTTTAAAATTTCAGTTAATGCTTGATCCATAGATTGATACGCGTGCGCTTGACCTAGCAAATATTTATATTGCTCATAGTCTTTTGCAGCCCCACCAATCATAGTATCGCCGATTGACTGATAATTTTCTCTAAGTTCTTTTCTAAGTTTAGATACGAGTGTTTCTAATGTTAACATTTCCACCTTCTACGTGCCTGACGGATACGAGAATTTGGATCGTTTTGAGTTTTTGCAGATGACCTTTTTAATTGTCCTAGTGATCTAGCGCAGTATGATTTTCTGCGATTTGCAGCTTTTGATCCAGGCTTCACTTTTCCTGTCACGGCTGTTTTTAATTTACTTCCAGGGTTTGCTGCCCTGTAAGCTCTTACACCTTTTGCTGTCATTCCAGCTCCAGATTTCGTTGGTCTATAATTACCACCTTTACCAGTAGTTTTTCTAATTGGATTATCTCTTCTTCTTGTCATTAAATCATTCCTTTGTAGTACTTAACATAAGAAGGATTAGAGAGATTTACACCCCCATATTCTCCTTTTATGCTTCTACCAATGTAACCACCATTAGCTTTTTTAACTCTTTTTGTAAAGGTCTTAACATTTGTTGGTTTAGGGCCAGTGTTCGACGCGGCACGTTTTCGTTTTACTGCAGAAGCCTTTTGTCCAGCACTCATTCTTGATGCCTTTGCAAGAGGGACACATTTCGGATACGCTCTTTTGCTTCCCTTCGATCTTCCGCATGGTTGATACTTTCCGTCCTTCTTCGGAGCTCCGATGTCTACCCATTTCTCTTGTACCCACTTACGTAAACCCATATTAAATATATTTAGTTGTTTTTCTTCTGTTAGACATTACACGGCCACAGCCTTTTGCGATTTTTTTTAATGGAGGAAGTTTTCCTTCTTGTCTTAATTTTTTGTCTGGATCAGATTTTTTTAATTTAGCTAATACGCTGCCGCCTTTTTTATAGCCACTTCTTTTTTGAATCGCTCTTTTTCTTCCAGAAACTTTATGTCTAGATCTTTGTCCGTAATCAGCTCTTTCTCTTAATGGAGCTTCGTCTGCTTTTCCACCTTCAGCTTTCTTTGCTCGTTTCTTACCACCTGGCGTAACTTTTCCAGAACAAACTGCAGAAGCATACATGTTTGCGTAAGCCGAAGGATAAACCTTAAATTTTCTTTTTGCTGCTGCTTTACCTCTTGGACAAAGTTTAGCCATGACTACTTACCAAATTTTTTAACTTCAGGTCTTACAGAACCAAAGCCAGTCAACTGAGCGTGATTCACTACGCCACCGTCCTTGTAGCCCATAATTTTTTTAGCTACATCTGGTCTTTTCTTAGCTAAAGCATTCATACCTTTTGAAGGATATTTGCCTTTTTTGTTTTCCATTATTTTTGCTCCTTTTTGCAATTACAATCGTGATCACATAAACACGGAGTGATACCTAATACTCTGCAAACGATCTCGCAGATCTTATTCTTAATTTTTTTAATCATAAAACTATTTTGTAGTTGCGCCTTTAACTTTTTTGTTCTGTGCAGCTAAAGCTTTTTTGAATGCTGGAGACGTTTGTCCAACAGCAGCTTCGGTACCTTTATTAGGTTGACCTGCAACATAACCAAAGCCAGGAACTTGCTTGTTATATCTCTTGTTACCCATTATTTTTTTCCTCCATTTGTTTTTATGATGTCAGTAGCCTTAATTCCGTAAATTGCCGCGACTACCGAAACCCATAAACCGGTTATCCACCAAGGCATAGCTTGTAATTTGTCAAAATACAAGTCTAATTTTGCCTGAATCTTCTCATCTTCCGCAAAAACAGCGTAAGCAAGCACTGCTAGAGGCGATGACAACACTAAAAGTACGAATTCGTCTTTCCAGTCCCCTTTTTGTGCTTCAAAAACCTTTCCAGTGTACTCAATTTCACCTTTTTTCATTTTTTCTGCATGAATAAGTGCCGCTTCAGACATTGCAACCTCTGAAGCTTTCTTATTTTTATAAATTGCAAGGCCAGCTTTCAATCCTTGACCTAATAAACCCCAAGGAAACATTAATTTTGTCCTTTTTTCATCATTGAATCAGTTGAAGGTATAGTTTTTGACAAAATTGTCTTTTCAATTGATGTATCTGCTCTTAATTTTGCTAATTCTTCGTTCTGATCTAGCTTTTCTTCTTGATTAGATTGATTCATCATTGCTTTCATCTTATCAAGATCTAATCTTTGATTGTCATTTTCTTTTCTTCTCGCATTTTCTTGTGCTCTGATGTCTAATTCTCTTGCTCTCAATTTAGCAATCGGATCATTTGAAAAATCACCAAGTAATTTTTTCTCTTCGCTTAAGAATTCTTCCATTGCTTCAGCAATAATTACTGCTTTTCTTGCCTCAATCATTTGAGATAATTGTTTCATTTGTAAATTCATAGCTTGACCAGCTTGTGGATTTTGTTGAGCTTGTTGCTGCATCATTGCTAACTGTTGCATTTCTTGTTTAAATTCTAATTCAACTTGTTCTTGAGCCATTAAAGAAATGTGCTCAAAAATATTTTTTTCCAATGCAGCCATTACAATCGGTGCATTCCTTGCCATGTTCGTTGCCATGAATGATAAATGCGCTACGATATGTGATCTATGGTCTTGACCAGGAAACGCTTGGAACGGTTTCCCTGCAAGAGCATCAATGTGCTCTAGTGCAGGGTCCTTTGGTTGTGGGGGTAAAGGCTTATTTAAAATTGTATCAACATCTTTGATACCAATTGCTTCATACATATTTCTATAAACTTGATACATGTTATGCATCTGTGGATTTGACATTGCCAGTTGCAGTTCCGTCTGAGCGAGGGAGATTCGCTGTGTTTGAGAGAATATATTTGGATCTGCAACCGGCAGGATATCTACTCGGTCGTCAAAATCCGACTGTTTAATCATTCTCTGACCACCAACTACATCGTATGGATACTCTGCAGGTAGATAAAGCTTGAAAATTCTTGTTAATAATTTGAACTCATTTTTAAGTGCTGCATAAATTCTTTTATGAATCGCAGACATAGTTCTCGAACCTCTTTCTAACAAGGCGACTGTCGTTCCCACCGCAGCTTGTTGATTCCCGTCACCCACTTGTAGGTCCGCTATAGATGCAAAGCGCTGACCTGACTGTACAACGACACCCAATAAGTTTAGAAGTGTTTGAGAAGGCTCTTTAAATGGTAAAGTCATAAACGCGTCTCTGATGTTTCCACCAGGTGCATCGACATCTCTAAATTCTCCTGGTTGAATAGACTGAGCATCATCTCTTATTCTAATTCCTCGTTGTTTAAATCCAGCAGGTAAGTTTGATAAAGTTCCTGCATCTAATAGTTGTCTTAAAGCAGCTGTGGCTGTTCTAGATAATCCACCAATCATGTGAATTAATCCAAAACCATAAAAGCCAAGTCCTGGTAAAAATTTGAAATGTACAAAATAAGAAATTTTTTGTTTATTAGGATCTGTTGGTTCGTAGTTTCTTCTGATAGATAAAACTTCTCTAGAATTTTCTTCAATGGTTACAATGTAAGGTAGTTTAATTCCAGTGGGCTCACCATCCACACCCATATCTTCAAAGCCAGGTAAATCTAAATTTACATGACACTCAAGTAGTGTGAAAACATCTTCGTCTCTTCCAGTTTTAGTTGTTCCTTCAATTTCTAATTCTTTTTTCTCTGCATCAGTTAAATTATTCTGACCAGGTCTAATATCAACATCTCTGTAGAAACCAGCTACCTGTTGTTTTCTTAATTCGTTTTCTGAAATTTTAATTCTGTGAATAATAGATTCTGCGTCTTCTAATGATGTTGCTACATACGGTACAACTAAATCTTCTGCAGGGACAAATTTAGAGACTGCTCTTCCTAACACTTCATCATAATAAACTTTTTTAAATGCAGATCCTGCGAGTGGTAAATAAAATAACATTTGATCAAAATCAGATTCATACTCTGGCATTTGATCCATTAATTGATAATTCATAAAATCTTTTACACGATTTGACTGCTGAGTTTTTTCTGGCGTTTGTATTCCAACTACTTGTGTTCTTACTGGTCCGCTTGCAGGTAATAATTCTTTATAAGCTAAAGCTTGAAACTGAGTTACGGCTTCTGCTAGTACAGGGTGAGTTGCACCTGATGCTCCTTGAAATGGTTCAGTTCTATTTTCATATTTAAACCCTAAGAGATCTAATCCTTGCGTGTAAGTTTTTTCCCAATCTTTTCTTGATGTTTTGTAATCTTGATAATTTTGAAATAGTTGTGAGCCCATGAAGGCTAATTCTTGATCTTCAATAAAGTCTGCTAAGTTGGCATTAAAATCAGTTGCCTGAGTTTGTGCTATTGCATTTGGATCAAAGTTTATTTCAGCACCACCATCTTCTAATTCAGTAATTTGAGAATCACCTGCTTGTTCAAGCAGCTGTTCTTCCATCTCAACCGCTAAATCGTCTGCGGTCTCTTCAGGTTGCTGACTTATGTTTGGTAGCGCCTTGTCTATTTCTGCCATTTATTTTCTCCAGTTTTACTGTCTTAACAGTATTATAGTTTATATTCAAGCCTTGAGGCAATGGTCCTCTTTTAGGAGGTGGTCCTGATTTTTTACCTTTAATAGTCATCTGGATCCGGTGGATCGTAGTCTCCATAGCGATCTGTTAAATCCTCATGAGGAAATGCTTCAATACGTTCTTTTTTCTGCAATTGTTTAGCTTGAGCTTTTTTATCTGTCTTACCTGTTGCAAATTCTTCAACCTTATGCCAGTTGCTTGCTGAACCCTCTAGATCTGTATCAAAGGGTTCTAAGTCAATGTCATAATCATCTGGACTAGTTGCTCTTCCAACCACTCGATCTTCTGTTACAAAAAATTCTCCTTCATCAATTTGTTGAATACCTTCATCAGTTAGACCTTCTACTCTTTTTGGTCTCATGTATAATGAAAACTCGCCATCGTTTGCACCTAAACCTGGTGAATCAATTTCAACTCTAATTTCTCCAGTGTCTGGATTTTCATGTAAATAATATTTATCGGTTACAGCACCGTCTGAGTCTGGAGCTTTAACTTCTAATTTTGTAATTTTTTCTCTTCCAGTTGTTCTCATCATAAGTTCAGGTGGGACATCGATTCCTTCTTTAGCAATTTTTTCAACAAGAGGTGCAAACCATTCAGGAGTTCCAGTCGGTGCATTTTTAAGAACTTGTTTTGCAGCTTTAGTTTCAAACTTTAATCCTGCTTTTGCAGCTCCAATGATTGCAGCAATACCACCTAATAATTTTAAAAATCCTCTTCGTGTAAATCCTCCACCACCTTCTTTAAATCCAACTCTTCCACCGTTTGCAAAAAGAGCAGCTTCATCAACAATCTCATTTGTGACATCTAACCCTTCCATGTCAGGATTAATTTTTTCTTTCATATAATCATATGCTTTGGTTATATAATCGTAAGCTGTTTTTGCACCTCCTACAACTTTTTCAATACCGGCTCCAACAACTTGTCGACCTTTTGATTCTTCAATATTCTTTTTGTAATCCGCTTGTTGAATTTGTTTAGCCTGTTCTATAGCTTGTGAATATTCACCTTTAGGGTCTAAGATATGTTTCTTTTGTTGATACAATTTAACATTATCATTAATTCGACCTAATAATTCTCCCATTGATTTTTTAAGAACATGTTGAGGCATATTTCTATAGCGTTGTGGGTTTTCTTCATAAGCTTTCCATGTTTCTAAATCCTTACGTAATTGTTCATAAAGTTTTTCAGTTTCTTGATATTCTTTTACTTTAGGATCATTACCTGAATATTTATAAATTGATTCTTCAGGAGAAGTTCCTACTCCAAAATATCCAAATGTTGTTGCACCTAATATTTCATCAAAAGGTTTACCTTCTGCATAATCAGGTAAAACAAACGCAGCTTCAAAAGCAAGTTCAAGTGGAACCGCACCTAAAAACTTGCCTGCTGGTGTTTTAAAAAATCTTTTAACTTTACCAAGTGCTGTGGTATCTCCAGCTTTAGCGGACTCTAATACTTGTAATCCTTTTGCATAACAACTTGACCCCTGCTTGAAATTAACTCGTCCACCATCTGCATAGTTTGCTGGACACCCTAAACTTCCAATCGCATTAACTGCGTCTTGTTTATTAATATTAGATAGCTTTTGTTTAAATGATTTTATTTGTTCTGGTTTTGCTTTTTTAAACACAAGTTCTTCTCCTTCTAATCCTCCAAGAGTTTTCTTTGGATTTAACGCTTTCTTTTTTCTAGGCTTTGTTAAATCAATAGTATCATATTCATAATAACCAAGAAGTCCACGATATTGACTTGGTAATTCTTTACTTGCTTTACTAATAATATTTTTATTAGAAAAATTTATCTTTTCAATTTCTTTTCGTCTTGCCGGTGAATCTGGTTGTGTGCTTAGTTCTTTAATTCGTTCTGCATTTTTATTAAGTTCAACATTGTAACGACTTAGTTCTGCATTCATTTTTTTATCAATTGCAGCAACACCTTTATCTGTAATTAACTCTTTTCCAGCAAGAGGCATGACGTGATGAAATTCTTTTCCTGTTTCTTTTGGAATATTTAATCTTGCACCTTGTAATTCTTTAACTCTTCCTCTTCTAATTTCATCTATTTTCCTTTGTCTCTTTTTTTCACCTGTGTAAAATTCAGATGCTTTTGGATTTTTTAATTCATATTTGTTTTTAATTACTCTCGTAATTCTTTCTAATGAAGCTGCATTTAAATCAAATTCATCCATTAGATATTTATCAATGTTTTTTCCTTCGACAGAATTTTTAGGATAAGAAAATTTTTTTTGAATTAAATCTTCAACGGTTTCTTGTTGAGCTTCATCTGCATATTTAACACCAAGCTCTCCACCATAAGAAGTCGGAGTGGGTTTAGTCACTTCTGCTTCCATAAATTTCTTTTTAGCCGCTTCACTTGCTGCAGCTTGTTTTGCACGGTTTGCTTCTATAAACTTTTCAGTCACGGTCATTGCTCGTCCTGCTTCTTTAAAACCTTCTCTTTTAACTGCTCCACCTCCTGCAAATCCTTCTTGTGGTCGTTCTATATCTGGAAAGTCAACATCGGTATCGGTAATGTTTGGATCAAACACAACGGTTCTTAATCCGCCTTGTCTACGAAGCATGGCTCTTCTAGCTTTTTTATATTTACCAAGATCCATTTAGAACCCCACTAAATATGACAAGCCGCCTTCTGCCTTTTTTAATCTTAACGTCTTTCTTTTTGGTTTATCGGATGGAAGCTCATCATATGTTCTACGTTTACTAAAAGCTTCATCTTTAAATTTTTCTAAGTTTTCAAATTCTTTTATAGTTTGTATTCCAACCTTTTCTGCTTTTCTTGCATCTTCTACTCTTTGTGCAAAATCTTCATTAGATAATTTGGGGTTTTTCTTTTTAGCTTTGTTAAACTTTGTAATCAATTTATTAACAAGTCCACCACCCGCATAAGATTCTTTATATCTTTGTGTTTGAGGTAAAACATAATCTTGATATGCTTTGTCATAAAACTCTACGATATCATCAACCTCAATATCGTGATCAAAAAAAGCTTTATCTTTAACTCGTTTTAATCCTTCAAAAACATTATCTGATGGAATCATTAAAGCTAAATCAGATGCTTGTTCTTCAGATAAACCTTTTGTAATTAAATCTTTTTCTACGGCATCGGATAATACATATTTAAAATCACCTTCTCTAATTTTTTCTCTGAACTCATCTGGTGAATAAATATCTTTGGTATCTTCCATCTCAACAATAAAACTTCTTTGAGCAGGAGTTTTCGCTCCGAGATCATTTGCAATTTTAACTTGCGGTGCAATCTTTGTTCTTAATGATTTTAAACTATATTGAGGTCCGTAGTTTTGTACAATATCTATAATCGCATCATTACTAAAACCATCTTTTCTCATGTTCATGACAAAGTCTGCAATTTCAAATCTTGATTGTGGTAATGATTTTGTGTTGCCTAATAAATCTTCAATTCTATTTACACCTTCAATAATGTCACCCATCAGTGATCCTGACTCCACACCTTTAGGTAAAGCTTGTCCTGACTCTTTCATCGCCATTCTTCCGAACGGTGATTTAGATTGTCTTGATAGTTTGTCCATTAATTTTTTTGCTGCTCCACCACCTGCAAAGTCATCTCGCTCAGGAGTTTCAATTTGAAAATCAATATCTACATCGTCCACATCAATTCCAAGATCATCTGCCATTTCTTCTTTGACTCGAAGTAATGCTTCATTGGGATTCATCTCTTCACCAGATAACATCTTCTTACGAGCTGCCATTAAAATTTCAGCTTGAGTTGGAGTGTATCCTTGTTTAATCAATTCTTTTTCCTGGAATTCTGTTCCAAAGTTTTCAATTAACTTCATTGGTAAGGTTGGTCTTGCTGTATCATCTCTAACTGGAATTTGATCCATGATTGATTCTAAACCTTGTTTGTCTTGTTGAACCTTGCTTCTCGCTGCTCGCCCCGTGCTAACCTGATCTGCAGTTGACATTCTTCCCGCTCTTGTCTGTTCATTCATCGCTTCTAGTTTTTTCTTGATTGCCTGTTGTCTCAGTTCAGGATTCTCTAAAGGTAGAGCTTCGATCTGAGCTTTTGGTTTCTGGGCAGTTCCTTCGAGCGGCGAGGACGGCGTAGCGTCGTCTATAATTTTTTGAGCGTCTTGGCTTAATGTTTTAGAAATAATTTCTTGAGGGCTGACTTGATCACCATACTTGGTAAGATTATTTTGTACCGCATCATTTACAGCTTTTTGCGCCTGCTCTAATAAAGTTTCTGACTCTGCAGGAGTTGGAAATCTTCTATTAGCAAGAGAGAATCTTTTGCGTAAAAAATCAAATATTTTATCTGCTACATTTACCATGTATAATTTTGCCCTTAATAGTTGGTTTTATCCAAACCATACTAATAGTACGTTTTGGGCGTAGATTCAACATTTTCTTCAACATAGTCTTCAGGGTGTTCAAGAAATCCTCCTTGTCTAAAGCGCATAACAGCTTGGGTCATGGAGTCGACTAAATCATCGTGATCTCCATACGGAAATGCAGCACATTCCTCAATTACCTCTTGAGCGAATGATTTTTCGGTGGGCGCCCATATGCATCCACTTTCAAATAGAGGTGCAACTGAGTTAACACGTGTATGTTTATCATTTCCTTTGCTTGGTGTAAAGTTTACAACAGGTATTCCCATTTGGCGTAATTCATAGGTTAATGGTAATCCTGATGCTTTTGATTCAATAATCACTGTTTCAGGTTGCCAATAATCATATTGTTCTTTTGCAACACGTCTAAGTTCTGGAAACTCGTACCTATCTTTTAATGCATCTAATAACATAAGTTGTGGTCCATTAAATCTATCATCATAAAAAACACCCCATGTTGTAATTGCAGAATAGTCGGCTGTTTCTTTTTTCATAAATGCAGTATCGTAAGATTGTATAACATGTCTCAAAGGTGGGATTGAATCTTCTTCCCAGTTCTTCCACCATTCTCTTTTGATTAATGATCCTTCTTCTGAAGTTGGGTTCTGCATCCACTGTGCATTCCATTTACCAACTGACAACGAAGCTTTAACTCCAAGGAGTTCATCCTTCTTCCAAAACTCCGGCCATACCGGTTCACCTGATGGCATGATAGCAGGAAACTCTACAAGTTCCCATTGGTCTGCTTTAGGTTCAGTTGATGCTTTAATAAGTTTACCTGTAAGATCTTTTGTACTCCATCTTGTCATGACAAGTACGATTGTTCCACCAGGTTGCAAACGTTGACGCGGACCTGATGTATACCATTCGTAAGCTCGTTCTAATGCATCTGCGTTCAACGCATCTTGCTCAGAGTGTGGGTCATCAATAATTAAAAGGTCAGCACCTCTTCCTGTTATCGCTGACCCAACACCCGCTGCATAGTACTCACCTCCTTGCTGGGTTTCCCATTTACCCGCAGCTTGGGAGTCTTGTCTGAGTCTAGTTTGAAATATTTGAGTGTACTCAGGATTGTCCATTAGTGTTTTAGCTTTACGACCAAAACGTACTGCGAGTTCCGTAGTGTGAGTAGACTGGATGATTTTAAGTTTTGGATTTCTACCAATCATCCAAGCGGGTAGCATGAAAGAACTAAATTCAGATTTTGTATGCCGTGGCGGCATATTTACAATTAATCTTTTTAATTCTCCCTTTGCAATTCTATTAAATTTTTCTGCAATAATTTTATGATGGGACCCCTCTATAAATTCCGGCCACATATGTTTTACAAAAGACATAAAGTCATTTTGTATCTTAGATTCCTTTTTCTTTTCTTCAAGTTGAAGAAACATTTTCATGAAATCTTTTCTTACATCAGGTGGTAAATTTTTTATTTTTTCTAAGTCAACTTTCATTTGGGACCCCTAAATGAATTTATCCCCTATCTTTATACAAATCAAGGCATAAAGGGCCAGGCTTGGGACCCCTTTCTTACAATAGTAAAAAATAAAAAAGACCCAATCCAAATTTTGGATTGGGTCTGGTACCTCTATTGTTATTGATTTATTTCTGTGATTGTAGTTTCAACTCGTGGACCCCAGTACTCATTGTGTACAGTTTCCTTGGTCACCTCGACACTCGTTTCGAGTGGCTCGCTTCTAGGCTCTAGTGCAATGATCTCTCTTAAATGTTTATCAATGAAGTCATGCTTGCACCGGTCATCACAAAAGAAATGCCAATGCTTTGTTCCCCATTCCTGATTCCACCAAGATTTCCGGCTGACTTTTCTGGTCCTCAATACCTTGTTACCTTTCACACCTCTAATTCTAGATTGCGTGTGATATGTATGGCAGTTGGGACCATGACAATAATTCCACTCGCTCATAGGTCCTCGCAAAATAGTTGTGCCACAGTTAAACCCACACACATAAACATACCTACACCAGATAAGATTGCGACTACATCTGGTAAAATGTTAAATGCACCTAACAGCATAAACATAACTGCCATGAATGAAAAAAACACAGCTTTAAATACAAACCACATTATGCGACCCCCCATATTTTATATTTGCCTGTTGCAGTTCTATAACCCATTTTATCTAAGTCATAGTAAGTGAAACATTCAGTTCCATTTTTAGCTGTCCACTTTTTAGTTTTGTTATCTTCTTTTGCTCTACGAATAATAAACTTGTTATCCTTAGCTGAGAAGTACCCTATATTAAATGTTGCTTTCATATTATATCCTTTCGTTATAGGGGATAGTATAGGATATACTATCCCCTGTCAAGTGTTAGTTTGCCTGTGCTTGTAAAGATTTAAAGTATGCTATCTTTTCTTCTCTACTAGCGAATTGTTCTTCTTGGTCTGTAAGCATATCAGCTAGATTATCAGGACTGAATACTGACAATGCCATAGATGATTGCTCGTCTATTGCACTCTCATTTAAAGGTATTCCAAGTTTATCAAACAACTGTTTTGCCTGACTAAACTTTGTATATGTCCTTAAACCTTGACGCAGTTTCATAACCTTTTCATTCACATATTTAAACATAGTTTCATGTGCTTGAACGAGTTTTTCTTGTGCTATGATAAACTGATTAAAGACTGAATGTGTTACATCATCAACTTTGAATTGACGAGAATGACAATAGCTAGTTCCAATTACAGGAATAGTTTTTGCCTCCCATTCAGCTTTATGTTTTTTAGTTCCGTCATCATTTTGATCACGACTAAACCCAAGATATTTTCTTACTTGGCTTTCAGTTTCATAGAAGCGAGGATTTCTTTTTTCCCCTGACCAACGCAACTGAAAGTCTGGGTCAAGCCCTTTTTGTTTTAACTCATCATAATAATATGCGTATGCAAACTCATTATTATAATGTCCGCTAGTTCTAGCGTCTAAGGTCATATTAACATGAAGTTCATTAGTTCGTTCTTCTTGTCTACCCTCGCTATCAATTTCCGTACTTGGGTTGATAAAGTAAAAACAATTATCATCATGTATTCTACCTCCGTCATCATTGTACTTTGCTCTCATTGATTTGATAGTATCAATATCTTCTTGCGGTTGATGACTTCTTACAACTTGTGTAACGAGTTCCCAAACCTTTGGGTACAACTCATCAAACTTTGCTTTCGCTTCGTCATAAGTTTTTCTTGCTTTATTTGTTTGTGTTAAGAGAAAATTCTCATACACATTTTCAATAGACTTACGCTTATCAGCATTTAGTCTAAAGTCTTTTGTAATTGCAGTCATATTATATCCTTTCGTTAAGCAATTATTTTTTTCTTATATACCCCTTGACATTTAAAGTCAATAGGATTATATAGGATAAGGATTATATAAATCCTTTCAGGTGGTGTATAGTCGGGGAGTCGACTCATAAAAAGCATGGGGCCGTAATACACCACCACTTGGATCGAGTGGTCTATTGCTACGGGTTCGCGATCGTACTAGTAGCGGAGCAATGGACCGCTGGATCCAATGAGATTGTCTTAAAATAAAATCTCAGTTGCGAGATTGCTTGCCATTGCAATGGTCAAGTAGGTTGCTTATTGGATCCGCAAGCTCCAAGCTCCAAGCTCCAAGCGACTTATCCACAGCCCTGTTAACAACTACGATTTTAAATTTGACATATGTAGGATGATCCTATATAACCATCATTGCCAACTATGCCCCATATGCTGCTGGTTCAGCCTCTACTGGCATAACGTGAGCATGAGCCGGGTCTAATAGGCCCGGCCGAATAACAACGAAAGGATATAAATGACAACAATAACTTTTAAAAACGATGATGATCGAAAAAACTTTCAGATCACAATGGCGCTAACAATGCTTCGTCATGAAGTAAAGAGCGGACGCAGAGTCTGTGATCCTAGAAAAGCTTCGACGCTAAGAACCTTGAGATGGTATTGGCCAGATCTGAAAAAAACTAAAAAGGCTGCATACAAACAATTGGTTGAAGCCGGAATATATGAGCACCTAGATGCCAAGAAGAATTAAAAAACATGATCTCACCGCGTGGTTCCTGGAGGACCACGCAACGCTGCCGGCTAGCTACGTAAAATCTTGCGAGAAATTTTTCCGCGAGCTGGGAGAAGAACGCGGCAAGCTACAAGCCGCGAGCCCCGAGCAGCAAGCGACAAGCAGCAAGCTTGACAAACTAACTAATGAAGGATAATATAGGATATGAATTATAAAGAAATAACCGGCTCACTCTCTAAGCCGTCTAAGATGCCTGGACACGCCTACGGCCTGCCAGCTCAAGAGTGTAAGACAGGAAGCAAACTGGCAAAAGTAAAAGGCTCGACTTGTTCGAGCTGTTACGCGCTCAAGGGCTGCTACGTATTCAAAGTGGTTAAAGCAGCTCAATACAAGCGACTAGAATCTATTAAACACCCGCGCTGGGTTGAAGCAATGGCAGCTCAGATAAACGCAAAAAGAAATAAATTTTTTAGATGGCATGATTCCGGCGACGTGCAGGACGTCACGCACTTATCAAAAATTTTTGCTGTTTGCAGGATGACACCGGACACCGCGCACTGGATGCCAACGCGTGAAGCGTGGGTTAAAAAATATTTAAACCTTGCACCGGCTAACCTTGTAATAAGATTTTCTGCGACGATGGTAGACCAGCAGGCGCCGCTGAGCTGGGCCAACACGTCAACGGTTGTTACAGATCCAAAAGATGCAACGTGCCCGGCCCCGTACCAGGGCAACGCGTGCGGTGATTGCCGTGCATGCTGGAACCCGGCTGTTAAAAACGTAGCGTACGGAGCTCACTAAGGTGAGACTCTGTACCATCCAACAGATCCAGGAGCTGAGAAAGCCGGGAAGCCCCAAGCGGCAAGCTGCCGATGAGCTGGGACCATTGCT
>Ga0255760_10003004_pt1 | contig 15267 bp, 16 predicted proteins | sample 071ome_25_FD_179960 | JGI IMG/M metagenome (GOLD analysis project Ga0255760, IMG submission 179960) | Coastal salt marsh microbial communities from the Groves Creek Marsh, Skidaway Island, Georgia - 071410BT metaG (version 2) | ecosystem: Environmental > Aquatic > Marine > Intertidal zone >... | reverse complement strand
GACTCGACGAGGCGATCACGTCGAGACTTCGAGCCACGACATCGTCGTGGCCGGCAACCCGGTGAACCATCCGAGTGGACGCCCCGCCACCAAGCAGCGGCAGGACCTTCTCGAGACCCTCAAGCGTCCGATCACGCTCCTCGCGAAGACGGCGGACGAGTGAATCCCACGGAAGAGCGAGATACAGCACCCCTTGATGATCACCCTCAAGCTCAAAGGCGGCGCCCCGCGACACCAACTTGCCAAGCGTCTCATAGACCGTCGAGCGAGGCACGCCGGACTGCTTCGCGATCTCGTAGCCGTTCAGTGGGCCACCACTCGACAGCAAAGCCGTGTAGGCCTTCGCCTCGTAGCCGGAGAAACCGGCGTCCTTCAACAACTCAACTGCGTCGGCGGAGCCCATTGACGCCGAGGGTAGTTCCCGCCGAATGCGCGAACGAGCGTCGGCTAACCAACCGGGAAAATGACCGGATAGGACCCCCACGCCACCCTGGTCGTCGCCGAATCCAGACTCGCCGGATGAGCAGGATCCGGCTCAGCGCCCAACTCAAGCAGTCGCCCTGCCATGAGCGTGACTGCGCCGAGCAGATGATGCTGATGAGCATCTTCGGGTTCGAGCCCACCGGCGAGCTCCTGGCCGAGACAGGCATGAGCGCCGTGCCCGAACGACAGGCCCCATGGCGATACACCGTCCGGCAGCGCTCGCATCGGGTTGAACTCGGTGGCGTCCTCGCCAAAAACCGACTCATCACGATTCGCTGCCTCAACGCCGATCGCTACCGACTCATCGGCAGGAATCTCGACACCCGAGCGCAAATTCAAGGCCTCGAGCGAACGTCGCATCGCGACCGGACTCGCTGGATGCAGGCGCATCGACTCATGAACGAAACGCTGCAGCAGATCGGGTTCACTCACCAAGCTCTCGCGACGACCGCGACCGTCCTCCAACCATCGGAAGATGTGATGCATCGCGTGGACGAGTTGCCCCGACGTCGAGTGCGAACCCACCCACGGGAAGTAGGCGACCTCACGAAGCACAACATCGTCGGCGAGCTCGAGTCGCTCGGCATTCACGAGGAGCGTCGTGAGGACATCACGGGGCAGTTCCGACGGATCGTGCGTGGCCGCGATCAGCCGCCGGCGCCGCTCGAGCGACGGAGCGAAAAAACGCTCCTCGAACTCCCGCAGCGCCGCGCGACCCCTCGCCCGGATCGCGTCTCGATCACCGGTCGCGTGCGCCACCGTGGATGCCTTCGCGAGCCGGTCCATCAACTCGTAGAAGGTGTCGAACTCCTCCTCGGAGCCATCAGGTAGATCAACCCCCGCCACGTCTACTGACAACGACATCATCACGCGGCGGGCCATCGGGAGAAGGTCGCCGTGGCCGCTCCGAACGTTCGGCCCGATCACACGCTCGATGATCGGAGGAATTCGCTCCGCCTCGTACCAAGCAAAGGTGTCACGGCGGAACAGCCGATTCTCCAGGCGCCGCCGATCAAGATGCGGCTCCCCATGGAGGTTCACGATGACATCCGCCATCAACTCGACCCCATCGTCGTACAGGGCTTGACGGAGTTCGCGTCGCCGGAACGCGTCTCGGGCATCCTCGTACGTAGTTAGCGCTATCACTACTAGACCTCCCCTGCGGTACAGTACCGGCCCATGCGAGAGGCGGGGGCATCTCACCAGCAGCGTTCCATGCTCGTCACCGGTGGCGCGCGCGGCCTCGGAGCCGCCATCGCCCGTCGCGCCATGACCGACGGATATCGCGTCGCCGTAATCGACACCTGTGTCGACAACGCACCCGATGGGTGCGCGACCTACCCGATCTCGGTGACCGACGAGAACGGCATCGCGATGGCCCTCGACGACTTCGGAACACCCGATGTCGTGGTCAACAACGCTGGCATCGTGCGTTTCGGACCGCTCATCGAACAAGACAGCGATTCCTTCCGCGAGGTGGTGGAAGTCAACCTCATCGGCACCTTCCAGTGCGCTCGAAGTGTCGTCCGGCGACTCGTCGCCGAAGACCGCCCCGGAGTCGTCATCAACATCACCTCGATGAACGGCGTCGCCGCTGGGCCAAACGCCGGCGCCTACGGCGCAACCAAAGCAGGCATCGCGCTCCTCACCTCCCAGATGGCCATCGAATGGGGACCGCTCGGAATCCGCGTTAACGCGATCGCACCCGGCCTCATCGACGCCGGCATGTCAGAACCCATCTACGCCGACAGCGAGATCCGCCGCATGCGCGAGTCACGGGTGCCAGCAGGGCGCCTCGGCACCGCCGACGACATCGCCGACGTCGCGCTCTATCTCGCCTCGGACCGGGCCGCCTACATCCACGGTCAGAACATCGTCGTCGACGGTGGCGTCACCGGCTCCGTCATCGCCGGACTCCCACGACCCCAAAGAGTGGACGGCGTCGGAGTTCGCTCGTGACGCGAGCCCTCGTTCTGTGCGGGGGCTCACCCCACGCGCACGACTTCGACGGAATTGGCCGCGCCCTCACCGAAGTCCTCGGACCCGACACCGCCATCGTCGCGCACCCCGACGACTTCGCTCGACGCCTGAACGAACCGTGGGACCTCACCGTCGTTCATGCCCTGTGGTGGCGAATGCTCGGCGACTCCTACAACGAGTGGCGCGACCGATGGGGTTACAGCACCTCGGAGCACACCGCCTCAGCCATCACTCAATACGTCGCCGATGGCGGATCGCTCCTGTCCCTGCACACCGCGCCGATCTGTTTCGACGACTGGCCGGAGTGGGGCGACATCCTCGGCGGTGGCTGGCAGTGGGGCACCTCCTCGCACCCACCTAAAGGACCCATCGAGCTTCACATCACCGGGGAACACCCCATCACCGAAGGACTTCCCGAGACAATCGCTCTCTCCGACGAGGTCTACGGTGACCTCCGCATGAGTCCACGAGCCGAAGTCCTCGCCGTCGCGCGACGCCACCCCGACGACGACGACCAGCCCGTGATCTGGACCCACCGCTTCGGAAACGGGCAGGTGGCGCACATCGGGGTTGCCCACGACGAACACACCATCACCCACCCCGTGATCGCCAACATCATCACGCGGGCCGCCTCCTGGCTCACCCAAGCCACCCCGGTGCACTCATGAGAGCGACTGCCGGAATGTCGTTCCTGATCACCGGAGGCGGCTCCGGCCTCGGCGAAGGCGCCGCCCGCCTGCTCGTCGAGCACGGAGCGAAAGTGACAATCACCGGGCGACGCGCCGAACCGCTCGCCAGAGTCGCCGCGGAACTCGGCGAGGCCTGCGCGATCGTCGAAGGAGACGTCACCGTCGCCGACGACCGAGTGCGCATGGTCTCCGCCGCTGTCAACCACGCCGGCGGCATCGATGCGCTCGTCAACAACGCCGGAAACATGTACCGAGGACCGCTCGAAGAACTCGACGAGCAGTCGTTGATCGACGTCTTCCACAGCAACGTGATCGGCGGCATGATGCTCACCCAGGAGGCGCTCCCCCACCTGGTTGACCGCTCGGGGGCCGTCATCTTCATCGGGTCGGCCCACTCCCAACGCGCCTTCCCCGGTGCATCCCCCTACGCCGCCACCAAAGGGGCCGTCGAGACGCTTACCGGTGTTCTCGCAGCCGAGCTCGGGCCCCGAGGTGTCCGCGTCTCATGCGTACGACCTGGCGGCGTCTTCACCGAACTCAACCAGCGAGCCGGACTTGCCACCGACGCCGAGGCCCTCGCCCGACTCGAATCGCTCGCTCCGGCCCACGCCCTTGGACGACTTGGCACAGTCACCGAAATCGCCGAAGCCATCGAATACCTCGCCCGCGCCGAGTGGGTCACCGGAGCGGTCATGACCGTCGACGGCGGACTCTGCCTCGGAGTAACCAACGCCTAGTCCGTAAACACAACCGGCGCGGGGGCGCCGACATCTGAACACCACGAAGGGGGACGACGTGTCCGACGAAGTGATCACCATCACCGACTACGAGACCGCGAAGGAGGCGTACCGACTCAAAGGGCTCAAGCAAGCCCTGTACGACGCCGGAGAGGTCGTGATGGCCGACGTGCTTGTCAACCTCCACGGCGCGGAACACCGCGACCGGCGTCGACTCGAGAACCGGCTCTTCCGTCGAGAGACGTTCGACCTCTACGAGAACGAACTCTTCCCGCCGATCATCGCCGAGACACTTCGGCCGGATCGCGAAGAGGGTCGTAGCGAGCTCGTCGACCTCGGCCACCGGATGATGATGAACCTCGCCGCGCTCACCGCCGGAGTCGACCGGCCACTCGGCACACCCGACGAGACGCGACTGCTCTACAAGTACCTCATGCTCTTCATCGAGGGAGCGACGCTCGCCCACTACACGGGAGACCGCGAGGCCAAAGCCGCTGAGATTGCCCAAAGCCTCGACAAATTCGACAGCGAGTTCGTGGCACCATCCGCAGCGCGACGCGCCGAGATCATCGCCTCCGGAGCAGAGCCCCCTCGAGACGTCCTGTCCGTGCTCCTCGCGAATGAGGACAGCCTTCACCTACCTCACGACGTGATCGTGCGCGAGGTCGCCTTCTACCTCCTCGCCGGCGCCCACACCTCGGCCACCGCCTTCACCCGGGTGACCCACAACATCTTCACCTGGCTGAAAGACCATCCCGAGGACGCTGACCTAGTGCGAACCGACCGGATGTTCGTTCAGCGGTGCACCCACGAGACAGTGCGCCTCCAACCCTCCTCGCCCGTGGCCATGCGCTGGGCACTCGAGGACATCCAGATGAAAAGCGGCCGCACCATCCCAGAAGGCTCGAAAGTGGTCATCGACCTTCTCAACGTCAACCGCGACACGTCAGTATTCGGTGACGACGCCGAGGAGTTCAACCCACACCGGACCACACCTGAGGGCATCGCCCCCTACGGACTCTCCTTCGGGTCAGGAATGCACGCCTGCATCGGCCAAGACCTCGCCGCAGGCCTCGTGCTCGACGCGGAGGCAAACACCGAAGGCCACCTTTTCGGGCTCGTACCTGAGGCTGTGCAGGCGATCTTCGACGCTGGGGCACGACCCGACCCCAACGACCCGCCAGAGATGGACGAGTCGACCACCCGGCCGTACTTCGGCCGGTATCCGGTGCTGCTTGGTGCCTGAGTCAGAGAGCTCGCAAGACGGTCTCCGACGCCTCTCGCAGCGAACGCGCCCGCTCCACAGGATCCGCGAAACGCGACTCGATTCCCTGCACCTCCACGGCAACGGCAACATCGGAGCCGACAGCTCTCAACTGCTCGACCAGGGGAAGAGCGCCCTCACCCGGAAGCAGACGAGCGCCTCGCGCCTCAGCCACCAGATCAACCGGGCGACCGGCCGGCGCGTCGCACAGCTGGAACCACGCGAGCACACCAGCATCGCGAAGCTCGGCGATCGCAGCCGGATCCTCACCAAGGCGATAGTGATGCAGCGCGTCGACCACGACCTTGCATCCTGTCGACTCCGCCAGGAGCCTCGCGTCGCGACTGGACGACGGAGTCACCCACGCCATGTACTCAAGGGCGATAACCACGCCGGATCCGCTCGCCTCACGACAGAGCCGACCCAATCGTTCCTCGGTCTCGGCGAACCCATCCAGATCCGAGACCACGAGCAACTCGCTGGAGCCGGCCCGAACCGCGAACTCCATGAGCCGAGACACATCCGCATCGGTGTCGGAACCCAGCCGAACGACTTCAACGTCGTGCAAGACGACACCAGCGTCGTCGCAGCGTCGCCTCAAGTCATCGGCGGCACGCGGCGACACATCACGCGGCCGCACTCCGCAGGCGTCGAACCCAGCCGTCGTCGCCGCCTCTGCCACAGCGGTCGGCTCGATATCGAGCATCGACCCTGCCGCGAGCACCAGACGAGCAGAATCCGCCACGTCGCCGACGATAGGGGCGGCGCACTCAGATTGGAGCAGCAATGATCGATGTTCACGCTCACGCCGTGCTCGAAGGCACGCTGGGGTGCGCCGGCCACTACGGACCAGAGCTCGGCACTGGCCCCGAAGGACGCCCGCGCTTCCGCGTCGGGGGATACGTGCTCGACGGAATCGACTACCGCGACACACCGTTCATGGATGTCGGACGACGCCTCGAACTCAACGACCACCTCGGCATCGAACTCCAAGTCCTCTCCCCAAATCCGATCACCTACTTCCACCACATCGAAGCTGACATCGCCGTCGACTACTGCCGTTGGCACAACGATGAAATGGCATCGATCGTCGCCGACCATCCCGACCGCTTCCGAGGCTTCGCGCAACTCCCCATGCAGGACATCGACCGCGCGATCCTCGAACTCGAACGAGCGGTGCGAGACCTCGGACTCGTCGGCGCTTACATCGGCACGGACTTCGGCACCGACCTCGACCATCCGACACTCGACCCCTTCTGGGCGGCAGCGAGCGAACTCAACGTGCCGATCTTCATCCACCCCGCCCCCTGGGGAATCGACGGTCCGCTGCGCGACGAACGCATCCGAAGATTCGACCTTGATCTCTCACTCGGCTTCCTTTTCGAGGAGACCCTCGCCGTCTGCTGCCTGGTGTTCGGAGGGGTGCTCGACCGGCACCCCAATCTCGACATCTGCATCTCCCATGGCGGCGGAGCAGCGGCGTTCATGGCCGGTCGCCTCGACGTCCAGGGGAGAACCAGGCCGTGGGCACGCGAGAACCCGGTCGATTTCACAGCAGGGCTGCGCCGCCTTTGGTTCGACAACCACGTGCACGACGAGCAGTCACTCAAGTTGCTGAGCGACCGCGTAGGAGCGGAACGCCTCGTGCTCGGCACCAACCTCGCTGGCTGGGACGCCCCACGGGAACGCGACGAGATCGATTGGGACGAGCAGTGCGATGCGAACGCACGCCGACTGCTCAGGCTGTGAGCTAATCGTGGTTCTAGAGCTCGAGCTCGACGTCGCCGTCGCGAAGATGGATCGCCCCGTTCGGACAGAGCCGCGCGATCCGGATCAACAACTCATCGTCAGGTCGATCACCGGAACCGACCCGCGCCACCTCGTTCTCATCGAACTCGAAAAACCCATTCGTGGCAGCGACGCACTTCCCCGCGCTCACACACTCGTCACCGTCTACCCACACCTCAAGAGCCATAGGAGCAGAGGCTAATGCCGAAGGCCATCGTCACCGGAGCCGGTAGGGGGCTCGGCTACAAAATCGCTGAACGCCTCCGTCGCGAGGGTTTCGAGGTCATCGGACTCGACATCTCTGGGTCGAACGTCGAGCCGTGCGACATCACCGACACCACCCGCCTCGCCGAGCTCGCCACAGAGATCGGTCCGGTCGACGCACTCGTCAACAACGCGGGTGTCTGGTCGTTCGGTGGGCTCGCTGACGTCTCCGAAGATGAATTCAGACGCGTGCTCGAGACGAACGTGATCGGCACCTTCAACGTGATCCGAGCCTTCGGTGAACCGATGCGACGCAACGGCGGCGGAGCGATCGTGAACATCGTCTCGATCGCCGCCCACTCCGCGAATCCGATGGCCGGGTCATACTCGCCGTCGAAGAACGGCGTGCTCGCGCTCACGCGACAGGCAGCACTCGAGTGGGGGCCTGACGGAGTACGCGTCAACGCAGTAGGGCCCGGCTTCATCCCAACCGAGGGCACGGACGCCGTCTACCACGACGCGCGCGTCCGAGAGGCGCGAGCCTCGGTGGTTCCCCTCCGGCGACTCGGCGAGCCGGATGACATCGCGTCAACCGTCGCCTTCTTGGTGTCTGACGACGCTGCTTACATCACCGGACAGGTCATCTACGTTGACGGCGGCTACACCGAAGCGCTGATGACCCTTGTCCCTCGACCCGACGACGTGCCCGGCCCGCACTTGTGAGTCAGACGGCGTTAGCTGTCCAACCGCCGTCAACCGAGATCAACTCCCCCGTGATGTAGGACGCCGCATCCGACAGGAGAAACGCCACCGTCGCCGCGATCTCGTCCGGCTCTCCGATGCGCCCTAGAGGAACCCGCCCCGTCAACCACTTCACCTGCTCCGGGTCTTCGAGGCGCTCGCCCGCCATCGGGGTACGAATTGGACCGGGCGCGATCGAGTTTGCCCTGACGCCAAGCGGCGCCCCCTCGAGCGCTATCGCCCGCGTAAGCGCGACAATCGCGCCCTTCGACGCCACATAGTGAGCCTGAGCTGGCACCGCGATGGTCGCATTGACCGACGCCATCGTGACCACGGCTCGATCCCGCGGCCTGGCGCCCTCTGGCAACGACCTGAGCATCGCCCGAGCCGCCAACCACGTGCCGGTGAGATTCACGCGCAGGTGCCGCTCCCAGACATCCACCGAGGTGTCGACGATCATCGATCGCGTTCGAATGCCGGCGCAGGTCACAAGGCCATCGATCACCCCGATGTCATCGACGAGGTGGTTCCACGCCGTCTCGTCGGTGACATCGAGTTCGCGAACCCCATCCGACGGTGTCAGATCGACGCCGACCACCATCCATCCCCGCTCGCCGAGCACTCGGGCGCAAGCGGCACCAATGCCCGAAGCCGCTCCGGTAACCACAACGCAACCCCCCTCACTCGGACGGGCCGTCGCTTCAACGCTCACCGCAAGAGTGTGCCACAGGGCCAACGGTGCGTCGCTAGGCCCGTGACTACTACGATTTGGTCATGTCGACCACGCGCCAAAGCCCTCCCCTGCTGATCAGCAACGGTCTACTCATCGATGGTCATGGCGGAACGCCGGTGAACGGCACCGATGTGCTCTGCAACGGCGACGAGATCATCGCGGTCGGACCGACCGGCTCGCTTGCCGGACAGGTGCCTCAGGGCACCGAGACCATCGACGCAACAGGACGAAGCATCATGCCCGGGCTCATCGACGCCCACTGCCACATCACCTTCGACGATGTGCAGTCGAACGACGAGCTCTTCTTCCATCGTTTCCCCGTGACCGCTGCCCTGACGACCGTCTACAACCTGCCGAAGCTGCTTCGGGCTGGGGTCACCGGCTTCCTCGATCCGGACACCGTCCACGGCATCGGGCCGGAGATCCGCGAAATGGTCCACGCCGGAGCATTCCCCGGCCCACGAATCTCCACCGGCGTCCAAGCACTGCTCACCGCCGTCGGCGGAACCGCTGGACGGCTGATCCCCGACGAGGGTCGCGTCGGATACGCAATGGTGGTCAACACCATCGACGAAATGGTCACCACGACCCGACGCCAGATCAAACACGGCGCCGACTGGATCAAGATCCACGCGACCGGATCGATCCCTACCCAAAAGGGCGAACTTCAGGTCTGGACACTGAACGAACTCAAGGCGGTGTGCGACACCGCCCACGACCTTGGCGTACCGGTGGCGGCGCACTGTCGCTCAGCATCGTCCACCCGCGATGCCGCTAAAGCGGGCGTCGACATCATCCTGCACGCCTCGTACATGGACGACGAAGCTCTCGAAGCAGTGATCGAGTCGGGGTCTGCCCTCTGCCCGACCTTCACCTTCCTCGCCAACCTCGCCGACTACGGAGACCGAATTGGCGCCGGAGTCGGCATGGCCGATGTGTTCCGCGGCGAGATCAAGGCCACCGCCGACAAGATGCGGCAGGCCTACGACGAAGGCGTCACCATCATGTGCGGATCCGAGAGCGGATTCGCACTCACCCCATACGGCGAATGGCACGCCCGCGAGATGGAGGTGCTGGTCGACGCACTCGGCCTCAGCAACCTCGAGGCGATCACCTGCGCAACGAAGAACAACGACCGGGCACTCCGGATGGAGGGGCGCGTCGGCGTCATCCAGTCCGGCTGTGTCGCCGACATCATCGTGGTTGACGGAGATCCATCAAAGGACGTGCGGATCCTTCAGGACAAGACCAACATCAAGGCAGTCGTCAGCCGCGGCCAGAACATCGACATCACTTCTGAGCTTCCGCGCCGCTCCCGGATACCGGGCGAGAAGGTGAGTAGCTGGGCCGGAGAGGTGCTCACCTACGACATCGCGATGGGTCGCTGAGGCGCACAACGTGATCCGCCACGTCGTCATGTTCTCTTGGGTCGACGGCACCACCGAGGACACCATCACTTCCGTGGCTCGCCAACTCGATGCCATGGCTGCCGACATCGACAGCCTCGTCGGCTTCCATCACGGACCTGACATCGGAGCCAACGACGGAAACTTCGACTACGTCGTCACCGCCGACTTCGACGATCTCGCGGGCTATCTCGCGTACCGCGATCACCCCCGGCATCGCGGGGTGGTCTCCACGGTCCTTGCTCCGCTGATCTCCGCTCGATCCGCCGTTCAGTTCGAGGTGAGCGGATGACCAGCGGCTTCGACCTTGGCATCAATGGTCGAGTAGCCCTCGTCACCGGCGCATCCAGTGGTCTTGGACTCGCCTGCGCCGACGCTCTCGCCCGAGCCGGTGCGCGCGTCGTGCTCGCAGCACGATCCGCCGAGCGCCTGGCCGACGCAGCGGCAACGCTCACCGGAGATGTCACCACCATCGAGACCGATCTGTCGGAACCAGGCTCAGCGACACGACTCGTCGAGGCCACACAAGCCTCGGTGGGCGCACCCGACATCCTCATCGCCAACGCAGGTGGGCCTCCGCCCGGAACCTTCTCAACGACCGCCCTTGAGTCCTACCCAGAGGCCCTGCAACTCAACCTGCTGTCGACCGTCGAACTCTGCCTCGCCGCGGTCCCCGGCATGCGAGAACGCCGATGGGGTCGCGTCGTCGCCATCACCTCAATCTCCGTACGCGAGCCCATCCCGAACCTGATCTTGTCGAACACCGCCCGCGCTGGGCTCACCGGATTTCTCAAGACCCTCTCACGGGAGGTCGCCCCCGACGGGGTCACGGTTAACTCGCTCCAACCGGGCGTGCACGAGACCGACCGACTCAAGACCGTCTACGGCGACGACCTCAGCGCGGTCGCGGCAGGCGTCCCCATGGGCCGGGTGGGTGACGCTGGCGACTTCGGTCGAATCGCGTCGTTCCTCTGCTCAGAATCAGCCGGATTCATCACCGGCGCCGCGATCCCCGTGGATGGCGGCGCCGCTCACGGGCTGCAATGAACCCGCACTGAGCTCAGCTTTCGACGGTTTTGCGGATCTCGACGATCTTGGCGGCCGCGTCGTTCGCGTCGTCACCCTGATCGGCAAGCAGCGCTGATCGATCCTTCGCCGCCTCGCGCTCCGCCCGCGCCGTGTCGGCTCGGGCAATCGCGGCATCGGTGCCGTGCTCGTTGATGAACTCGGCCCACTCCACCAGAGAATCAACCATCTCGTCCTCAGGCACAACCGCGACATTGCGACCCTTCACGAAGAGATGTCCGCGACGGTTGCCAGCGGCGATCCCGAGATCGGCCTCACGCGCCTCACCTGGGCCATTCACCACACACCCCATCACCGCCACCTGCAACGGCAGTTGACGCTCGCCGAACGCTTCCATGGCGCGCTTGGCGACATCGATCACGTCGATCTCGGCGCGACCGCATGACGGGCAGGCGATCAGATCGACGTTCTTGCGCTCGCGAAGACCGAGCGCCTCCAGCAACTGACGCCCCGCGCGGGCCTCCTCCACCGGATCGGCGGTCAGCGAATAGCGGATCGTGTCACCGATGCCCTCCATGAGCAGCGTCGCGATGCCCGCCGTCGCCTTCACTAAACCGGCCGGCGGCGGACCCGCCTCGGTCACCCCGAGATGCAACGGATGGTCGGTCACCTCGGCGAGTTGGCGATAGGCCTCCACCATCAACGGCACACTGGAGGCCTTCACCGAGATCTTCACCAAATCAAAATCGACCTCGGCGAAATAGGCGAGCTCGCGCTGAGCCGACTCGACCATCGCCTCCGGGGTCGCCCCGCCATGACGCTCATAGAGATCGGGGTCGAGCGACCCGGCGTTCACCCCGATACGGATCGGCACCGACCGATCGCGACACTCCGCCGCCACCGCCTTGATGTGCTCCGGTTTGCGGATGTTGCCCGGATTAAGCCGCAAACCCTGCACCCCGGCCTCGAGGGCGGCGAGCGCCATCCGATACTGATGGTGGATGTCGGCCACGATCGGCACCGGAGAGCGCGGCACGATCTGAGCGAGACCCTCAGCGGCCTCCGCCTCATTACAGGTGCACCGAACGATGTCGCACCCCGCCGCGGCGAGCGCGTAGATCTGCTGGAGCGTCCCCTCGACATCGGCGGTCTTGGTGATCGTCATCGACTGGACGCTCACCGGAGCTCCGCCGCCAACCGGCACCGACCCCACCATGATCTGGCGGGTCGCGCGGCGCTCAGTGGCCCACTCGGTCACATCCATGACGGCTCCGATCGCCCCGGTCAGCCGACCGGTCTCACGATGTCGAGATAGAGCCCCGACACGAACAAGAACAACAACACCGTCACCACAGCCATTGTCAACGGCATCAACTTCTCGACATCGGCGTGATAGCGGCGACCACCACGCTCGCGCGCCCGCTCATACGTCGCCACCAACGCGTGACCACCATCGAGAGGCAACAACGGGAACATGTTGAACACGCCGACGAACACGTTCAACAGCGCCAACAACTCGAGCACACCAGCGAGACCGGCCACCTCGCCGACATCGTCGCTCACCGAGGTGATACCGACCAGCGTGGTCGGGCGCGTCGCCAAATCATCACTCTCACCCGACAGATGACTGAGCACGTTCACCGGGTTCAACACCCGCAACACCCCGACCACCGAATCACCGACCGACGACACCATCGACGAGGTCGCGTACACCGGCGACGACCACCACGAGCGCTTGACCACGTCGACCAGCGGCGATGACGACACCCCAAGGAACGCCACATCATCAGGCCCGCCCACCAGCTCATAGGAACCGAGCGTGACCGGCAGCGACAACAACGCTCCATCGCGATCGACCACCACATCGACCGAATCACCCGGGGAATGCGACACGATCGCCTCGCCGAGCGGCGCCCCCTCGATGACCTCGACCCCGCCAACCGACAGGATCACATCACCAGGCAGCACACCACCGACCTCAGCCGGCAAACCCTCCGAGACCGCCCGCACCTCGGCACCATCACCGAGCACCGACTGGCCGCTCAACGTGTAGACACCGGACAACAACACGAGAGCGATCACCATGTGCATGATCGACCCCGCCGAGATCACCAACAGCCGGCGCGGATACGACTTCGAACGATAGGCGCGACCCTCCTCGGACGGCTCGACGTCATCCATCATGTTCATGCCGACGATCCGCACGAACGCCCCGAGCGGCAGGGCGCGGACGCCGTACTCGGTCTCACCACGGCGGAAACTCCACACCCGCGGACCGAAACCGATGAAGAACTGCGTCGCCTTCATGCCCGTCCACCGAGCCGTCGCGAAATGGCCGAGCTCGTGCAAGAACACCGAAACCAACAACCCGACCGCGAACACCAACCACCAGATCGAGAAGAACCCAAGCATCGCGAACAACGCGACGATCACCGCTACTCCGGCCCCACCACGGAACCCGCCGACCAACTCGTCGTCAGCCCGCTCGACCACAGCGCCACCAGCCATCACCTCAGAGGTGAAGCGACCGCGCAACCCGACCTGCGGCACCTCAGGCGCCGGCCACGGAGAGCGCTGGTCGTCAGTGGGGGTCGTCATGTCGTCTCGCGAAGGTTCTTGGAGTCGTGGTTGCAGGATGCGGGTGAAACCGTCAGACACCCCGGGAAGCGAGCCACGCGGACGCCGACTCCCGGGCCGACCGATCGGCCTCGATCACATCTTCGACGCTAGTGGGTGGGTGTGCGCCACGCTCGTCGAGCACCGACGTCGCCACCTCCGGGATCGCGCTCCACGCGATCCGACCCGCCAAGAACGCCTCGACCGCCACTTCATTCGCCGCTGAAAGCACCGCCGGAGCCGTCCCACCCGCCCGACCCGCCTCATAAGCAAGATCGAGACACCGGAACGTCGCACGATCAGGAGCCGCGAACTCGAGCGAACCAAGACTCGACCAATCGATCCGGCCGAACGGCACCGACGACCGCTCCGGCCACGCCAACGCGTAAGCGATCGGCAGACGCATATCGGGCATCGATAACTGGGCGATCGTCGACCCGTCGGAGAACTCCACCATCGAATGCACCACCGACTGCGGATGCACCACCACTTCGATGTCGTCATAGGCGACACCGAACAACTCATGGGCCTCGATCACCTCGAGCCCCTTATTCATCAACGTCGACGAATCCACCGTGATCTTCGGACCCATCGACCAGGTCGGATGAGCCAACGCCTCAGCCACCGTCACCGAAGCCAACTCCTCGGCCGAACGACCACGGAACGGCCCACCCGACGCCGTCAACACCAGACGCGACACCTCACGCTCGGCATCCACCGACGACCGAAGACACTGATGCAACGCCGAATGCTCACTATCCACCGGCACCAACTCGGCCCCTGGCGTCGCCCGCAACGGCCGCACCACCGGCCCCGCCGCAATCAGGCTCTCCTTGTTCGCCAACGCCAGACGCCGACCCGCCGCCAACGTCGCCACCGTCACCGTCAAACCGGCGAACCCGACCACACCGTTGACCACCACATCAGCCTCAGCGCACACCGGGGCGACATCGTCGACCACCTCGACCCCATCGAGAGCCGCCGCCACCTCGCGCCGCGCCACCGGATCAGCGACGGCCACCACCCGAGGCCGAACCGCACGGGCCTGCTCAACGAGCGTCTCGACTGACGAACCAGCCGACAGGGCCAGCACCTCGAACCGGTCAGGCTCAGCCGCGATGACCTCCAGCGTCTGCCGCCCGATCGACCCCGTCGACCCGGCGACGACGACCCGGATCACTGCACCCAGGGTTCGATGACCCGGGTCAGGTAATAGACCGCGGGAAGGGTCAACAAGAACCCGTCGAAACGATCGAGCACCCCACCATGGCCGCGCACCAGCGACCCGAAGTCCTTGATATCGAGATTGCGCTTGAACATCGACTCGACCAGATCACCGAGCGGCGCGAACACCGACACCACCACCGCCAGCAACAACAACTCACCGGTGCCCGACCAGGTCGAGTTCCAGCCGCCGATCCCAACCACGATCAACACGACGATCGTCATCAACGCGCCGCCGATGAACCCCTCCACCGACTTGCCCGGCGAGATCCACTGACGCAACGGCGTACGACCCGCCGCTGAACCAACAAACAACGCCCCGACATCGTTGGCCACCACCGCGAGCGCGAGCATGAACAATGTGTCGGTGCCGGTG
>Ga0255760_10002990_pt1 | contig 15322 bp, 9 predicted proteins | sample 071ome_25_FD_179960 | JGI IMG/M metagenome (GOLD analysis project Ga0255760, IMG submission 179960) | Coastal salt marsh microbial communities from the Groves Creek Marsh, Skidaway Island, Georgia - 071410BT metaG (version 2) | ecosystem: Environmental > Aquatic > Marine > Intertidal zone > Salt... | reverse complement strand
TAGATGATGTCAAAGTGACCTGTCCCAAGGATGGGCTGTCAAAAACTATGTCGCCTGACTCTATTAAAGACGGATTACTGTAATCCGATCGGTCATAAAGTTTATATTTATCAATTGATGAGTCATCGTTTGAAGAGAACAGTTCCAGTCGATCGGAATTCTTATTTACTACGCCAGATGGAAAACTAATGTACCCCTCATAACCCCATCCTGATGGCAGGTCCGCAGACACCAATGGCGATTGGGAAGAAGATGCCTGGCTGTACGCATAAAAAACATCATTCGATTTATCCAGTATGACAAATTCATCGACGTAATTAACATTATCGTAAATAGATGGCGCTACTTTTAAGGTGAATTCAGGAGAGCTGACCGAGTCATCTTCTAAAAACAGCCCCTCTGGAAACTCAAACTCGAACTTATCTAGATATAGTCGGTTGCCTGCGCCCGGACTTACCGTAAGAACACCATCACTCGAAAGTGAAGTGTTTGATGAGGTTAAAGTAAGACTAAAGTATTCATAAGGCTGATAATGCTTCGTGACATTGTTTATCGAATAGCCTGTTATAACGACGTCACTCAGCTTCGTGTCAACCAGACTAATAGCGCCAGATGCTGCAAGCTCAATCTCGTATTTATATTCATTTGGCCCGACATAGACCTCTTTGAAACCCTCAATCTCAACTGTCGGACCCGTTAACCCAGTGCCGTAGGATGACGCAACCGAATCATCGAAGCTAATAACGCTAGAGAGCGCAGTTCCATAATTTGCCGTGTTGATGCCGGAAAAAATCTCACCGTTAAAGGCTACAAAAAGTCCATCTAATTCAGAGTTGCTATCGGAGTCACTGACATAAAATGCATGCGCATATGTGTTCGAATTACTGGTGATATCTAAGCCAAAAATACCGTCTGAGGTAATACCTTGAATTGTTGATACCAAACTATCGCCATCAACGGCACCAAGCCAAGTGACTGATGAAGACGTTAGGCCAGTATCGCCAGATAACAAAATGGTGTCCTCAGCACTAAGATCACCAATAAGATCTATCTTCTCACTATCATCATTTAGACCTGAACCCAAAGTGGATTCAGAGGCCTGTGAAAACTCAAATAGGTCCGCATCCTTGCCACCGTAAAGAAAGTCATCGTTCTCACCACCAAACAAACGATCCTTGCCTTCTCCACCAAATAACTGGTCTCGACTCGTTGAGCCCAAAAGATCATCATTAGCCGTATTACTACCAATAAGTGCGTAGAACTCATCACTTTTATTCAATGCAGTAGCGGCTGATGCATCATTAGTTTCTAGAAGATGTAGCACTTGGGTGAAGGGTCCATCAGAAAATGGATCATTAACCATTTCAACGTCTATGGTTGATAGATGACCACCTACATCGGTCAGACTTCCGATGACCACCCCGTCTTTAATGATCTCAATCTCAAGATCATCACCCACCCGTGCCGCAGACACATAATCATACAGATCTGCGTCTGGACCAAAATCAATCAGTCTTAGACCCTTGTCATCTGCATCCGAAATAAGGGTATCGAAACCATCAAGGCCCAATTTGTATTGGAAGTAATCAGCACCAGCGCCACCATCCATGTAATCTGCGCCAGACCCACTAACGAGTTGGTCATCACCATCACCACCAAATAATTCATTATTGCCACCTGATGACAATAAATAATCATTACCACCTAGGCCTTTTAAAGCGTTTGCACCCCTGTCATTCGATGCAGTACCAATAACAAGGTTGCCATTAGCATCACCTTCATTGGAATAAGAAATCCAATAGGAATCTGGACCAGCCTGAATTTTGTCAATGCCGCCATAATACCCACCAATATTAGACACAGAGAAATCAACTGTGGAGAGAACCGAGGCGTCTGTGTAACTTAAGGAATTGAGCTCAATATCAACCGATTGTTCAATTAAGTTAGTGTCATTGGTATAAGTTATTTTTCGTTCACCGGTTGCAATGACAATGTCATCTGCATCGATTTCAAGGACATCATCTGAACTATCATTTGCTCCGTTATACTCAGAGACGCTGAAACTCTTATCACTCAAGGCGTCCCATATATACGTGTCATTTTGTGACATCGCTCCCTTGAAGGAATCGCCATCACCTGGTACCCAGTAATGCATACCACTAGTTTCAAACCCTGCAACACGATCACCTACAATAAATTCAACGCTCTCAAAACTTGCAAAGTATGAATTGAGATCTATTGATAATTGATGCGCACCTGAATCGTAAGTTGCAAAAGAAACTAAGGGATAACTATAAGAACTGGAGGTATCGTGAATCGTCCAATTCAATTTATCACCAGCCAGCGCCCCGTAATAAATCTCAAGCGATTGCTCTTGGGCCGTTGAACTAATCTTTCCATCAAGTGATGATGTTGGCAGCAGAATCCTTAAAATGTCATCGCCGCCTAGGGCATCAAAATAAAAAGCCATTGGCATGGCTTTTATTTCATCAAGGGATAATGTCAAAACATCATCGCCACTTGTTCCATCAGCATGCTGATTAACGGACGTGGACCAACCCTGCTCTTCAAAGATGTAATAGTCGATTACTGATGCTAAATGAGGATTCGTGGCCATAATTTTCTCCAATCAATTAAGCTAAATTAGCAAATGATTTGGAAAAAGCAGAAAGTGAAATGCAATTAAAGCTAGAAATAATTTTTATTCCCTACATTATCTGCCTTAATCAAGGAAGAAAGAATCACCCCCTTAGAATTTTTCTCTAGCAACTTCAATAAGTTACTTAATTCTTCCCTATCTTGATCATCAGCCTTGTCAATCGAGTGGCGAACAGCCTCAAGTGATTTCAACAAATCAGCCCGCTCTAAAGTAATAACACTTGAGTTACTTATGGCCGAAGACAAACGAGTAAGAAAATAATCAATCCATTGATTTGATGGTGAGCGGTTTTGATACTCCTCGAACGAGAGGCGTAAGGCTAAATTTAAACGCTCTTTATCAACCGATGACTCTTTTAACAAAAGAGTAACAGCCTGCGTGACATCGGCTGTGGGTTTGGCATCTGGCTCTATATCTAACCTTTCCATAAAAGTCGTTGCCTGCATAAAGCTAGAAACAAATGTTTCTGGCTGAATTTCAAGCAGCTCTCTCAACTTCTCTTTATAAGTATTTTGTCTTGATGACAAATTACTTTCTTGCGCCCTTACTTTTTGTTGTTGAACTGATACCACCATCGCCATAAACAATAAGGCATACGCGATGAAGCTCATTGGATTCCAATCAAAAAGGAAGCCCCAAGCCAAAAGGCCAACAATAAAAAAAGGGATGAAGTTCATGTACTTCTGTTTTTACTATGGTTGAGTAGTTACTATTATTAGTTTGGTTTTTTCTCAGCACTGGGCTCAGGCGTATCTGAACTCTGCGCTCGCTTGGTCAAATCAGCCATGGCTTTTGATGACTGTTCTGCCAGTGCCGCTAAGGCATCCAATGGCATCGCAACACGATAAGAAGCCGACATATTGACCTTCTTATCCTCAGGGTTCACATCATCGACACGCGCAAAATCTAAACGCGCCACACCCTGCCAAACACTGATGTTAATTAAGCGATCTACAAACAAGTCTTTCATTACAACTCCATTATTGACTCTAGCTAAAACCCATTCAGTCTATCTAAATTAGGGAACGATAAGGATACTTATCGCGTCTAATTATTGCTCTTGCATAGCCCTTTCGGCGCCTTTAACCAACGGCGACATAATAAAGGCCAAAACTGATCGTTGACCTGATTTAACGCTTATATCAACCATATGCCCAACTTCGGCAAACATACCGGCATCGCCTATCAGCTCTTCCTCGTTAAGCTTAACTCTCGCTAGAAAATAAGGCTCACCCTCATTCGGCGTGATTGATGACGGACTGACATACACTACCTTTCCGTATTTAGGCTTGATCTCGTAGCGGTTAGACGCACGCAAGGTAATCTTCGCTTCGTTACCGACAACTACCGAGGCGATATCAGATGGTTTAACCTTCGCCTCATAAACCAACTCTCCCTCATCAGGGACAAGATCACCAATGAGATCGCCAGCTTGAACAACATCACCCCGAGAGAATCGGTGCAGCCTTAATAACTTACCGGCTGATTGTGACTTTAAAACATATCGATCCAATCGATCAGCATATTGTGCTTTACGCGACTCCAAGACCTTAAGTTTACCCTCAGCCTCGATTAACCCTGCTTCAGCAAGTCCAAGATCAACTCTTGCCTTTCTGGCAGCACTATTTGGCTCAAGCCCCTTCTTAACCAACCTCTCAACGGCTACGACTTCTTTTTGATAAATTTTTTGGGTGGCCCGCTTACTTTCAATCACCGCCTGGGCACCCATGATCTCAGCATCCAAGGAACGAATCTGGTCCCTTATCTCAGTGTCATCGAGTCGCAAGATTGGCATATCGACTTGAATATGATCGCCCTCAGAGACAAACACCTCAGAGATCAAACCACCGACTTCAATTCGAATAGCATCATTGCCTTGCCCTCGACGTGATTCACCCTCCAGTGAAACCGCCACATCCGCTTCCATCTCAGCAAAGATAAAACCCAGCACCCCAAAACTTAAAAAGATAAGCAGTAAATAGATCCTGGCAGAACGACTGGGCTGACTCATGTAGCCTCCCGAGTAATTTGAGCATCATTTGCCACCTGGCCTTTATCAAATACCAGCACACGATCCATTAAATTGACAATTGAACGACGGTGCGTAATCACAAGAATCGTCGACTCTTTGTACTGCTCAAAAATAGCACCCAACATTTTATTCTCTGTCTGATCATCAAGAAAATTCGTTGGCTCATCTAATATCAATAACGGTGCCTTTCTCACCAAACAACGCAATAAGCCCAGTGCCTGCAACTGACCTGCAGAGAGGCCACCGGATGAAACCGACTGGGTATCTAATGTCAAAATCTCATTAAGGCCGGTTTGACCAATCGCACTGGCAATCATCTCATCGGTAATAGACATATCACCCAATCGAATCTGATCAAACAAAGAACCTGAACCCAGCCAAGGCGTCTGAGGCACATAGACACATTGCTTCATCCAGCTATCAGGATTAATCGAAGCCAGTGGCACTTGATTCCAATTAACCTCTCCTTCATATCCCTGAATCATTTGGTTAAGTAGTTTTGCAAAGGTTGATTTACGTGAGCCCGAACGCCCTACAACAGCAACCTTCTGCCCTTTATCAATATCTAACTTTTTGATATTTAACGCTGGAGTCGTTTTGCCATCATAATTAAATGAAAGATTTGATACCGCCAAATGCCACTCGGTGGTTTGGGTAGGAAAGTTGATATAACTTTTATCATCTTGAGACTTGGGTGCCTCAACAGGATCGGCCATTGCGCCCATCTGAACAATCGTACCAATGGGCGATAACACTTTATTACTCAAAATATAGGTCGCTATGACCCCACCAAAACCAATGAGCCCTTCTTGAAATGCAAAAAAACCAAAAAAGACAATCGCAATACCCGCTGCTTGAACAGTCGATTGATACACAACCTGTCGTATACCATTTAATGAAGCAACCCGTGACGACTTAGCCGATACATCCTCTTGAACAGTAGCCTCTCGATCTACCAACCATTTCCAAGCACCTAATCCAAACAACCACTCAGAGCCACGTGAAAGATAGGCATAGGATTCAATAGCTCTTTGCTTGGCAACTTCTAGGTTTTTAGCGGCTTGAGTATTCCTTTTGTGACTCCAGGCAATAAACGTCAGTAGAAACAAACCTGAGACCAGAGGCACTAAAACCAGGGCGCCCGCTATGAAGTAAATTGCAACAAGCAGTAGCAGCACAAAAGGGACATCCACAATTAATGTCGCCGCCTTCACATCGGACGGCTTAACAGAAGCCAAATCCTGTATTGACCGCTTTAAATAATCCCCGGCATGAGTCGAAGATAGCGCCCGAGAAAAGATCTGAAATTCTGCACGCCTATCTAGCGTGCTAGCCTTACTTGATTCACCATAAAGCGCTAAGTTTATAGTACGAGTTCTTAATAACTTTACACTGATATCAATAATTAATAAGGCAACAACACCTAGTGTTAATACGACCAAGGTATTAAAACCATTATGCGGATAAACCTTGTCGTACACCAATAAAGTAAACAACGCCGTAAAAATAGAAATCGAATTAGACAAAAAGCCCGTAACAAACAAAATCCACGCAGGACTTTTTACTAAGCGAGTAATCCGCTTAGGTGCGAAGTTATCTTTTATTGCAGATAACGCCGAATTAATCATTAGCGTGCCAAACCTGCAAAATATCCAAAGGTGCCATTTAGCCTACTCACATCGTTAAAAGCTTTATAAACATCGGAGTGCGCAGTCAATACATCTGCATGACAATCATTCGCCTTGAGATCAACATCGAGAACCTCTTTGACCTGACCCTTACCCAATGCATAGCGCTCTTTCGTCTTAGCCAACAAGTCATTTAAACGATCACAATGCGCAGCTTTTTCCTTGATATAGCTATTTTTACTCTCAATGAAAAAAGCCTGGTTTGTCAGCGCTTGTCTCTGCTGATATTCAATCAACCCTAGTTCTTTCGCTTTACTCTTCACTAAGAAGCTTTGGCGTTTGATTTTAGAATCAATGAAACCTCCATCAAACAACGGGTAGGTTGCGGCCAATGCCCAAGTGAAATCAGTTGAGTCATCACCCTCAGAAAATTGACGCTTTAACAACGCAGCATTTAAATCAACACTTAAACCATCTTCACTATGCGCAAGCTTCAACTCAGCTTGCTTCAGAGCCAACTCTTCTTTCGTCTGAGCTAATGCACTGTTGTCACCTAAAACATAGCCTAACTCTTTCATGTCAGGTAATAGCCAGACGGTTTTTTCTAAGTCTGCAGAAGGCCAAACCTCTTTCGCCTGTGCAATTTCTAATTTAACGTCAAGAAGAGACGCACTAAGCGCCATCTTGTGCTCCATCAAAAAGGCTTGATCGATAAAAGAGCCCTCGCCCTCAACAAGTGCTGCCTCAACCCGCTCCATAAGCTCATTGACAGACAATAAGGATTGCTCAAAGAGGGACTTGATTTGATATGCCCTCCAAAGGTCAATATACGCATTAGCTATAGATGCGGTAGCAGCATCAAAACTGGCCACCGACTCAGCATACTCAAGACGCCCCTGCGCCGTAGCAATGGCATCTCGAGCCACTTGCTCATCGTTATCAAACAAGGGGTAAGTGACAGCAATACCCGCCTGAATCGCATCAGACGTTTGAGTGAGAGTTGAAGAGCCATCAACGCGTGACAAGGTGCCAGAGACCACTGGGAAGCGTCTAGCTTTCTCAATATCACCTAACGATTGGGAAGAAAGTTCAACCGAGCGCATTGCCTCAAAAGAGGGATGTTTTTGCGCCATAGTAATGATGCGCTCCCAGTACCCATCAGCCAAGGCCATAGAGGGGATAAGAATACAAACAAGGGTCAAGATTTTATGCATACGGGTCCTCGACACAAATACAGCACTGTCGTATAAGATGTTTATTTTACCAGATAAAAAAATGGCCCTCTTATAGAGGGCCATACAAAGCTTAAAAGATTTGGTAATTAAGCGAAATCATCTGCTGCAAGACCCGCATCACCTTCAATGATGGCAAGAATTGCACCCGTTGCAGTCACTGTGACCGTAGAGTCTGTACCATCATCAGTGATGGTCAAATCAGCAAATTCCAAACCACCGTCAAGCGCTAAAGAATCTGTTCCGGCAGTATAGTCGGTGATGTGATCAGCATCAGCTGAAGCAGTCACAGCCTCTGCAGCAGAAAGGATGAAGGTATCGGCACCATCGCCACCGGTTAGCGTGTCTTTACCCAGACCGCCCTGGATAACATCATCACCCGCACCACCAGTAATTGTGTCGTTTCCACCCAAACCATATAGCCAGTCTGAACCGTCAGTGCCATCTATGGTTGTTGCATTATTGGAACCATAAACCGAATCAGCCACAGTTAAAGGCACATTGAAAGTGGTAAAGCTATCACCTGAAGAGGCAGTTAATGCTGCATCAAGGTTAAGTTGGACGTAATAATCACCTGCATCATTCATTGGGAAGAAATCAGTCACCGTTCCATCATTAGTTGTTTCCATTGAGATGAAAGTAGAGGTGATCAAACCCATATCAACCAATAAAGAGCCACTTGATGACAATCCAGTGTCCGTGAAATAGAACGTAAACGTGCTATCCGCTTGATCACCTGGAGGACCAATCAAGTAACCAGTTTGCGCATCAATGTTCGATTCGGCGTTATTACTAAACTCACTGAACGGAATTGTGACGTCATACCAGCCGTTACCCAAATCAGTTGAGCCCGCGTAGGTAGTCAAGTCAATGGTTGCCACACTGTCTGTGCCACTACCTATGAATTTCACCTCTAAATTCCCTAGCGGCGAGCCATACACCTTCGCATGGAAGTTATCCATACCGCTCAAGAAGCCAGCGCCTAAACCAGTAAACGCCGCAAACGAGACCTCAACACCATCACCGTAACCCGTACCAGATTCAATTGAGAATACTCGCGAGTAACTACCTGTTGGATCAGTCGCGTCACCATTGAAGGTCGCACCGTTGCCATAGGCTTCTACACCGGCCCAGTGATTAGGGTGATCATCACCTGCAGTAGATGAGTACAACACAGAACTAGCATTGTCCAAACTAATCGGAGTAGATGATGAATCAATTGGTAAAGTCCATTTCGTTGTTTGAATACCTGGATTACCGTCACCATCCGCAGCAACACCCGTATGGCGATACACATCAAACGAAGTGCCTGAAACGTCTGTGCCTGAGGTGGTGAATGACATAACAACCATCTGCTCACCCTCGGCAAGGTCTGAGAAATCATTCGGCACACTAATACCGGCCAAGCTCTCGTTCGTTGAGGTGGTATAGCCATCTCCGTCTTTCAACGCAATCGCTTCATCACCTTGGAAAATGGCCACCTGAACAGTGTTATCCCCAGGAGTCACCGACTCTAGGCCGATTTTTAAGGTATTCGAATTGTCGGTGTTACCCACATTATCTACGCCCATCAACAGCGCATCGGCAACTGTTGCCACATTATTGGCTACATCCACACCGCGAGCGTGCGTGTAGCTAACACCGGTATCAGAATCGTAATCTGTCATTTCTGCAATGACATTGTCTGTAACCGCGGCAGTTGCTGCAGACGTAAAGGTCGTCGTACCACCAGCCGCGTCAGTAGAAACCACCTTAACGCGGACGTATTGACCGACCTGAGTGCCATTGGTATTTAAAACAAAATCTTCATTGTTTGCTCCTGCAACCGATGTCCAATCGGTTCCATTCGCTGAAACCTGCCATTGATAGGCTTTGGTGACAGCGCCATCGGTATCAGAAATTGCTGTCGTCTCTGAAACACTCAATGTCTGGCCTTCAATAGCTGTGCCAGAAACCGCAATAGCGCCTGTTGCCTCGGTATCACTCGCTTCAGCGGTAACCGTATTTTCAACATTCGTCGTGCTGGTGACTGTTGCAGCACCGCTCGTTGCAGCAGCGACAGTGGTATAACTATCAATTGTCGTCTTAGCTGCAGCTACCGCTGTTTCTATCGCAGTTGCTGCATCGTTAAAAGCGGTGGTATTGGTAATGGCTGTTTTAGTACCCGTGGAATCCGCATTAACAATTGCAGTAACTTGGGTCGCCGTTTCAGTCATAGAGTCGGTAATGAAATCAGATGAGGTAAAGTCAACATCATCACCAGCAGTAACGGTACTCTCGAACACACTTGTCACACCGTTCAACGCCGCCAAGCCCGCGGTACCCGCATCCGCGCCAGCAGTTTTTGCAGCAGCAGCAACGTTCTTAATGACTGTGAAAACTGTCAACGCTGCTTTTTCATAACCAAGAGCAACGCTAGCGTCATAACCCGCTGCTGTTGTATCAAAGGGATTGTAGGTAGCGAGATCAATACCCGGGTCCAAACCAAGAGCATCTTTAATTTGTGCATCACTGAGGTTGCCAGAAACGGCCAAGGTTGAAACCGGGGATATAACCGATGCGCCCGCCTTTGCTTTAAGCGAGAAGCCCGCACCAAATGCCACACCATTAGCACCTGTACTCCCGTTACCGTCACCCATATCAAAGGTCGTGGCATTGGTGGTTGCAACAAGAGCAGCGTTGCTCACATTTTCTGTCGTCGTAAATGAGTATGTACCATCAGCACCGGTTGTTGCGGAAGGCTCGTTAGCATCTTGTATGCCATCACCATCAAGGTCAGCAAAGACGGTCGCACCTTTCAAAAGACCTTTAGAAACAACACCATTTACTGTTGTCGATTGGACACTGCTGCCGCCGCCACAACCTTCCAGGAACACTGCTAATAATGCTAATGGCGCAGCTTTTGTTGATGAGTTAAGAATGCGATCTATACGAGAATCAGACATCATAAAATCCTACTTTTCAAAATCGGTTTATGGTTATTTTTTTTTAAAATAAGTTTAACAATTATATTGACAACACTACCATCAAAGAATCCAATTTTGTAAACCTTTACCAAAAAATTCACCAAGGATGCTAGTTCTAACAACAACGATTAAATATATTTATGTGGTTATATTTTTACCTTTCGCCAAGTGACTCATTCAGCGTTTTTGTAATCGGCTTGGTCAGATACTGGAACACTGTTTTCTTACCTGTTTGAATCTCCACCGTAGTCGTCATACCCGGCTGAATATTGAGTGTTTGATCACCTTTTTTAGCCGAAAATTCGGTATCGGTAATGCGAACATGTACCCGGTAGTAAAATTGCTCCTCTCCCCTGACATCCTCAGTCAAGGTATCCACACTGACGTACGTCACCTCACCCTTGAGGGAACCATAGATGGTGTAGTCGTAGGCGTCAAATTTCACCACTGCAGGTAGGCCCACATGGATAAAGGCAATGTCTGCAGGACGAATTTTCGCCTCAATCACCAGATCTTCATCCACAGGCACAATCTGCATAATTTCTTCGCCAGGCTTGGCCACACCGCCAATGGTAGTAATGCGTACGTTACGGACAACCCCATCCATCGGAGAGACAATTTCAGTCGTACCTAACTGATCCTTACGCTGCGCCATGATTTGCTTCGCACTTGCAAGCTCTTCTTCGGCGGTAGCCAATTCCGTTTGCGTGTCTTTAAGGTAAGTATTTTCTGTAGTCGATACCTGTTTACGGATATCCACCATCTGACGCTTAAAGCGCAAAATATCTGCTTTACCAATATCACCCGTCTCAAGGAGCGGAAGATTCATTTCCATCTCTTCCTCAATCAGCTCTTGCATCTCTCTTAATGCAAACACTTCTTCTCTGAAGGTCTTCTGGCGCTTCTCAAAAAGAACCTTTTGATTGTCTTTAAATTCCTTGTAGTCATCTAGCTCGGCTGGGAATGCTAACTGTCCGCCATAGAGCTCAGTTTTCAAGCGCACAATCTTAGCGATCAGTGCCGCCACTTTAGCGCGACTTTCAAGATACGCAGCCTCAGCTCGGGTTTGGTCAAACTCAACTAAGGGATCTCCAGCTTTTACCGTTGAACCTTCTTTGACCGGTAAGTGGCTGATCACACCACCTTCAATTGTTTGAATGACCTGATTTCGCGAACTCGTAATCACCTGGCCTGTAGCACGGGTGATTTGATCGACTTCTGCCCAACGTGCCCAAATGATAAAAATCACCACCACCAATACACCCGCAACGATCAACATCTGCGAGATAAAAAAACTGTGTTCTTTATCCGAATTAGTTTGCATCGGACACCGCCTTTTTAGGTTCTTGTTTGCCAGAGATTTTTGCCATTACCGCATCTCGAGGACCATCAATTTGAATACGCCCACCCTGAATAACAATTAATCGATTTAACAGAGGCAGTAAAGCTGTTTTATGCGTTGTAACGATCAAGGTAATACCTTCCTCAACCAATTCTTTGAAGAGCTTGACCATTGCCGCCTCTGTCATCGCATCCATAGCCCCTGTAGGCTCATCTAACAGCCAGACTTTTGGCTTTGCCAACAACATACGGGTCAATGCAATCTGCTGTTTCTGACCTCCAGAAACACCACGGCCACCTTCTGTGATCGTCAGTGCAAGCCCAGAGGGTTGTCCATGAATAAGATTGATTAAACCTGTACGTTTAGCCGCCTCTAAGATGGCCTCTTCACCAGGGTCAGGAAGACCTGACAAAATGTTATCGCGCAAGGTCCCACTAAAGAGCTTTATTTCTTGTGGCAAATACCCAACCGTTTCACGCACAGGCACCAAACCTAACGATGCCATATCAATACCACCAAGAGTCACCCTACCCTCTAGAGGTCGATACAAACCGGATGCCAGTTTCAATAAGGTACTTTTACCCGAACCGATAGCACCAATAAGACCAATCGACTCACCTGGCTTTATCTGCAAACGTTCAATATCTAAAACAACCTGAGAGGTTGCGTCATAAGCAAAGCGCACTCGCTCAAAGTTAAACCCACTATCAACTACTTGTGGCATCAAAGTCTTGTGTGCGTCATCCGCCTCATTCGGTAAATCAACAATCTGATCGAGCCCCTGCAAAGCAGCTTTTGCCAATGCCCACTGCATCATCGTGCCGGGCAACTGAATGATCGGCTGCATCGCACGATTACCAATAATTGAACACGCCAATAAGCCACCCATCGTAAGTTCATTGTGCGAAACTTGATAAGCACCTACCGCAACCATGAGGGTGTAACTGATCTGCTGAAACGTAGCAGTCATACTTTGAGATGTAGTTGTGTAATGACGAATTTTTAAATCAGGTTCGGCAGCTTCGTATACAAGCTTTTTCCAACGTGATTCAACCGTCCACTCTGAGCCATTGGCTTTAAGACTTTCTGCGCCATCTACTGCCTCTACCAACAAGCCTGTTTTCAGGTTGATAGCCGCTAAGTTCATTTGCGTATAGCGCTGCACCATCTTCTGGAACATCAAACCTGCAAACAAAGCGAGTGGCATAAAAATCAGCGGCACGATAACGACTGGTCCGCCAATCAAATAAATGACAAAAATAAAAAAGAGCGAAAACGGCACATCGGCCATAACAAAGACGGAGGTAGATGAAATCAAGCCACGGACCATCTCAAAGCCTTTAATCTGCGAGGCAATCGTGCCAACCGATTGAGGTCGCGACTCCATCCTTATGCCAAGCATGCGACTAAAGAACCATTGAGATAACGACTTATCCATCTGGTTACTTGCCGCATCGACTAATCGACTGCGCAATAACTTCAGCATTAATTCCAATAAGATGGAAATGCCCACGCCAACCGTCAGAACGATCAAGGTATCAAAACCCGAATTAGGGATAACTCGGTCATAGATCTGCATGGCATACAGTGACGTTGCCAAGGCCAAGATGCTCACTAATGCGGTTGCTAAAACCGCACTAAAAATAATGCCACGGTATTCAAAAACAGCGTCTTTTATTAAATGGAAGGACGACTTCTTAGATGAGCCTTCCAGATTCCGACTCGGCAACGTCAAACAAACCACATCAGCGGAAAGTTCTAGCTCGTTAACTCGTGCATCATCTGCTGATACCGCGCGCCAACGATTCTCGCCAAGTGTCGAATTAACAAAAAACCAAGCGCCGTCTTTGAGTGCCAAAAACGGCATATCAGCAGGCACCGGATCGTTCAAGCGCGCCGGCTCTCCATCAAGCTCTGCCAACTTCCAAGCAAAGGTAAATTGCTCAATCGGATCAGAGCTTGCAAGTTCTTGTAGCTGATCTTCAAGATGATCTAAACGATCAGCTGCAACACGCTGCCCTTTTAACTTCGCTGCACGCGCAATAACCAGAGAGATGGGGTGAGACATAACGACTGTCCGTAAATTATAACTTTGGAATCAACTGCCCAGATCGAGCAAGTAAACGTAACCGAGCCGCCATCGCCTGATGCTTGGTCTCTTCGTAGGTGTATCGTGATTGAGCTAACTCACGAATCGCATTCAGCAGCTCCAACCAGCTCTTATGACCGGTCACATAAAGACGTGAATACGATTCAAATACCTCTCTAGACACCACACTGGCAGCCGCCGTGCTATCGGTACGTAATGAAGATGCGCGCCATTCTAAATAATCTGTAGACACCGTTTCTTTTACTTCACGTTCAGCAGAAAGCTTAGCCTTTTCTAACGAATCCCTCGTCGCCATAGCCGCTTTTACTGCACTGACTGAAGATAGACCCGCTCCAGGCTGCGCCTCAAACACGACCATCACACTATCGTCGGTAAGGTCAGAGGTCTCGGTATGTTCATAACGTAATTTCAACTCTGGCATGTAGGCCGAGCGATTCACTTTAATGTCAGAACTTGCCGCTTCTATTTCCATTTTCAAACGACGAACGGTCGGTGCATAGTCTGTTGCCTGATCCTGCAGTTCGCGCAAAGTGCCCAGAGCCAATTGCTCAGGCAGACCAAACTGATCCACATCGGTGACTTCTTGGTTAGCCAGTTGTGTCAAACGAGTAAGCGCTGACTCATAAGCCTGTTCTGCTACCGAGACATCGCTTTCAGCACCCAAGAGGCGAGATTGCGCTAGCTTACGATCCGACAAAGAACTCACACCCTGCTCAACACGTCGAATAATTTTTTCCATCAACGCTTTGTGCTCGGTGAAATTATCACGTGCATGTTGCAAACGTGCCTTCTGCTTTAGCGCTTCGGTGTAAGCCGTAATGACGCGAAGAGAAATATCTAACTGCGTCTCCTCTACCGCGACATCAGCAGCCGTTAGTCGGTGTTCAGACGCCTCGATCAATCCGGTGATACGTCCACCCGACCATAACGGCTGATCAATACGCAGAACAGACTGGGCATTGCTGCCACTGGCTGATTCAAAGGTTGGTGTTGGATAACGACCCCACTCAGCACCCTCGAGGTTGGCTTGGGCAGCATCAACCTCAGCGCGTTTACTCAAAACCAAAGGGTGCGACTTAATAGCCGAATTCAGCACCTGATCAAAGGTCTGGTCAACTGCTGATGCTGCAGTCGCTGACAATACACAGACCAAAGTCAAAAAGCCTTGGCGAGAAATAAAACGATCAATCATACGAAGTGCGCCTGGCGCGCATAAAAATAATTTGGTCGCTTATTATACGCTTAATGGGTGAGTTGAGAACCGTCAGAAGCCTCGCCACTTTGCGACTTTTGCACCGCATCAACGCGTGCAGCCTGACGTTTTTCCATCGCCTCAACTTGAGATGCGTGACT
>Ga0255760_10002968_pt1 | contig 15376 bp, 18 predicted proteins | sample 071ome_25_FD_179960 | JGI IMG/M metagenome (GOLD analysis project Ga0255760, IMG submission 179960) | Coastal salt marsh microbial communities from the Groves Creek Marsh, Skidaway Island, Georgia - 071410BT metaG (version 2) | ecosystem: Environmental > Aquatic > Marine > Intertidal zone >... | reverse complement strand
TTTTATGGTTTCACAAGAGAATCCGAGCAACACGATGGCGAGTGAGGCTTTTACTGAACCAATGACAGTCATAAAATGTGGCCCTTGTATTGGTTGCCATAACTATTCTTTTGTTCCAGTTGATGAAAAAAAATGGCAAGAGTATAATTCAGGCAAACCTATTCAAGAAGTCTGGCCAGACAAAGACAAGAATTGGCGAGAGATGTTAATTACTGGCACTCACGCTAAATGTTGGAAAGAAATGTTTGGCGAGGAAGAGTGATATAGCACATGGCCTGTAATTTGTAAAGCAGGCCATGTTGTTTTAGTGGTTCAATGATTATGAATAAACCGGATCCCTGCTACGATAAAGGTATGTCAGGATTAAAAGCAGAAATTACCACAGACCGTTCAGATAAAGCGGTGTCAAGACAAGGCACAAATACAATGACGGTTTCGGTAGAGAATTGGAAATACGGTGTAGCCATGACCTTTACAAATGAGAGTGGTTTTACCATCGAATTGACCGATAAGCAAACATGCCAGACATTTCCAGTAATGAAAGCTGATGGATCCATGTTAGATTGGATTATTCACAATTTAGAACCAGAGGAAAGTTTAGAGCCCTACAGTTTCGAGGAATTATTTCGTGACCTATTTGGTGATGAAAATGATGGCAAAGAATACTTGTAAGGTTTAACCTTAGATGAGATAATTTTACATCTGATAATTCAGATGGCGCAGTAGAGCCTAAGTGTTATGAGAGCTTAGGCTTTCTGCTATAAGAGGAGAGTTTATGGATAGCAAATTTTTAGACCGCGTAAGAGATACCGGTTCAGGCATTTCATTTTTACCATACATGAAAGACGGTGTATGGCATGAAAGAACTGCCGATGAGTTTTATAGTAATCCGCCAGAAGGCGAATATGATTTGTATTTTTCCGTCTTAACATTTAAATCCAGCTCACGGAAAAGAGAAAACGCACTCCCAAATATGTGGTTGTGGGCAGACCTTGATGAAGTAAACCCTGCTGACATTGAGTTAAAGCCTACAATCGCATGGGAGAGCAGTAAAGGTAGATACCAATGTCTATGGCAATTAGAACATGGCGCCAGTGCTGAAACTTTAGAGCAGGCCAGTCGTGCATTAACATATAAAGTAGGTGCAGATAAAGGCGGTTGGTCTCGTACCAAAGTATTGCGTGTACCAGGCACCATGAATTACAAGTATGACCCACCACAACAAGTAAAATTATTGTGGGATAACGGCCCATTGTATATGATTGCAGATGTGTGGCAATTTACTGGCCAGATTGATGAGAACAATAACCATGTTGAGCCTGTCAATGATGAGATACCTACACCAGATGAAAACTATGACCAACTTTATGAGATAGCCTGGTATTTACTTGATCCCCGCGGTCGTAGATTACTTAGCGCCAAAGAGGCATGGGGTGATAGGTCTGCAAGACTGTGGGAGCTTGAGTGTAGGTTACTTGAAACAGGCTTAAGTAAGGAAAATGTATTTTTAATAGCCAAACAATCTGTGTGGAATAAACATGCAGATAAACCAAATGGAGATGAAGTTTTATGGCAAGAAATTGCAAAGGCAAGTTTGTCGGTATCAACTATGAACACTAGTGCCTCCAATAACTCAAGTGAAGTTGATACCGCACCTATTTATAGAAAAGTGAAACCAACGCTTGTTACTTATGGTGACTTGCTTGGCTCACAGATAGCAGAGCCACAATGGCTAATACAAGATTGGTGGACTATGGGTAGTCATGGCATTATTGCTGGTCTACCGAAATCTTATAAGTCTTTGGTAACTACAGACATGGCGTTATCAGTGGCAACTGGTACACCATTTATGAATATGTACGAGGTCAATGAGAAGGGGATAGGTCCAACTCTGGTTGTTCAAGTCGAAAACTCTCCAGCCCTTCTCAAAGACCGAGTTGTAAAGATGGCATACAATAAAGGTTTATTACATGGAGCAAGTCATATTGATGACGGTACTTTGTCAGTTACATTTCCAACTCAAGTACCTATGTTCTTTTACAATGATTTCGCCTTTGACATGACCGATGAGGCATGTAGACAGGCGATTGAAACGATAATAGTCCAAGAAGGCATACGCATGGTTGTGTTTGACCCATTATATTTGATGATGGGATCCGTAGATGAAAACTCTGCCCACGAAATACGCCCGATACTTTCTTGGTTATTACAACTTAGGAACTACTACAACATAGCCGTAATAGTAGTTCACCACTGGGGCAAAGGCTCAAGTGATAGAAAAGGTAGAAAACAAGGCGGTGTAAAGTTGCTTGGTTCTACAACAATCTATGGTTGGTTAGAGAGTGCTTTGTATTTAGAGGCGTCTCCAAATACTGATGGCTCATCAACTGTAGTGGTAGAGCGTGAATTTAGAGAGAGGTTAGCGCCTCCACCACAAGCCTTTAAACTCAGAATGGGTGATATAGGTGAGATTGATTATGCGTGGGAAGGTGAAGGTGTAGTCGGTACTGAGGCTAACATTTTCAACCTTCTTACGCAAAAGCCAATGTCAATGACCGAGTTACAAGCGGCAAGTGGCATGGGTGAAAAGAAAACAAGAGCCTTGCTTACCAAGTTGTTAGCCGATGGTGCTATCACAATGGAGCAAGAAGGCAAAAGCAAGGTATTTCGATTAGCTAAATGAGAGGAGAATATAAATGGCTGAAAGAAAAAAAGGCTCAGAGTATGCAAGTTGTGGTTGTGAAACCCACTTTTATTTTGGGCCATTTGAAATATACAAACAGGAACTTTGTGGGTATCATTTAAAAAAGAAAAACCAATACGAGAACAAGGAGACAGTAAATGGCTAAAGAAATTTATTCTCAGGATTTTCGATTTAGGTTTATCAGTTTAGATGAGGCTATATCCATAATTCAACAACTTGATAAGGTCTTTGACTATGACCTATTTGGTATATGTATTGTGGACGCTACTAAAGTTGGCGTATCTACAGTTCTTGGCCAAGATGATGTAACAGAGTACCTTTTCCGAGAAAAGACAAATGACTTTTTCGGCCCACAAAAAACTTATGGTTATCGTGTAAGTAAACATACATGGTTGGGTAGTGAAATTGTCCATCTATATATTGGCAAACAAGCATACCAAAGAGTATTTGGTACACCAGAAAATCACAAGTCTGGTTTACCATACGAGTGGCGAAATTCATATCGCCCTCACCCAGAATACTTATTGGTTAAATCATTAGAGATAGTAGCCAAGTTAATCTTGGCATTAGATAGAAAGGGTCATTATGCCGTATCAAAACCAAGCAGACAAAACGAAAGAGCCGTATAGATTATCAATCGGCGGAGCAACGCTATTCGCCTCATTTGAGTGGGATAGCACAGAGACCCGATTAATCTTTCATACGGTTCTTAAAAAGTATGCAGAAAACGAGGACCAAAATGAACATTGGGATAACAGTCGATTTTTATTTGGCTTTACTGAAAGTTTATTTCCTTGGTTTTCATATACACCAGGTGCGATGTGGGATTGTATGAAATGGTTAATACAAGACCTTAACGACTACTACCATCGATATGGTAAGAGCGGTCGTGTTGCCCACATAGAAATGAAAATAAACCAGATTTGTTTTCAAATGTGGTACGACATCTTGGTAAAAAACTGTGGCGATAAAGCCCAAACTGTAACCAATTTACTAGGAGAATTTGAAAAGTATGGAATATCAATTCAAGACAACACCATACCAACATCAGAGTGAGGCTCTAAAAAGAGTATTTAATTCGGACAAGGGTCATGCTCTTTTCATGGATCCAGGTACTGGCAAGACTAAAATTGCAGTGGACAGTATCGCGGCCTTTCAGTTATCTGGAAAAGTGAAAAGAGTATTGGTCCTTTGTCCAATAAATGCTCTTACAGTATGGCCAAAAGAATTAAACAATCACTCACCGGTGCCTTTCACCTCGTTTGTGCGGCCAGAAACAGGCACAATCGTAGATAAAGTAGAAGGTTTTAATGAGTGGATTGAAAGTTGTAGCGTACCATTTGAAATGCCATTACAAATAGCGGTGTTTAATTATGAAAGCCTTATTAGTAGAAACAATAAAGCACCATTATTTGATAGGCTAATGAAATGGAAACCCGACATGGTTATATTAGATGAAAGCCAGAAAATAAAATCAGCTACCGCAAAGAGAAGTAAGCAGGCCCACAAGATTTGTGCTACGGCTAAATATACTTTGCTGATGACTGGTACACCAGTCGGTAAAAACTTATTAGATTTATATAGCCAGCTTAAATGTATCAATCCAGAAATATGGGATAACATAAGTTGGACAGATTTTAAATACAAGTATGGTATCTGGGGTGGCAGGTCAGGCTATGAACTTCAAGGTTATCGTATGGTTGATGACTTAGAGAGGCGTTATTCTCCCTATGTTTCTAGCGCCAGAAAAGAGGATTGCTTAGACTTGCCCCCAGTTACCGATATAAATGTAGATGTACGCTGGGATCCACAATCGTTTGCCAGTTACGAAAGATTTAGCAAAGATGGTATGGTAGTTCATAAACGCCACATGATTTATGCACCTATTGTGTTAACCAAGTTACTTCGGTTACAAGAGATGACTGGTTACCAAGTGCATGATGAAGAAGGTAATCCTGTGGTGTTCAATGAGAATAAACTTATCCATACTGTTGACCTTGTAGATAATTTAAGCGAGGCCGGCGAGCCCGTAATTATCTTTGCAAGGTTTAAAAGTGAAATTGCCGAATTACAAAAGGCATTTGCTACACCTTACTTAATTAAAGGTGGAGTAACTGCTAAACAACGAGGCGAACTCATTGACAAATGGCTAAAGAATAACGGTGATAAACCATTTATAATTCAGATACAAAGTGCTGAGGCTTTAGATGGTTTACAGAGAATATGTTCCAAAGCTATATTCTATTCCACAGATTATAGTTGGATAAATTATTTTCAGGCTAGAGGTCGAATAGATAGAGAAGGACAAACTAAGCCAATTATATTTTACCACATGTGTATGACCGAGTCCATTGATTACTTAGTGCTTGAGGCATTAAAAGAAAAGAAGGACTTAGAGAAAATGGTAAAAGATAACCCGGCTTTGTTAGTTGTTTCACGAGCCAGTTATGATAAAATAAAAAAAGACAAAAAAATAAAAGAGGAGGATAGTATAAATGATAATACTTGAAGGCCCTGATAACTCAGGCAAATCAACTCTTGCTAATGCCATACAAAAATGGCTTGGCGAGGATAGTTGTTATATCATTAAATCCCCTGCCAGCGTTTCAAAAGATTGGAACGAACACTGGTCATCTTGGGCAGTAGACCATTACTACGATGAAGAACAAGATGGTAGATTATATATCCTAGATAGAACTCCAGAAATATCTGAGCCTATCTATGCGTCCATATATAGACAGGGCAAAATAAGAAATCGTGAGGATTTATTGAACTCATGGAAATCGTTATCTGCACACATGGATTATACACAAATCCTATTTTGTATGCAGAACGGTGATGTTAAGAAAGGTGTAGAACTTACACCCGATGGCTCAGACACCGCATTAAGAAATGATATGTTGGTTATGTCCTATTCACTTATGTATAGGTTATTCGAGGCGTTTTGTAATGCCCAAGATGATACCCACAATCAATTTAATGTAGCTCCATATAATTATGATGGTAGTAGTGCTGACTTTATCGAGGCGTATGTTAAACATCACCTTAACAGAAATAGAGATAGGTACTTTAGTGTTGGTAAAATCACTATGCCATTTACTTGGCCAGATGATTTATCAATCAAAGGAGAAAAATAAATGGTCAATGTAAATGACTTCTCGGAGTTAGACTTAGAGGCTACGATTAAACACTATAGTGAGGGATCCGGTAATGTTCTCACCGCTATGTTTAATCGCCAAGCAGAACTCATGGCTAAGTACGAGGAAATAGAAAAGAAAAATGGTGCTAATGTAATTGAGCCTAACCAATTTGGTGAACTCAATTTAAGAAATGTGCAAGCCAGATTAAAGGAGTGTGCATACCGTGTAGTCGAGGAATTATCTGAGGCAACTAATTGTTTGAAAAATAAACCCTGGAAACAGGACGCAGTTGCAACTGATGAGGTTCACTACAAGGAAGAGTTAGCAGACACTTTCCATTTCTTTTTGGAATTATTAATTGTATCTGGTTTTGACGCCAAAGAATTTGCCAGTTACTATTTCCGAAAAGCAGAAGTAAATAAATTCAGGCAGAATAGCGGGTACTAAAATGCACATAGGGTCTAACAATAATGCTAAGACCATATATTTAACGGACGCAAGTCAGTTAATGGAAGTCGCAACTATGGCTCATATAGCCAGACCTACTGTTGAACATGATATGTCCATCGGTACAAATCTATATGATGTCCAGTTAATTTGTGATGGTTTACAAAATGAATTTGATATAGGTAGAGATTTGTGGTTCACTCAAGCTAGATGGACAAACTTAATTCGTTCCTATTTAGACCCTGAACTCACCACAAGATTTATCAAAGCCAGTAGAGAAATCTATAATGGCAGAGGTAAAGATGGTGTAGTTACCGAAATGCAATTTAGAGCTAATAAACGGTCGGCTAAGAAACACAAATGGGGTAACTGTCTGTTGTCAGCCTCTTTTAGAGGTCAACCTGGCACACACATTAAACCTACCCTGGTGTTTCATAGCCGCGTTACTTACATGGGTTACATAGCTGGTCTTGATATAGGCGTAGCAAGTGTATTAGCCAAGTATATATCTGGTAGAGAAAGAGTATCAGACATAGGTTTAATCTGGAAAATAGATGTAAGCCAAGTTCATGCTTTTAAAACTCTACCATATCTATATGCCCATAGACAACTGTTGGATTATGTGCTAAGATTAGAAACACCTACTGCACAACGCCTACAAAAATGGCATGAGATGGTGTTGCGATACGAAAAACAAGGCAAGCCAATTGATGATGAATTATATGGCCCACTTCGTAGAGTAAGACAGATTTGGCACAACTCAAACAATGGTATTCTACGACCTAGTAGTCAAATAAATGATTTGGACTTGTCTAAACTTATTGGCTTAGGAGTAGAATATGATATGTAACCAATGTTTAAATTATATAGGCGACTATACATTAGAAGGTATATGCGCCGATTGTAAAAAGGTGGGAAAATATGAGAACGACTTACGAATGGCTAAAGGAAATAGACAAGGTTGATGATTTAGAACAACTAACCGACATCCTAGTTTATACTGAGGCCAGAGTAATTAAATTAAAAAATGAGGAGGATAGATGAGATACTATCACACATTGGAAGAGGCTAAGAACGAGATTAGCCGAGACCTAAAAGAACTGGCAGTAGTCTATCAATCTAAATCCGTGCAAGATAAAGTTGTTGCACAGGATCCTGGGTATATGACCCATGAATTGATGAACTACTCCTACAGTATAAGTAGTAAAACCTTGTATTCAGATACTTGGTTCTGGGGTACGAAAAATCTTAATGCCGATTACTTAAAAGAGGAATTGCATGAGAGAATAAATAGTTCGGCCAACCCCGGCAACGCTTATAAACATGATGAGGAATACTGGTCACAGTTTATTCATAAAGATACTGGACAGTTTTCTTATTCCTACCCTGAGAGATTACATGGTAATCTTGAGGCGGTAGTAAAACATATAATTAAGAACCGTGATAGCAGACAACTCTGGATCCCTATATGGTGGGAGAAAGATTTTGATAATCGAGATAACGGTTATCGAGTACCTTGTTCTCTTGGCTATCACTTTATGGTAAGAGATGATAAACTCCACATGCACTACATTATGCGGTCTTGTGATTTTTACAAGCATTGGGCCAAAGATGTAATATTAGCAGTGGCGTTTGCAGAGCAAGTAAGAAAGGCTTATTTATCTAGCGGTAACTCATTGAAGTTAGAACTAGGTACATTTAGCCACACTATATTTTCTTTACATGGCTTTGCTAAGGATATGAAAGGTGTGTTCTAAAGATGGAAACTATCGTAGTTACCACCACTGCACATGTGATGGAACTAAAGAAAAGTCTGAAGTCAGAGGCGGCTCTCGATGTCGAAACGACAACGGACAACAAAAAAGAACTAGGTAATTTTTCAGACCCATCATTTAAAATTGTAACCGTTCAAGTTACATTTGATGGCAAGAAAGCATTTGTAATTCCTATCCACCACCCTGAACATAATGTTGTTTACCAAACTGGTATATGGCAAATGTGTTACGCAGAGATGGATAGTTATGTAAATTACTGGATAATGCAGAACGGCAAGTTTGATTACAAGGCACTTAAAACTGCTTATGGTTTGAACTGGTTCCCTAGTTATGATACTATGGGTGCCGAATATATTATTGATGAGAACCTAAAGAAAGATTTAGAAACTCTGGCAATAAAATATCTTGGTGTTGAGCAATGGAAATACTTGTTAAAAGAATACAAGGATCCCTACATGACACCGTTCGACCAGCTTGTAGAGTATGGCTCACTTGATGTGCTATACACCTATCAGATATGGGAAAAACAAAGAAAGATTATTGGTGGCAATTTAGGATTAGCACAAAACATTTCTAATCCTATGTTTTATGATGTGCTTATGCCAGCCTATCGAGCCTTAGCTGATATGGAATTACTTGGTATGCCAGTCGATGTAGATAAATTTTATCACCGTCAAGATGAAACGGCTGAGATTTTATCCACGATTGAAACCAAGTTATTCGATTTAGTTGGCTATAAATTTAATCCAAGAAGTGTGCAACAACTTGGCAAAGTATTGTATAAAGAATTAGGCTTGCCTGTATTAGAGGCTACTAAAACTGGTACACCATCTACTGCTGAGTCCGTGTTAATGCGCCTAAGAGATTATGATGAGAGCGGTATTGTCGAGGAGATACTAGACCATAGACAATGGTCAGGCTATATGTCAAGATACTTTAATAACTGGTCTAAGAGATTGGATAGTAACAATAGGTTACACCCTAGTTACAAACCGTTTCATACTGTGACCGGCCGACTATCTTGTGCTGACCCTAACCTACAACAAGTGCCAAGAGATACATTTATTCGTGGTCTTATTGGCGGTGTACCCGGCTACAAAGTTGTAGAGGTTGACTATTCACAAGTTGAACTTAGGTTAGTGGCTCACTATTCAAGAGATGAGGCGTTGTTAAAAGCATACAATGAAGGCCAAGACATACATACTATGACCGCTCAAGCTATGACTGGTAAGACAAACCCCGAGGCGGAAGAGAGAAAGAAAGCTAAAGCCGTAAACTTTGGCTTTGTCTACGGCATGGGTGCAGAGAAGTTCCAATTATATGCAAGAGATAATTTTGGTTTAAAGATTACACTTGATGAGGCTAAAGATACCCGCAAGAAATTCTTTGAAACTTATCCTACATTAATTGATTGGCACGAACAACAAAGACAAATGGTTCGTAGAAAAGGCTGGGTCATGAACCCGCTTGGCAGAGTAAGACATTTGCCTGAAATAAATTCCAGTAATGAATTTTATAGAGGTCAAGCTGAACGCCAAGCAATCAATTCACCAGTTCAATCTTTGGCCAGCGACTTTATGTTGATGTCCTTAAAAGATTTATACCGTGATTTTAAAGATGAGAAAGGTATTGAACTTATCGGCACAGTTCATGACTCCATATTATTTTTAATTGAGGATAATGAATTACTTAACGATAGGTTATCTAAGATTAAAAGAGTTATGGAAAACCCTAACTTAGATTATTACCAGCCGTTTAAATTATTAGTACCACTTGTGGTTGACTTTAAAGTTGGCGAGCATTGGTCTGAAAATGCTACGGACTTAGAAGTTGTATTAAGTTAACCGATGTGATATAATACAGTAGAGGAGGAGTGTAGTGATAACAATATCGCAATCCAAACTCAAGACTTTTAGGCGATGTCCTAAACAGTATGAGTATAAATATATCCAAAAACTAGAGGCGGTGCGTAAATCTATACCACTTGCTCTAGGTAATTGGATACACTCTTTGTTAGAAACCCACTATAAAGGCGGTGATTGGTTAGAAACTTACGCTGACCTTACACACAAATTTAATGGTTTACTAGCAGAGGAAAGAGAACACTACGGGGATTTGCCTGGCATTTCATCTCAGCTTATACAAGGCTATATGAATTTCTGGGAAGAGGAAGATAAATACCTTGACATTATCTCTGTAGAGGAAGAGTTTGAAGTGGCAATTGGCTCAGACATGATTTTTAAATTCAAGCCTGACATGATTGTCCGCGACAAACGAAACGGTGTAGTAAGTGTTTGGGACCACAAGTCTAACAAGACTTTACCAGATACTGAGTGGCGAAATACAGATATACAATCCACATTATATTTGTGGGCGTTAAAGAAACTAGGTATAAATGTTGACCAGTTTGTATTTAATTATATCCGTACTAAGCCTCCTACTAAGCCTCGTATGACCAAGTCTGGTCGTATGTCAAAGGTAAAAATAGAAACAGATTATTTAACCTTAAAAGAATTTATTGAGGAAAATAATCTTGATATGACTGAGGAACTATCAGCTTGGTTAGAAGGTCTTAAGACCAGCTCTAACTTTTATAAGAGGATATCTATTGCCAAGCCTCAGTTATTAACAGACACCATGATAGATGAGTTAATGAGTACCGCTAAAGTTATAGACTTTATGGATAACTCAGATGACATAACCTATTATCGTGTGCTTGGCAAAGCATGTGATTGGGATTGTTCGTTTCAGGATTTATGTAATGCTGAATTGTTAGGATCCCCACAAGCAGGACAGATAAGAAAAACAAAATATAAACCGGAGGTAAGAAATGATGGACGAGGCTAGATTAGCCGAAATCATGTCGCAAGTTGCTCCAGTAGATAAGATAGACCAAACCTTACACATGACTGTGTATGGTAGACAAAAGACAGGCAAGACTAGATTTGCTTGTTCTGGCCCAAAGCCTATCTTATTTATGGCTGAGCCTGGCGTCATGACAGTTCGAGATGTGCCTGACCTACAACTGTTTCCAGTTGATAGTAAAGGCAAACCTACAAAAGTCAGTTGGTCAAATGCCTATGACTTTTTATATTACCTTAAGTATGCAGACCATGATAGGAAAACAGTTGTAGTAGATACCATAACTGCTTTGGCTAGAACATGTATGCGGTATATTCTGAAAGATGAGGAAAGCCGAGATACAGAGCGTATGCCAAACAATCCTACCATGCAATCATGGGGCAGATTAGCTCAATCCATGAACGAGTTTATGGAAGAACTATCAGCCGTTTGTAGAACTCAAGGTATGCACTTGATATATCTGGCACAAGAACGATACTTAAAAGAGGATAGCAACGCCGCTGGTCCTGACATCGTTCCAGATGTATCCCCAGCAATTAGGTCTACGCTTTGCGAAATGCCAGACATAATTGCTCGTACCTTTGTAAGAGAAGGTAAACTACCAAACAATGCACCACTAGACCAAGACCCACCATTAGAGTATGGCATGGAGTTTAGAAGTGCAAGTGCTTTGGTAGGCGAGAGAATAACAACAAGTAACAGTGGCGATGAACCCATACTACCAAATTATGCGGTCAATGTTACTGTGGATAAATTGCTTAAAAAACTTGGAGGTAAATAAATGAGTGAAGGCAAAATTAATATCCAAAGTGAAAGTCAAATCAAGGTTGACTTCACAGGAGTTGAAGGAAAATCAAGAAAGCCAGTTGTACCAGAAGGTAATTACCCAGCAAAAGTAGTTGAGGCAAAAGCTGAAACTTCTAAAGCCGGTAACCCAATGGTTGTCTGGACTTTTGAAATAGATGGTGGTGATTATACCGGCGCAAGATTTTGGTATAACACCGTCTTACTACCACAATCTCTATGGAATTTTAGAAATACTTTAGAGGCATGTGGTGTAGAAATAGCAAACTCAGGTGCTATGGATATTCCATTAGATAGGCTCGAAGGTCGAGAGTGTGCGATAGCCATTGTAGACGGCGAGTGGAACGGTTCAAAGAGGTCAGAAGTAAATGATGTTTTTGCCCGTTCACTATTGGCAGTAACCGAAACTAAGGTTGACACTAAACCAGGTATTGAGTTATAATTAGATTGCTACCCTCCTCTCTCGTAGCAACCCGAGAAGGCTTATCAGGCGCCAAGATAAGCCTTCTCTTTTTTATATAGGAGAGATATTCCATGAACATTTTTTATTTAGATAAAGACCCAGTTAAGTGTGCTATGGCTCACAATGATAAGCATGTGGTAAAGATGATACTTGAATATGCCCAGCTTATGAGTACCGCCCATAGAATTTTAGATGATATAGCACCTTACGAAAATGAAGTATTATATAAGGCTTGTTATATCAATCACCCATGTGGTGTTTGGATAAGAAAAACTAGCGGTAATTATAAATACACCTTTAGATTATGGCGAGCATTATGTGCCGAGTATACATACCGTTATGAAAAGATACACAAATCGGAAACAAGATTACATGAGGCTCTTAGCCATTTGCCTAAAAATATAGTACATAAGCCAATGACTAAGCCAGCACTTGCTATGCCTGATGATGTTAAAAATCCTAGAAGTGCTTTGTTATCTTACCGTGATTACTATAATGTCCATAAACAACATTTAATGAAATATACCAAAAGAGAGATACCAAAATGGGTGCAAAAGAAAGCGTAATACATCGGGCCATATTAAAAGAGTTAAGAGAGCATGGTGGCGTGTGGTTAAAGATACACGGTAATGCCCAACAAGGTGCAGGAATATCAGACATCATTGGTTGTATTCATGGCAGATTTGTAGCCTTTGAAGTCAAAAGACTTGATGGCACACATGGTATAAGTCCAAGACAAGAATACTTTTTAGAGAAGGTAGTAAGTGCAGGCGGTCTTGCCGCAGTTATTACTTCACCAGATGAGGCAATAGAGATATTAGAAAATCACGGATTGTGATTATCTTTTTTTCTTTCGGCCTTTCTTTTTCTTTTTGCTTTTATACATATAGGCAGGCATTACTTACCAATTTTCTTTTTGGCAAATTCTTTTATTACAACTAAGGCAGCGGCACCACCCGATAATGCGGCCAGTTGAATTGCATCAGCGTCCACACCAACTAAAGGTGCAACGGTTAATGCAGATATAAAAGCCTCAATAAAAGTCCAAATAGTTTTTTCAGCTAAAATTTTATAATCCAATTATATAACCTCCATATTAGATATTGTATTATTACCTATTACAAATGTCAAGGTTCCGGGATCCGATACTAGAGCATGAGTATTCTCCACCCATCTACTACCGCCATCTATTGATGGTGCTTGTAGGAATAAAGTATTAAACTCTTGGACTATTGATAAATGGTGATAATGACCAGATAATAATATATCACAACCATCCGCTTTTAATTTAGCAAGTGATTGCATAGCCAACCATTTCTTTTGTTTTTCAAATGAGCCTGTACCACCACTTCTGAATTGATGGCCATGAGCAAAAACACATTTCTTTCCTCTTATGTTTGTGACCATAATAAGTTCATCATCTGGTATATCAAATTTAACATGGCCATAAGCATTTTTGTTCTCAGAGATTACCGCCTCTAATACTTCAAATACATGAACGTCCCAGTTATCTCCAAAAGTAGTAAAGGCTTTACCGTTCCTTCTCACTTCCCCGTGATTGCCAGGCACACAAGTTATGGTTACTTTATTAAACAAAGGTGCTAGGTTTTTAACTATCTTGATAAGTAATTGCCAAGCCAATCTTACTTGACTTCTCATATCCAAATCTACATTAAAGGTTTGCATATCATAATGACCATCGCAACCTTCAACTAAATCCCCTAGACCTACAATGTAAAGTTCATCTATATTGTGGCCAACTTTGCGTAAATCTTTTATTTGTTTTTTGGTATCAACAATCATTTGGTTTACTTTGTTAATGATTTCTTTTGTACCACCACCATCTGATTTACCTAATTGCCAATCAGCCAAAGCCAACACAAAAGTTTCATCTCCTTTTGGTAACTTAGCTTTTGGTTTATCATTTTTAATTAGACCTATTAATTCATCAAACACATCGGGATCCATTGGCGTTCTTTTCATTAACCGAAGTTTATAATAATGTAGGCGCTCAACACGGTCACCCATGTTAGTGTCCCAACTTCTTACTTCAACTGGATCCAATATTTCATAGTCTTTTGGGTCTAACCCTAGACTTTGAATATGGTTATTTATGTCTGGATTTGTACTTGGATTAGTACTTAGGTCTGCTCTCTCATCACTATTAATGCTATACCTCCTGGTCCGTCATATCCACTCGGCGGTGCCCAAGATTTAAATTGTAAATCCTCTATACGAACAGTCACCGATGGTGTGCCGTTAGGTAAATGACTGCCTGGGTCTTGAAATTGTATTATCTTACCACTTCTATAAATGTCCATTAGTTCATTTAACCTCTCTTGGCTATAGCCAGCGTACCCAAATGTCTGGCCACTATTTGCTATCATTGTATCATATAACATTATAGGCACAAAATACCTATACCTTCCTTTTACTTTAGGCTCACCTCTTACTCTCCACTCTAAAACTATTGGTGTTTCTGTGGCGACTAAGGTATTTAATGAAAGTTTTAATTCAAACCTTGATACATCAATATCCAAGTTTTGTTCAATGATACCATAAACTCTATCGGTTACTTCTGTATCGGCCTCCCAACTTGCTACGATATTTTCATACGAACCAGTTACATCTCTTTTAATATCCACATCAAGTAGACCATTACCTTTTAACATGGCGTCAAAGTATCTTAAGGTTTTAACTTCAAATGTACCATATCTTATTTCGCCAGTTTCAAGATAGCCTGTGCCTACATAATCTGTTGAGTGTTCGGCCACTACTCTACTGTGATTGGAACCAGCACAATTATTTACGCTGAATAAAAGGCGGTCACCGAACTGGGCTATGCTAGTTACATCGCCTTGAATTTCATACATAAGATGGCTAGAAAAAGAAGTTGAACCTAAATCTATTTTACCTATACCAGAATATGTATCATCAAATTTAGACCAGCCAAAGTAAGCATAGTCGCCATCAAGTTCTATGGCTTTTACTGCGAAATCTATATCTTCCTCACTTGATACAAGTAATGGACCTACATCTAATTGTCCAGTTTCATCTGTAATGACTGCCAACCTTATACCTTTGCTTGTGCCTATAACTAATGCTCTACCCAAGTACCCTTTGATAGTATGCACAATCTCGCCCTCAGGCGCTCTAAACACGCTTATTGGCGCCCCTAGAG
>Ga0255760_10002951_pt1 | contig 15412 bp, 14 predicted proteins | sample 071ome_25_FD_179960 | JGI IMG/M metagenome (GOLD analysis project Ga0255760, IMG submission 179960) | Coastal salt marsh microbial communities from the Groves Creek Marsh, Skidaway Island, Georgia - 071410BT metaG (version 2) | ecosystem: Environmental > Aquatic > Marine > Intertidal zone >... | reverse complement strand
GGAGAGCCGACGCGGACGCTGACGAACGCGTCGTCAGACGCCGGACGCCGGACGCCGACGACGGGTCGATAAAACGCGCGGTGTTTCGCCGTTATCCTTCACGGTTCGTCTCGGTTCGGTTCGCGCGTCATGAGCGGTGAGAATAAGTTTAAGATTTACACGAAAACGGGCGACGAGGGAACGTCGAGTCTGTACAACATGGAGAGACGCGACAAGGATGACGCGACGTTTGACGCGCTCGGGGACGTCGATGAGTGTAACGTCGCGGTTGGGATCGCGAGGGAGTTTTGTTTGGATGAGAAGAATGGGTTGGATGTTCGGGTGCGTGCGCGCGATGGTTTTTTCTTTGCTTTGCACTTCGTTCGCGCGAGTTTGTTGAGACTGACGCGTCGTTTGTTGACGAACAGTTGGAAGAGATTCAGAGCAGACTCTTGGATATCGGGTCGGCGGTGGCGACACCGTTGGCGGGATCGTCTGAAACGATGCGAACGCGGGCGTCGTTCGATGCGGCGCACGTGGAAACGCTGGAGAGATGGATCGACGAGCTCGACGCAGAGCTTCCGGCGCTGACGAATTTTCTATTGGTGTCGGGAGGTAAAGCGAGCGTCTTCTTACACCAAGCGCGGGTGGTGTGCCGACGGGCGGAGAGGAGTTGCGTGCCTCTCATTAGGGATGGGGCGGTGCCGGAGGTTGTGCGGGTTTATCTCAACCGGTTGAGTGATTTCTTCTTCACGGCGGCGAGGTGCGCGTGCGCTCGATCGGGCGCCGAAGAGCGCCCGTATAAAAAGGCTACGACGTCCACGAACTAGACGACGGTGGATTCGACGACATCGACAACAAACAAAGTTAGACCTAATTTTAGCAATTACACTACTTACAGCGCGGTACTCGCGCGGGTTTACATGAACAAGGCTGCCTCGAGCTCGTCGGGCGAATCGTACACGACGTGAAAATTCGCCGCATTTTCAGCAGAACGCAAATCGTGCGATCCCCAATTGACACCTATCGCCAGGCACCCCGCCGCGAGCGCAGCCGCGCCATCACTTGGCGCATCGCCTATGTACGCGAGCGTCTCACCATCATCCACGCGAAGCTTGTGCATAATCTTAATCACTCCGTCTGGCGCTGGTTTCGCTCGCGAGACGTCATCCGCGCCGTAACACGCCTCCATCACATCCTCCACTCCGTTCGCCGCGATCACCCGCCTCGCGTACGCCCCGCACGCATTGCTGAGCACCGCCTGCCGGGTCCCTCGGCTCTTCAATCTCCGCACGACATCCATGATTCCCGGATAAAATCCGCACGTCTCTCGCGAGACGAGCTCTACGTACAACGCATCAAACGCGTCGCCGAGTTCTCGTCCGCACTCGTGATCCGCATCCTTCGTCGCGTGCCACGCCAGCCGACGCGGGGTCGTGTACTTTGTTCCAAGCAAGTACTCGTCCCGGTCGATGGCTGGGAGACCGCGCGAGCGCAAGACTTGGTTGGTTGAATCGAAGCCTAAACTGGTGCTATCGGCGAGCGTTCCGTCGACGTCCCAGACGACGACGCGCACGGATGCGAGAGAAATCGGAGGCGCGGTCGATGTCGTGGGTGACGACGAAGGTGTCGTCGTCGTCGCGCGTCGCATCGCTCGACTCGTGGAGATGTCGATCGTGGGTCGGGCGACCGCGTGCATCGTGCCGACTTGTGAGGGACGTCGTGGACGCTCGTCTTCGGTTTACATTAAACGTTTTCTGAATGGTACCTACTGTACAAATGCGTGAGGATTAGTTTGAACGCGTGCGTCATGGTTTGAGTTCTCGGATGTGACCGGCAATGCGGTCGTAAGCGTGAATGACCGCACCGAGGGCTTGTCTGGATGTTGATTTGGCCGCCGCGATGGCTTCGTCCATCGTTGGAGCGCGAAGTTCTCCGGAAGCCTGCTTCGCTTTTACATCCTTTAAGCGCTCATTCACCGCCGTCTTGGCTTTACCAGCGGCATCCTTGGTGAATTCGAACGCTTTGGAACTCGCCGTTTGGACGTGCGGCGTCGCAAAGTGTACAAACTTTTTCGTCGCCGACAAGGCGGAGCGCGCCGCTTTGTTTGCCTTCTCGCGGGCAGTCACACCGAGCGCGGGCAACTCTTCCTGATCGAACGTTTCCTTGATTTCCCGAATTGGTGCGACCGGGATGCCGTGTTCGGCAGCCATGTGAATGACTTGCTTGCGGTATCTGAGCGCCTCGGCGAATTCTTGATTCACTTCAGTGCGGCGAGCGTGCACGTCGTGCATCAAAGCGTTCGCCTCTCGAACGGCTCGAACTATTTTGTAGTTGGGATGTTCTTCGTGTGCTGGGAGGTACTGTTCGTCGTTGTGGTGTCCCTTCTCCAGGACGCATTCCTCTACACGACGCTGCTCCTCCTCGCACTCACGCGTGTGTTCCTCAAACGCCGATTCGGCGTCATTGGCAATGGAGTCGGCGGATGAAGCCTCGGGTCCCAAAGCTTCGCCTTCGCTCGCAGACGTACCGATCGGACGGTGTTGCACGGAAACAATCTTCACCGCGGAATCTTCACCGGAGGAATCACTAGAGGTCGACGCATTGTCCTCGACCGTCGGCGCTCGCGCGCGCTTCGCAAGCGAAGAATCGGCTTCATCGTTCCGATCTTCTCCGATCGCCTCCGTGGTCTCTACAACCGCCTCTGTCGCCGGTACCGTCTTGGGGGACGCCACCACCGACGTCGGTTTCGTCGTCACCGACCTTCTCTTCTCCGCCTTTTCCATCTCCCTTCTCGCCGCGCGTTCCGCCTTGGCCCGCTCCTTTGTCGCCGTTTCCGCTTGCCGCGTCTCCAGCGCGTACTTTTCCCGTTCCGACCGCGACGGTTTGAGCGCAGCGAAGAACACCCAAGCGACACCATTCATCGCGACGGCGACGAGCGTGCCGAAGAGCGCCCCACCTTCCGTCGCGCCATGCATCTCTCTCGTTTCCGTTCGCAGCCACGTCGAACCGCCGCTCGTCGAGTCTCCTTCGCCGGAACCGTCGCCACCGGAACCACCACCACCGGAACCACCACCGCTCGATCCATCACCACCGGAGCCACCTCCGACGTCCTCCCACGTCCCCCGCACCGCCGCCGCCGAATCCGTCGCGCCCGTCCGTCCATTCGTTCCACCGCTCGCGACTGCTTTGGCTTTTCCTTCGGTTCCCCCAGACGCCGTCGGCGGCTTGGTCGCCTCACCGTCGTCCCCACACGTCGTCCCCTCCGTCGTCCCGTCGTCATCGACGTCGCGCATCAGCTCGCCATCGGCGTTGCTCGACGGCGCGTTATCGCTCACCGCCCTCGTGCGCGTCGTCGTGCGCGTCGTCGGTCGTCGTCCTTTGCGTCGATTAATTGCAGTTGCACCACACCTCTGCCTCTGCGTCGTCGTCGCAGACGCCGTTCTCTTCATCATTCGTACCGGCGGGATCGCCGTCGTCGCCGTCGTCATCGCGACGGGGAGCGTCGCCGTCATCGCGCTCCGTTCGATGCGCGCGTCGCGTCCGCCCGTCCGTTGGAGTGTGACGCATTCGTCCGTGGGATGCGTTAATTGCGCACTTTTTTGTCGATGTATACGCCTTGTATGAGTATTTAGTTGAGTGAAGTTTGAGGCGCGTTACAACTTTTGACTCTCCTTCAACTTTGGGTGCGTATCGATGACGCGCGTGATTCTAATGAGTGGTGCGCGTTGATTGCGTGACTAATTAATCCTCATCCATGGCGTCGACGCCGTCGTCTTCATTTTCCTGCTTGACGTCGCCGTCGTCCTCGGATTTGGCGGCGGTGTACGCAGCCATTTCGCGCTCGTAACGCGCCTTGTCCTCATCCGCTTGTTGCTGGAAAACCTCCTTTTCAGCGTCGGAAACCGTCTTCCAAGCTTCACCCAGAGCCTTAGCGACGTCGGTGATGCTGAAGTTGGGGTTTTCGGCGAGAATTTTCTCTCTGTTTGCGGCGGAAAAGAACATGTAAGCGGACAACCCGCGCTTGGGGGCGTTGGGGTCCTTCTTGGCGCGCTTTGACTTTTTCGACTTCTTCTTCGTCGCCGCCGCCTCTTCGGATTCCGAGTCGGAATCGCTGTCGGTGGGTTCGCCACCGTCGGAAGAATCGCTTCCCGCGGCAAAGTCTTCGTCCTCCTCCGAGTCCTCGTCGCCGCGGCCGTCGTAGCCTTCGTCGTCGTCGTCTGAAGCCTCGGCAATGATTTGGTCGGCGCGAGCGTTGGCGTCAACGTTGGAAATTCGCACTTGCTTGGCTGTTAAGAAGTTAACCAAGTTTTGGAACTCGGCGCGCTGAATGCCGTGGAAATCGTAACTGGCTCCATTTTTCATGTTGACCGAGACGTCGAAAGTCTTCCCGCTCGAGTGACCCGAGGCGGCGTGACGCTCAAACTCAACCTCATCCACATCGCTGTAGTGGAGCAAGAGCGGCGGCTTCGGGACGTAGAAGAACGCCTTTTCGAGCGGGTAAAGCAAACCGACGTCCGCCTTGTGGGAGACGCGAATGGCGTGACCGCCCGCCGAAGCGGTGAACATGCTCTGTCTCGTCAACTTGACGCCCGCCATATTCTTCAACACGCGCGCGAAAACTTCGCCAGCACCGCCATCGTACGTGCTCTCGAGCGTCGGAAACTTGGCCTTCATGTCTTCCGGGAGTTTTGGCTCCACCGTCAAGTGTTCGTCGTCGTTGAACATGGCGAGAATGTGCGGGTAAAACGTTTGACCCTTGCGAATCGGCGGATCCAACGCGATAATGGCGTGAGATTGGTTCGAATGCGGCTTCGGAAGCAAGTAAACGCGAACAATGGAGCTGTACTGCACCTTGAAATCCAACGTCGTGGACGTCATTCTCATGTATGTCGGGTGCAACTCCATGGTAACCTTGCCTCTCGGCACCACCATGGACACGCCGTCAAACTCAGCCACCGCTTCGCCGGCTTCGGTGTCCGCATCCGCGATGGACATGATGGTCGACTGCATGCGCTTCGCCGCGGTGTCATCCGGATCCTCCGGGTCCGCCCCCGCCCAAGTTTCGTTCCCGGGAGGGACGTAAAAGGACATCTCCACCAAGGAGTCCTTCTCCGCCACGGTGTCGTCGGTGTGAAACTGCATCACGACTTCATTCTTACCAACCACCGTCGCCTCAGCGATGTACTTGCCATCGAGCTCAAACTGCGTCTTCCCATCCACCTCAAACACCGCACTGTTCCCCTCGATCGCGATATCCCCCCAGTTTCTTCCGTTGACGTTCATTCGCTTTTCGCCAATCGAGCACCCAAACTCCTTCTCCGCAAACTCCGCCGCCGACTTTGCCTCCTCAACCCCGAGCCCACCGAACGCGTGCACGTCCCCATCGCTCGATCTCACCCGAAGCACCCCTCCCGTCGGTGTCGCGCTCCAGTGCACCGCGCTCACTTTATCCGCGCTCACCTCTCTCTTCGCCCCGGCCGAGCTTTGAAAACGAACCCCGGAGTCCGCCGACAACGTCAACTCCCCACCGATCCCGCTTCCTCGTCCGATCGCCCGCACGTTCAGCGTGTACACCATACCGACCGATCGACTCCACCCTCGGCCGCGCCTCCTCCGCGAGCTTCGCGCGCGACTCTCCCGATTCCGCGAGACGCGCGCGCGCTTCCCAGCGCTCTACAGATTCAAAAAAAGAGATTGATGACTCGCAGACGCGTCTCACTCAGATTGCGAGACTCGTCGTTCCGTTCGTCGCCCACTCCACGCGCGCGACGACGACGAAAAAGAAGAAGAAGAATACCAACAAGATTCGCCGCGCGTCCTCCGTTCCTCGGGGCGCCCGGTTCTCCCGCATCCATCCATCCATCCATCCATCCATCCGTCACACAGCGCACCCACCCACCGCGTCGTCGCCTCGACCAGTGTTAAAGATACCTCCAAAGCGAGTGTACGATACATACTGTAACCCTACCTCAAACCAACACGTACCCACGAAACGAGAGTTCGCGTCCTTTCGTACGTACCGTGTGTGTCTCTCCTGGTTTTGTCTCAGGGTATAATACTACTAAAATAACAGTAAACAACCGTTATGATATGCCATCTAGGTAGTAGCAACATTAGGCACGACCGACGAAACCGGCTTCGACGGCTTCGATTGGATGCACGGATGGATGGTTGGATGGGTTCCGTCGACACATCGAGACGACGGATAGACGCGATGATGACGATGACGATGCGAGCGAGCGTGACGACGACGCGAGTGACGACGCCGACGACGAGCCGCGGACGCCGCGGGGCGGCGACGACGACGACGACGCGCGCGGGGGCGACGTTCGAAGTGCCTTCGCAGTACACGAAGGTGACGCCCTGCGGCGCCGGGGTCTTGGTGAAGGTGGCCGCGGCGGAGACGGTGACGAAAGGGGGCATCGTGCTCACCGAAACGGCGCAAAGAAAACCGACGAGCGGTACGTATCTCATCGCGGGCGGTGGACGACGCCAGGGTCGGGCGCGTTCGTTTCCGCACGACGGGCGCGCGCGCGCGGACGACGGGGCGGAGGGTTTGGGTCGCGCGGGTCGTCTGCCGCTCGGCTCGGACGCCCCCCTTCCTCCATCCTTTCGCGCGCACCCGGAACGTTTGACTGACGACGTCGCGCTCGTTTTTCTTTACCACAGGTGACATCGCGGCCATCGGTCCGGACGTCAAGCACGTCTCCGTCGGCGCGACGGTCTTGTACAGCAAGTTTGGCATCGGGTGCACCGACTTGAAGATGGGCGAAGACGACTACGTGATGATTCGGGAACAAGACCTCATCGGTTGCTTCCCATCCAGCGGCGCGCGCGCGAACGACATCCCCAAGCTCACCCCGTGCGGTGACCGCGTGCTTTTGGCGGTGGATCAGGTCGCGTCCGAGACCAAGGGGGGCATCCTTCTCACCGAGGGCGCCAAGGAGAAGCCCGTCACCGGAACCGTCGTCGCCGTCGGCCCCGGGAAGGCGGGCGAGGACGGGGAGACCAAGCCGATGCAGCTCAAGGCTGGGGACAAGGTGATTTACTTCAAGTACGCCGGCGACCAAATGTCCGACGAGGAGGGCAACGCCTTCGTCGTCCTCCACGAGGGCGACGTCTTGGCCAAGCTCTGATTCGATTCTCCCTTGGACAGGACTCTTTCCTTTCCGCCGGGCGTCCGTCCGTCCGTCGCGCGACGCGATCGCGACGACCGCAATCCACCGCTCTCATCGATCCATATCAGCGCGTCGTACGGAGTACTAGGTCATACTATGATTCATTTACACCCAACTAAAAGGATATTTCGTACACATTTCAATACGAAGAAGCACCACCGTAGCGGCATCTTGCGCCGTGGCGTATGATAATCATCCTCGTATTAAACCCCCATCGCGTCCCGTGTGACTGACGTACTGACGGAACCCTCACGACCGGGAGTCAAGTCTGGATCCGGTGTCCCCGGCGTCATACTCACGCACCCGCACGCACCCGCACGCACACGATGCAAGTGAACGCGCTCTTCAAGAAGTCCGCCCCGGCGCCGGCGAAGACGGCGACCAAGACGGTGAAGAAGTCGGCGCCGGTGAAGAAGACCGTCGCGCCCAAGGCGAAGCCGGCGCCGGTGAAGAAGACGACGGTGAAGAAGTCGGCGCCGAGAAAGGCTGCCCCGACCAAGGTGGCCAAGGGCGACGCGCTCGCCAAGTGGTACGGTGCGTATCGGTTCGTTCGTTTCGTTGGGTTTTCTCGTCGACGCGCGAGAGGGAAGGGGGGAAGGGGCGTTACGGCGCGTCGAAGCGTCGCGTCGTCGTGATTCGTCGTTCACGGTCGTCGGCGTCGCGGGCTCGGCGCGATCGGATCGAACTTGCGAAATCTCTCATGATCGGGCTCGATCGGTCGAATGGATACGATAAGATACGAAGGGTGACGAACGAACGACCGGGGGGATCGGACGACGGTTTCGACGGTCGAGACGACGTCGGTCGACGTCGGTTGACGCGCGCGACGTCGACGATGACGAGCTCGGCGCGGGATTCGTTTCGCGGCGGTCGATCGATCGAACGCGCGATCGATGGATCGATCGATGGAATGATGGTTGGCGATCTCCACCCGCTCGGGTTTGGGTTGGAAGATCGCGCGAAATGGAACGCGCGGCGCGTCGATTGGTTCGGGTGTGTCGTGTGCGTTGGATGTTCCAGACGACGGGTTTTGAGAAATTCGGGGCGGGGTGTCGCTCGCCGCGCGTGCGCTTTATCGATCGCGTCGACTGACTCTTCGTAATGATGAATGTTGGATATCGCTCGCCCCGCGCAGGCCCGAACCGCAAGCTCTACTTGCCGGGCGGTCTCTTGACCACCGCGGACATTCCGTCCTACCTCGACGGTACCCTCGCCGGTGATTACGGTTTCGACCCGCTCGGCCTCGGTGCTGACGGTGCGATTGAAAAGTACCGCGTGAACGAAGTTCTCCACGCTCGCTGGGCCATGCTCGCGATTCCGGGCATCGTCATTCCGGAAGCCCTCGGCGTTCCGGGTGGCGTCTGGACGGAAACCGGCAAGGTTTTCTTGGATGGTGAAACCGGTCGCCCGGAGTTCCTCGAGCTCGTGCCGCTCTACGCCGCCATCAACGTTGCTCTCATGGCTGGTGTCGAGAAGTTCCGCTCCGATGGTGTCGGTCCGGCTGGCTTTGTTCCGTTCAAGGGCAAGTTCGACGAATCCGCCTTCGACGGCGTCGACCCGATCAACCCGGGCGGTCCGCTCGATTTCTTCGACGTTGCCGCCAACCCGCAAGATTTGGCCATCCTCAAGGTTAAGGAAATCAAGAACGGCCGCCTCGCAATGGTTGCCATGTTGGGTGTCTTCGTGCAAGGTGTGTGTTTTTAAATGTCTTCTCGTCTCATCCTCTTTTATTTTTCCGTCGACGAAATTCGTTACTGACGACGACGTTCTTCTTTCCACCGCGCGCAGGTCTCGTGACCAACGAAGGTCCGGCTACGAACTGGGGCAGACACGTCGCGAACCCGTTCGAAGTCAACGCGGTGTCTGTTCTCGCTGCGGGTGCCAGAACCCCGGTTCTTTAAGCGCGCCGCAAAGCGCGATTTAAAGATGGACGGCGCGTTTCAACCACTCGTGTGAACACGATGGTTCTCGTAACATTTTTGCAATAAGCATATCTACGAACGTAACTTTACTTGAACACGACCCATCGACACGCGTCATTCTCATTCTTCGTTAATCATAAAACGGCGCAGATGTTCGTCCCCATGGCGACCGCGGGCTCGTCTCTCGCGACCGCAGCGCTTTGCTTCTCCGCAGTTGAACGCGACTCAACTTCTGAAATCCAACCTCAGACTCGGTCGATCGATCGGTCGGTCGGTCGGTCGGTCGGGACTTTTCCGCACCAGGTTACGCAGGCGATCACACTGGACATGCTCGCTGTCGCCCCGACGACGACGTCCACCGTCGTCCCGACGCGAACCGAACGGCGATGCGGTCGAGAGGGCGTGGTCGTTCGTTATCGAGCAAAACCGAGCTCGGGACGACTGAGCGGTACCGCTCGCGGTAGACGCGCGGGCGTCGTCGCGCTCAGCGACACGTCGTCGGATTCGGGCGTCGTTTCTTCTTCTTCGTCGTCTTCTGGGAACACGACCCTCGTCGTCGCGGGCGCGGCGTCGCTCGCGGCCATCGCCGCGACGCACGCTCCGGGAGACGCGGCGGTTCGCGCGGTCGGGTCCACCGCGCTCGGTCTCGCTCTCGCGGCGGTGGGGTACAAGAAAAAGTCACTCGATGCGTCGGGGGCGTTGGCGGCGATCGGCGTCGGGTTTGGGAGCATTTATGCCGACGCGAGTTTTGGAGCGGCGCTTGCGGCGTTCTTTTTTAGTTCGAGTGCGGTGACGCGAATCCGGTCAGACGTCAAGCGCAAAGTTGATGAACACTTCAAGGATGGTGGTGGGAGAAACTGGGTGCAGGTGTTGGCGAACGGGCTCGTTCCGACGCTCGTCGCCGCGGCGTTCGTCGCTGTCGCTTCGGCGGACGCAGCGGCGACACGCACGTTGGCGAGCGCGTACATCGGTTATTACGCGTGCTGCGGCGGGGACACTTGGGCGAGCGAACTCGGGGTTTTGTCAAAGTCCAAACCGCGATTAATCACGGATCCCCGTCGTCAGGTAACCCCCGGGACGAACGGTGGGGTCACGGCGCTCGGATGGGCCGCTAGCGCCGGGGGCGGCGCCGTCGTTGGTTCAGCGTTCTTCATCGGGCGCGCGCTCTTGGAATCCATGGGAGGCGCTTCCGCAATATCGTCGACGTCTGTGTCCGCTTCGCCAATGATTGATTTCTTATTCATCACCGCCTTCGGCGCCACTTGTGGGATCTTTGGCTCGCTCGTCGACAGCGTTCTCGGCGCGACGATTCAATACTCTGGATATTGCTCCAAGCGCGAGCGAGTCGTGAGCAAACCTGGACCGACGGTGACTCGCATCAGCGGTTTAGAGTTTCTCAGCAATAGCGCCGTCAACTTAGTCTCCGGTATCATCACCGCTTGCGTCGCCGCCGCCGTTTCGCCCTTGTAAATTTGTTGTTTTTGAACGTTTCATTTTTAATACAAAGCGCGCGTCGTTGCACACTCAGTCACAGAATCTTCACTCTTCCACTTCACTTCGTCGCGCGCGCGCCGCGAAGACGCGCCCGCATCCATGTTTCCACCTCGTGCCGGTCAGTGCGCGTACGTCATCGACGGTGCGCACACCGAAATGTGCGTCACTGAGTACTCGAATCGAGTCTTTGTCGTTGTCACGCAGGTTGGAAAACTCGGAACGGTGTTTCACATCACGACCGACGGCGACGAAACGGCGCTCCAGGACGCCGCGATGATGCTCCGCGTGGACCCGAACGCGATGAACGATAAGGTTCGCGTGCGGACGCTCATAGGAAAGCGGGACGACGCGCTGTTGAGCGCGTGCGCTCGACACGTGGGGGAGGTGTTGGTGAGCAAAGGTTGCGAAAAGTGCGTTTTTGTTTTATTTTATTGTGGATTTGACTTGTTCATACGTGCGCGATACTGACGATGACGGTCGTGTTTTGTTTGCGTAGAGAAATCATACTCGCGCTCGGATTGAGAGCGGGTTTGAGCATGGACGCGCACCGCGCGGTGGCTTCACTTGCGGTGGAACGCGTCGCGGAGTTGATGCAAGCTTGACTACTCGGGTACAATACAGATTTTAGCAATTACAACGAAACACTCTCTGCCGATTAGCGGCGCGAGTGTTGTTATCGATAGGAGACTATTAGTTAGAGCTCATCTTTGACCGGGGTGGTGGGATCAAAGGCGCACGATTTGCCGCCTTCTTTGAGTGTGTGGCTTGCACCGCACTCGCCGGTTTCGTCGCCATCCGTCGTCTTTTCACGCTCACTTGCCTTTTTCTTCGCCTCTTTCAGCTTCTCCGCCACTAAAGTTCTGTTTAATGTTTCGGATTGCTTCATCGTCGCGTTCGTTCCGTCCACGTTGACGACGACTTCGTTGTCTTGTGCGGCGTTGGTCAACAATTTATCGCTCGTCATGCTGAGCAATTCGTCCACGTCGACGTCGATGCCTTCATCCTCGATGCTCGCCTTGAACTCCTCGTGTTGATCACGACGCAAACGCCGACGCTTGTCGCTTCCGCTTTCTCCGGTGTCTGCGCCAGCGGCGACGAGAATGTCGTAAATCTCCTGGTGTCGGACGAGTTGACTGAGTTTGAGCGCCGTAAAGCCGAAATCCATGTACGCCGTCTTTTGCACGTAATTCACCACCGCACCCGCGTCGACAAGAATCTGTACGCACTCCGAGCACTTAGCCATGACGGATCGCATGAGCACAGAGTACCCGAGCGTGTCCACTTCGTTGACGTTGGCGCCGTAATCAATCAACAAATCCATCGCCCTTGCGTTGCCCAAATACGCTGCCTTCATGATTGGAACAAAGTGTCTCGTCTCGCCGAGCTTTTGACACTTTTCCCTCAGGTTTGGCTTCCACCTGAGCAAATCCTCTAGTTCATCCATATCGTCGTCATCGATCGCCTCGTGAATCGAGCCCACCGCGGATTCCCCCTCGTCGAGTTCTGATTTTTCAACCTCCTTCTCTTTCGGCGCCGGCGTCGCGACGGGTTTGTTCTTTGTCGATTTCTTCCTCCGCTGTTTCTTCAACCCCGCGTCGACAGTCGCGTCGCCCTCAGAACCTGCCATCGCGGCGTCATCCAATCCACCGTTCCCCGTCGTCGTCGTCGCCGCCGTCGCAGCTCCGTCTCCTGAGAGACCTTCGCTCGACTCGCTCGCTACCGACGCCGCCGAGTCAGCATCCTCTGCGACAACCCCGACGCGCGTCGTCCCAGAGACGATAAAAACGACGACGATGAAGGCTAGAATCGTCGCGAGCGACGCCATCAACCCACCCCGTCGTCGTCTCGACCGACGAACCGCTCTCGCTTCGTTTTGACGATTCATGGCGTCGAACACCATTCTCGATCGATTCGTTCGACTCGTTCCGCGTCGCGCGCGCGCACAGAGTCCCGTCTTCGCGCGTTCGAGAACGCTCACCTCCCCTCGCGCGCTCTAACGAAGCGAACGAACGAACGAACGGCACCGCTCTGTCCCGTCCGGTCGACCGTCCGTCGGTGTGTGTCGTTCCGATTACGAGTTCGATCCAGAAAATCACACAAGTGACGAGTCATGAACCTTCACTACCCGAGGGACTACCAACACGTCACGCGAAAAGCCAACCACTCGCTTCGAGCGCGTCCGCGCGCACTGCTCGACGCGACGTCGGACGCGACGCGCGATCGCACCGACGCGACGCGCGATGCGAACGGTCTCGTGCCCGTCGTTGAACGCGACGCGCGGTGCCCCGGCGCGCCGAGAAGCGCGTGGGCGGTGGATAAAGTCGAGTTTCAACAGCACCAGTGGGCGCGTCACCGCGGCAGCTGCGAAAAATGATTTTGACGACGCGACGACGTCGGACGTCGTCGTGATCGGGGCCGGGATCGGTGGGTTGTGCGCCGCGGCGCTGCTCGCGAAGAGCGGGCTCTCCGTCACCGTGCTCGAGTCGCACGTCGTCGCGGGTGGGGCGGCGCACGCGTGGGAGAGAGACGGGTACACGTTTGAGTCTGGACCGTCGCTGTACAGCGGACTCGCGGCGAGACCGACGACGAACCCGTGCGGGCAGGTGTTGCACGCCATAGACGAATCGGTGGAGTGCATCAACTACAACACGTGGATGTGTCACCTTCCCGAGGGGGATTTCTTGACGGAGGTTGGGAACGACCAGTTTTTAGACGTGTTGGAAAAGTTTGTCGACGCGGACGCCGTGGAGGAGTGGAAACGATTGAAGGAACTCATGCAACCGCTGGCGACGGCGTCCGCGGCGCTTCCACCGGCAGCGGTGAGAAGCGATGTGTTCGGGGCGTACACGTTGGCGCGCTTCGTTCCCGGGCTCGTGCGTTCGGCGCCGTACATTTCAAAGATTATGGCGCCGTATTCCAAGTTTTTAGACGAAAACGACATTCGGCATCCATTTATTCGCAACTACATGGAGATGCTCTGTTTTCTTCTCAGCGGCGCGCCGGCGAGCGGGACCATGGCTGCGGAGATTGGGTACATGTTTGACGATTGGTACAAGCCAAACTCCACGCTAGAGTTTCCTAAAGGTGGGAGCGGGGCCATCGTGGACGCGCTCGTTCGAGGCTTGGAAAAGCACGGGGGCGTCGTCAAGCTCGGATCGCACGTCGAAGAAATCCTCGTCGAGGGCGACGGGGAGAGCAAACGCGCGGTCGGCGTGCGCACGCGGGGCGGGAAGACGTATCGCGCGAGTAAAGCTGTGATATCCAACGCCACGCTGTGGGATACGGTGCCGATGCTTCCTGAAGGCGCCGTACCAAAGGAATGGATCGAAGAGGCGACGTCCACAGAAATGTGCGAATCCTTCATGCACCTCCACCTCGGTATCGACGCCACCGACTTGCCTGATGACCTCGAAATTCACCACATTTACGTCGAGGACTGGTCTCGCGGGGTCACGGCGGAGCAAAACATGGTGCTCGTGAGCATTCCATCCGTGTTGGACCCGTCCATGGCGCCGAGCGGGAAACACGTCATTCACGCCTACACGCCCGGCAACGAACCGATGAAGTACTGGGACGGTCTCGATCGCAACTCGGACGAGTACAAGGCTTTGAAAGAGGAGCGTTCCGAAGTACTCTGGCGCGCGGTGGAGAAGGCGATTCCAGACGTGCGCAAACGCGCCGAGGTCGTCATGGTGGGGACGCCGGTGACGCAAGCGAGATTTCTTAGACGCGCGCGCGGCACGTACGGCGGCACGGGTTGGATTCAACCCGACCAAGACGTGATTCCGATCACGTCCGCGTCCACCCCGCTCGATGGCTTACTCGTCGTCGGGGACTCGAATTTCCCTGGTCCGGGCGTTCCCAGCGTCGCCGCGCACGGATGGGCGGCGGCGAACGAACTCATAGGACCGCGGCAGACGGCGGCGTTTCTAGACGTCGTCGCCCCGCCGGGAAGCGGCAAGTGAGCGAGGAAGATTACCACCGGTACTTTATTTGAACCGACGTTCGCGCGAACGTTGACACACACACGATGATGATTGAAAATACAAGCGTTTGTTGTTTTTTAATGATACTTGGCGGTAACAGAGCCGCCGATGGAGAGCACGAGACAGAGGGTAGTAATAGTAAAAGAGTAAAAGTGTCGAAAGCGCCCCTCGCTCGATCGCTCACGCCGCCGGAGGCACCTCGTCCTCGGAAACCTCCATTTGACTGTCAATCAGCGCATCTTTCGCCGACGCTTCGTGCGACGCGTGTCTCGCCCCTTTCCCAGAGTGTTTCTCCTTGTGCTTTCGCATCGCCCGGGCCACCTTATCCGCGGCGCCGTCGATCGTCGCGTACAGGTTTTCCCCCGCCGCGTCCGCGCGCACCGTGACCCCGCGCGTCACCCGAACGATCACCTCCGTCGAGTGTTCCTTCCCCCCCCGGTCGCCCTCTCCGCCTCTCGCGCTGCACCGAACCTCCACGTCGCGAATTTCCCGCGGGTCCACGTGCGCGCACGCCCGTCCAATCTTCGTTCGGCAGTATTCATCGATCGCCGGCGTGACTTCCAAACCGCCCAAGCCGTTCACCGTCAGCGCGATCGCCGACGTATTGGTCGTTTCCCCGCCCGCCGCGCGCGTCCGCGTCGCGCCCCGCGTCGTCCCCGCGCGGTGTTCACATCGTCGATAACACCGCGGCGTCGACGTTCTCATCGATCGCCGCGCCGTCGTCGTCGTCGTCGTCGTCCTCGTCGGCGTCAAACCCATCTTTCCAGTGGGCACAGTCAGCATCATCGTCATCATCATCGTCTCGATCGTCCGTCCGGTTCGGTAGGTCCGTCGGTGTATTTATCCAAGC
>Ga0255760_10002906_pt1 | contig 15531 bp, 13 predicted proteins | sample 071ome_25_FD_179960 | JGI IMG/M metagenome (GOLD analysis project Ga0255760, IMG submission 179960) | Coastal salt marsh microbial communities from the Groves Creek Marsh, Skidaway Island, Georgia - 071410BT metaG (version 2) | ecosystem: Environmental > Aquatic > Marine > Intertidal zone >... | reverse complement strand
GCAGCACTCAAAGCTGCTACTCGAGGCCACACGGACATCCGCCTACGAGAGCGAGGAACCAAAAAGGTTCACGTTTTCAGCGGTACCATTGCTATGGTTGACAAGCCAGCAAACGGCCCGGCATGGCTTCCTGACAAGATCAAGAAGGCCAACGTCAAGAAAATGGGCGTTGAACACCTCTGAGAGTCTTCATTGACTTTCAAGTGTCTTGATAACCTGAATCTCAGGTTTCCCGAAAGGGCTGTTGCCCCCTCTCCCTCTTCGGACGGAGGGGCGGCCCCAAATTTTTCTTAAACTTCAGTGATTCATAGCAAAGTGCATCATTTCTGAAACATCAAACAAAGGTAACTGTCCTTGAGAAGATGAGGCGCCATAGTTCAATTCCTGTGGTTCCATTTTGGCTTGCGAAGTAGATATTGCCCCCATGAAGATGGATTTCTCCCACATATCCTCCTGAGGGGTCCAAGTCGACAACTTGCCATGTCGTGCCATTAACTGCATGATGTGCCCACAATTCTTCACCTGTCGTGCCATCGTTGGCTGAGAAATAGATGGTGTATTGGTATGCCGTCAAATCTTGAGGACCATTGCTTCCAGATGTGGATTGAATATTCGATATTTCCCAAAAAGAGTTGTTGACAGTATCATAAGCCCACAATTCAAAGTACGATCCTGATGTTGCTTGCATGTACAATCTTGTACCCATGATGGTAATGTATGAAGGTGAACTTGCTGCATTACCCGTTCGAATGTCTGCGGCAGTCCATGATGAATTGTTTGTTGTTTCATAGGCTTGTAACTCTTTTCCAACACTTCCATCATTTGCAGACATGTAAATTGTCGTTCCCATAACGACCAAATTTGAAGGGCTTGAAGCAAGAGGGCCTGGGTTGATATCAATATCATAGGAGGAGCTTGAGGTTGTATTGTACATTCTCAATTCATTGGATGTGGCGTAGTAGACATGAGAACCAACGACGACGATCTCCAACGGGCCAGAACCATCGTCAACTTTCCATACGGTGGAATTTGATTGCTCATACGCCCATAGGTCAAAAACACCAGCTCCATCACGGGCAGAAAAATACACTGTCGTGCCTAGTAAGGTGAATTGTCCTGCAAAACTACCCGATGTTCCAGGGTTGATATCCGCAATTCTCCACGCCGTGGTGTTGGATGGATTGAATATCCATGGCTCAAGTCCAGCCGATGCGTCGCTACCGAGAAACATGAGATGGCTTCCTACAGCTTGTACGCCGAGGGCAGTACCCGAATAGACCGAAATCAAAGTTCCGTTCGAGTCAAGAAACCACAATTCTGTACTTCCTCCAGCAGTTGCAGTGAAATACATCGTTGAATTCACTGTGACGAAATTTGAAGGAGCGCTGTTACCAGAACCAACGTTCAGGTCCACCACTTGAGAGACAGAGAATGTTGTACAAATGAGCGAACTTGTGAGTATTTCTCCAGATTCTAATATGCCGTTTTGAGCAATGCCTCCTCCGGAACCGTCATCAAGTCCCTGCTGAAGCAATTGCCCTGTTCCATTGCATCCAAGATACGAAGGGGCAATGGTAAGGGTGGCGACTATCATTGTTGAGGTTGAACTTCCATTCGTTCCATCGCTTCCATCATTCCCATCTGTGCCATTGCAAATAAAAACGGTATCATCGATTTCACCTGAACCTAAAGCACCATCGCTATTATCATCGATTCCGGTATCGATTCGTGTGCCACCTTCCGGACAATTGACACCATTTGACTCAATAGTCGAGACGATGAGTGAGGTAAGGCCATTCGAACCATCTGCCCCATCTTGACCATCTAAGCCGTTGTTTCCATCAGTACCATCATCTCCATCTTGGCCATTCGTACCATTTGTTCCATTTGTTCCACTTATTCCGTCTAAGCCGTCTGCACCATTGACTCCATCCGTGCCATTGAGGCCAGATTCCCCCTGAGGTCCTGTGAGGTCCACATTGAAGTAATTTCCATTTTGACATACGGCGAAGCCAGATTCATTGGCAATAAAGAAAATTTGATTCTGTAAGGATCCATCACATATTGGTAAATCAGAAGAGGATTGTACAAGATGAAAACTTGAACCGGCTGTACCATTTTCACCTTGTTGACCTTCTTGTCCAGCAGGTCCTTGAGGGCCTTCAGCAAAGATAGAGGAATACAGGGAAAGTGGTGCAATGATGAGCATGCATACAACGAGAATCGATTGGGTTTTATTTTGCAAGAATGTTGCCGCTCCGGCGTTAAGTGAACCGGGTTTGGATTCGACAATCTCTGGCAGAGTATTTGTTGCCGCAGCAACAGATGTGACCGCTTCTATTTGTATGCCTTGGTCAATTCTCCATTGATGAATCTGTTCTTGTGTCCAACCTTGCCCGAGAAGTTGTTCATCAGTCCACATGTTATTGGATTTGAACCTCCCATTTAATTGAATTATGGTACAACGATTTGACATAGTTTAGAAGAAAATATTTGTAATGATAAAAAAATACACTATGAAAAGAAATAAGTAACATGTTCTCTTAATCAAACCATGAATAAGAAAATAGCCATTTTCTTAGCGATTTTAATTGTAACATTTTCCTTATCAGGATGTTTGCGAGATGGGAAGAAAAAAGATGGTGATGGCAAAGATACTGGTTTGTCATCAGAAGTGAATGCAGAGGATTACAATGTCCTTTACATCGGTCATAGTTTTGGTTTTATCTTTGCTGAAACTTTGGAGGATTATGCGGTCGCCGCAGGTTATACGAACCACTCATCAATCATTGAATTTAGTGGAGGGGCTACCGGAGCTCCAGATGCGTTGTGGGAAGACGATGAACATCGGAAGAACATCAAAGCCTACTTAGACACAGGAAAAATAGATGTCATGATCATGATTTGTTGTAGCATAGAGTTCATCGAGTCTGGTCTTGAGTCGGATGCTGCAATCTGGAATTTTACTTCGTATGCAGTCGACACAAACCCAAACATCCGAATTGGTCTAGCCATGCCATGGAAAGATTATCCTGAAGAATATGAAAATGGGACTGAGTATAGAAACCAATCCGATTTTGCGTACAACGGTTGGATGAATCTCTCTGCAAATTTAAGTTCCGATTATCCATCAACCGATGTATTTCATTTCCATCACGGTGCTGTGATGTATGAATATCGAGATATGTTTGAAGCTGATGAATTAGCAGGTGACATCGAACAACTCACGGGTCCTAAAGAAACGTCCATTTTCACCGACGCAAAAGGACACGCTGGAAAAATTGCAATTGATACAGGGGCACTCATTTGGCTTCATGCGGTTCACGGAGTTGAGCCAATGGATTTGCCAGTTTTTGAACAGTGGAATGTTGACATTCGCCAAATCGCCCAGAATATTCTTGAAGATTAAATTCTGTCGTTGAGAGCATCAATACATGACCTTGCTGTTGAAGATTTGGTAGCAGGAATTGATCATCTAATTGCTGTTCCTCTCATCAACGAGCATATTGCGAAATCGGAATTCTCCCAACCATGCAAGAAGGAGAATAAGGCATCCTTGGACGATCAATCGCCCAATGTGCCATCCGTTGCTGTACTGAACATCATTCAATGGGATGTCATTGAGCCACATGTTGAGGTTCGCCCAATACAATGCGACCAACATGAGAATTCCAAACGCAGATGCATTTCTTCTGTACGTCTTCAGCATGATTGCGATACCAAATCCAATTTCCGCAATTCCGCTCGCATAAACCCAGAATGCTGGAAATCCGAGAATTGAGGGAACGATTGGATTGTACCATTCTGTTCGAATGAAGTGGTCGACACCTATGATGATGAAGATGATGCCGACAATGATTGCGACAGAATCACGGACGGACACATGTGGACGTGCAGAACATCATTGAAAAAGAGATGTTCTGGTCTACCGATGATGTGTTCATTCGATAAATTGAGCAGTTTTTCGAGCCAAGTAGGGGATGTAGCCAATCAAGAAAAGCATGAATCCAAGACCTGAGAGAGCGGTTAGGGCAAAAATTTCTTCGCTCAGTCCAACAGCAAACAAGACAGCCATTCCAGCGGTTACTCCAATTGTTTCAATGAAACTAGCAATCGAAGCCTTCCATGAATCAACATACGAAAAGGTTGACATGCCACCACGTGCGTCTTTCAGAGCTTTACCTACTGGGTAGATAATCATCTGTCCATAGCCAATCAAAGTCACAAGTAAGGTGACGAGTAAAACAACGATGCCAACGACTGAATTTTCTGAGCCGATTGCTATTGCCATAGAAATTCCCCACATAACACCTAAGACGATAAAGGAAACAATCCATCCAAGAATCGAAATGATACCATATTTGAACACACTTAATGCAGAAGCAAAATTAACCATACTGACTGAGTTGCCAGGGTCAACTGCGGCTACCACCATAGGCGTTTGTACCATGGAGGCTGTTGCCATTTGGTTCGTATCCATTGGAGTAGCCATCGTTTGCGTGGGAGCAAAGTTCGGATCGGTATTCATTTGCTGCGACATGTCTATTGTCGCAGGGGCCATTGTTCCAGCGTCTTGTGGTTGCATGATTCAAAAAAAGAAATTTAACCATATAGCCTTTTCTCAAGAACGGCCGTTTGGAGGGCATATATTCGCTCAGTACACATCTCTGAGATACCGTTTTTCTTCTCGCATCATTTTCTTTTCAATGAAGTCAGTTGCGTCTGTTTCAGACATCCCGCCGTGTTCAATTGCAATGTCAATCAGTGCCCTGTGAACATCTTTCGCCATCCGACTCTTGTCGCCACAAACATAGAAATATGCTCCATTGTCAATCCAATTCCACATTTCTTCACCGTGTTCTATCATACGATGTTGGACATATATTTTCTCGGCTTGGTCTCTTGACCACGCTGTTGTAAATTTGTAGAGATGTCCTTCGTCCATCCAACTTTCAATGGTATCTTTGTAGTAATATTCGGTTTTTTCCGATTGATCTCCAAAAAACAACCAATTTCGTCCGCCACCGCCATCATGTACTCGTTGTTCCATGAATGCACGGAATGGTGCGATGCCAGTTCCCGGTCCAACCATGATAATATCGGTCTCTTTATCCTCAGGAAGAATAAATGATTTCGTTGGGGACATAAACACGCCTAAAGGTGCTCCTGTTTCTCCGATTTCATCCGCCAGAAATTGCGTACACAAGCCTCCACGCGGTCTGTTGTTGTATTCAAATCGAACGATACCTACTGTGAGTTCTACATATCCTGGGTGAGCGTCATGAGAGGAGGCGATAGAGTACAATCTTGGTTTCAACCTGTCTGCTAGTTCGAGGAATTCTTCTGGAGAATATTTGACATTAAACTCTCTCATAATATCAATGTAATCTCGAGTCCAAAGGTAATCCTCGACGGCTTCAGTTGTTGCATTAATCGCCTCAACCTTGGATGCAGGGTCATCTGATGGTAGACTCGGGAGCAAGACTTGTGCCGAACCACTTGAGCCAGAGGCAACCATTGTTCGATTCCTCTTGACAAATTTCATGGAGATGTCGATACCACTTGATACAATTTTTTGGGCCAGAGAAGCAACGAATTTTTTGTTCGCCATGTGGACTTCGTAATCTTTTTTCAAGGCTTCTCGAAGTTCTCGTTCGCCATTGTGGGTGGTAACAGTGTGTGAAGCGTCCCAGCCTTGAACTTCGATGAGCTCATCAACAATATGAGGGGGGTTTTCTGGTATGACGCCAAGAGCATCACCAACTTTGTAATCGAGTCCTGAATCGCCGAGTGCGAAGACAACGTGACGGGTTTCTTTGCTAGAACCTTCGCCGTTGAGGATGTAATTCTCGGTGATTTTTGTCATGTAGGGATTTTTTGCAGACCAATCCGACATCGATAACACTCCTTTGCGGTTATTATTTCGAAGAAAATGTCCTTTATCATCATTCGTATATGTCGTTGTGAGCAAACCGACCAACCGATTTGGATATGTAGGGTAAGGTTTTGGTAAATATGTGCCGCCAAAGGTTGAGGTTCTTGGAACAGGAAACGCCTTTCTTCCGCAGGGGCGACTTCACTCTTTGACCCTCATTGACGGTCAACATCTCATCGATGCACCACCAACAGCACTTGCATCACTCAGACTCGCAGATATTCCGATCTCTCAAATACGAACAATATTCATTACACATTTGCACGGTGATCATATTTTCGGTTTTCCATTTTTGTTACTCGAAAGAAAATACATTTCCGACAGGGAAGGAGCACATCCTTTGCGTGTCGTCGTAGCACCTGGGGGAAAAGAACGATTAGAAGCGCTTTGTGAAATGGCCTATCCAGGCAGTCTTGGTGAAATTTTTGATCGAATTGAATGGATTGAAACCATGGAGGGAGAAGTTGAAGGTGAACTCAATTGGAAGAAATTTCCAGTCCAACATGTTGACGAAGTTGACCCATTTGGCTACAGGTTTAACTATGCCAACTTTTCTTTTGTCCATAGTGGAGATTCTGGCCCTTGTGAAACCTTGTATGATGAAATAAAAACTGTTGATTTTGCAATCGTTGAAATGGGGGTGCCTGATTATGTTCAAACTGACGAACACCACTCTCCTCAAACGATTCAAGATTTATCTGAACAAATAATAACTCCCCTCATCGTTACGCATACCTATATCGACAAAGAAGGTGTGAACACTCCAGCAATCTCAAGAGACAAGCCAAGCCACCCAAAACATGTGTACCATGCAAACGATGGATTCTCGTGTTTGTGGGATGATGAAAGAGGCGAAATCATATTCATGCACAAAGCATGAAATGTTATTTTTTATGCAGAAACCCTGTTTTGAAATCTATCATTTTTTTTTGTTTATATATCGATAATGTTGATGAATCATTGATTTGAACGGACAGAAATATAAGGGGGACTCGGACTCCCAAAAATTGTCCAATGTGCGTTTCTTGTGAACGATTCACATCGGTATATGAAGGGGAATCAAAATGAGCGAACCAAACATCTTTGATGATCTACTATCAAAGAAATCGCTCTTCAAAAACAAAGAAATTCTTCGACACGACTACAGTCCTTCTTTGTTACCTCATCGAGATGAGGAAATCAGCAAAATATCATACAACCTCGTTGAGGCATTGTATGGGCATATTCCTTCGAATATGACACTATATGGAGTCACAGGTGCTGGGAAAACAGCCGTAACATCCTATGTTTGTCAACATCTTGAAGAAAAAGGCAATCAAAAAGGCCGCAGTGTCGAAACCATCATGGTAAATTGTCGACAAATCGATACGCAATATCGAGTCCTCACATACATCGGTAATTCATTGCTGGAAGCAGATGAAGCAGAAGAGATTCCGTTTACTGGATGGCCAACAGACCGTGTCATGAGAGAACTCGTCAAAAGAATGGATAAAAGAGAAGGTGTTTTCATCATCGTTCTTGATGAAATCGACCACCTTGTTCGAAAGGCTGGTGATGATTTATTGTATAATTTAACAAACATCAATTCGATGCTCAAAGTCTCAAGAGCCTGTGTTATTGGAATATCAAATGATCTCAAATTTACAGATTTCCTCGACCCTCGTGTGAAATCTCGCCTCGGCCAACTCGAAATTCTGTTCAAACCATACGACGCCGGACAATTACTAGACATTTTGAGGCAACGGGCAGATGCGGCATTGGTCAAAGGCATCTTAGGGCCTGGTGTTATCGAATTATGTGCAGCACTTGCTGCCCAAGAACATGGAGATGCACGTTGTGCACTTGATTTACTTCGTATTTCGACTGAAAAAGCGGAATATGCGGGCGATGATATTGTTCAATCGCATCATGTGCGAACAGCCCAACATCAAATTGAATCAGACCAAATCGCACCAGTTATCTCGTCTTTACCCCGTCAACAAAAGATCGTCCTTGCTGCAATTCTCATTAACGAATTTGCTGGATTGAGCAATATTCAGACAGGGGAAGTGTATGAAATTTACAGACAAGCATGCAAACACATTCGTCATAATCCACTCACACAGCGACGTATTTCTGGCATCATTCAAAATTTAGACATGCTCGGTCTCATCACAGCACGCACCATTAGTCGAGGTCGTTATGGTCGAACAAAGGAAATTAGTTCAAGCATTCCAAAAAATCTTGAAGCCATCCCTCTTTTGACTGAGACAGAAGATGATTTGAAACCAATTTTTGAGTATTCATACAATCACCAATCAAGGTTGGCATAAATTGGTTAATTATTGGGTGCGTTTATAATCACTATCTAGGTCGGAGCATCATGGCTGATGGAGAATCATTCGTACCAAACCAAGAACCAAAGGTTCAGCCGCTCAATCCAATATCGAATTGGTTCATGGCCATCGGTCTATGGGGTATCTTTCTCACAATCCTCAATATGTTTGGAAAAGTCCATCCAAATTATCACCTCTCCTGGGGTGGACTTTTGACATTTGAGTTTACGAACAAGGCGTTTGAACCAATCTCCGAAGGCATTCAAGTCACTGCATCTGACGGAGTGTTCGGTCTTTTGTGTATTGCAATGATGTATTCTGCATTCAAAAACATCAATGCTAGCATTGGATTCTCCAACTGGCTCCGAGGACTTGTGATGAATGAAACTTGGAAATCATTGGGAGGAGGAGATGAATTGCAACGAACAATCGCAGCATGGTGCCTTCTCTTAGGCCTCGTATTCTACTTCTGGTACGGTATTCTACATACTGCTTGGATTGATGTTGGTGTGTATTCAGTATCTATCGCCCTCGTCGGATTTGGATTCGCACTCATCTATTCAATGAATTCTCCAGAAGGAGATTCAAACGTTGATTAAGCTCTTTTTGAGAATAATCTTGGATGACCGTTTTTTGCAAATACCGCATCCATACAACCTTGAAATATTCCAATCATTAATGCAATCCCCCATAGAATAATGATGATTCGAATGCGGATTGATGTGGCGAACTTCATTGATGTTGAATGTTTCAAACTTTGAAAATGAACGGACCCTAATGTGCCAGTCCACATCAAACATTCAAAGAGAATTAAAAGGAACAGAAAGTACTTCAGATCTTGCATTTGCTCAAAGCCTAAAAATGGATTCTGTGTTATGTTCGATACTCCTGTGATAACCATCATCGCAAAAAACAATGTTGCCAAAATGACAGAAAAAGATGAGCCTAAGAAATCAAAGGTATTCTTTGCTCTCTTCCGTCTCGGGTATTTTCGGACAATCCTTGTGTGTGCTCGGGCATCTCTTTTCCGCTTCCCTAAAAAGCGTCGCAGACCAGTCTCAGGAACATGGTGTACGACAGCCTCAGGCGCATAGAGGATTTTACCCCCATTCAATAATAATTGAAGGCTTACTTCCATATCTTCAGCGTGATACCATGTTTTACCGAACCCACCGATGTCATCAAGTGATGATTTTTGAAACATTGAACAAGGACCGTTGGCAAGAGTTGTGTACCTTGTTCTAGATTTGTATTTACGTTCAATCTCCATTGAACGGAGGAGGCTCACAGGGTCTGAGCCAATTCCAAACATTGTTCTACCTGTGACGGCTACGATATGCTCGTCCTCCGAACATGTCTTGTAGGCATTCATGAGATGACTGAGCCAGTTTGGTTCTGGTCGCACATCAATATCGGTTATTGCAATCCACTCACCACTTGCATTTTCAATAGCATGTTGACGTGCTGCAGAAAGTCCACGTGGCCCTTGTGTGAGAATTTTGGTTTTTGGCCCCCTAGAACCCACTGGGTCATCCCATTTTCGAAGTGCATTTTGGGTTCCGTCCGTGGAACCATCGTCAACAACAATGATCTCGAAGGCGTCATACAGCTGTTTGCTTAATGCTTGGAGGCAATGGTCAACCCAACCTGCTCCATTTCGAACGCAAACAGTGATTGAGACAAACGGCGTTGTCAATAAAGCACCTCAAACATACCTAAAATCCGAGCACATCTTTCTTTTGAAGCCAGTGTTGTCGTTTGTGCAACAACGCCCTTGTGTGGTTGCCCATACAGAATGACAGTCTTAAGAGGGGCACATAAGTGAGCAAAAAGAGGTGCTAAATCTTCTTCTCCTTCAACTGTGATCACACATTTTTCTTCAGAAAAAAAGCATTCTTCAATGGCTTGTAAAAGCTCGGGATGTAATCGACCCGCTGGATTTTCTACGTATATCTGGAGGTCAAAGACTTCGACATCGATTCTCTCTGAATCAGCGAGTTCAGTTCGCTTCGTTTTACCATCAATAAGTGCAATGTCTGGTACGACCTCCATGTCTAAAGCAGTCTTTGTTGTGACATCACCAACGGTTACAAGGAGAGATTCTGTGAAATCGTATTCAATAAAGATATTTTCGAGTGCGATTGAAGGTTCATTTTCTGGTCCTTCAAATAAGGTGCCAAAAGGCTCTTTCAACATTTCTCCAACATCTTTTGTCATGAACAGTGGGTGCTTTCGCCAGTCCTCTCGAATCCATGGTAAGCCTTCTGTGTCGATTGTCCCATTTCGAATTCGTGTAGAACTAATGATGCCTCCATCAGAACTTGGTAATTGCGGTACAATAATAATGTCCAATTCTTTAAGGTTATTTTCAATCCGCAGTTTATTGATATTCTCACATTCAAATTTTGTTTCCAATGTTGCAACAATTGCATCTGCTTTTTCATGCGAAGGGGCGGGTCCGTGGCGATCAATCAATTCGAACAATTGGTAATTTGAGTGTTGATGTTGCTTGAGCCAGTGCTCAATAGCTCTCATCCTTATTTCAACTGGTTGAATGTGAGGCGATTTTTTCTCTGCATCGGCTTGATTTAAGATGTGAATCTCAACGTGTTGTGCCATTGAAAGCGCAGTACTGAGTAATAATTCGTGTCCAGCATGAAATCGATCGAATGTTCCTCCAAGAAGACAACATTCGTATTGTTTCTGCTCGCTCACAATGTCCTCGGCACGGTAGTCGATTTTGATTTCATCGCAAGAATTAGATTTCTCATGAGTGATTTTGAAGAAAATCTGTGCCCCGAATTCTAACAGCCTTCTTCATCGTATCCTCAGAGGCTTGACCCTCGAATTCGGGGCGTACTGTCCGGTGGATTGGTTGTCTCATGGTCATCCTTGCGTCGCATGAGGACCCATAGTCCACCGAGGTTTACCGCATTGCACCACATTTCATCCCTTTCGGTCAATGTGGCCTTCGATTGCGGCCGTACCGTGGTGTCAGACATCACAGTCATATGACTCAGCCCGATGTTGCAGGTACGGTGCTCCATCCTACAATGACATGTTTTTGAATACATCGGATTATTCGAGTCTTTTTGAAGAAAATATTTTGAAGAGATGTTGACCGATGAGTGAATCTTCAAGCAGAAATGATGATGGTGAAAAAAGCGGCCATTGCTCAACAGGTATCGACAACCATCCAAGCAAAGGATGTGTCTTACAACGCGGAATTCCAGTTTTTTCAAGGTGGAGGATAATTTGATACAAGTCTGTTAAGTGTTCGTTCTCAACTTCAGAATGATCGATAACCCTCTCAACACTCACGAGATCAATACTTTGGATATGAACAATCTCTTCGTTAACACCTGGAACACCCCATTTGTACTGATGTTCGGACAGAAGTTGTATTGACCAAGGAATGTTTTGTTTTGAGAGCCAATCTCGACCAGATTTACTTGATGATAGTGTATTGAACCAATGGACAGCGTCTTTCCTCCACCAATGTGATGGGAAATAGTCAATACAACGTTGAATAAATTCAACAGAAGGTTGTTGTCTGTTTGAACGGTGGTATTCCTGCCACGAGGTGACAACTGGAAATTCATTGACATCGAATTCTCTTGAAATGAGGCGTCCAAATACATTCCTTTTTTCTACCTCGGAAAATGTTGAAGTTTTGAATAACATTTCCAGTACATGTGTTGAAAATATGGGTTTTTGAATCCACTTCTCAAACGCATACTCAATTTTTACTCGGTAATTTTGATCAATGAAATCAACAGATGAAAGGATAATTGAAGCAGCGTAGAATTGGATTTTTTCATCATCGAGTGCTTCGAATAATTTCAGTAAAAACATCGGGTGGCTCAGAGTTCTAAGTTTTGTTTCAGACATCATTTCTTCTATCCATTTCTTACCACCATACATTGAGCTTTTTAAGAGCATTTCATCACTCATTAACCTCATGTCGAGTAATTCAACCCAGCCAGATGGTAAATTGTCATGAATCCTCTCCCATCTCTTGGGTCGTTCGTCCATCGGTGAAGCAATCCAAGACGCAAGTGGTTCTTGACGTTCGATTGAATTTGCCAAATCCGAATCGCCATCCGGATAGCATCGTATTGCGGCCAGAATTGTTGGTGTATGAAATTCTGAGTCGAGTTCCAAATTATGACCTGTCTGGATTGAAGACTGCAGTTGGACTTTTTTTAATTCTTCAGCATTTCTTGGAATGAATTGGTATGGTTGGGGTGCTTGTTCATCACCATAGGTGTCTAAGTGGAATGAAAAAGTCCCCCGTCTTGAAATATGGACATCAATTTCACCAATATTTGTCGTCGAACGAAGAATCATCTGGGCATTTGTTAATGGAATATCTTCAACTTGCCTTGTCACCACACAAACGCAATTGTGGTAGGAAATACAACGTTCGAGTAAGTTGTCCTTTGGTAATGGAAAGTTCCATTCAAACACCCATGGTGTAGTTGTTGTGAGTAAGAATTCAGCTACGGCCCTCGAACCTCTTTCACTGCATCCTTCAATTGATATGTGCATGAAATCTGCATTTGAATCATTGACCCATTCCACATTCTGGAAATCATTTCGAAGTTCATTAAGTTGCTTTGATGGTCTTATTTTTTTATCTTTAATTCGACGAAACAATTCTGATGCTTTTGATTCGACCTTCGAATAATCTAATCTTGGATGAATCAGTTTAACCCATTCAACGAGCACATTGTAGGGCATTTTTGTTTGACGATTTTTTAGAGAAACAGCCGTCCTTGATTTTCTTGCAAGCTGTTGAATCAGTAATTCACGCTCGATTGAAGAAGTTATGATGGCATGAATGCCTCGATGTATCTGAAATGGAATTTCATGATCTATTTTCCCAAGATAATATTCGCCTAAAGAAAATTCTGATGTTACACCTCCATCAAATTTTGAATTAAACCATGTTTTTTCAGACAAATGAGATTCATGCGATTCACGAAGAATGTTGCCCCAAACGAGCCCTAATTTTTCTTCAGGGTGTTGGTACTCAATTAGCGTACCTTTTGCAGGAACTTCAGGTGAGGTTGGACTGCCGTCTGTTGCATTGTACCATCCAATTGTCGACCCGTGAATCGAAATCCATGTCCCCCCTGCATTTCCTTTGGAGATGTGGGAAGGGTTGTTGCCCTGTTCAAAGCCCTTATTCGGTATGTAATGGAGTTGGTATTTGGGTTGTTTTGTGTAACCTATCAAGACTTTTGAACCTTCAATTTTGATGACGATAGCATCGTGATTTGATGGGGATAATCCTGCCTTGGCCTTGAGCATATGATGGACCATATCCGAACGAATTCTTTCAACACCCAACTCTGTTAAACGATGACGAGCATTGCGAATCCCAGTAACATCATCCCTCTGAATATGGCCCATCTCCCGAAGTTGTTTGCAGCCGAGGGACATGTGCGGTAATTTCATACTCGACCATTGTGCTAATTCAGAAACAGTTGCAGGACCATCCATTAAACAATGCAGGATTTTGCGATGTGTCCGGCTACGAATTGGGCGAATTGTCATGATTTTGCCTCTTTCCAATAAATATTTGCAAAAATTCACAGTATATATAAGTTAATTATCGTTTTAGTTACATTTAGTTATGCATTTCCTTTGGAATATGTAGAATTTAACTTACATAAGGAGTTTAAATGTAAAAAAAACACCGATATTTGTCAGAATTATGTAACAACTTCGTTCATGAAGAGGGTAACGGTTATATGAGTAGCCTCGCTCCTTAGAAACATCAGGTGCTGAGTTCAGTAAATGGTAAAATGACAGGAGGAAATACGATATGAAAACGACACGAATTCGAGAAAAAATCAAGAAATATTTGAATGATAGACCCAGGAACACCGCTGAAATTCTCGAACACATCAATTCCTCCATGCGTCATGGAACAACAAGTCAACAATTAGGAAATGTTCTCTCGAAAGACAAAGACATTGTGAAAGTCGGTTACATCAAGCGATCAGGTATCTTATCAGGCGGTTATGATATCTGTGAATGGGCTACTCGAGTATGGGTTGCAGAAAATTGCCCTGAATGGGTCGAAGGTAATCCAATTGTCATGGGGCCTGATGGTACGTTTACTACCCATGTTGAAAATGAATCATGATCCTAGGTGATCAACCAACGTTGGTCCTCATTCGTGGGCCAGCATGCTCAGGCAAATCGACATTTGTCCAAGAGATTATCTTAGAACATCCAAATGCAGTTATTTGTTCAACAGATTCTTTCTTCATCCAACATGGATCCTATGTTTTTGACAAACATCGACTCAAAGAATATCATCGACTCAATCTAGAACGTTGCAAAGATGCAATGGATGCTGGGGCTCCATTGATTATCATCGATAACACAAATATCCTTCCATGGGAAATGTGCCCGTACGTCTGTGCATCAATTGAGAAAAATTATGCTCTCAAACTTATTTCTTTGCCTGCTTTAGACCTCAAAACTCTCCTGAATCGGAACTTGGAAAGAAAAAATACTGGCAAGTTCATACCTCCAGAAATAATAAAACATCATGAGGAAACATATGATGAAACTATTCAGGTCGATGAATTGAAGCAATGGTGTTTGTCGAATCAAGATTAATTGTTTTCGAAAATTGCCATAGCATCATCTACACTTGCTCCATCGCAAATAATTGCGTGACAGGCTGCAGTCATTCGTACGGCTTCATCGGTTTGCTTTTGGTGAATGTTTCTTCCAGTTGCAGCACCACGGCAACCTGAGATATTGACCTGGTCGTGAAGGCGTTGTAAGAAATCACGAGGTGCAAGTGAGCCACCTCCTGAGCAAATAATTCCTGTACGGCCTGCTGCTTCAACGGCGATTCTGAATGATTCGGGTTGTGTCATGCCATCCCATGCTCTTGGATAGTTAACTTTTGCAAAGTCAGCTCCGATACATGCGGCCACACCGGCAGCACCGGAGATCAATTGAGGGTCTTTTTCATCTTCCACTGCTTTGCCTCTTGGGTACATCCAAACAACTGAAATCATACCAAGTTCGTGTGCTTGACGAATGAACTGTGCCGCTTCAGTAAGCATTTCATGCTCATATTCTGAACCGATGTATATTGTATATCCAATGCCTACAACATTAATTCCATTATGAACGAGTGACATGACATCGTCCATGTCCCACATCGATTGAGAGATGGGATCTCGTTGATTTGTTTTGACAACATGTGATTTTGAGTTCAGTTTTACCAAATAAGGAATCTCAGGATAG
>Ga0255760_10002904_pt1 | contig 15539 bp, 11 predicted proteins | sample 071ome_25_FD_179960 | JGI IMG/M metagenome (GOLD analysis project Ga0255760, IMG submission 179960) | Coastal salt marsh microbial communities from the Groves Creek Marsh, Skidaway Island, Georgia - 071410BT metaG (version 2) | ecosystem: Environmental > Aquatic > Marine > Intertidal zone >... | reverse complement strand
ATGCCTATTTGGAGGCTCGCGCCGCGCTGCTGGCCCTGGGCAATCCGCCGGGCATCCTCGACATCAAAATTAACAGTCTGGAAGCCCGCCTGGCGGCTACCGAAGAGGCGGCCTCATGAAATTTCGGGCACGGGCGCTGATGGTTATGATGCTTACGCTGCCGGCGTTAAGTGGCTGCGAGACGATTACGGGTTGGTTTGAGGAAGACGAGTACGACCCCACCGCGCCGGTCGAGCTGAAAGATATTCAGCAGCAAATCAAATTCAGCAAGCGGTGGTCAAAGTCGATTGGCGATGGTCAGGGCGACGGCTTATATAAAATCACTCCCGTATTGGTTGGGGATCTGCTCTACGTGGCGTCGGCTGACGGCGATGTCTTCGCGCTAAACGCCGACACCGGAAAAGTGCAGTGGAAAACGACTCTTGATTTGCCGCTCTCGGGGGGTGTCGGTTTTCACGATGGCTCCCTGTTCGTGGGAGCTGCCAACGGTCTCGTTTTGCGACTCGATGCGGCGAATGGCTCGGAGCTCTGGCGCGCGTCGGTGAGCGGAGAGGTGCTTTCTGCGCCCCAGGGTAACGGCGATCTGGTGGTGGCGCAGACTTATGACGGTAAGCTGATCGCATTCGACTACGAGACAGGTGAGCGACGCTGGGCCCATTTGAGTGACGTCCCGGTGTTGACCCTCCGCGGGACCTCGACACCTATTATTCTCGGGCAATTGGTGATTGCGGGATTCGCCGATGGCAAGGTCTTGGCGATAGATCAGAACAGCGGCAATGTTGCCTGGGAGGCGCGCATCGCAATACCCCAGGGTCGTTCAGAGATCGAGCGGATCGTCGATATTGACGGCTCCATGACGTTGCAGGGCGCTGAACTCTATGTGGCGAGCTATCAGGGCCGGGTTGCGGCGGTCGATCCGCGAACGGGTCGCAAAATATGGCAGCGCAACGTTTCCTCGGTGTCTGGCGTCAGTGTCGGTTTTGGCAATGTCTACACCGCTGACCAAGACGGCACCATTTCCGCTTTCCTGCGGAACGGGCAGGGCATCCGGTGGCAAAATATTGAGTTGGGATATCGGGGTTTGTCGCGCCCGACGCCCGTATCGAGTTATCTGGCGGTGGTGGACTTCGAGGGCTATTTACACATCCTCTCTCAAGTCGACGGTGAAATATTGGGACGCACGCGCGCTGATGGCGACGGTGCACGCGCCGATATGATTGCCAGCGGCAACACTCTCTACGTCTATGGTAATGGTGGCAAGCTCGCCGCTTACACAATCGCACCCAAAGACTGAATTATGCCGCCCGTCATCGCCTTGGTAGGACGACCCAATGTCGGCAAGTCCACCCTGTTTAATCAGCTTACCCGTTCGCGGGATGCTTTGGTGGCAGACTTTGCGGGCCTGACGCGGGATCGAAAGTACGGCGATGGCAAGCTGGGTGACATCCCCTATATCGTGATCGACACCGGCGGTATTTCGGGCAATGAATTCGGTATCGACGCGGCAATGGCCGAGCAATCGATGATGGCTATCGACGAAGCCGACGTGGTCCTGTTGATGGTGGACGGACGGGAAGGCCTGCATCCGGGAGATGAAGCGCTGGTCAAGGCGCTTCGCCAGAAAGAGAAGGCGTTTCATCTGGTGGTCAACAAGATTGATGGCGTGGGGGAAGACGTCGCCGCCAGCGATTTTTATCGACTGGGGGTCGGTGATCTCCACACGATTGCTGCCTCTCACAACCGGGGCGTGCACCGTCTTATCAGCGAGGTACTCGCGCCACTACCCATTGAGGAAGCGACAGCACCCGAAACAGACGGTGCGATCCGTATTGCGGTGATTGGGCGGCCTAATGTCGGCAAATCGACCCTCGTCAATCGGCTGCTTGGCGAGGACAGGGTGGTCGTTTTTGACCAACCGGGAACGACCCGTGACAGTATCTACATCGATTATGAGCGGCGCGGACAAGCTTATACGCTGATCGATACTGCCGGGGTGCGGCGTCGTAAAAATGTGCGTGAGTCGGTGGAGAAATTTTCCATCGTCAAAACCCTCAAGGCGATTGCTGATGCCCATGTCACCATACTTTTGATGGATGCCCACGAAGGTATTGTCGAGCAGGACCTCCATTTGCTTGGCCAGTGTATCGACGCAGGTCGGGGCTTGGTCGTTGCGCTTAACAAGTGGGATGGGATTGACGCCGACGAACGCGATTGGATCAAAACCGAGCTCAATCGGCGCTTACAGTTTGTGGATTACGCGGATATTCACTTTATTTCCGCTCTCCATGGTACCGGGGTGGGGCATCTGTACGACTCGATTCATCAGGCCCATCAATCGGCGACCATGACGCTGAGCACCAACAAATTAACCCGTATTTTGGAAGATGCAGTGGCGTCTCACCCACCACCGCTGGTAAATGGTCGTCGGATCAAGCTTCGTTACGCCCACGCAGGAGGGCAAAATCCGCCCATCGTGGTGATTCATGGGTCTCAAACCGAGGCCTTGCCAGCGAGTTATGCGCGCTATTTAGAGAAGACCTTTCGTCGAGTGCTGCAGCTCCATGGGACGCCGATTCGTATCCAGCTGAAGACGGGGGAGAACCCCTATGCGGGCAAGCGCAATAAGTTGACCCAGCGCCAAGTCCAGCGGCGGCGGCGCCTTATGTCCCACATCAAGAAAGCCGAGAAGAAAAAGAGCCAGAAAAAGCGCCGCTAGCCATTCTTTTTGTGAATGACTGCAATACTACCTATTTATTTTAAAAATACCTTTGAATTCCGTAGACTGCCGCCTGTTTAGACAGGGCTTCGGCCAGTACGCTTATTTGCATGAGGGATCACCATGGGACTCTATCTCGACACCATCAAGGCCTTAGACGGCGTTGTCACACAACAGGGCGCGGCCTGGGCTGACATCAGTCCCGAGTATGCTGCTCGCATGAAATTACAAAATCGTTTTCAGACCGGGCTCGACATTGCGCGCTATACCGCTGATTTGATGCGGGCCGATATGGCAGCCTACGATGCCGACACCGCCAGTTATACCCAGTCATTGGGATGCTGGCATGGTTTTATAGGTCAGCAGAAGCTGATTTCAATCAAAAAGCATTTCGGAACTACCGATAAAAAGTATCTTTACCTGTCCGGCTGGATGATAGCGGCACTTCGCTCGGATTTCGGCCCGCTGCCCGACCAGTCGATGCACGAGAAGACCTCGGTACCCGGGCTCATTGAGGAGCTTTACACCTTCCTTCGACAGGCTGACGCTCGTGAACTTGGCGGCCTGTTCCGCCAGTTGGACGCGGCGAAAAAGGCCGGGAACGAGGTCGAAGTGCAAAGCCTTACCAAGCAAATTGATCAATTTCAGACCCATGTGGTGCCAATCATCGCCGATATCGATGCGGGATTTGGCAACGAAGAGGCGACATACCTGCTGGCCAAAAAGATGATCGAGGCGGGGGCCTGTGCCATCCAGATCGAGAACCAGGTGTCCGACGAGAAGCAGTGTGGCCATCAAGACGGTAAGGTTACTGTGCCCCACGCAGACTTCCTCGCCAAAATCAGAGCAATTCGCTATGCCTTCCTCGAGTTGGGCGTGGACAACGGCGTGATCGTCGCGCGGACCGACTCCCTGGGTGCTGGTCTGACCAAGCAAATTGCCGTGACCAACGAGCCCGGAGATCTGGGTGACAAGTACAACAGCTTTCTTGATGGCGAGTACATCGAAAGCGCTGAGGATATTGCCAATGGCGACGTGGTCGTTAAGGCCAACGGCAAGCTGCTCAAGCCCGCTCGACTCCCGTCAGGCCTGTTCCAGTTCAAGAAAGGCTCGGGTGAAGATCGGGTTGTCCTCGACTGCATCACATCGTTGCAGAATGGGGCGGATCTACTTTGGATAGAAACTGAAAAGCCTCACGTAGGTCAAATAGCGAGTATGGTTAACCGGATTCGCGAGGTGGTGCCATCAGCGAAGTTGGTTTACAACAACAGTCCCTCTTTTAACTGGACGTTAAGCTTCCGCCAGCAGGTGTTCGACGCTTGGTCTGAGGCGGGGCAGGATGTATCTAACTATGACCGCGCGAACCTGATGGACGCGTCATACGATGACAGTGAATTAGCACTCGAGGCGGATCGTCGGATTCAGTCTTTCCAGGCTGATGCGGCCAGAGAGGCGGGTATTTTCCATCACCTGATCACCTTGCCGACCTACCACACGGCGGCGCTTTCCACCGATAATCTGGCCAAGGAGTACTTTGGTGACGCGGGCATGCTTGGTTATGTTGCGGGCGTTCAGCGTAAAGAAATCCGTCAAGGCATCGCCTGCGTCAAACACCAGAATATGGCGGGCTCTGATATGGGCGATGACCACAAAGAGTACTTCTCGGGGGATGCTGCGCTCAAAGCGGCCGGCGACGACAACACCATGAATCAGTTTGGTTGATCCCTGAGACCGTCATAAACCCCGGTGGCATGCCCCGGGGTTTTTTTTGGTCGAAGGTAATGCGCATGGCTCAATTCGGGGGTTATGCCAGCCTCGCAGCAGTTTTTCCGCTTGGGGTTTGATGTTGCGAGTCGCTCCTCGAGTCCTTACGGGTCGGTTTGCGCCAGCGTCGGGGCGGCCCCGGTTTTGAGGCCGCACTCATTGGAAAGATACCCGAGCATGGCCTCATAAAGTGCGAGCTTGTGATGGTAGAACAGGGTATTGGAGAAGTGGTCCGCACCCTCTAGCTCCAGATAGGTGTGTGGCTTGGCAGCTTCAACAAGGGCGTCACGATACTTCTCGGCATGTTCCAAAGGCACGCGCTGATCTACATCCCCATGAATAAGCAGGATGGGCACGTTGACCTTTTCGACCTCCTCAAGCGGGGAAATACTGTCATCCCACATCGCCAGCTGCTCTATCTTTCCTGCTCCTCTGAGCTGGTAGCGGTAGTAGTTAACCTGCATCTCGGGGTCGGTTACCGCGGCACCGGCGATGACACATTGATAGGCTTGCGGCGTTCTTGAGGCAGCGACGAGGGCCGCATAGCCACCATAGGACCAGCCGAACATCGCGACGTTACCTGCCTCAGTAAGGCCTTCCTTAATCAAATAGGCGACGCCGTCGTCCTTATCATCCTGCATTTTGTAGCCACCTTGTCCCCCTGCGTTGAAGGCTATTTGATAAAAGCGTTGGCCGTAACCTCGAGATCCACGGTACTGGGGTTGGAGTACCAAATACCCGTTGTTGGCAAGCAACTGAGCCCACTCATCAAAGAGGATGGTTTCCCTGACAAAAGGGCCTCCATGGGGCAATACCACCAATGGGAAGGGCGGTTTGCCATGGGGTACCGTGAGGTAGCCCGGAATCGACTCGCCATCTCGCGCGGGATAGGTGATATAGCGCACGTCCGCCAGTTCTGCGGGCTCAAAATAAGGCCGCTGGCTGCCAATGAGCTGTAGCTTGCCTTCGTGGATAAGGTAGTGGGTGCCTGGGTCTCGTGGCCCGACATTGCGGATGGTCATGGAGTTGCCATCCCGAGAGCGGCTGGTGATAGTGCCGTAGTGAGCGTTGGGTATCAGTTGCTCCAGCTGTCGGTGCAGCGCTCCTTCCTCGGCATCGAAAAATTCCCCGTGTATTTTGTCTTTGCAGTAGCCCACGCCGGTAATGACGTCACTATGAGTCCAAGAGTTGCTGTGATACTTCACGCCACAGATATCCACGTCCTTCCGCTGATAGAGCAGCTCCTGGAATTTTTTGGTCGCAGCATTAAATGACCACAGACCGGTCGTGTCTGCGCCGTTGTTGGCGCTGACGATGAAGTTGCCGGGCACCTCGGGGTCTGGGCCGTAAACTGTAAAGTCCTCGAAACTATCCTCGCTCTGCCGATAAAATTCGAGCCATTCATCCTCTCCGGGTTCGCGCCAGTACCAAATAAACTCGCCGGAATTAATGTCAAAGCCGCGGGCTAAAATAGGGTTCCCCGCTTCATCAAAGTCGATATTGCCGAGGGAAATTTTGCCTCGTACTAGTAGCTTTTTTGTGCCTCTCTTGAGATCGAACTCCCAATAGGCTCTCGGCCTGAAGGCAGCCTGCACTTTGGCTCCAACACCATCTTTGCCGCCCTCGGAAAAAGAGATCAAGATTTTTCCCGGTTTATCGGGTAGCACGCTGACGATGAATGGGTCGCGCTCATCGAAAGCCTCGAGCTCCTTTTTCTTGACGTCTACGAGAGCAATTCGATACTCGTAAATCCCTTCGTTAAAGCCATCTATTTTGTCCCGCACTTGTTGGCGCGCTCTGAACACGAGGTTGTTATCGTCTACCCAAGAAAAACTTACGATTTCCATGGGGTTGGCATTAACGCGAAAAGGCTCAGCTGACAGATCATTCGTGTCATAGACCTCGATAACGGGGTTTTCCCCGCGAGCAGGGATCTTTAGCAAGCCCAGATTGTTCCCGGTCGGGGACAGCTCAACGTTACTGATGGCAGATCGTCGTGCCCAGTAGTCGAGGGGGTACGGCTCGGCAAGTGTCAGTGGACTGACAAGCGTAACAAGGAGAAGTGCTGTAAAAAGTCTCATCGAACAAGTCCTGGCGGGCGAGCGTTAACTATAGAGAAAAAAAAGGCGTGCTGGGCACGCCTTTTTTATGTCGGACGGTGGGCTGGGCTTAGTTGCCACCGCCGAATCGGTAAGAGGCATCGAGGAAGAAGACCCTACCTTGGAGGTCATAGCCGTAGCCAATCGGCGTGTTGCTGTAAGAGAGTACCTCCGAGCCATCAACCACCGGTGGCTTTTCGTTGAAGACGTTGCGGATACCCGCGCCTAAACTCCACGTGTCAGCTCTGTAGAACAGCGACGTGCTGTGACGGAAGTAATCTTCCGCTCTGGCGTAGTCGCGACAGAGGACGTCATCCGGTGGGCCCATACAGGTGTCGGAAAACCCATTGATCGAGTCGAAATCGTCGACGGCGTCGGGATCGGTGTCAACGTCGTCGGTGAACCGGGTCTCCCAGGTAAACGCCCAGCGATCCCACTCAAGACGAAGCGCGGCCTGGGCTCGCCACTCGGGGAAGCCCCACTCACCTTTATAACCTTCCTGGTCGACGCTGCCATCGGGATTGGTAAATAGCGTTGAGCGCTCCACCAGTTTGGTCGCGGTCAAGTTCAGGCTCAAATCAATGGGTACGCCGATATTAATCTGATCTCTAAAGAACAGGTTGTAATCAATGCCGCGGTAAGTTTCTTTATCGCGGTTGATGAAGCCGAGGTCCATAAAGATGATTTGGGGATCGGTGGGGTCACTGAAGTCTCGCGTAATGCGGCTACAGAAGACGCTGGCACCTGTACCTGCTTCATCGGTATAGCAGTCGCCAATAATAAAGCCGGTGCTGGGTTCGATCACCGTGTTGGTAATCTCAATTTCGGAGAACGTCATACCAAAGGAGAGATCAAACTTGTTGCTGAAGTCCTGCTCATAGGAAAAGCCAATGGTCCAGGAATCGGATTCTTCGGGATCAAGCCCCAGCGACCCGCCTTGCTGCACTTCCACGCTGTAGGTGTTGAAGCCGCCGTTATTGGCCAGTGTTGGATCAACACCGGTTGCGCGGCAGTTATCAAGGATCAGTTGATCGCGTTTATCGTTAGCGGGATTGTATTCCCCCGTCAGGTTGTCGATCGCCGTCTCGGGGACATAGCAAGGGTCACCCACATTCAGGAATCCGGTAGAGCCGCCCAGGAACAGTTCACGCAGGTTAGGTGCTCGGAAAGCGGTACCCCAGGTTCCCCTGATGAGCAGTGAGTCCGCCGGACGCCAACCCACTTTTATCGACTCGGTGGTATTGTCTCCATAGTACTCGTCATCGGTGAAACGCGCTGACAGGTTGACGTTGAGTTCTCGCGCCAAGGGCAGATTCGCCAGTAGGGGAATCTCCGCTTCAACGAAGAACTCGCTCACGTCGCGAGAGCCTTTGGCCCCTTTATCGGAGAAGAAGCCCCAGAACAGGCCCTGCTCAGCGACAGCATCGGGGATTGAGTTAATTTCATCCCGGCGAAACTCCACGCCCAGGCCCAAGGCGACGCTACCGGCGGGCAGGTCGAATAGATCGCCCGTCGCGTAAGCGGAAACGATGGTCTGCTCGTACTCGGTGTCGAAATTACGCGTGTCAAACAGGTAATCCCGCTCGGCCTGCGAGCCGAAATCGCCCACGACTTCTCCAACCGGATAAAGCGAAGGTGCATACATATTGACGGGAACGCAGCCTGCGCTGGCGTCAGATCGGAGGTTCACGCCAAGATCGTTCTCGCAAGGGGTGCTCGTTGAGCTGTAGTACCCCAGCGCGTACTCGAGTCGGTCTTCACGAACACCGAATCGACGTGATTCGCCCTCGGAGAGCGAATAGCTGAAATAGGCATCGAAAGACCAGTCATCGAGCGTGCCGATATTCAGGAATGGCATATCTCCCCGCACACCACCGACGACGCGGATTTGAGTTTGCTCGGTTTCCACCCGGTTCCGGTCACCTCGAACCGATACAATTGGGATGGTGGGTACCGGTCCAAGAGCTCCCGGGTATAAATTCACTATGCCAAAGTCCCTGAACTGCGCTGGAGTCAGGCCATAAACATTGGCAATGCCAGCTGCGATGCTGGGATTATCCAAATACGCGCCAGCAGCAAGGCCGCAGTCCACGCCGTTGGGCTGATTGGGGTTGCACAGGTTAAAGGGGTTATTAGCGGGAACTGTTGGGAACAGTTGCCCTTCGCTACTCTTCGATTCGGCTTCGAAGTAGGAGTAGTTGGCTTCGAAGTAGGGTGTGATGTTGGCTTCACCCTCGAAGGTGTATTCCCCGTACGCCATGATGTTGTAGCGCGTGGTTTTGGGGAACAAATCCGCGTCGAGCGCTGCGGGTTTGCCATTGAAATCGTATTGCAGCAAATCGATATCACCTACGCCATCGCCGTTACCATCGGCAGCCAGCCCGGTGTAGGGATCGCCAGATTCACTGAAATTGCCCCAGCCGCCGTTAGAGTAACCGGGGGTGTAGTAAATAGACCCCATGTCGATCGACGGGATAAAGGTTCGCGCAGCGACCGACTGGAACGCACAGTCACCGTAGGACGGGTAGCCTATTGATGCGTAGTATTGGTCTTCGGTTCTAATGTTTCCGTTCTCGTCGATCTCGACGTTGCTTGTGCAATCGCCGGTCCAATCCCTGTCGCCAAGCGCCGCTTTGGTGGTCTCGACATATTCGCCGCCGATGCCGAAGACGCCGCGGTCAGTGTTAAAACCCCAGGCCGCAGACACCGTGGTATCGGCGCCGCCTGACTGTTCGGGCTGGTTGGTAAAAACCTCGAGTTCAAAGCCATCGAAATCCTTGCGCAAGATTGCGTTGACCACACCTGCGATGGCGTCTGATCCGTACACCGACGATGCGCCGTCCAACACAATGTCATAGCGCTCTACGAGGGAGCGGGGTAGCAGGTTGAGGTTCGGTGCGGCAGGGGCGCCCTCTACGCCCGAGGGTGATACCCGACGGCCATTGACCAGGATAAGGTTTCGCTGGGCGCCCAGACCACGAAGGTCAACCGTGGAGGCGGCGGGTCCATTGTCGAGAACGAAGCCTTGGAAAGTCAGGTCAATCTGCTGGCCGGTAGACGCCGTGGATCCCTGGAGGATATCGGCGGCGTCAATCAGGCCGACTTCCTTCGAAAACTCGGTCGTGATGACTTGAAGCGGAGCGATGCTTGAGAAGGTATCGCGTTTGAGGCGCGAGCCCGTAACAATGACTTCTTCCACAGGAGCCTCTGCGGCCGCCGGCGAACTGGTCTCAGCGGCAGCCTCCACCGCGGTGCTGTCTAACACCTCGTCTTGGGCTTGTGCTGCCACGGCAAAGCCCAGCAGCGCCGCTTGAACCGCCCAGCGTAAAGAGGTCGATTTATTGATAAGTGCCATGGGAAAGGCCCCCTTAATTTGTCTGTTTTGTCGGTCTTTTATTGAATCCGTGGATTGAGCCGCGTGCCCGATAAGCGCTCCGGTGGGGATCATCCCAGTCCTGGAGGCAGGCTTCTATGCCACGAAGTTGGTACAGACACCATGATGCTCATCGGTGCAATCAAGTCAATGAAAATTTGAGGAGTAGGCGTGAAAATTAGCAATTTTGCCCGACAGTACGCCGAATATGCTTCAATGGGGGCGACCCCTTGGGACCAACAGGCAGGAGTGCTTGTGAAGTGGGACAATATTGACGAGCAAGTGTGTTCGGTCGCCAGGGCCTTAGCGGTCGTGGGAGAGCGCTGGACCCTGCTTATTGTTCGTGACGCGTTCAAGGGAACGCGCCGATTCGATGACTTTCACCGCAATCTTGGCGTTACCCGTCATCGATTGACCGAGCGTTTGAATGGTTTGGTCGACGCCGGGGTTATGATCAAAGTGCCCTACACGAACAGACCGGTACGCTACGAGTACCGGTTGACCAGGAAGGGATTGGGGTTATACCCCGTTCTGCTGACCTTAAGCCATTGGGGCGACGAGTGGCTCGCCGGTCAGGATGGTGCTCCGACAGCATACTGGCACACGCGGTGCGGTAAGTTGACCGCTCCTCGAGTGACGTGTGCTGAGTGTGGTGATCCGCTCAAGCCGGAGGAAGTGGCGCCGCGGCATGGCGTGGTGCTCGAAGCCTATGTGCAGGCATGTCGAGATAACAATGACGCGATACCGTCAGAGGCGGCGCTACCGGCCGCCGCCGCAGACTTTAACCAGCGTTGGCTTGCGCAACACAGCGAGGAATCCAAGTGAATCAGTCAGTGAACCAACTCATCATGAACGCAGCAGACGACGACCTGCCCGGTGCTGTCCCCGAGCGGCAGCCCGAGGAGGAGCAGCTGTTTCGAAAACAGCGACTTGCGGCGGCGCTTCGTATCTTCGGCAAATTTGGTTTTGATGAGGGCGTGGCCGGTCATATTACTGTGCGTGATCCCATCGATAGCGACACCTTTTGGGTGAATCCGATGGGACGCTCCTTTAAATTAATGCGAGTGTCAGATTTGATTCGCGTCAGTCACGAGGGGGAGGTGGTTGAAGGAAAGGGCTTGCTTAACGGCGCGGCATTTACCATTCATAGCCACATCCACAAAAGGCGCCCTGAGGTAACAGCGGCCGCCCACGCTCACTCTGTCTATGGAAAAGCCTGGTCCTCTTTGGGTCGCTTGTTGGACCCCATCACCCAGGATGCTTGCGCTTTTTATGACGACCACACGTTACTCGACAGCTATACCGGGGTCGTTGTCGATATGACCGAGGGCGAGGCCTTAGCGCGCAAACTCGGGCCCCATAAAGCTATTTTTCTTCAAAATCACGGGCATTTGACGGTTGGCGCGTCGGTTGAAGAGGCCTGTTGGTGGTATGTCACCATGGAGCGCTCGTGCCAAGCTCAACTGCTGGCGGAGGCTGCCGGGGAGCCGATCTCAATCCCACACGGGATGGCGCTTCACACGGCGGAGCAAGTTGGCAATGAGCTGGCGGGCTGGTTTAGTGCGCAACCGCTATTCGACGTGATTCTTGCCGAGCAACCTGACCTGTTGGAGTGATTGCCGGGTTTGTATCGGGGATCGACGTCGCTGTCACTAAAGGGGTTGCTCCCAACATGGGTCTAGCTTTCGGTGACTCAGCCGAGGGGTTGCTGGCTTTAGTCGTAAAACTGGGTCCAGGTTTCAATCACTTGATACTGACTGCTACTGCTCGTGTATATAGTGCCGCCCGGATGGCCGCCACCGGAAATTCGTGTCAGTAGGGTAGCGGAGGAGCCAAAGATGGTGATGAAGTTGACAAACGCGCTGTTGTTGGCTGCAATTTGATTGGCCCCGGGACCTACTAGCACTAGGTCTGACCCGCCCGATACGCCGCCCGCCTGATGGCAGCCGAGATAACAGGTGGGGTACACAAGAGGGTGCATTTCTGTTTCAAAAAAAGCCTTGGCTTCGGCTTCCGGATCGACGGGTGGCTCACCACCCGAGCCTCCTCCATCGCCTTTGTCGATAACGGGACCTTGGCCTCTCATCCCCTGAACCGAGTCGAGAAGCTCGGCAACCCGACTTTGGGGGTCAGCGTTTGCCGTACCGGCGAGCAAGGTGGCAAAGACGATTGAAATCGATGCTGTACAAGCCCGGCGACAAAGGTGCTTAGGTATATTGTTGGTAGGGTTTTGTTTTTGGGGAACTCGATCCGTCACCAGACAGTCCTCAGCAAAGTAGCTCTGCTCTACACCTTACCGTTTTTTGCTGGCCGTGGAAAACTGCGTGCGAGTGCGTACAGCACAGCGATCTCCACCATCACTAAGGCTTGATACAGACTCCGAACCTGCCCATCGGCGGTTGATACCGACCAATAGGACTCCAGTACTTGGTAAATTACCCAAGCCAGCCCCATGCCGACCAAGTAGGCAGCCTGCTTGGCGACATCCAGCGTTTTGAGGTCCTGATCCCGCGCAATCAACAGCGTTTCATACCGAACAAGATAGCCGCCGAAGGCGAAGGAGAGCTGGTAGCCAAGATATACGAACATGGCCAGCTGCTGGTCTATCGGCAGCAGTAAAACGGCGATCACGCCCATGAGGATGATGCACTCGACGAAGAAAGACAGCCGGAAGAACCAATCCCGATTAAACAGCCTGTGGTACTGGGTCGCGATAAGCAATGTCGCGAGAGCGAGACCGATGCCGCCGGCCGAAAAAGTGGCTGGGGAGAGGGGAGCGTAGAGTGTGAAGACGGACCCAATACTGAGGCCCATGAACAATGAATTCAAAAACTTGTAGGCGACAAACCAAGAAAAGGAGAAGGTCCGTAGTGAGGATGTGGCGCTGTGCACCTCAGAAGTCCACGCCCTTTCGGGCAGCAATGCCCTCCCGGTAGGCATGGGCGACATCTTTAACCTCCGACACCGTGTCCATCGCCTCTCGAAGTTGACTGCCACCCCCCCGGCCAGTCACGACTACACTCTGCTCCACCGGGCGCTCGGTGATAGCGGAGATAACGCGGTCGGCGTCTAGGTAATCGAACGCCAGCATATAGGTGAGCTCATCGAGCACCACCAAATCCAGGTTCGTATTGGTCAGCATCGCCTCGGCTACTGCCCAAGTGCGCTCTGCCGCTTCGATATCCGAAGCGCGGTCCTGGGTATCCCAGGTAAATCCGGTGCCCATTTGGTAAAACTCGACCCCAGGGCAGTGATCTCTCAGGTAATGCTCCTCGCCGGACAACTGCTGACCTTTGATAAATTGCACAACCCCCACCCGTTGGCCGTAGCCCAGAGCGCGCATCACCATGCCAAAGGCGGAAGAGGTTTTGCCTTTGCCGTCGCCCGTTAAAAGCACCGCTACTCCTCGTTCAAGCGTGGCACTGGCGATGGTGGCATCGACCTTGGCCTTTTGTTTTTCCATGGCTTTTTTATGACGCGTGGCTTTTGTTGGCTTTGTCATGATCTTGATCCTAGATGCTATATCGCAAGCCGACGTAGGCAGCTCGCCCTTGAACAGCGTAGTCGCGAATACGCGGCGCCAGTTCATCAGTCAGATTCTCGACCCGAGCGTTGACGACCAAACCGCGACCCAGATTTGTTGTAACTGTCCAGTCCACCTGATGGGTGTCGGGCATCGGCGCATTTGTGACGTCAACACTATCAAACTGACCATGAAGGGTGAGTGAGGATTGAACGAGGTGGTTTTGCCATTGGATGGACAGAGCGCCGCTCAATTCAGGTCGGTAGGCGCGCTGGGCTCCACTGCTGGTATCGGTCTCGTTCCAGGTGGCATTTACAACGACTGACCAATGTTCTGCGAAGCGTGTCCGTGCAGCCAGCTCAACGCCTCTGGATGTCACCCGATCGTCAGTCTGCAGGTAGCCCGAGTAATTTGCGAGGTCAAAGACAATTTCGCTGTCGATGCGCTGATCGAACCAGGTGACTGACAACACCTGCTGTTCTTCACCCCATTGCAGTCCTAGTTCCCATCCCAGACTTTGTTCTTCCTGAAGGGGTATAGAGGAGGCTGGGGGATACCCGAACGGTCCTTCGTTGTAGCCGACCTCGTAGAGGCTAGGGGCCCTGAAGCCGGTGCCAATCGCCGCTCTGAGTAGGAGGGGTCGCGCGCTTTGTGTGAGATATTGAATGGTGCTCAGTCGCCAGGAAGTGTGCTGGCCAAAATCGTCGTTGTCGTCGTGACGCACGCCGGCGGTGGCGCTGCCGAGAAAGAGCGTCGAGTGCAATTCCCCATAAATGCCCGTATTGTCTCGGGAGCGCTGACTGAAGGCATCGTCGTAGGCTTGCTCCTGGAAATCGACGCCGAGCACGACGCGACCCAGTTCGCCCTGGTAAGAAGACAGCCAGGATATCTCCTGCTGCTCGCTTGTGGGTGTAAACGTGCTCAGTCCCTCGGTAGCAAATATTCGCTCGCTGCTGCTGTCTTCGAAGCTGAGGTTTGATGAAAACCGTAAGGTTTCCCAGTGGACCGCAACACGATGATTTGTTTGTTGAAAATCATCGGTGCACAGATTGCTCGCAGAGAAGTCGGTGGCGTTGAAGCAGCCGTCATAGTCATTCTCAGCGTCGATGTGATGGCTGCTCAGTTGAAGTTGCCACTGGTCGCTGATAACAACCCGCAGGTTGCCATGAAAGGTTTGATTCTCGTAGCCATCAGCGTCGGCGGGCGATTGATCCGAGGGTCGCGCATTGTATCCGTCGGTTGAAAGATCGGTATATGAGAGGGCTCCTTGTAGCCGCGCATTGCCACCGGCTACATTGATGCCCATTTGTCGAAACTGGTTTGCACCGCCCTCAAACGACAGATCCGCCAACAGGCCATCTGATGCTTGTCGCGATGTCAGTGCGATGATGCCACCGGCATCTGCACCGTACATCAACCCCTGAGGGCCCCGCAGAATTTCAACGCGCTCAATCCCCTCGGTTAACAGGTGCTCTATGCGGGGGCTTATTTGAGGCGATGAGGGATCACTTAAATCGATGCCATCGAGCAGCACCCGGGTCCTGTACCCCTCTTCACCGCGCATACGGATCGCGGCGGCCTTGCCAAACCCACCATCGCGGGTGACCGAGATACCTGTCTGGATGTTTAGCAGTGACGTCAGGTCTCGGTAGCCGAGCAAGGTAAGCGCCTCGCGATCAATCACGTCGACTGAAACCCCCACCTGTGACAGCGGCGTGGGAACCCGAGATGCCACGATGACAGTCTCTTCGATATCCGTTTGCGCGATACTGTCGAGTGGCAAAGCTACCACCAGCACGGCGATGCCTGCTCGCCGGACAAATCTTCTATTGTCTAAATGCCGAGGCCGTTGGCTTTGTGGATGCTTCGTTAGAATCAAGAGATAAACGCCTTCATGTCGGTTGCAGTAGGCGCTGGGAAATACAGGGGACGTCGCGTTGGAGGCGTATCATCGACACCTGCCAGAGCCCACCGCTCTTCGGTTTTCGGTGTCAGGCAGGTATCGGGCTCGGGATTTTCCCTACCGTTGCGGGGGCAGCGTTGGCTACAAGCATCAGCAGCTTT
>Ga0255760_10002896_pt1 | contig 15566 bp, 5 predicted proteins | sample 071ome_25_FD_179960 | JGI IMG/M metagenome (GOLD analysis project Ga0255760, IMG submission 179960) | Coastal salt marsh microbial communities from the Groves Creek Marsh, Skidaway Island, Georgia - 071410BT metaG (version 2) | ecosystem: Environmental > Aquatic > Marine > Intertidal zone > Salt... | reverse complement strand
GACTCTAATCGATTGCCGTTTCGTAGTTCTGTCCAGAACAAAATCTACCAAAATTCCAGATGGACAAATATTGAGCAATCGCATGCCCAGTTGCAACTGCGTTCGTCCAGATTTCACCCGATGACTTCTTCCAAGCAACGAACTACTTTTCAAATCCGACGACGTTTTGATTTCAACCACGTATAACTTTCCATCTCGTGGGCTATAGACGACAGCATCGGGTGAATACGAAACGTTGTATTCCCGGTGCATGAATGAAACGTTACTGAACTCTTTCACGATTTTGAAATGTTTCTCTTTGCACAGTGCCAAGAGCGCGGTTTGTTCGCACGCGATACCAATCATCATCTTCGAGGTTACAGGAGGTACAACAAACATTTCATCCTCATCTTTGTCGTGTCTAGCGCAAGATGCAATATTCTCCTGCCAACTCTGCCACTCTTCGCTTTTGTATTCACACTTCAAAGGATAATCGTGACCCGTCAACTCTGTCAAATCAAATCCTTCGCATTCAGTTTGATCAATTTTGAGCGCTTCTACAGATGCTACTCCCGTGTTGTGTGCAGCGATCGCGTTGTTAATCTCTGATTGGGAAGCATCATCGCCATCATCCCACTTGTTTTCAATGCTTTCAACAACGCCCAACAAACTTTTCTCGACCGTCTTGCCATCATCGGAATAAGATATCCCGTATCCCAAACTACTATCGCCGGTTTGCATTTTTGGAAGGCGAACGCGACGACCAGCTCCACCACCACCGCCGCCACCACCATCACGATCGTTTCCGGATCTACCTTGAAAACGAACAGACTTGATTTTTTCCTCCTTCTTAGCGCCGCGCGGAATAGGAGTTTCAGAAAGCACTTCGTGAAACTGCTCTTCGTTCATATGAAGGGTCGCCATTGTTACTTGTCTTTCACCGCCATATGTTTTCTCAGTCACGCAATCGTTCCCATATTTCTGTACGCATGTTGCGTATAAGTTTTTGAGGTATTCCTGTTGAATGTCGAGAGCGTCAGTGGTATTGATTTGCCGCGTTGCTCGGTTCATCAGGGTTAAGTTCAATCCATTGCTGACATCCTCCAGGAACGAACGCCCGTCTCGGCGACCGGCGCCACACATGTTGGCGATTCCAGCGCACAATTCGGTGTTAAAAACACGAGTAACGACTTCCACATTCGTCAATATCGCTTCAACGCGATTCTCCTCTGCATTGCCGTCGTTGTTCGAATTACTCGCATCGGGCAAAGGATTGCAACGGTGGCTACTTTGCTCCTCCAGATGAGTTTTGTAACACACGTCCAGCTTAATCAGCACATGCGCTGGAGCAAAAGATACGCCGGCGGACCCGATTTGAGACGCAAACAGTACGTAAGATTGCGCGTCCGTTCGAAATTGATTTATGATATCGTCGCGATCCTTTGATCTCACCGCGTCCTCGCTCGTGAAGAACAAAATCGAATCTCCGTGCGTTTTCAACCTTTCGGATTTCTCTTTCAATATTCGAGCGAACGCGTGCAGCATTTCTACCGAATCGCACGTCACGACAACTTTCACGTTCTTTTCGTCAACGAAGTGAAGGATTCTCTCGATTATAATATTCACGCGAATCGTCGCGGATAACGAATCGTCAAGAATTATTGTCGAGCAGTTTTGCAATACGCGTTCAAAAACCTCCAATCGACTGCGCGCCATTTCTCGCAAAGCTTCCATCTCGTTCTCGTAGAGATCTTGATGCTCGCTTTCCCTTTCCAAATAGGCTTCAATCGTGTGCATACAATTCTCGACATGATGCTTCATGGTGTACGGCACAATCCCGTGCAGACGTTTGAGATACATCGTAAGAAAATTTTGATCGAAATAAGGATCGCATTGGAAGATGTGTGTTAAAGCTCGATCGCAGTCGTAGTCGTTCGTTGGCGGTTCTTCTTCTTCTTCTTCTCCTCCTCCTCCTCCTCCTTCTTGTTCTTCTGCTCCTCCTCCTCCTCCGCGTGCTACGAATATGTCGTCGTCGCTGCTATCGGGAATTTCAGAGTCATCGCCATATGCTTCAGTATCGCTGTCTGAGTTCAGTGATTCAGTATCTGCGTCAAGTTCATATTCACCTTGGATAGTGACGACATCTTTCTGAAACGCAAACGTAAAGAAACGTTTCGTCGGAAAAGGCGCCTGCACTCGTTCGATGTAGCGAAGAAATGTTTCATAAAGCTTGCCAAACTGTTGTAATGCTTGGCGTCGGTAGAGAACTGCATTTCCCGATTTCATCGCATCCGTGAGAAAAATTCGACTAATTACGACTGAAAAATTTTCGTAGAAGTATTCGTAATTTCCGACTTTAAATCCCATAAGGCGCGCGAGCCAGTACACGTCGCAAAATCCGTTCGTTACAATTGTCCCAGACATGAAAATGCGCAGTAAAGAAGCATCACATATTTTTCGCACGATTTCCATGATTTGGTTTTCATTATCTCCGCTTTGTCTTTGCTGACTCTTCGTGTAGACTTCGTGACACTCGTCGACTACGACGAGCCGGAATTTGTTTTTTATCAATTTACTCACATTTTGCAACGTAACGTATTTAATTTTAGTTTTCACGTCCTTCACAAACTGATCAGAGGTACAATGATTTTTAATCTCTTCAAGCGAATGGAAATATTTCGAAAATGAAGTAAATGTCTCGGCGAACGCGGCCGTGGCCGTTAGTGGTGAGATTATCAGGATGCGGCCATCATCCGTTCCAACAATCCATTCGAGCAAACACAAAATGACAAGAATAGTGACTCTCGTTTTGCCCGATCGACACGGTTCTGGATTCACGATCGATGCAAAGTTCTCTCGGGTAACTTCATACAACATTCTCTTGGCTACTTTTATTTGATCGTTGTTCAAAACGTACGACTGCTCAATCTTTCCATCATCCAGCAAGTTCAGAAATGCGTGTAATTTCTTTTCTGCTACTTCTGCTGGTTCTCCAAGCCTTTGGGCAATTTCTGGACGCGGTCCAATGAGAGAATCTCTCAATTCGGGTTCTTGCAGGACGTCCCATTGTGTTTTTTCGTACACTTCGTTTCCATACCTGGAGGCACGGCCTTCGTATAATGCAGTCGCGGGATGAGAAAACCCGAAAATTATATTGACATCAATTGGAACATCCTCCAGCGCTCGAACCAAAGACAAGATCGCGTGCGACCGCAAATGAAGCTGGAACGGGAAGCCTATCCCATTTAAAGCATTCATGCGATTTTTTATGATATTCTTAAACGGAATGCCATTTGTTGCGAATCCAAAAAAACGCGTTTCACCATTTTCCAAAATCTCGACATCTTTGAGTACGTCGTGTTCGATTTGGGGGAAATGTTTTTTTTTACCGTCAACAATACAGGCATTATCCACCACCATGTATGAATTGCGCAACTGAACAACTCGCGACGTGTCCTCTTCGAGGAATTGAAGGAGCGCACCTGTTTGGAAAAAATTAACGACGATGACCACGATCGTCTGATATGACTGCAAAGTTTGTTTTTTTAGAATATCAAAAATTTCTAACTTGAGCGCGCGAAGTGTTTGCGCTTCGACAGACGAAGCAAACATTTGACCAATCGATGCGCTGCACGCCGCCACCAATATCTCGCCAAATTGAAGCACACCAACTTCGTCCTGCGCTTTTTCGTCCATGATTTCGATGCGATTTTTAAAAGTTTGCAAATCCCAGAAAGAGTGTTTCATCGTTGTGGTTGAGATCTCAACCACAAAACTGTCGCTTCTCTCGCTTCTCTCGCGTCGTTCGAATTGCTCGCGAATCGCGGTGGGGAGTGCGTTGCTAAACTCCCTCTGCGCCTCGAGATCTATCTGGATCAAACCTTGGAGACCTGCAATAAGTTGTTGTTTGACGTCGGACAGTTTTTTTACACAACAGTCCCTCCCTCCAATGGGATTGGGATTTTCGTCGATTTCATCATCTTCATCAAAAGCAAAGTCCGATCCCGGATTGGTTGACGCGCTCTCGCTCGTTGATTGTCGCTTTCTGCGACGGGGGGACATATTCATCCCCGTTCTTTTGTGTCTACGCGCGCGCGCGTTACGCTCAAAAAGTGAAGGTTTTTTTTCTCTAGGAGATACAAAAATATGAGCGTTTTTTTTCCCTCGGAGATACAAAATTTATGCTCGCGAGTCTCGTTTCTTCCGTTTTTTTTTGTATCTGTGTGTTGGAGTGCGTAAACGCGTCGAAAAATAAGAGCGTATTTTTTGCTGAAATTGCGTGGTGTCGGAGTGCGTAAACGCGTCGAAAAATAAGAGCGTATTTTTTGCTGAAATTGCGTGGTGTCGGAGTGCGTAAACGCGTCGAAAAATAAGAGCGTATTTTTTGCTGAAATTGCGTGGTAGCTAGGTAACTATAGTTTGTAATATATATCGTCAAACGCGAGTAAAAAAAAAAGAAAAAAAGAAAAAAAAACGTTTCTATTCTTGGGCATTCGATTTGCACAGAACAGCGATGATGTCTTGTTCCATTGATGAGAACGATGTTGAAAGAAAAACTTGGATTCGTGATCCGGAAAACAGTACTGAAAAATTCGTACTGAGCGATCGCAACGAAAGTGCTAAGTTCTTGCAGATTTTCGTAAAACGGTCCGCTCGTTTTTTGGTCAGAGTTGATTCCATTCAATCACTAGATTCGTGTGTAAATGGAAAAAAATCCATCAACACAGAAAGGGGGCCTTTCATCATCTCCAAGGATGCGTTCCAAGCCGTGATAGAAACGACTTGGCAAACACTCGTCGCCGAAGGAAACGCGCATCTCTATAAAACAGCGAAGCTGTTTACCCAAAGTTTCGGGCAAAAGTACAAGATCGCATTTCTTAAAGAGTTCAGCGAATTTTTCGATTCGTTCCAACTTGTTCAGCGAGGCGAAAAAGGGATGAAAATATTGGAACACGCGGAGGATGATCTAGAACTATTCACACTCAAACGCCCGGACAAAAAAGCCAACGTGGCGGCGCCTTTCGAAGGTTTTGTGCACCGAGATAAAAGGAACTATGATTGTACCTCGTATCTGGATGAGTTTTCAGACGCAGAAGTGGCCGCGATGAAAAAATTCGGTCTGGGAGAGAGAGAAAATATTCTGAACGAGTTTGAAGATAAAACTCGCAGAATCCAAGCGCCGTTGAAAATGTCACAAAGTAACAAACTTCTCGCGACTTTGAAAAAGAGAGGTATCGTTCACGAAGATTACGAGTATCAGATTGAAGGGGAAAAGAGATGTCAAATGCTCGAGAATGCACCAGGGCCCCTCGAGGAACAACAAGCGCATTTCGACAATCCGGGTTACGAGAACACCGGCGAAGATCTCATCAACGTCATCGTTGCGCTCGATTTGATGTATTTGACCATGTATAGAGAAGAATGTGATACGTGGTATAAGAAGGATGTCTGGCTCACGCCTGGTTCTGTGTTGTGCTTATCCGGATACGCTGCTCACGGCGGGATGGGCGCTTTACGAAAACCTAGGAAAAACGACTGTCATACCCACACACCAAAACGTATCCATCTCTACTTGAAGAGGAGGAAGAGGAACGAGGAACGAAGACCGCGCAAAGTTTCGAAAAAAAATGAACCCACGGATGGATCTACCGGATATCTTCAAACGGTGTACACAACCGTTACAGACGTCATCGATGAAACGAGTGCATTTTGGAGAACATTCGGGGAGAACTTGAAAGGAAATAAATAAAGAAGTTATATCGGCGCAGATATAACGTCGTCGTTCTCTAAAATCAAGCGTAACTTTTTTTATTCCAAGAAAAAACGAAAAAAAAATCGTATCTCTATACCTATCATATATATCTCCTCACATCATGTGCCCGAGCGGCGTGTGCAACGAAGCCTTCATGCCTTTTCGCATGCCGCCGAAAAGGAGATCGGTTGGGGCGATGTGCGACGAAGAGCGAGCGGAAGAGAAAGAAGAGGCACGAGAAGAAGAAGAAGAAGAAGAAGAAGAGAAAAAATACGAGGAAGAGGAAGAAGAGGAGGAGGAGGAGAAGGACGACGACGACGACGACTACGAAGTGGACGACGACGACGACGACGTGGACGACGACGACTACGAAGTGGACGACGACGACGACGACTACGAAGTGGACGACGACGACGACGACGACGTGGACGACGACGACGTGGACGACGACGACGTGGGGGAGATACTGAAGAAGACAAAGAGGAAGCCTGCGACGAAGATCGCCAATCAGCGTCGAAAGATCCGGCGGTTTCCGAACAGAAAGACGTGTTGCTTTGCTGGCGCTCAAGGTTATTCTTGTCGTCACAAAGGAGACTCCAATGTTCGAGCTACCCGCTGCGTTCCGGAATCCGAGAGAAAAAACTTTCCGGAGGACGCCAGGTGTTGCGATGCGTGTTATAGGCACTTCAAATGTTTGAACGTGACGTGTTGCTTCGTTGACGCTAAAGGCTATTCTTGTCACAAAGGAAAATCCAATGCTCAAGCTCGAAAACGCGTTCCGGAATCCGAGAGAAAAAACTTTCCGGAGGACGCCATGTGTTGCGATGCGTGTTGTAATCACTTCAAATATTCGAACGTGCCGTGTTGCTTCGCTGACGCTGAAGGTTATTCTTGTCGTCACAAAGGAGACTCCAATTTTCAAGTTCGAAGCCGCGTTCCGGAATCCGAGAGAAAAAACTTTCCGGAGGACGCCAGGTGTTGCAATGCGTGTTGTAATCACTTCAAATGTTCGAACGTGACGTGTTGCTTCGCTGACGCTGAAGGTTATTCTTGTCGTCACAAAGGAGACTCCAATGCTCAAGCTACCCGCTGCGTTCCGGAATCCGAGAGAAACAACTTTCCGGAGGACGCCATGTGTTGCGAGGCGTGTTATAGGCACTTCAAATATTCGAACGTGCCGTGTTGCTTCGCTGGCGCTCAAGGCTATTCTTGTCACAAAGGAGACTCAAATGCTCAAGCTCGAAACCGCGTTCCGGAATCCGAGAGAAACAAATTTCCGGAGGACGCTAGGTGTTGTGCCACGTGTTATAACCACTTGCAAGATGCGTACTTTTTCCATCTTGGGCGCGTCTGCAGTGATTGTCTCCTCCTGGGATACGATCCCGCAACCACTCCGGGCGCGTGGATGGCATGGCGTGGATTGCATGGAAACACTCTTCTTTGCTCAAAGTGCTTTGCGAACAAAAGCAAAGAACGCGTAAGGCGTCGCAAAGGAATAATGAAACGTCGCAAAGGGCGAAAGGCGAAAGGCGACTGGTAATTTGAGTTTGTGAGCAGATTGAGATTGAGCAGAAAGAGCAGAAAGAAAAAAAAAAAAGAACGGCGCAGATGTAACGTCGTCTCTAAAACCATGCATTTTGTTCCGATCCCCTAGTCTGATTTTTTTTCATACGCTACCCCCTTCTACCACTTCCTCTTCGCTCGCTGGAGCGCCATCTCTGTCTATCAAATCATCCATCTCTACAACCATGGTCATTCCCGGGCTAAACATGACGAACGCGACTACGGAGGAAAGAGCAAAAAGAACAGAATAAACCGCGTGGCGACGCATTTTCTTTTCGTCCGGCGAAAGCTTCCTCTTTTCCTCCTTCTCTACCCACCCTTGTTGTTTCTTCCTTCTCGCACCGTCGCGCCACGTTGTCGGATCAATTTTCTTCCTGCTTCCTGTATTCGTTTCATCACTTTCTGCATTCAAAGGTTTTCGTTCGTGCACGTATTTCTTTACTTTGTCAACGTAGTCGATGACTTTTGGATACGATTTCAATTCCGCCCGAAGGTTCTCAGTTGCGTTTGAAAATACGACATAATACAACACCGAAAATAAATCCGCATCGCAGTTTGTGGGAGTTGTTGAACCTAGCGCGAACACAATGTCACCCCCGCCCGTTTCTTCAGGCAACATCGTTTCTATGACTTCGAACGCTTGACTCGCAATAACCCGAGCTTTGATTTCGTCGCACGCTGGCGAGCCGCGCTTCTCTCTCCATTTGTTCGGGACGATACGATTGAGCGGGAAAGGATACTTACTCCCATACATAGGTCGCGTCTTTTCTATGAAAGTACTCTCGTGCGTCCACGTGAAATACTCACAAGCTTCCTTCAGCATGCCGTTTGCTATCGACGAAAAGCAGACGTCTCGCGCTTTATCTGTCTCCGAGAGGCTATCATTGAGGTTTCTGCACTCGTGTTTCAAATGATGCAAGATGCGATACGTGGCAACTTTCGGATCACTTTTGATTTCATCCGCCAAACCACCGACGACGGTATATTCTCCGTTGCCAGCTTCCAAACATGGCAGAACGGATGAAGGTGACGAGGAATGTGACGGACAGACTTCTTCTTCGTAATTTATACCGGCCAAGCGCAAATAGGTTTCTACGCGCAAGCACTCCAAGTCGAAGGAAAGGTCAGACGGAGACGGATTAGAAGGAGATGGAGGAGATGACCATTTGTGTAAAACGACAACGTTCTTTTCACTTGCGTTCGATGCGGCCATGTCTTTTTCAATGCTATGTATGTATTTGTTGTGCACGCGAGTGTTATTTTGACGATTGAGTGAACCTTCAAACTTCAACGAGAATCACATACTTCAAAAAAGAAAACGAGCGGGATTTACGCAAAGATGTCCGTACACACGGATACGATGACAGCAGCGGCACGACGAAGGATATGTTCACTTAATTCGCATTTTTGCTCATCTTCGTCGAGCAATGATGTTCATCTTTTGTCACCGCGTATCATTGTGGCAGACGCAGTTCGCAACGCTTTAAATAACAACGAACCGGTAGTTGCGTTAGAATCAACAATAATCTCACACGGGATGAAGTATCCAGAGAACGTTCAATGCGCAATCGAGGTTGAAGATATCATTGCTTCAAAAGGATGCGTTCCAGCAACAATTGCAATCATGGACGGGTTCGTCAAAGTAGGTTTGTCTCGTAAAGAAATCGACACGTTAGGTAAAGAAGGTTCGAGAGGTTCTGTAGCTAAAGTTAGTAGGAGAGACATCGCGCCGATTTTAGCGAATTGGGAATCATCATCAAATCGAATGAAACTTGGTGCAACCACTGTTTCAGCAACTTTATTAGTTGCCGACATGATGAAGATCCCAGTGTTTGTTACGGGCGGGATCGGAGGCGTTCATCGAGATGCGGAGTCAACGTTTGACATTTCGAGCGACCTCACCGAACTCGCTCGAGCGAAGCACACTGTCGTGGTCTGCGCGGGCGTAAAATCTATCTTAGATATAGGAAAAACGTTAGAGGTTTTAGAAACGTTGGGTGTAACGACAGTCGGGTACAAGACGACTGCGTTTCCGGCTTTCTTCACTCGTGATTCGGGGTTCAAACCGTCGACGACTGTAGACTCAGCAGAGGAAGCGGCAAACATTATCGAGGCGCGAAACGCGATGCGATTAAACAGTGGAATATTATTTGCTGTTCCCGTACCAGAACAATACGAGAAAGCAACCGGTGCTGAGATTGAGCGATGCACGACGCGAGCGATTCGGGAAGCTAAGAAACGCAAAATCCAAGGGCGCAATGTGACGCCGTTCTTGCTCAAGCGCATTGTCGAACTGTCGAAAGGGAAGAGTTTAAGCACAAACATAGCGTTAGTGAAGAATAACGCAGAAGTTGGGGCTGACATAGCGATTGCGCTGAAAATATTGTATCATAAATCTTTACCAATAACGAGCTCGTGCTTTTGAATGTGAACTAGTGCTTTGTTATTACAAGTGCATCGCAAACTCAATCACCGCGGGCGCCTTTTCCGGTTCGATCGCGCCGCTCTTGGCTGCAACGATATCATCGATTACGTGTTCGAGTTCGGAGAGATAACTTCGCATTTCCTCTGGCATGATGTCTCTTTTGGCGCTTTCTCGCAGATATCTCTTGATGCGCTCTTCGCAAACGCGCCGACGCAGTCGCAAAGAAAAGAATTCACGACTCGTTTCCCATTCAACGACTGCTTTGATTGCCCTCTTGTGAAGCATGACGCCCGGGGTATCGTGTAAAGCAGCAAAATGAACGGCGAGTTGTTTCATTGTTGGCGTGAGTTGTTTCTGCAGATGGCTGTTGTGCTCTAGGCTTTTCACCGTTCGTCGCATCGTCTTTACCAAATCGTCTTTTCGGAACTTGATGTCGACGATACCTTCCGGCTCTAAAACGCCTCCCTTGGCGCCGTCGCTCGCGTAGAATTCCATTTGCTCGGGGTTGATGGAGGAATCAATAACGACCCACGCACCACCACGTAACTCACCACCGCGAGGGATGTATACAAATATCGGCTGCTTGAACTCGCGAAGCGCATCGACAATGCACGCGCCGTATTTCAATACCTCCCCGTACATGTCGCGCAAGCCTCCCGCGAATCCTCTCCAATTTGCAAATATAATCAGTGGTAGTCCTTCTCGGTTCATATCTCCAATCGCTTGCGCCGTTTTAAAAGCAGAATCTGGATACCAAACTTGTCCCGCTTGCGTTTCTTCGCCAATTTGAGCGCCGGGAAACGCCGGGTCCGCCGGTATCGTTTTGTTTACCATTCTCGTTTCAACGGCCACGCATCCAATGGGTAGTCCTCCCAATCTCGCGCGACCCGTAACGACAGTTCTGCCCCAATCTGACATGACTTCTGAGAAGGAGTTGGCATCGAAAAAGTCTCTTAAAATTTCGCGCGGATCGTACGGCGACTTGGAAGCTGCAGGGTCGAACTTCAAAGCTCGGTGGATAGAGTCGCCGCCTTCGGAAGTGTCGACATCGAGATAGTAAGAGAGTGCTCCACCAATGCTAGCTGGGACGTACGATAACCAATTCAACACGGCTTTTACACCCTGAACGTCATCTGAAACAACCATGTGAGAAACACCATTCGATCCCATTACTTTTGGGCCGCCGATTTGTGCGTTTGAGGTGTAGACGTCTCGTCCCAAAACTTTATTCAAAGCGCTCGCACCGGTTAAAATGAGCGGGGCTTCTTGGTGCTGCACTACACGTTGGCACAATCGCGAGCAATACGCGCCAATACCTACCGAGCGCGCGGTAACGTACGCAATAGTTACCGTCGATTGGTATGCCCGTGACGTTGCCGAAGCTATTTCGCCAGAACCTTGAAGACACTCGACGCCTTGTCCACCGCAAATATCCGTAAGCGCATAGCGAACTTCGTTGTTCTCCAATAACCGCGTTCCTTTCACCCGTCCGTTTGCACCGAGCATCTCGTAATCATCCTCAGAGAGATAAATGTACTTGAATCCTTTGCGCGGATCTTTCTCATCTACCCAGCATACTTGGAATGCAGCTTTCACAGCTTCGTCGAGACCAATGCGCGCGCCGGAGTTTGCCGAGACGTAGACACACGGTATACGCAGCTCAACTGCCAAGTCCATGGCGGCTCTGTACACGGCGTCTTCCGGCGGCGAAAGCGAGCCAGACATGTGCGTAATATCATTTGACACTAATATGATGTCTCTGCCATCCGGATACTCCTTCGTATTCAAAGTGAGCTTCCAACAAACCATGCCGCAATCGTTGTGACCAGTTGGACGGTTCGCTGGTGCGAGCTTTCGTTTCTGACCGGGCAAGAGTTCTAATATCGAACCAATCGATGATCGCGGCGACGCCGGACCATTATTGCCCAATACGCCTCCAGAGTAAGAGCCACCTTGAAGCGCGAGTTCAACAATTGACGAGATGCCACCACCCTCTTCCTGGAGCACGTTTGCAAAAATCTCCGGGAAGTCGTATACATACGTCGACGATAGGTTCTGCGCAACCATCCGTTTGCGCTGAGTAATGTTCAAGAGCGGGTGGGGTTCTGGTACGCCCCGTTCCAGGGAGGTTTGAATCTTAAACTTCAAGCCGGAGGTGTTCAGGGCTACGACAGACCCAGACTCACCAACGCGCACTTCTACGCAAACCACCTTCAATCTCTTCAAATCCGCGAATGCCAAGTTAACAAAAGAATCTATGGCACTCTCTACGTGTGGTAAATCGAGTTTATCGTCGGCGCCGACGAGATGGATGAACACGTGATTCCACGCCGTTCTGTGCGATCCGACGGCGAGCTCGAGAGATCCTAAAACATCCGCCAATACCGAATCTTCGGGTGGCAAAAATGGTGTTTCTTCCGTTGAGATGCCCGAATCTGAATACGACGTTCTCGATGGCCGAGGCGTGGGGGTCGGTGTGAAGTTTACGAGAAGTAAGTCTTTATCGTACACCGCCGCCCTTAAAAAGACGCGACGATCTCGTTGCGGTTGCTTGTGACCGGGCTTCTTCGGCGTCTCTTCGGCGAGAAAGACACCAATGGAGTAATCTGAAGGTGTGACAAAGTTTGGATTTCGCTGTCGAGTTCTGGAATTCAATTTGCCAACGCACTCAATCTTTTCGAAAGGATCGAGCCGATCTACTTCCATGTGAGAGGCGACGTGGGGCCAAAAACCATTCGCCGCGCTCATCTCATCAAAGCCATCAGCTCCTGAAGCTGCCGCGCCGGATCGTTTAAACGCGAAGTGATGCGGACGCGCATCCAAAGACAAAAGCGTCACGCTCACTTTCGTAATTGTACTGGTAAATGCGCCGGCTAAGTTTTGTCCGGTGACGAAAGCTGCCGCCGCGGCTCGAACTTCTTTTTCATCTCTGCCAACTAATCTAGGATAGGAAATTACAAAAGCAAGCTCCCTTGGACTTAAATCAGACGCTTCTGGTAATGCCGCCACTGCTTGCCCGAGAGACGGCGCAAATAACACAACCGAGTCTGACCCGTTCAACTTCACGCTGGTAACTGTCATTTCTGTCAGACACGGTTCCGGATCGGCTCCTGGAATCTTCTTCAAATCAACACCAGTGGATAAAAACAATGCCTCGATGGCATCGAATCGCGCGGTCTCGGATACGCCATCGAATAAGGAGTCCCAGTTGTATTGTAAGTGCGTGTTCTCAATCTCTGAGATGTCGTCGTAAGATTCCAATCGCGAAAGCGTATTTTGTTTATCCAAATAGATCCTTCCCACATTTCGAGCAAAGGTCTGCGAGCCAGACGGCGTATTCGTAGGTGTCGATTCACCCCCACCGGTGTAAGAGAGCGAGGAGTCGTCTTCTGAAACTACAGATTGTAAATCAACTTCGCTTCCATACAAAGAGCCAGCGCTCCGTAATCCTCGCGAATTTGAGCGCGAATGACCGCCGCCGCCTTGCGCGTCGTAAGACTCGTTCAAGGAAAGCTGACTAAAGGAAGCGAACGATTCTTCTCGTCGCACGCGCGATCGCTCTGCGGCTATCTTTTCGCGTCTAGATTGTCTCGAGAGTTCTTGTTTCTTTACTATAATTTCGCGCGCCCGTTGCGATAGCTTTTCGTGTTTGTGACCAACAAGGTGCATGCATCTGTGCACCGCAGAATGGCACGCGTGAATATCCATGAATCCATTATCAGCGACATGATCTAATATTTGAACTATCAATTCTGTTCTGCGCTCTAACTTGGCGTGCGCGTGTGCGTATTGAATCACAGCAAAAATATCATTGCGATGTGATTCTCTCAGAAGCATGATTGCGTCTTCAAAGCTTGCGCAGCTCGAGAAAGTCTCTTCAATGTCCAAAAACATTTCCATGTATCCAGTCAGCACGCGAGCTTTGGATGCATACAATCCACCTTCGTAGCGATCGCAGAATTTTGACAAAGATGCAAACGTAGTATCGTTCTGTTGTATTATTTTGCTCACATTTTGTACTGCCGATGCCACGGTGTTTGTATATCGAGTCGAGTCGCTCGAAGCCGATTGCGAAGCTTCAATATCGCAAGCGATGAGATGCAAGTCTTTCATCGTTTTTTCGTCCAGGCGACTCGCGACTGAATCGCGCGCCTCTTTGAAATCCTCGAGAACGAGCTCTATCGTACCCAAAACTTCAAATAATTCTTTCAGAGGATCTCCGGCAAAGTGATACCCCTGGAGGAGTTGCATCATAGCCGCCGAATTTCTAGAGAACTTGTCCAGATGCGATCCAGCCGCGCTCACCGTGAACTTTCGCGGTTTAGATACCGGAAAGACACCTTTGAAAGGTTTTGTGTGTTTCATAGAGCTCGGATCATCGACCACTACTGTGCACAAAACATCCCCCGGCTCGAGTTGGCTGCCTATTTGCGCCACGTGAGTGACGATACCAGAAGTTGTCGATATCAACGGCATGACTGTCTTCATCACCTCGATTTCGCAATACGGCTCGTTAATTTCACATTTTTCTCCGTTCGGAACGAGAAATTTTAACAATTTCCCTGTGGTATTCGCGCACAGTTTGGTCGCGTCGAAATCGTCCGGGAAAAAGCACGGATAGCCGTCGATGTGGATTTTCATCCCGATTTTAGACTCTTCAATGTACACCGTGTGCGAGCTGTTGTTTAAAATGATTTTCAAACCACCATCGAAGAGTTCTAAGGATTCCGCCGCGAGCATTTGGTCGTTGATGTAAATGCAGAAGCTCGATTTGCTTCCCATGCAGACTTTTAACGAATACTTGATATCGTTGTATATGAGCTCGAAAGAGTGTTCGCTCAAGTCTGCCATCCACAGTTCTGGAGGAACACCTCTTTTCAAACACTGTGCGACCTGCTCCTCGAGGTTTTTTGATTCCGCAGAGGCTTTTAAAACAGCTCCGCACGCAATGACGACGTGCTCGGGAAGTTCAGGAGCTCGGTCCCCGATTGCTATGAGACCATCCAACCAAGCTGTGTCGTGTACGTTCGCCCTGAAATCATCTTTTTCCAGCAGAGTCATCAAGTATTTCACGTTACAGTGTATTTGTCCTCGCACAGAGAACTCCGATAATGTTTGAACGAGCGCAGTTGAGGCCTCCTCCCGCGTTTCGCGATGCGCGAAAATGTGCCCAAATTGCGAATCGGCGAATTGGTGGACGCCTCCGCCCGATCCTATCGAAAAATTACCGTTTACGCCAGGCATCGAACGAAAGTGCAATTCATGAATGACACCAGACGTGGGCTTGAATCCACTATCCGGGTCCTCGGCGGTGATTCTTCCAGCTACGCAGTGTCCGAGCGGTTGAATAGGTTTCTCGGTATCAAAGTCAATTGAGCTTACGCCCATGACGTCGCTTTGCGCAAAAAATCTGCGAATGTGTGGGATTTTGTGTAATGGAATACCCATGGCTATTTGCAGTTGCACAGCGGGAATATTCACTCCAGTAATAGTTTCCGTGACTGGATGTTCCACTTGTAATCTCGGGTTGACCTCTAAAAACGAATACGTCCCGGTTATGCAGTTGAATAAATATTCCACCGTTCCTACGCCGGCGTAACCCACTTTTTTCGCCAATCGAACCGCGCCTCGTTCTAGTTCTTCGCACAGTTTCCTCGGAGCGACGGTGATTGGCCCTTCTTCGATGATTTTCTGATGACGTCGCTGGACAGAGCAGTCGCGCCCGTACAAAGCGATCGCCTGACCGTATTGATCGGCTACCATTTGCACTTCCAAGTGACGTGAATTCTGGGACAGTTTCTGAATAAAAATTGGACTCATCGGCACTTCTTGTTGGACTTGTCGAAA
>Ga0255760_10002892_pt1 | contig 15571 bp, 13 predicted proteins | sample 071ome_25_FD_179960 | JGI IMG/M metagenome (GOLD analysis project Ga0255760, IMG submission 179960) | Coastal salt marsh microbial communities from the Groves Creek Marsh, Skidaway Island, Georgia - 071410BT metaG (version 2) | ecosystem: Environmental > Aquatic > Marine > Intertidal zone >... | reverse complement strand
GGTTGGATCAAGCTTCACCATTCTTGAGTGAAACGCCCTGTGCGGACCCGCATGCAGGGTGTTGTGGGGGCTGAGGGTTAGAGACCCTCGGCTACCCGATTATACGGCATTAGGATCGACATCTCAAACAAGGTATCCTAATATCCACTGTTTGGCAGCCGCAGAATTAAACGCTTTTCGCCCATAGCATTCGGTCAATAAATCTTCAGGGAGATACTCATCATATTTTTCAACAAGCTTTTGCTGTATCGAAAGTATTTCAGCAAGCTCGGTTTCATCCGGTAGCACATCATTTGCTATGTCTATTAAACAGTTCTTTATATCATCCGCATTAGAATTTTGTACTTCAATAACACCGGCGAAATTACTGCATACATATCCACTTCTAATGAGTAAAACGGTAAGCGTGTTGACTACTTTATCGCCCATCCATGAAAAAATATAACTATGCTTACCGCTTTGATAGACAGGCTGTTTTTCAAGGTCGGCTTCTTTAAAAAAATATGCTCCTTCTCGAAAAAGCTGTCTTCCGAGATTATCCACAAAATCAATTTTCTGATTGCCAACCTCAATACGGTAGTCACCGTTACGATAGATGCTCAACATCTCTTGTCGAACCCTGTCATGAATAGACATGCCACTACCGTTAAATTTTGGGGGTTTGCCGCCCTTTGTAGAAGTAACATAGATGACTTTCTTTTCATCATCAATATCCGTAACCTTCCATCTACGGCCACCAAATATAATGTGTTGATCTTTGAGGATTAGCGAATCGACAGGTAGTGTCCCGAGCGTTTTGCTTCTGGCAACAATGCGGAATTCTTCCGGTGTTTTAAAAACAGCATAGAAAGTATAAGAATTGGTAAGACGTTCTCCCTCAACTCCCAAAACCAACTCACCGCTATTGAGTTGTTGTATTAATTGGACTGTCCCCATATGGGACAATAATTGTTTAAAATGCTGAATTGATATTTCTTTGAACGATCCTTGCTCACACAATAAAGAATAAAGTTGATCTGCTCTGACACTTCCCCATTGCGCAATTACGGCAAGAATCTGGTGTAAAAAAGTAGAAAGATGCATTTGTTCTGTATCTGCCGGTTCAAACCAGTTCTCTACAATCAGTAATCGAATCATCGCTAGTGATTGAACCAACTCTAATCGAAGACCATCTACAATATTGGATTTATCATTCAGTTCATTTTCTGCGATTAGCATACGCAATATAGAAGGAGAATTCCTTCTGCCAGACCTGCCTAACCGCTGACGTAAACTTGATACTGAGTGTGGTGCAGTAACCTGAATGACAGAACTCACTTTCCCGATGTCGATACCTAGCTCTAAGGTCATGGTACAAATAGCTGTGGTAGGTAGGATTTCTTTCTGCAATCTGGATTCTAAATCTTCCCGAAGTTCTTTAGCTAATGAACCATGATGAGGAAAAAACTCATTGGGCACAACGTGTTGTTCGCATAAATCACTTAGCTGTGCAGCGATGCTTTCTGTCCGGCTGCGGCTATTTGCAAATACCAGATGTGAGTCACCTCTACAGAGCCTAAATATTTCCTGACAAACCTGCTGTTCAGCAGAGGTACGTGTTTCATCCGCCATGATGTCTACTGGTTCTAAATACCCTTTAACCTGAACCTTAATAGTGCTTTGGTGCTGACTACTGGTAATGGTTTCGCAATGCAGACTTTTATTTGATCTAAGAGAAAGCGGTACTTTTTCAAGCTCTCCGAGTGTCGCACTTAGCGCAACCCGTGGAATAGGATTAGAGATTCTGCCAGTTATGTGTTCAAGGCGGGTAAGCAGAGACAGTAATTGCTGTCCTCGCTCTGTTCCGATAAACGCATGAAATTCATCAATGACAATATATTTGAGTGAGGTGAAGGAATGCTTTATCCATTCTGGCTCTCTGACTAAGAGGGATTCCAAGGATTCAGGAGTGATTAACAGAATGCCTGAAGGTTTGTTTCTGGCTTTCTTCTTTTTGGATTGAAGGCTATCACCGTGCCACGGCGTAACCTGCATATCCAACATTTCGCATAAACTTTCGAGCCTGCGGTACTGATCGTTTATCAATGCTTTCAAAGGACTGATATAGAGAATACCAAAGCCGTTTTCATCGTCGGCAATTGCGCTACATGCGGGTAGAAAAAAAGCTTCTGTTTTACCTGCTGCCGTTGATGCACTAATTAGTACATCTCTATCACCCGACAGAATGGGTGCAATTGCCCGTTTTTGTATTTCCCTTAAATCAGGCCATCCCTGATTAAATAACCATTTTTGTACACGCTTATCAAGGCGCTGATATTCCTCTATCATAATTTGAAATCAGCTAGTCCATCACTATTCAAAATTTCGCCTGTCTCTTCATCCACCATAATTTCATCTGTATCACTTGGACGATCATCTTCAATCGCAATGGATTGAACTAACTGTGACCATTGCATAGAAGGATTTTGTTCCAAGACTGCCAGCATATCCAAAAATGCTTTGATGGTATTTCTCGGTGTGCGGAAATAGGCATCACCGATAGTCTGGCTACAATGATGTAAAAAAGCTTTGAGAGCATCATCAGGTACTAGATATTTGGAGGTATCACCTTCGGCAAAGACATGACGAAGGTTGTTCAGGAGAATATAAAGCTCCTCCGGTGTTAAGCTCGCTAGATGTAGTGCAGGTGAGGAATAATCAATAACACCCGCACGTTGCGCAAAGCTATTTTCAGCTAGACGGGATTGCAGTGCTTCATAGCTATATAATCCTCTGCGGGGATCTAATAAAAACTCCGGCGTTCCACCCAGTAAAAACCCAAGATATTCAGCTGAACCCTGAAGGCAGTCGTTAAGTATCCGGAGAATCTGCTCATAGTTGGATGTACGTGCTTGTGTGCTGCTTAACTTATATAGATTGACCATCTCATCCAGATTGACGAGTAAGCCTTCATAGCCCGCCTGACGTACAAATAAGCTCATAAGTTTTAACGCATCATAAAACGAGTTATCCGAAATAATCGTTCTTACATCAAGATCTCTTCTTGCATCTGTTTTAGTAGTGTATTCAGCACGCAACCAGCGAATGGCATTTGATTTTAATTCTTCATTATCCTGCTCATGACCGTTCCAGTAGGCATCAATAACTTTTGCAAAATCATATCCGCCAACCAATTCTGACAAGGATGTTAATTTTTGATGAATTACTGTTGAAACATCAGTATTTTTGTCAGCAGCTTCTTTACGGGCCTGAGTTACAAATCGCTCTACAACACTGGCTAATGCATTTCCATCCGGTTTATTACGGGTTGCCAGATTCCGCATAAGCTCGGAATAAAGATTCCGTGCCTGTCCTGAAGAAGCGTGAACACGTCGATCCGGTGAAAGATCCGCATTGACCGTAACCAGTTTCTTTTCAAGAGCAATGGAACGTACCACGCTCAGAAAAAATGTTTTCCCTGAGCCATAATCACCAATAATAAGCCTGAATGCTGCGCCGCCTTGAGAGATTCTTTCAATGTCCTTATATAACGCTTTGATTTCATTGCTTCGTCCTACCTGAATATGCTGAATCCCAATTTTGGGAGTTACACCGGATTTCAGTGATTGAATGATTGCGTCACGTTCTTTTAATCGGATACGTTTTTCCATAAGTTTAACCTTCTATCTCTTCTACGATTTCCTGAACGACATAAATTGCGTCACCATCCTCTTCAAGTACAGCAGCATCCACCTTATCAAATGACCAGTCATTAATAGTTTCCAATGCTCCACTAACCATCAGACCCGAATCACGACACAATGCTTCCACCTCTTCACGAGTCCATTTATCTTTTCGTATAAGGCCTTCAAACAACGCATAATGCGATTTATCAATTCCGGTTTCTTCCTCTACAACAGAGCTATCTGTGGCAGAGTCATCGGATTCATCTACGGGTTCATCTTCCACGAATATTGCGCCCAACATGCTTTGTACATCTTTGGTTTCCGATTCATGTATTGCAAGAATGCTTTCGTCGAGCTGGAATGACGAGGAAGCAGGAGAGGTAGTTTCTGATTGAGGGCTGGCAGGTCGCACTCCCGCTTTACTGGATGACATTCCGTGAATGTCGCCAGTTACTAAAGCTTTATCCAGACCTAGCAAGCTATAGAGTTTTTCAAGCTGTTTGATTTCATCCGGATCAATTTTTCCATCGGCCATCGCAACACCGACCAATATGCGACTGACAGCAGCTTTTTCTGTTTTACCAAGTAATTCCACTCTGGCTTTTAAGCCCGTGACGTTTGAAGGTGTATTAAGTCTCCACACCAGATAGGCATGTAATGATCGTTTCTCGACAGGAGATAAATTAGTATCGTGATCAATGAGCTGAGTTAATAAATGCAATTCCGACTGATCGACATGTGAATCAATGGTGGCGACCATAGCGCCTAGACGCAGTGCCATTCCCATTTCATTAAATGCTTTGGAGGGTTCAAAATATTTACCATGTCCTTCAGGAAATAGAACCAGTTTTCCATCTGCGCTTGTCTTGGCATGGTGGTAACGTGTATCGGGTGCTATGCCATAACCGGCTTTTTGTGCAAGATTCTGAATTAATTCAGCTTCCTTTTTATTAATCTTGGCAGGTAAAGGCGATTTAGTATATGTCCAGAATTCCTCGACACTTACCAAACCATTTTTCGTTGAAATGGCATCATCCGCCCATTTCTTAAACTTTCCTAATCCTAATGTAGCGCCCACATCACTAAGGTCGTCGGGCAGTAATAATACGGCTTCAATATCGGTACGGGACGTATCGGGTTTAGCAAGATAGCGGCTATACGCATCTAATTCAGTAGTACATTCATCTGCAATGGCAATAAGTTTATTTACAGGGCCTTTCAAGTTGCTTGGGTCGGGAAGATCCTGTTGAGGAAATGATATTCCACGCAAGGAAGAACTAGCGGGATGATATTCAATCTTTAATCGTGTTTTATTGGGTTTGACGATAATGCCATCCCCGTATTTTTTGCTATAGAGGCGTGTAAACATCTGACTGAATTCATAGCCGCAACGCCGTGCCGGTTTCTTCAGATTATAATCCGGATAAAACCTAATCCATGCCAACGCAAGTTCAGCAGAAACGGGCTTTTCCTCATTTACCGTTGTGGCAAGGCGATGTTTAAATAGCAGTGAATCTCTTTGAGGTGTTTTTTCAAGTTCAGGATGTGATACTACGTGAGGCCGTAATAGACACATAATTTCTAAAAGACGTGTAGCATAATTTGAGAAAGATCGACTACTACCGTAAATACCTTTTAAGCGCAGTATTTCGTCAAACAACGATTTAAATTCTGTGTCATCCACCGCCTGCTTAATTGAATCAACAGTAATGCGCCTTTCAATGCCATAGAAATAAATAAACACATAACCTAAAGGTGTCTCTGGATCACTTCTATTACTCGATAGCCAGCTAAGGAAAGCGCCACGCCCTTTAGGTGTGAGAGAGATAAATTTCGGCCAATACCCTAAACTTTCATCTTCATAAATTGATGGCTTGTTTTCAATTTTTAGCGAATCATCAACTAATGAGGCTTCCGTTCCATACCCATCTAACGAACTGAGCTTTCCACCAAAATAAAAATTACCGCCAGTAAATGTTTGCCCCTTTATGGTGATAGATTCACCGGATTTTATCCATTTCCCCGGCGCTTTGTTTTTGCTTTTTTCCTCTTCATAGCCATAGGAAATACTGAAGGTAGCCAGATCGTCGTCATCATCACGATTACTGTTCGCAACAACCCGATTACTTGTAGTTACAGTTACACGGATTTCATTTTCGGAACTTGATCTATTATTCTTATGCGCTTGCTGCTTTGAGGAAGCTGCCATTGCTTTGATGGCGTAGTACAAAATTACCGCACCTCCTATTACTAGCCAGAATTCCATATTCGCCTCAATTGTGATTTTTGGGGGATTGCACAGTCGTTTCAGCTGCCGTATAACGCCCCAATAAGGGGAAATTTATTAGTTGGCTATAATATTGAGCGAAGCGAAAAAAGCCAACTGTAAATTTTCCCGCTTGATTGGCTTGTTATGTGGCTGAACTACGAGAGCCAACAATAGCAAACCAGAAAAGGCCAATACCAACAAGTACAACACCTAAAGCTGAACGCTCTACTTGAATGCTACTAACGTAAATAAATGGCAATGCAGCCATAGCAAGTGAGACTAATAGATATAGACCTCTGAATCGCCTGAAGTTGATCGTTAACACGGTCAAAAGCCACGTCGTTAAAACCAATGAAAGTAAGTTCCTTGGATTCACATTTAAAGGAAGTCAGATTCACTGGCATCCGGACTCGTTGAACACATTTAAACAACAAGTTCGGAGACTCACGAACCGCAATTGGGGCGTGTCCATGCACTACCAACTCTTTAAGTTGAGCCAATACCTTCGGGGATGGATTCACTACTTTGGTATTGCCAAAGGCTATCAACGCTGTGTGGATCTAGATCACTGGATTCGACGCAGAGTGCGAATGGCTTATTGGCGACAGTGGCGAAAGCCGCGAACCAAGGTAAGAAACCTGATGAGACGTGGGGTGCATGTGCAAGCTGCCGTTGCGTGTGGCATTACCAGCAAAGGGCCATGGAGAAGCGCGAAAACCCCGGGGATAAATCAAGCTCTATCACTAGAGTTCTTAAAGTCTGAAGGGTTGTACTCGCTGCGCGATGGTTGGATCAAGCTTCACCATTCTTGAGTGAAACGCCCTGTGCGGACCCGCATGCAGGGTGTTGTGGGGGCTGAGGGTTAGAGACCCTCGGCTACCCGATTAGTCATTTATTCAAAAGAGTCCGGGATGGTTGGTACTGAAATTACCTTTCCGTCTCTAATAACGTATGAAACTGATTTTGCAGCACCTGTCATGCCATTAGCGTGGCTCCAGATCCAAATTTGGTCTTGGCCTCGTGTAGTAACCATGTATGGTTTACCAAGCAGGTTCGTTAGATCTTCTTTAGACATGCCTACTTGTACTTGTCTCGCATTTTCAAATTTGAATGGAGACCCAGCACAGGCAATAACAGACAATGCAAATAAAATGGTTAAAAGAGCTTTCATGTAAAATTCCTTTTTGATGACTAACAGTGTGTTTGATTGTTTATTGGCATTAATATCAGCCTCAAGGTAAAGAATTGCGTCGAATGCCAAGTTAAAAAAACAGACTACAACACCTATTGAAACCAAACCAAAAAAGATTGGGCTGATATACCAAACTAGCCAAGCAAGTAACGCAGACAAAGGAACAAGATATAAGTTACGCTTAACCGAAGCCTTTTTTTCCGAACGCCTTTGAACCCAGTATTCTTTGGTTTTCATTGTGACAACTGCCTCGACATACCAAAAGCCATTAATACCAATGGTATAAAAATTACAGCAAAATGGGCTAAGTTAAATAGCCAATCTCTGTTTGCGACGCGCTTGAACCCTACTATTGCTTTAAGAGAATCAGGTACTGACATTTTGTGGCGTCTAAGCATTAATAAGAACAGCATAACCACGCCAGCCAAAAATATGTATTTGGCTAAAACTACCAAGGGATCTGCCTCTATTGTTGCCAGCATTTCCGTTGCTTTAGGGTCGATTTCAAATTTCATTTTTTACACATAACATTTGAATATACGTCTCGCGACGCACGTCTTGCGACGGTATATTTATTTGATTGTTGATCCTTACTTACTTGGCGGGTCCAACCATCCTTGAGTTTTCTATCTTAAGCAGAAAAGTTTCGTTTTGGAAGTATGTCTCGCGACGTATATCCCAATTTTCTATCTCCATAAAAAATCGAATAAGTTATTCAAATCAACTGCTTATAAGTACATGTATCCTCTTTGCATTTATATGCTAATTTAGATGCATACCCTAACTAGCTATCACCTTCAAAGGTAAAGGTGGCGCGTTTAACTTTAGTCCGCTTTGATGTCTTTTCTGTTGCAGGAGGGGCGCGATGGCAATGTCCGCTGTTCACCAACTCCGGTCTTAATATTGACTAGGAAGCAATTTCAGCTTTGCTCTGCCGTGTTAGCGACTTAGCAAAGTGAAAACGTCAAGAACTTTATTGCTCGCCCATACTTAATTCCCTTGTCCAGATATGGCGGCGATTAGTTCATCCACCTGCTCCTCCGTAATTACTGAACCATCGACATTTTGATGTTTGCCGCATAAAACCTCCATGTAATTTGGCTCTCTTCTTTTTCCAAGCTTGCCGCAAACCATGCAAGCTGTTTCCGCTTTTAATTCGGTGTTCTCAATAATCCTATCTACTTCATCATCGCAACACTCGATACCGATGCTCAACGATGCATCCCGCCTAACTGAGATCACATTCGCACGAATATCATAGCTTGTCTCTGAGAGGCGCGAGCTAATTTGCTGCATTGCCTGATAGAGGATTACAAACCAGCCGTCAGGGACGTAAAACTCACAGTCGCATAGAAACGTAAAGTCTCCTCGGAGCCTTGCGTGTAGCCTTGTGTTCATAATCTCTCCAGTATGTTTACGTTCCGATGCTGCGCGCTCGATCCCTTTTTAACGGCACTCTCAATTAAAGCAATATCGCCCATGATTACAAGAGACTCGCTTGGGCGAGTAACCGCCGTGTAGAGAAGCGTTTGATCAAGCATTTTAGTCGCGATTTGATCGAGCAAAAGGACACAGGTCGGCCATTGTGACCCCTGCGATTTGTGGATCGTAATCGCATAACCGAGCTCTAGCTTTTCAAGTACGGCATTGTTGATGTTTTTTAGAATTCCATCAATTTCGATGACGCCGTACACGCCATTATCTGGTCGGTCGAAGACCTTTACGATCCTACCAAGATCGCCATTTCGGATATCTTCATCATAGTCATTTTTCGTAACGATGACCTGATCATGGAGCCGAATTGGTCGACGAGCCCTTGTTAGCCACTTGGTCAATCCATGGACGTCATCGTCATAACGAATCTCGGGAAGCTCAAGATTATCAAAGCTTGATTGGATAAGTTTATTCACAGCGTCAACACCGAGCTTCCCATTACGTGTGGGTGTCAGGAAAATCGAGTGTTCCGCACCTCCGCATGCATTGAACGTGTCTATAAGAGCTTGTTCAGTTGTCTCGCGGATGACGCAGATGTCGTCCGGGGGGTCTAGTAAAAAAGCACTCTCACTTTTTGCTAAACGAATATTTGTGGCAAGGTGATGAATTCCACTTTGTGCACTTTGTCGCTTGACCTGTGAGAGATGAAAGCTGGGGACGCTACTATTTTCCAGTGCGTGAAATACGAGACCTGCGCCAACAGGTGGAAGCTGTGCTACATCACCCACAAAAATTATCCGCGTTGCTTTCGGTAGAGTGCGGCAAAGCTTGTACATACTTAGCAGGTCGACCATGGACGCCTCATCGATGACGAGCAGCAGGTGCTCGGGAAGACTCGGCTTATCGCTACCAGCATGATTGGCGAGGAATTTTGCGATAGTTGTGGCTTCTCGGCCAGTAGCCTCAGCCATGCGTTGCGCCGCGCGGCCACTGAGTGCGACCTGATAAATTGGCAGTCCTTGATTTAAAATGCGGTAGGCGGCGAGCACCGCAAGAATTATTGTGGTTTTACCCGTGCCAGCTCCGCCGCTAATTGCCGCTGCAGGAGAGCTTATAACGCCTATAACGGCATCTTTCTGCTCGTTGGTCATTTCAAACGGCAAGGTCCGTTCGAACTGGGCTATCGAAGCTCGAATCGCATTTTGCGTCAGATCTTTCTCCCAACCTGCTAGGAGCGATCCCGCTCCGGGATCGCGCGCACTCGCACTGCGGAGAAACTCTCCGACAGTCGCCTCTTGAATGGCCGAGCCGATAAGCTGGAAGTCTCTCCCTGCCGGCACGAGCACGCCCCTTCCGATCGCTGACTTAACAACATTTTTAGGCTGTAGTCCGAGAGCCTTACAGTGAGTTGTGCTGCCCGAGATTAGCATCTCTTCAGAGATGGCTGTGGAGCCGGTTGCGTGGCCATAATCGGTGGCCACGCGCTCAGCAATTGCGGCTAGGAAAGCCTCGTCTGCAATGCTTAGGCTCAACTCTTTGATAATCGTATTGATTCGGTCAAATCCAATCCCAAAGCTCGTGAGAATGAAAGGGTCTCCAGTGATTCGCTCAAGCGCCTCGTCACCATAAATCTTCGTGATCCTGTCAGCGATAGCCATCTCGACGCCAGCACTTTGAAGCCAAGTTATGACTTCATAATATTTCGGAGGTAGCCAACCCTTGATGAGGTTACTTGCGAGCTCGTTAGAAAATCCAGCAACGTTTGAAATAACCTCGAGGTCATTGCCTCGGACGACCGCATCAAGATCATCTATAGCTCGGACAAGTCGCCGAGCTTTTACGTCTCCAACGCCTTTTATGTTACGAGTTATCCATCGGGCAAGTAACTCGCCGGATGGCCTCTGTAATCTCGCTTCGACGGCTTTAATTAGGTCCTCTGAAACGACACAACCATTAATTGCGAAGCTTATATTTTTGCATTTCCCCTTAATGCTCCAGACGCTTCCTGCATCAGCAACAGAAAACGCTTCTCTCGAAAACTCTACAACAAGCGTCTTTTCTCGCGGCTTGATTGTGCCATCCTCGTTAACCTCGTAGACTGTTGCTTTATTGAACGGCCTCCTTTTTGAAACTTGAACAATCACAGCCGAACAAGCCCTGTTGACTCTATAACATCGGACATGGCTTTAAACTTTTCCAGTTGCTTGCGCAGCATAGAGTTTTCTGCCTTGAGCTTTGCGATTTCCTCTTGGAGTCGATTTGCATCCGCAGTGCTCTTTGTGACCCGTTTTTCCGCGCGATCGGCCGCAGCCTTGAGTGATTTGGCATCCTCCTTCGTTCCGAACCAACGCTCTTCTGTTCGACTCACCAATGTCTTGACCGCAGGGTTTTGATTTAACACGCTTCGAGCGAAGCCGAGCTCTTCGGCGACCGCTCCACGGTTTATCTTCCCTTGGCGTTCGTATTCGCTAAAATCACCTGCTTGGTCTCGGGCCTCAATCCATTGCGTAATCGCGACAAGATTTTGTTGAGCTTTCTGGCGCCCAGATTGACTCATTACTTCACCTCTTTGTGCTTTGAAATGGTGGGGCGTGACACATCGAATTCTCGTGCCAATTCGCTGACGGAGGCGCCTTTCTTGAGTCGTTTTTTGATCTGTTTAATATCTTCATCCGACAGTACGCTCGGGCGCCCAATATGTTTTCCTTGAGCCTTTGCGCGAGCCTGACCTTCGGTCGTGCGCTCCACAATCAGGTCTCGTTCCAGCTGCGCAAACATGGCAAGCAGAGCAATCATCGCCTTTGCGATCGGGGTCTTCTTTGTCGTGTCGAGCTGACCATCGAGTGTGCGCAACTGAGCGTCTTTTTTAGTGATCTCATCGATTGTGTTAACGATGGATCTGAGTGATCGCCCCAAGCGGTCCAGTCTAGTGACAATAACTACATCGCCTTCGCGGATATAGTCGACGAGTTCCGCAAGTTCATCATCACTCTTCGGGCTGGCACCCGAAAACTGGCCTCCAAAAATCTTCTCGCACCCCGCCTTTTTAAGTGCGTCAATTTGAGCCTCAAGACTCTCACTTTTGGTGCTCGTGCGAGCGTAACCAATCAACATGCATTTGCCTGCAATAAAGTTATAACTTTATTGCACCTTATCACGAGGTGTAAAAAAAGTCTATGTAGTGTATTTATTGCATGTAAAAAACTAAAAGGAGGCTTTGCTTCATATTTTCTCCATCTATGTAGACATGATTTAGATTTTATTTTTTTGAGATCATTTTATTTTGACTATAATAATTACACTGATAGTTAACTGGGGCGGGTTACCGCTTATGTGAACCGATTATGAGCAATTACGGCAATTTACGTTTAATTTATGGTCCGGAGAGTAGTGGTAAGACCACTTTGACGCTCAGTACGATTGCTGAAGCACAGAAGCAAGGTAAGACCTGCGCCTTTATCGACGCTGAGCATGCGCTGGATGTTAACTATGCTGAAAAGCTTGGTGTGAATGTTGATAATTTACTGGTTTCACAGCCTGATACCGGTGAGCAGGCTTTGGAAATTGCCGACATGCTGGTTCGGTCCAATGCGGTAGACGTACTGGTAGTAGACTCGGTTGCAGCATTAACACCAAAAGCCGAAATCGAAGGTGAGATGGGCGATACTCATGTAGGCCTTCAAGCCCGTCTTATGTCACAGGCGCTTCGTAAGCTAACAGGTAACATTAAGCAGTCTGGTTGCCTGGCTATTTTCATTAACCAGATACGCCTCAAGATAGGCGTTATGTTCGGAAACCCGGAGACAACTTCGGGAGGCAATGCCTTAAAGTTCTATGCTTCTGTTCGTCTGGATATCCGTCGAACTGGTTCCATTAAAGACGGTGATGAAGTGATTGGTAATGAGACCCGAGTGAAGGTTGTAAAGAACAAAGTTTCGCCGCCATTTAAGCAGGCAGAATTCCCCATTATGTTCGGAAAGGGAATTAATCAAACGGCCGAAATTATTGATATGGGAGTTAAGCAAGGCTTAATTAATAAGGCGGGGGCTTGGTATAGCCTCAATGGAGACAAGATTGGCCAAGGCAAGACAAATGCGGCCAATTATTTAGATGAACATCCGGACATTCGAGAGCAGCTCCGAGAGCAGATTATGTCCCAATTGTTATCTTTGACTCCGGTTGTTGAGCAACCAGAAGAAACTGAGAAGGCTGAAGAAAATGGAGAACTTGAGCTGACCCCGTAACGTTAGGTAATAATGAAAGCTCTTCTTTGTTTTAGGACATTGAGGAGCTTTTTTATTGATCTCATAGAAGCCCCACTGGGTGGGAAAATATCTTGCTCAAGCCACCTACTGGCTAATCCCCGCATTGCGGGAAACACCCGTATCTACATCGAAGCATTGAAACAAAAAGCGGCCAATCCCCGCATTCGCGGGAAACACAATGCCATGGGGATAAGGACATTCTCTGGGGTCGGACAATCCCCACATGCATGGGAAACACAGCTCTAATGATCGCGCTGACTGCGGCGCAGCCGGACAATCCCCACATGCATGGGAAACACATATCGGATCACTATTACCGGAACCAATAACGCGGACAATCCCCACATGCATGGGAAACACTCTAGTTGTAAGCCTTTGTATTTATGAGCAAAATAGAGTGCATTTATTCCACCAAAATTTTGCTATATCAGCAAAGAGATTATGCGGCGGTTAAATCCAAGCCTGATTCATCAAAGTTTTTCATTGCTTCATCAAAGGCTTTCAAAGCATCGGATAAGAGCGTATGTTCGGCAGCATCAATGATTTGAAAATCCATGTGACTCACTTTAACTGTCCCAACATGTTCAGGAACGTAGCTGTCCCAAGCCAACGCTTTTACGGGGTATTCCATCGCTACCTCACCGCAGTTATCGCGACCATGGCCGCCTAACTGGGCTGTTCGGCTGAATTCTCGTAAAGAAGCCAATAGAATTCCCAGCTCAAGCGTAGTGCAACCAGTCAGTTTCATGTCATGACGCATCTCTGTTCCTGCGACAATTGCTTCATAGGCACTTACAGGGCGCTGGATTGTCTCGTTGATGAATTTTTTTTCTTGTTTAATCGTAGTTTTGGCTGTATTTAATTCTTCGAGTTTTGCAAAGAGGGCTGGCTTATCTTTCTCCTCAGAAAGCTTAAGCTCTTTCTTTACCTCTTTTATTTCCGCATCAACACCTTTGGCATCTAAGGAAGCAAAGGAGTCTTCGACGATTAGATCCATTATGTCCTTTTGCTCTTCCTCTGATAAAGATTCGAGAATTTCAGGATTGCGCTTCGCAAGATTTGCACGGTATTTTTCACCAACAATTGTAATGCAATTTTCTTGATCCACTGGAACAGCATTACCAATTCCAAGCCTGGCAGCCAGGCCCCACATGCCATTTAGTGACACAAATGGATTACGTTCACGTATAGCGTTCTTTTCGCCAGGCATGATTTCAGTAGCCTTAGTAGGCTTACCATATTTCTCTTCATTAATCTGATCTACCTGCTTTAACTTAACTCCGCTACCAATGAGATAAGCCGCATTTAGATTGCCCTGCTTCATATCCTTATTGTTTATTTGAAGTGCTCTAATGACCGCATTGTAAGTACATGTACGTAGCGCTCCAGTGATTCCTCCTGCACTGAAGTAAACTTCAGAATCAAGCGTATTGCCTTTTCGTGGCATCCGAGAAATATCTCCTGCAAACTTCTCATTATCGCCTTTTCGGATGCTGGTCAGATCAGATATAGCAGTGATAGTGCCTTTCATTGTGACAGATAAAGTTTCCATATAGATTCCTCTCTTAATACAGTTCTTCAGTAATAATTTCAGTGATTATTCGGGGCGGTGATACTCCATCTTCTTCATTGGCTAAGTAATAAGGGAAAGAGCAGCGAACTGGACGAGGTTTTAAATCTCCCGTCCCCCCTTTTAAATTTTGATAAAGGTTGTAAGGTAGCCGTCGAGCTGGGAGTCCTCGCTCATTAAGCAATGATCGATCAATATCGATTTCTTCAAAGATGAAATCTGAGACATTGCCGAAGCCCATTCGTCTTGAATTAGCCCCCAGACCGATTAGATGCATATCAAGCAGAATTTTTATTTTGTCGACATCTCCATGTGCATAAAAAATCACTTTTGGAGCTACCAATGTTTTCACTATCTGGAGTTTATTTTTTGTTTCTCCACCATCCGTTTTGATTTTTGGAAATGTTCCGTTTTTTTCATTTCCCTGAATTAACCAAGGTTCGAAATCTGAGTCAGTACTTTTCCGGGTGAGTGACGATTGTGAGGCAATAAGGCCATTGGCGTTATTAACGCCAAAATGCAGAAGTGACGCATGAAATATTCCATCGGTCGATTTCAAGATACAGCTCAACTCTTCAGAAGCTCTTTGAGCATCACCTCTGAATTTATCCGTTAAGATACACATCAGAAGGGCATCAAAAGCCACAGGATGTTCGAATAACTGAATGCCAGAGTCGAGAGTCATTGTTAGCTTAAAAGGTTTCATTTGTTTGGCTCCGGTTAAACAAGCAGTATGTCTGCAATATCGACTACCTCTGCAGTCTCTGGATGGGACGGTTCAATTCTTAAACGCGATGCGCGTGTGAATTCCGGTACAAATCGCTCTGGAATCGCATTAATTAACGACGGAATTGCTTTAGCTTTTATCTGAGATTTTTCAGCTTTAGAAACATCGTTGGGTAATGGAAATCTTGGATCGGCGATTGAGATCATTGCTTCGTGATGCTCAGCGCGAATAGGTCGGCCTATTGCTTGATACGTTTGTTTTATCGGAAACATGAAGCTCAATGCAGTGAAGAAACTGATGGCTTTAGTACGATTCATTGTTATTTTTCGAGAGCGCATCAAGCCACGAACGAACAATTCCTTCTTAACTTCATTGGGCGGTGAAAAAGGGACCCGGGAGATCAGTACGTTTTTAAAGTACTGGCCACCATCTGGCTTCACCAGGCTGAA
>Ga0255760_10002887_pt1 | contig 15588 bp, 24 predicted proteins | sample 071ome_25_FD_179960 | JGI IMG/M metagenome (GOLD analysis project Ga0255760, IMG submission 179960) | Coastal salt marsh microbial communities from the Groves Creek Marsh, Skidaway Island, Georgia - 071410BT metaG (version 2) | ecosystem: Environmental > Aquatic > Marine > Intertidal zone >... | reverse complement strand
ATTGCAAAGTTCTTCTTGCAATGTTCCACGTCTAGCACACCATTGTGCAATACGTGTGTATTTAGAAAGTCCAATAACCTTGCCATTAGGAATAACACCAATATATGCAACACCTGTTACTGGCTGATGGTGATGTGAACAAACACTCTTTAGTTCTGAACGAACTACAAGCATACCTGTATATGCATCTTCTCCTTCATTAGGAAAAGCAGTAGCATTAGGAATACGATCATAACGTCCTTGCATTAGTTCATTATAATACATTTTAGCAAGACGTTTAGCAGTACCGTGACTGTTAGGATCGTTTTGTCTATCAATAATAAGTGCGTCCAGCACACCTTCAAATTTTTCTGCGGCTTCTTCGATTAGTTTTTCTTTTTCGTTAGCATATATAAATTCGCTAATATTGTCACCCGCCCAATAACGCTTGTTTGCGTCCTTAATTCTGCGTGTTACTTCTTCATACTTTTTCATTCACTTCTCCATGCATAATCATATTAATACTAATTCTAGCCGGACTTGTATTTTTAATTGCCTGATGCTTTATATTACTATTAAAAAGTACTGCCCTATTTGCCTTGTGTTCTACAATTTCACCGTCAATTGTTGTTCCACCATCGCTATCATTTACATAGTATAACAGACTATAACGATTTTGTCTATCAGTATCTATGTGTTCTTCTACCGTTTGTCCGGGAGTATATAAGTTGGCTCTGCATCTTTCAAACTCAACCAATTTAAACCAATCTTTATTTTGATCAAACCAATGATCCATTATGAAAGTTAAACTAGGTGCATGATTCAATGCATTATGTCCTCTAGCACTATGAAAAAGTTCGTGACCAAATGCACTAACATCTGGATGATCAGTATATGCACCGCTAGGCCAATACCATGGAAATACTCCTGTTGTCATTTCAGACAAGTTTCTTTCGTATAACCATTTTGGAGCAAAGTCATCAAATATCTTAATCATACTATTATACTAACTTATTTTTCAAATTTTTGCAACTAAAATATTCATCAGATAAAAACATTTTTAAGCGATCGAGTTTACTTAAATGTTTTTTATAATCACTCATAACCCAATGAATTTTTTCAATTAGTTTATCTTTGTTTTTAATATAAGTGTCCCAATCCTGTGTCCATTCACTAGGATACTTAAAATAGTCGTCATACATTTCTGTATAACTTAATCTATCTGGAACTAGTGGAAAACAATCAACAATAGCACCTTCATAAGCACTAATACCCAATGTTTCTTGTAGATTAGCACTGAATATCATCTTTGCTTCGCCGAGCATATTATGGTATTCGACCTTTGTTAAATGCTGTTCCATACAAATTACAAATTCGTAATCGTCTTGTAATGCTTCTTTAAGATCGCGAAATATTTCTGGTTGTTTTTCTGGAGCAACTCTATGCGGAAAAAGAATTAAATTTTTCTTCTTCATGCCTTTAAATGGAACCAATGAATCTTTGGTATATTCCATTGGCCAGCCTGTGCGAACAATTTTACCAGTACTTGTAAGTTCTTTTTTATCTAACTCGTTATTAAACAAGTTTTTAAGGAACATATCTATATGAAAGTCTGAAGCAAAGTAATTATGGTCAAAAGATTCAAAGAAACTCTTTTCTGCGTGTCTTACCCAAGGTTTGTCGCCGATCAGTCTACCTAAAAAGTCCGCAGGATCATATGAACCGGCGTGCCATAATCCGTGTGTAGTAATCTTAATGTTTAACAATTCTGCCATGTACTTCACATTAATAATACCAGGATGCCACGCATCTGTAAAGATAATGTGATCACCGTCTTTTACTTTACCTGCTGTAAATGCTCTGGATAGTTTTTCTATCTGCGTACACTTATAAATGTTAGTACCACCAAAATTCAAAAAAGCACCAGGAGTAGTTGCATCTGGAATGTCATCTGCACCGTCCATAATTTCAACTTCTTTTGGTTTAAACAAATTTGCACCTTTAAGAATTTTAGGCACATGGATCTTCCACTCTGAAGTGTATCTAGTTTCAACTGCTTCTAAATCCACTAACCAAATTTTACTCATGTTCACCTCTATACATTCTTCCTCTTTTTAAAATTTTTGTTCTTCCAATTTTTATTATTATTGAAATGTTGTTTACCTTTATTTTTTGAAGGCCAGTTACTCTTGTTATTTAGAAAACCCTGCCATTCAACACTATCTTTTTTATACAAGTTGGCTTCATTCCACTTGTATGCATTAAAACGACAGAAGTTTAAAAACTTCTCAAGATCATTAAAGACTTGAACTACATCTGGACGTTCTGCAAAATATGACACTGTTATCTCCTTTAGTATTTTGCGTATTCAATATGAGCACCATTTTCACCATCTTCACTGATGTCAATGTGTACTTCTCTATGCGGATATTTTTGACGAATCTGATTATACAAATCATCACTCATCATTTCACAACTTTTATAATCTAAATTTAATGTACCTTCGTTGTATAGTTTCTCCATCCATCGTTTGAATTGAATAAATTCGATATCTCTGTCATTATGTATAACAGTGATACCTACCTTGAAATGAAATATGTGTCTGTGTGGGTAACCCAAGAACGAAACATCATATTCATCACCTGTTGCTAACTTGGGATCATCCAAGGCCGCAGGATACTTGTGGATACCTTCCTTGCGAAAAGTTACCCAGATCATTCTTTTTGCTGTGTTCATAACTCTTTCGTGTGTTTCTTTTTCGTAAACTTCTTTAATCATATCATCCATTGTACTCATAGTATACTACCTTTCTTATTCTTTGTCAAGTGGATTATCGTTGCCATATTTCGTCCAATCTGTAAACTTTTCTCTGTCCAAAAGATCGTGTACTTGATGGATCCAAACTCCCGGATTGGAATGTTTAAAATCAGAGTCATCAATTTTGATACAAGCATTGTACCCAAGTTGATTAACATATGGAAGTTTTACACTTAACAATGGAATAAAATTATGTCTTTCAGTCATACCTGTTTCAAGAACCCATTCATGATATTTTACATCATAATCCAATGTAACCATATATTGTGTTCCTAATTCCGATGTAGCATCAAGTAATCCTAAAACAAGATCTTCCCAATCTTCTTTTGGAACAAAACTATGGTTAGCACCGAGATAGATATGATCCACGTGTTTCTCTTTTGCTTTTTCAAGAACTTCTTCTAGTGGACGACAACCTACAACAAACAGTGTGTCCATATCGTATGCTGGTGTTTTTTCTACTTCAAAGCCTGTAAAGTACATTACATCATCCTTTACACCATCTGCATAATCACGCTTCATTTTTTAATAGCCTATCAATTTGATCTTTAATATAAAGTTTAGTTTTCTTTAGTTTAATTAAAAGAGCCTTATGGCCGAAGTCTCTATACAAAGTACGTTCTTTTTCTATTTCGTCAACTTTTTTAGAGTAATATTCATGCTCTTTGGTTAATTTTTTTACTGCCTTGTTTTTTATTTTAGACATTATACCTCCTCAAATAAGTTCGCATATTGCGTACTTGCGTTCACAGTTTTTTTACCCGTTGCTCCTCTAGTGCCAATAATTGACATCCAGAATCTTGAAAATTCCTCAATAATTGAGTTTGCTTCATCTCTGTTTGATGTTGCGAATATTGCCTCCACAACATCTTTAAAAAATAATCTGTCAAAGGATTCTTCCACAAGCATCCTCGGAATAACTCCGTTATCATATTGTCTGTTTGCTTCTTGTACTGCATTAATGTGACTCCATACATTATGACCCATTTGGATCGCATAACTAAAACTATCCCAACTAGTTTTTCCTTCTTTACCTATTTTATTTAGGTCGCCTGGTGCATATATACAAATATCTTTGGCTTGTAGGTTTGCTGTAATAGGACTATCTAAGAAACTATTATGTTTTCCTTCACGTATAAATGCTTGACCAAACGGACTAGTGTCAGTTGCTAGAGCCTTGTCGTCGATACTAGGTACCATTCTGTATACCCATTTAGTTCTGTCTTGTGTTTCGAGTTCACAATAGATTTGACCATTTGCTGTTGCTAGGAACGGTGAAGCACAGTCAAATGTAATCATAAAGTTTTCATTGTGATACTTGCGAACTGCTCTTTGTATATCTGTAAGTAAGGTTGCCCATTCTAGTTTTGATGTACCCAAGAAGTGCATAACATCGTGTTTACCTTTTTCAAGTAAGCCGTCAAAACGTAGTGCTACTAATCTTTTAAGAACAAGATGTACATCACACATATTCTGACCACCCATTGACCAACCATTAAAATGATCTGTGTATTTTTTAGGATCACAGTAGTCTTTCATCTGCTGATACCAATCTTCTGCGTCAGCATGATTTTCACCTTGTAGTACGTTTAAGAACTTACAAGCACCACTTCTATTCTTCATAAAGTAGTCATTGTTAATGCGTGTGGCATTTACAGCATCTTGATAGTTGTCAATACCTGTTGCTTTAGCACCTTCAGGTGAACGTGCCACCCAAGCCGGAATATCAAGGATCATTCCATAGTCCATATAAGCATCCATCCACGCAAGAACTTGTTCACGTTTCTTTTTTGCTTTAGGACAATTAGGATCTTTCCAATCACCTTCCCATACACCTTTACCAATCTGGAAACCACCTGAGTCACCCAACAGCCAACTGTTCTCACGATCACGTTCACGGATCATAAGTTCTTTTGGAGCATCTTTGTTGATGTCTAACTCGGCGTGTCCTGCCGAATATAGTGTCCAATGATATTTAAAGATACCTTTTTGACGATTAAGCCAATTAAGTCCTTCCATATCATTATTTGGAAAAGGAATACGACTTTTGTCTACGTATTCTTCTCGACGCTGTTTACCGATAAATGTAGCATAAAAGCCACTTAGTGCCGGAAGAAATGTTGCGTAATCCTTTTGCTCTTTTGTTAAGTCAGTATTCAAATTACTCTCCTATTATCCAAAGGCTTTAATTGCTAAAAGCGGAACAAGCCAAGGATAAACTAAATGTTCTATTAGTTCGTATATTACTAATACTGTTAATAATATTGCCCATAGTTTGCTTGTCTTTGCTTTTTTACTAACATATGTAAACACCTTTGAATGTGCTTTCCCTATTTTGTCTATTAAGCCTGGCTTTTTATTTTTCGTCATGTATCCTTATTTGCTTTGTGCAGGTAAGATGTACTCATATTGTGCTAGTCCACTATCAACCGCAATTTGCATTGCACCTTGATCTGAAATACGCATTACCTTATCTCCATCTAAGTTTAAAATAGCCATTACCTGAGACACAGGCCACGCCCATTCATTTTTAAGTTTTCCTGGAATACCTGTAGCAAACACAAACTCACCTGCGTGTGTACTAGCATCACCAAATTTAAATTTAACATCATTTCCATCTGCAATAACAGTAAACACAGTTTCTTCTGCGTTAGCAGTTGCTTGAAGTTTAAATCTTTGAATACTTGCAATACTCGGCGACACTTCTACGTCCCACTGGGCACCCTTAAACTTAACAGTCTTAAGTTTTTCGTTAATGATGTCAGCGTTCATAAAACGATAGTCATTTTTAAAATCGCCTGCGGCATTTTCAAAGTGAATTCCTACTGGAATATCAGCACCATTTCTTTGTGCTTTTACAACATCAATTTTTGCATTTTCCTTGTATTCTGGACACTTCAAATGAATGTCTAGTTTATTTAGGTTAGGCATACCAAAAGTACCCTTCATTTCTAATTGTGCTGTTTTTGTGTTCGCTTGTAAAATTACTGAGCGATCCTCTGCCATTGAATCAATGCCAGTTTGAGCATCATCACCATTTACCTTAACAATGTTAAGAAAGCCAAGGGCGTGTGTATGTGCTACAATATCTTGTAATATGTCTTTCATAGTTTTCTCCGTTCCTTATATACTATTATATTTAGAAAATCATCCAATGTCAAATAAATTATTGAATGTATTCTTCTGTTCGGTTGATTTAATATCCCAATCTAGAACTCCAATTAAGTTATCAATCTTATTATCGATAATAACTGATTCCATTTCGTCGTCTGCAAATGGAAGTTCTTGGAACCATTGTGGGAGCCTTAGTTCATCCACAGGATATGCAACCGATGTATACCCCATTGGATTTTGTTTTAGTTTGCAAACGATAACCTTCATACCGTCAACAATTTGCATACTATAATTGTCGCCATTCATTTCACGTAGAGTATTCCAATTAATACTTGCTCGAACGTGTCCTGGCATATTCACTTTTCCGTGCTTTTTAAGTTTTTCACGATAGTCTGTGATATTGTTTGCACGTTTGGGCGAACCTTTTTCGTAACCTGGTCTTGCTTTAAATTTTGTCCTAAACTCACTAATCATATCAAGTACTTGAGTTTCTTCAGCACCTGTTAGTACAGCCAACAGCACTTCACTTAAGAAGTCCTGCATAAACACAGGTGTATCACTACGTTTAAGATCAAGACCCATTGCTTTTACTTTGCCTGGTTTACCATCTACATCTGTACGGAAGCCTTCTAGATCATAAATCAATACAGCATATCTCTTTTTAGTGATAAACAACCCCTTACTGCCTACAATTTCTCTACCAGCGGCAATTACTCCATCGCTTCTTGTTTTAGGACAATGAAACGCATCTTGCATAAACTTTGGAAAACTCTCGTTTGCTTCATCACAGATTTGGTCATATAACGCAGTAACAGTTTCTTTGTTCCACGCAATTTCACCTTTTTCGATTTCAGGTCGTAAACTTGTATAAGCACTAAAATAACAAGAGTCTGTATCACCATAGATAATTGATTTGCCTGTATGATCATATTCACCTGTAATAATTTCATTAACCTTTGCGGCCATATGTTTTGTAATACGTCTGCCAGTAAGTGTAGTTGATTGTCCAATACGCGGATCAAAAAATCTACAGCCTGGATTTAGAATAGCACCATACAAACTGTTTAGGTTAATTTTCTTAACAAGTTGTCGTTTGTCCCAGAACGCTTCTTCGATTTTGTTGCCGGCTTCTTGTGCTTGTTTTTTCTTCGCCTGCATTTCTTTACGTTCTTCATACCATCGTTCTAATAGTCCTGGTATAACTCCGTCATATTCTGTTGTAAGAATTGTGCCATTAGCAGTTAATACCCACGGTTGGTTGCTTTCAAAAATAAGTCTATACACTTCTGCGGCACTCATAGTATCTTCTTCACCGTTTTCCCAATCAATAGTGATAGCAAGATCTTTTCTTTGATCCATAACAGCATCATATTCTAAACTGCCGAATCTTCCTTCCCATGCCGCCGCAAATGATTTTTTGCGAAGAGTCATTTCGTTATCAATATGTTCTTGTGTATATGTTGGTCTTAATTGTCCAACCACTGTTGCAGGATCCATATTCAATGCACGAATCACAGACGGATACAGTGAATTTAAGTCCATTGATCCAATCCAATCATGCAATCCTTTTTTAGGATATGCCACATAAGCACCAGCGGCCGGTTCACTGCCAGGTTCTCTATGCACCCTGTTAGGAACAACAAAGCCACGTCTATGTGCTTCATTAATAATTGCTTGTTCTGTTACAGCAACAGCACCCATTGTTGTTGGCAACAACACAGTGTTTGCGTGTGCAAGTTCATTTGCTAGATCGATAAATCTTAGTTTCTTATCTAATTTATCAAGTAGTGCAACGTCTTGTCTGTTGTATTCAATAAATGTTTTAAAGTCATTGTTATATAATTGATCTAGTGTACCTTCGTAGACTGTTTTATTTTCACCAATCTCCATTTCACCAATAGCATCTAGTCGATATGTATGACGTTCTTCGTATGTGTACTTACGATATAGTTCTAAACTATCTAGGTGTTGACGTCCTATAAAATCATATGTTTCCTGTGTACGACCAAATTTTTCATACTCACGCTTCTTAGGATATTGATTCCACAAACAAAAACGTCTTGTATCTTCTTTTGAAAGCACACGAGTTACACGGTTAACAGTGTATGGAATATCATAACCTTCACTGTTCCAACCTGATATAATATCAGCATCTTGTATTAAGTCCAAAAACGTGTTCAGCATTTCGGCTTCAGTTTCAAACAAGTGTGTGTTAGGAAAGTCTTTTACTGCATATTTGGCATCTTCCATTGATAATGTTTTAGGAGGAAGTGCAAGTGTGATAAGACTGTCCATCCATTGTAGATTTACAGTGATAGCAGTAATTGGCATAAAAGGATCTTCTGGCGAAGCATATCCACGTTGTGGATCAAAGTCAACTTCGATGTCAAAGAATGCTTTTTGTAGATTAGGAGCGTCTTGTCCTAGATAGTTTTCTTCAAGCAAACGATATATTGGATTAACATCTGCTTCATATAATCCACGATGCTTATTAATTTTTTGTTCTTTAAGGTAATCTTTCCATGTCTTACAAGTAACTCTTGTACAAGTATCACCTAGTGTACTTTTAAATTTACCTCGAGGGTCTTTATAATAAAAAACATATCGAGTTGGAAACTCTCGAAATTCACGACGACCGTTAACACGTTCAACGATCTTGATAATATCTTTGTCTCTGTCCCACAGAGCGTCTACGTAACTCATTTATTCTCCTGTTTGTCACTTTCGGCTGACAATACCCAATTAAGTTGTTTTCGGCCAACTGTGCCATTTAACTAGTAGTATACTACCATTTCCACTCTTTGTCAAGTTCTATCATATCAAAAAATGCATCTACATTCATTGCCTTGTCATCAATCCAATAATCATAATGCGGTTTGCCTGTTCTTGCTGTTGTATATTTTACTCCCCATTCTTCCAATTGTTTTATTGTAAGTTCGCTTTTATCTTTGCCTGAACTTGAGCCTCTTGCTGTATAATAGTGTATTTCATGCCCTTGATCGTATAAGTTATTAAAATATTTAATTCTTTCTTGATATGGCTTTGCATTTTCATAAACATTGTCGCCATCTTTATTAATTTCCAAAGAACATATAGTTCCATCAATATCTACGTAATAAATCATGGTAATTTCCATTCCATTTCTTCTTCTAGTGCATATTTGGCACCTTCAATATAGTCTTTATCCTCTTCGGATAAAACACTCCAAAATTTTATTACATTTTCAATCTGTAATTGTACTGCTTGTGGATCACTAAGATGTAAGTTACCTTCCATCATTTTTTGTAAGACATCCATACGTGCATTAATCTTATCTCGTAACATTACCACCACCCCATGGCTCTGCCAAATCCAAAGATATGCAAGAAACCAAAGTATGTTGTCATAACCAATGGCCAACCAGCACCACGTCTTAGAAATGCAATAACGCTAAAAACAGCACCTGTGAAACTAACAGGGTATATTAAATGCATTGGTGGATGATCTGCTGTAAGACTAATCCAAGTCATACTAACAAACACACAGGCACTTGCTATTGTTTCATAATAGAATGCTGTTTTATCGCTGGTATAACTTCTAACCCAAAAATCTTTTACTTTTTGCCAAATGTTCATTACCACCACCCCGCGGCTACGCCAAAGCCAAATACATTAACAATACTGAAATATCCTGTTAGCATCATCACCCAAGCCGCACCACGTCTAAATGATGCATAGCATTGTGAAACTGATCCTAAAAAGAATCCAGGATATACGTATAACATATTTGGATCTCTGGCGTTTAGTGCCAAAGTTAAACTTGCTCCAACGGTAAAGACAAAACTCACAAGTTCAAAACCAAATGCAATTTTGTCAGACCTAAAACTTTTAAGCCAAAATGATTTGATTGCCTGCAATTACTTGTCCTTACCTGCTGTAACAATAATTGTTTCTAGATCGTCGAAGTCTGAATTAACTTCACTCCAGTTTCCTTTATGTGCAATACCAATTGCTTTGTTAATCAACGCTGGTTTAACATCCATTTCTTCTGCAATGGCTTTTACAGTATCTCTAAGACCTTCTTTAAGATCTTGTACTTCTTGCATTACGTTAGCACCTTCGTTGATAACTTGAATTAGTTTTGCTTTTTCTTCAGGACCGAATATTTTTCCGGACATATGTTTACTCCTTAAGTTTATATTCTATAGTATATAATGATTTATCTTAGTTGTCAAGTTTTTTAAATGGAATTGACACAGATTTATCCAAACAAGTAAACCAAACGTTATTTGGACCGTTATCAAAATTATTTGGAAGCAATTCATTAACTGCTTTATTAACACCAGGAAAGTCAATGTCGTGTCCACAAAGCCATCCGTTTGGTTTTAATTTTGATGTGTAGTATTCAATGTCACCTTTTACACTATGATAGTCATGACTAGCATCAATAAAAACAAAATCTAAACTGTTATCTTTGATTTGATCATGTACGTTATGACTATTTCCTTGTATTGGAATTAATCTTTCTCCGTACTTTTCCTTGATCTTGTCATTATAAAAGAGATTAATGTTGTAATCGATAGAATACATTGTTAGTTCTGGAAAAGCATCTAACAACCAATATGTTGTTCTTCCACAATGTGTTCCTACTTCACAACCGATTTTAGGATTATAGTTTTTAAGTAAGTCGACTAAAAAGTGTGTTCTTTTATTTGGTCCATTGTATTCTATGGTCCATTTAACGGGTAATCTATTTTTCTTCTTGTCCAACTTTAGGTTTACTCTCTTTAAGTTCGTATTGCCAAGTAGTGCCGTCGCCGTGGTTTGCACTCCATTTAGGATTGTCTTCGACACTAAACTCATGTGTACTTACCTTAAAGTTTGCTGATTTAGTTTCAGAACTGATTAAACTTTGATCGAACCATTTACATCTGTTGTTTGGTTGTGCGGCAAACTGACCGTTATCTAATTTAATAAAATTAAAAGACTTATGTTCGTTGGGTGTTTCAGAAAGACTTACATTTAATTCGTTTGGTTCGGAATGACAACTGTCAACTGTAAACATATATTCACCATGATGAAGAACTTTATCTTTACCAAAGTATGCTACACGACATTCTTTTAATGTTTCTTTTCTAATTACACTAATATGATAAGAGAAAGCGTCCCATATTTCTAAATTATCTAAAGGAAGAAGATCTTTCTGATCAATATTTGTACGCCATACATACGCACTCAAAGGCAACTTATCATATAACGCACCGTATTCTGTTAATAAACTTTCAATGTAAAGTGCTTTTCCTCGAATACTTTTTACTGATACCCATATTGCATGAGCGTATTCACCTTGTCCTTGAAGTTTTCCTGGAAATTCTGGGTCAGGAGTTAGATCGTACAAATATTCTTTTCTAACAAAACACTCAATTGGCGGTATGTTTGCTACCAAGTATGCCATGGGTACCTCTCTTTCGTTAAAAAAGAGGTTACTGAGCAACCCCTTCAATAGTATTTAGTTGTTTACGTGTAGGAATGCTCTTTTATCAACCAGTTCAGGTTCTCGAGATTTAATTTTTCCTTTGGCGTGTCCTAGCCAATGCGAAAGTAAACTTCCTGAAAATACGTGACTGCTACCCAAATGACTGCTTAGACTTTTAAAATATTCGTCAGGCATAGAGTTTTTCACTTTCCACCAAGCACTGGTATCAAAGTAAGGTTTAACTTTAAATATATCCCCTGAATAGTATACTTCGACAAACTGTTCCATAAAGTTATGAAATTCTTTATGGTTTCTGTTATATGATATAAATCCTGTTTCAGGCCCTGTATCAAAGTGTTGTCCCATATAATGAGATAGACATTTTTCTGGAGTAATCTTAAAAACAAATAAATCATTAATAAAATTTCCTACCCATACATCAGCATCTAGCCAAACTAATGTATCTCTTTCTAAGATTTTAGATGCCTCGTATTGAGCACCAACCTTAATACTGAGTCTTGCACATTTAGTTTTACTACAATTTAATGTGAATTTATTATAAAATTCGTTTTTGTTAAGATCGTGTTGTATTATTCTAGGATCGTCTACTGGAATTCCGTCTTCTGTCCATACGTGCAGTGATTTATTTTTAGGAAAATAATGTAAGAATGTTTTAATAAGTCTATATCCGCATTTTTCGTAGTAGTCACGACTCATAGATGTTATAACATCATAAGGTACAGTACTAGACCTTCTTTGTTCTAGCGAATGTTTACTTGTTTTTTCCTTGGCAGTGGGCACGTTGTGAGAATCCTTTTGGGTTATTACAGTTTATTGACTTCTTGTACTTCTCGCTCCACTTTTCTTGTACTTTTTTCTTCTTATGTAATTTAGCGTGTGGTACTTTTAAATTCTTTTTTCCGTATACATCACCTATTTTGTGTGTATATGATAAATGTTCAGGATCTAATCCGTAAAAATAATCTACAAATTCCTTTGCTCTCATTTTTTACTGTTTTCTAATTCTTTTAAGAAAGAAGCAAACTCAGATTGCAATGACTCTGTTCTATCTTCAACACTTTTTAATTGTTGTTTAGATTTTGCTATTATTTTTTCCGCTGGACTTAATTCTTTTGCTGGTGCTTTTATAGTGAAAGAATCTTTCTCATCGTCATATTCAACATCTTTTCCTGTTGCCATTTTATATAACTTTTGCACCAAAGGAATCATTTCAGGATTTTTAGTTGTTTTCCAAAGTAGATCATCCATTGCAGATTGCATAGCATGATTAAATGCTGGTCTTTTAATTATTAAGTCTCCTTCTTGTAAACTTTCATTAAGTTTTTCTTTCCACGGAGCAGGATTTAGTGTTTCAAAAATTTTATTAAGTTTAGATTCCATATTAGACAATCTATCCAATACAGTATTCCAATCATTTGTATTACTTGTACTTGAAGGATTAGGATTTGTTGGTTGCGGTCTTGGCTTTGGAGTATCTGTATACATTGATGTAGCAGTTGGTTTTTTAACTCCTGCTAGTGCGGCAAAGTCACTTGCACTAGTATCACTTACACCAGGAATAAATTTGTTACCAATGCTTTCATCTACACGTCTTGCATGATTATTAGGATTAATTTCTTCATTGGATTCTTTTTTAGAACTTATGCTTGGAGCATCAACTGTTAATCCTTTATTAACTATTCCTAAATTATTAAATTTATTAAGAATGTTATGTAAATCTGACATAATTATTTTCCTGTTTTTTCTAAACGATGTAATCTTTTAATTAATTCTTTCTTTAGTTCTGGATCTTTATCTGTGTTAGGATTCATTTGAATATCCTGTAATGCTTTTTTCTTTGCTTCGTAATCTGTCATTTTTTGTAATTTATCTGAAAGTGTCTCGAAGTAATCATCTTTCACGTCTTTCATACTCATCATGCGTTTACGTTCTAATTCTTGTTGACGCTCACCTTCCATGTATGCATGAAGTGTTTTGATTTTTTCGTGTACACCACTTAATTTATTTTGAAACCATTCAGGAAACACGCCGCCTTTGTGTACGTGATCTCTAATTTCGTCAGCCGCATACTTGATAAATGCTATTTGATTGTCCAGCATTTCTGCTTCGTATTTTGATGCAGGCTCGTCGTAATCTTCTTCTTTAATATCTGATTCGAACACTCTTTTTAATATATCTTCTTTTTCCATATTAGTTTAACGTTTTAACGTTCCTCCGAATACACTGACTCCCGTCATATCTAATGCGTTGTCAGTTGGTTTTTGCATTTTTGCTTTTGGTGGTTTAGCAGGCATACCTTTCTTACCATAGGCGTTACGTGCTTTTTTATCTCCAATAGCAATGTGTGGTGATACAACCGTTCCCACATCAATAGAACTTGTAGAACCTGCGGTTGCATCTTCCATTGAAATCTTTTTGTATTTTTCTTTGCGTGGAATGGTCTTGGTCTTATCACCATGTGAACCTGCCGCACCGCTTTTACGCAATGCTTCCATATCACGCCAGTTAGGATCACGTGCCTTGATTGGTTCTTTTTTGTTTACTTCTGCGATAAATTCAACTATTTTCATTTCTTTTTTCCCTTACGCATATTTAGTTGCCATTGAGCCATACGTCTGCGTTCTCCGGAACTAGATTTTGCTATTTTTTCTAGTTGCCCTAAGGTTGCATTTTTAGGTATTCCTACACGTTTGCTTAGGCCTTTACGACCAGGGTTTTTACCATCAGCAAAGTTTTCTGCCAGTTCAGCAACGTCATCCGGCACATCAAATTGCCATACCGTTGCTTTACCCCTTTGTGCCATCAAGGCAGTGAGTCTTGTGTTACCACCAATAAGTTCTTTGTGACCGTCGCTATAAACAGCAACAATTGGCATTTCAACTCTATTGCTTTTTAATTGTGCCAATGTTCTTGCTTGTTTTTCCTTGTCTAGAGATGAAAAACTATCAGGCTCTGTGGCATCTGTGTTGCTAATACCTTTTGCACTGGTAATAGTAACTGCTTTGCCTTTGCTGGCAAGTTTGATCCAAGCATCCTTGCCAATCTTGCGGAACTCTGGATAACGAGATGCTTCATCCCATTCTTTATGGAGTTTTGGCATTGTATAGTTTACTTTGCCATCAGCAAAATTTTCACTAATAATTTTATTAAGTTCTTGTTCATAGGATTCTAACCAAGACTCTTCTTCAACATCTCCCTTGAAGAACCTGTCCAAACCCATTTTAACAGTTTCAAGTGAATCCTCGTCGGCTTGATACTTAATACCATATCCACCAGCCGCTATCCATCCACGTATGTTTTGACCCCTATCGTCTATGAGAATGTTCGGGGTACCGTCCGGTTGGGTCGCCCACTTAGGTTTATTACCTGTAATGATAATATCCTTTGGTAGTGGGTTGAGATGCTTTGCGATCCATATTCTTTTGTGCTTTTCTGAATTTGAACCATCACCGCGTAACGGACTTGAACAAATACTATAATGATCTGTGTAACTTAATACTAATTTTAATAGTTGCGGAACATTAGGAAACATAGGTAATCTTGAAAAGAAATCAGTACCGATCATTTTATCTAGTGTTGGATCTACTTTAGCAGGTGGAATATCTCTATAAGTGCCGCCAGGTACTCCAGCCATTTTTGCATACTCGGAAAAGAAGTCCGCTAGTACGCCGTCCATATCTAAATAAATTTCTGTTTTCTTTTTATCCATTATTTTTTACGCCCTCTAAACCCTTTGTATCCACCTTGCATAAATGGACGTCTAAACCATAGATTAAACCATTCAGCATCTCCAGGTTTTAATCCTAATTCTTTTTCTTTTTTTCTTATCTCGGCGGCTGTATGACTCATGTTTTCGATCGACGGAACTTCTGTCTGTCTATCAGTAGTCACTCCGGCAAGTTTTTTTAATTCATCTAGTGTCATCGATATTTTTTAGGTTTACCTTTGCCCAGTTTTAATTTTTTAACATTCATGTATTCACCACCAACAGGTACATCTTTTGTTGCATTCTGTTTTGTAACTATGCCAACACCAGCGGCTTCTTCTGTTTGTGGATTTTTTTCTGCTTGTTGCACAGCCTTGACCAATTTTGATTTTACATTGCTAGGCAAGTCCGCCATAGTGTTAGGATTAGTAAAGTCCACAACTGTTACTCTTCGATCACCAAACGGTCCGCCTTGTTGTATAGATTGACCAGGAGCA
>Ga0255760_10002883_pt1 | contig 15597 bp, 11 predicted proteins | sample 071ome_25_FD_179960 | JGI IMG/M metagenome (GOLD analysis project Ga0255760, IMG submission 179960) | Coastal salt marsh microbial communities from the Groves Creek Marsh, Skidaway Island, Georgia - 071410BT metaG (version 2) | ecosystem: Environmental > Aquatic > Marine > Intertidal zone >... | reverse complement strand
AGCTCGTCAGCGGGCACGACCTCCAACACCATGCCCAGAGCTGCTGCTTCGGCGCCGTCAATCATGCGTCCGCTAAAGATGAGCTCCGCTGCCCGCTCCGGGCCCACGAGCTTCGGGAGCCGCCAAAGGCCGCCGAGGTCCGTGATCAGCCCCCGCTTCACAAAGAGGGACGCAAAGCGCGCCTCCGTTGACGCCACGCGCATATCCGCCAGCAGGGAGAGATCCATACCCCAACCCACCGCAACCCCGTTCACCGCAGCGATGATGGGGCGATCGCAGGCGAGGATAGCCTCCGCCGCCGGCGTCATGCTGGGCCGGGGCTTGCGCAGCCGAGCATGGCTATCGGGAGCCGGCTTGCCCGTCATCATTTCCTTGACGTCTTCCCCGGCGCAAAAGGCCCCTTCGCAGCCCGTGAGCAGCACCACGCGCACCTCGGGATCCTCTTGAACTCGACGGAAGACCGCTTCGAGATCGCTGTAGCCCTGAGGATTCAACGCATTGCGGCGGTGTGGGCGATGCAGCATCACCGTGCAGATGTAATCGGCCACCTCGACCTTCAAGGTTTCGTATTCGTAACTCATGGTTTCTCCTCTCCCCCATATCCCGCTCTTTATGCCCTACTTTCCCAGGCCCCTGCTATGCTTTTGCGATCGCTAATCGGCAAGCGCGAGGCCCAACGAATGAAGTATCTCCACACCATGGTGCGAATCACCAATCCCGATGCGTCCCTAGCCTTCTTTTGCGATGCCTTGGGCCTCACGTTGCTGAAGCGCTACGACAACGAGGCAGGGCGCTTCTCCCTTCTGTTTCTTGCAGCCCCGGGGGACGAAGAAGCCCAGGTGGAGCTGACCTATAACTGGGAACCGGAGACCCTCGCCGGCGGCCGTAACTTCGGCCACCTGGCCTACGCCGTGGAGAATATTTACGAAAGCTGCGAGCGGCTCCAAGCCCATGGTGTGACCATCAATCGGCCGCCTCGGGATGGGCGCATGGCCTTCGTGCGCTCCCCGGACGGCATTTCCATTGAGCTCCTACAGCGGGGGGAGGCCCTTGCGCCGGCGGAGCCTTGGCTCAGCATGGAAAATGTTGGAAGCTGGTAGCTCATCCAAAGCCTGGGGAGGGCAGCTATGAAACTTTACGACTCCGTTGGACCAAACCCGCATGTGGTCCGTATGTTCATTGCGGAAAAGGGGGTAGAAATCCCCATGGAAACGGTGGACATCATGGCCGGGGCAAACCGGAAGCCGGATTATCTGGCTAAGAACCCCGGCGGCGGCTCCCCCGCCCTGGAGCTCGACGACGGATCCGTGCTCGCCGAGATCACCGCCATCTGTGAATACCTAGAAGAACGCTTCCCCTCCCCGCCCCTCCTCGGCAGCACGGCGGAGGAGCGGGCCGAGACTCGCATGTGGACCCGCCGCATCGACCTCGGCATTTGCGAGAATCTCGCGAATGGCTTCCGCTTCAGCGAGGGCCTGCCGATGTTCGAAAGCCGCATGCGGTGCCTGCCCGAAGCCGCCGATGGCTTAAAAGCGATCGCGAAGGACAAGCTGATTTGGCTGGACGGTCTTCTGGGAGATAAGACCTTTGTCTGCGGTGATCGCTTTACCCTCGCAGACATCATGCTCTACTGCTTCCTGACCTTCGGCGCCGCCGTCGGCCAGCCCCTTCCGGAAGACTGCACCAAAATCGCCGCCTGGCTTGCGCGGGTAGGCGCGCGACCCAGCGCTAGCGCTTAGGACTTAAAGCCAAGGGTCCCCCGGGGCGCGCTGCTGTGAAGCGCCCCCGGGGGCACCGCCCATCGGCTCTTGAAAGAGGTCGTGTCCTAAGGTTGGACATTTGCTATCCTTCGCGCCCCCCACTGGGCATGCGCAGCCAGGATAGCTATTGTGAAACGAACCTACCTCGCGGCCACCGCCATCGCCGCCGCCTTCATCCTATGGGTTTTATCCGGCCAGCTCGGCGGCTCGGACAGCACAGGACCGGCCCCCTCTCTGGCTGAAGCCCGCGCTCGGGAAACGGCCGTGGCGGAGGACGCCCCCGTTCGCGTGCGCGCCCAGATCCTCCAGAGCCAGCCCATCAGCGCCGAGGTCGTCGTGCGTGGACGCACGGCGGTGGAGCGCTTCGTCGACGTACGCAGCGAAACCCGCGGTCGGGTCGTGGAGCTCCTCGCTGAAAAAGGTGATGTAGTCTCTGCCGACGCGCCCCTGTGCCGTCTTGATGCGGAGGCGCGCCCTGCCCTCCTAGGGGAAAGCCGCGCCCAGCTGGCCCAAGCCCGCATCGATCACGAAGGCAGCTTAAAGCTGCAGCGGGAAGGCCTCTTGTCCGACGCGGCGGTAGCAGCCACGGCCACCCGCCTCGCCAGCGCCGAAGCCCTGGTACTCCAGCGGGAGCGGGAACTCGAGAACACGATCATTCGCGCGCCCTTCGCCGGCGAGGTGGAGACCCGCCCCGTCGAGGAAGGGGACCTCCTCCAGCTCGGGGCCATCTGCGCACGCATTCTTGACAGCAACCCCATGCTCCTCGTGGGCGAGGTCAGCGAGAACGAAGTGGCTGAACTCACCCCCGGCGCCACGGCACGGGGCACGCTCATCACAGGAGAAAGGGTCGAGGGAACGGTTCGATTCATCGGACGCAGCGCTAATGGCCGCACCCGTACCTTCCGGGTTGAGGTGGCCGTGCCCAACCCCGAAGGACGGCTCCGGGATGGGGTCACCACGGAAATCGTGCTGCCCGTGGCGGAGCACGATGCCCACCTGATCCCCGCGGCTATTCTCGCCTTGGATGACGCTGGCGCCCTCAACGTTCGCATCGTCGATCCGAACAAGCGCGTCCAGATGGTGCCCGTCACCATCGTTAAGGAAGTAGCGGAAGGGCTCTGGGTGACGGGACTACCGGCCACGGCAACGGTTATCACCGTGGGCCAGGAGCTGGTCACCCCGGGCAACCTGGTCGAGGTGAGCTTCGACCACAGTACCACGGGCTTGGGCGACGCCGCCGCGAGCGGCCTTGGACAGTAGGCGGGAGCACGCGCCATGAATAACATCATCGCCTGGGCCGTCGATCGAGGTCGGACCACCCTTTCCATCATGGGCTTGATCATCCTCACGGGGCTCTATTCCTACGCCAAGATCCCCGTGGAAGCGGACCCCAACATACAGGTCCCGATCTTCATCATTACCATCCTCCACGAAGGGATCTCTCCGGAGGACTCGGAACGGCTTCTGGTCATGCCCATGGAGACGGAGCTTCGCGCCGTGGAAGGGGTGAAGGAGCTCACGGCCTATGCCGCAGAGGGTTCGGCCAGCCTGGTGGTGGAGTTCTCCGCGGACTTTGACCCCGATCCGGCGCTAATCGACGTGCGGGAAGCGGTAGACCGGGGGAAGGTCAAGATCCCCTCCACCGCCGAAGAACCGATCGTCTCGGAAGTGACCGCCGCCGACTTCCCCATCCTCACCATTAACTTCTCCGGGGAGGGGGTCAGCGAGCGCGTGCTCTATAACACCGCCCTGCGGGTGAAGGATGAGCTCGAAGCCATCCCGGACATCATGGAGGCGAACCTCCGAGGTCAGCGGGAAGAGGTGCTTGAAGCCGTGATTGATCCGGCGCGCCTCGAATCCTTTGGCATCGATCCCATCAGCCTGGTGAACAACGTCTCCCAGAATAACCGGCTCATCCCCGCGGGGGCGCTGGACGCGAACCAGGGACGCTTCTCCGTGAAGGTGCCGGGGATCATTGAGGAGGCCTCGGACCTCTTTGCCATTCCCGTGAAGGCCGATGGGGACACGGTGGTCACCCTCTCGGACGTCGCTACCATCCGCCGCACCTTCAAAGACCGTACGGGTTATGCTCGGGTGAACGGCGTTCCCGCCATCTCCATCCAAATCACCAAGCGCGTAAACGCCAATCTTATCGATACGGTGAACCAAGCGCGGGCCGTCGTGGAACAGCTCCGCGCGGGCTTCCCTGCTGGCGTCAACGTGTTCTATACCCAGGATCAGGCCCCCGATTCCCAGCAGCAGGTCGATGAACTTACGGGCAACATTGGAACGGCGCTCGCGCTGGTCATGACCATCGTAGTGGCAGCCCTCGGCGTTCGCAGCGGCATTATCGTAGGCCTTGCCATCCCCACCTCCTTTCTCTTCTCCGTCATCCTGCTTTACCAGATCGGCTATTCCTTCAATTTCATGGTGATGTTCGGAATGCTGCTAGGTCTGGGGATGCTGATCGACGGCGCGATCGTGATCACCGAATACGCCGATCGAAAGATGGCCGAAGGGGTCCATCGCCACGAGGCCTACAAACTCGCAGCGCAGCGCATGTTCTGGCCCGTAACCGCCTCCACCGCCACCACCCTTGCGGCCTTCCTGCCCCTGATCTTCTGGCCCGGGGTTTCGGGCAAATTCATGATGTATCTGCCCGTGACCGTGTTCTGCGTGCTTCTCGGCTCCCTGGCCTATGCGGTGTTCTTTGGGCCGGCCGTAGGGGCCCGCTTCGGGAAGGCCGGGGCGCAAACCCAGGAAGACCTCGACACCTTAAACATACTCGAGAACGGTGATCCCACGACGCTCGGCGGCGCCACGGGGCTCTATGCGCGCTTCCTCTATCGCGCGGCCCGGGCGCCCTTCATTGTGGTCAGCCTAACCATCGCCATTCTCTTCGGCGCCTTCGAGCTCTATGGCAACTACGGCCGCGGCTTTGTCTTCTTCAACGACACGGATCCGGTCTTCGCCCGCGTCAGCGTCAACGCCCGGGGCAACCTGTCCGCAGAGGAGGTCAAGGATCTGGTCCTCGAGGTTGAGGATCGAATCATCTCCATCCCCGGCATCAAGAGCCTAAACACGAATACCAATCCCCCCGGGGGAAGCGGCTTCCGCGGCCGGGACGTGGCCTTCGATCGCGTGGGATCAATCTTCATCGAGATGCATGAGCAGAAGGATCGCACCCTGAGCGGCGAGGCCATTCTGGAAACGGTACGGGAACGCACGGAGAACATTCCGGGCATCATTGTAGAAATCCAGGAATTCGAGCAGGGTCCTCCGGTGGGTAAGCCGGTGCAGATCGAGTTCGCCTCGAAATCCTCCGATATTCTCGAGCCTGCCGTTCGCGATGTGCGCGCTTGGCTCGAGACCAACGTGGAAGGGCTTCGGGACATTTCCGACACCCGATCCCTCCCCGGGGTGGAGTGGACACTCGACGTGGACCGGGCCCAGGCGGCAGTCTACGGCGCCAACGTGACCCTGGTGGGCACGGTGGTGCAGATGGTCACCAACGGCATGAAGGTGGCGGAGTACCGCCCTGATGACGCAGAGGAAGAGGTCGACATTCGCATCCGCTTCCCCGAAGCCTACCGAGGGCTGGCTATGCTGGAGCAGCTCCGTCTGCCCACGCCCCAGGGGGCCGTGCCCCTGTCGAGCTTCGTCACCCGGACGCCTTCCCCTAACGTTGACACCATTCAACGCGTCGATGGCACCGCCGTGGAATACATTCGCGCCAACGTCGCCCCCGGGGTGCTCGCGGACGACAAGGTGAAGGAAATCAGCGCCTGGTTGGACACGCAGGACTTCGATCCGCGGCTCACGGTAACCTTCCGCGGTGCCAATGAAGAGCAGGCCGCGGCCATGGAGTTTGTACTCGTGGCGTTCCTCCTGTCCCTGCTCTTGATGTTTGTATTGCTAGTGACCCAATTCGATAGCTTCTACCAGTCGGGACTCATCCTCTTCGCCGTGGTCATGTCGACGGCGGGGGTGCTGCTGGGCCTGGTCATCACCGGCCAACCCTTCAGCGCCATCCTGACCGGGGTGGGCATCGTGGCGCTGGCAGGCATTGTCGTGAACAACAACATCGTGCTCATCGATACGTTCAATGGCCTACGCCGGGAACGGCCGGACCTCGACACCCTCGATCTGATCGTGCGCACCGGGGCTCAGCGCCTGCGGCCCGTGTTTCTCACCACGGTGACCACGATCTTCGGCCTTCTGCCCATCGCAAGCCATATCAGCGTCGATATCATCGCCCGCGAGGTCGTGCTCGGGGGGCGGACGGCATCTTTCTGGGTGCCCCTAGCCCAGTCCATCGTCTCCGGCCTCACCTTCGCGACGCTTCTAACGCTCATCGCCACGCCGGCCATGCTGGCGCTGCCGGAGCGGGCTCGGGAGCTGGTTCGTCCCCTTCGTCGCCGGCTACGCCGGGCGCCTAAGGAAGAAGGCCTCCGTAAAGCGGCCTCCTAGCCAAGCGGCCGGCCACAAAAAAAGGCGCATCAATTGATGCGCCTTTTTTGCTTAAAAAGCCCCGGCGACAAACGTTTGGGGAGGGGAGGGAGGGTCGTGCCGCCGGGGCTGTAAACTGTCTTCAACCACTATCTGAGTCCTACCTTAGGCAATTTCAACTGAACGGAAGCTGATCCGAGTCAATTTTTTTGCCTAAAAGGGCTCCGGCGGTAAAAAACCCTCAGCGGCCAGCCAGCTAGTCACCTCTGCCGTCGCCTCCGCCAAGCAGCTTCGCTGCCCGAGGTAATAGTGGGTTGCACCAGAGATCACCACCCGATGCCGCGGCACATGGGCGAGGGCGTCCCAAATTCGCTGCCCGTGGCTCGGCGTACAGGCGTCGTCCGCACTGTTCTCAAGCACGAGCGCCGGCACGGAGATGGCCGCTGCGGAGCCCGGCCCATCAGCGAAGGAGGTTTCATAGCTCCACTGGCTAAGCCACGCGCGAAGGCTGCTGTAGCGCGCGAGGCCCGCCGGCATCATGTTCACAATGCGTGGATCGCCCATATAGCACTGACCCGGGGCGCGATCATTCGGATCCACGCTCGGGTCAAGCCAGCGCGGATCGGCCATGGTGCCATGCACTACAAAGGCTTCCTCATCATAAGGTCGTCCGGCGGCGCGAAGCGCCTCAAGCCGCGCCCAAACCCGCTGCGTGATCCGCTGACTTCGCGCCCTCTGCGCCGCCCGGTACTGCTCAAGAAAGGCGGTGCTGTAGGGCGGCTTGGGGCCGGAGACGCCATAAAGATCGAGCTCGGGGTCGCGGCGGCTCGGGTCCGTCTCATCGAGCACCGACGGGTCGAGCCACTCCGTTAGGGTCGTGGCGCGGCTGACGTGGGCCGCCAGCTGCATGACCCCATCCGCCGGCGGCAACTTCGCCCCCCGCAAATCCACCGGATCCCCCGCTGGGGTCGCCTCCACCGTGGGCCGTTCTGCCTGGCTTTGATAATAGAGCGAAAGGGACCCGCCGCCGCTCCACCCCGCCAGCACCACCTTCTCGAAGCCGAGGCGCTCCCGGGCGTAGCGCACATAGGCTCCGAGATCGATCAGCACCTTTTCCATGATCAGCGCCGTATCGTTGTGGGGGTAGCGACTGCCGCAGCACAGCACCGGAACCCCGGCTCGAGCCAGGGCGTTGGGCAGGGGTAGCGTGTTCATCGTGCCCGTGGGATGCATAAACACCAGGGCGGTTTTGCACGGCGAGCCCTCCGGACGAAGGAACTGCCCCTCGAGCACCACCGTATCCGTGCCGCCGCCGTAGGTTTCCTTAAAGGCGCTCTTTTCCTGAAAGGCGAGCACCAGGGGCTCGCGCACCACGGTAAAGGACATCGCTAGTCCGCCATCGCCGGTAACCCCGGCTCGGGCTGCACCCCAAAGCTATTCAAGGCCATGCTCACCAAGTTGTACTGGCCCACGGTGAAGACGAGATCCATCAGCTGCTGCGTTGACCAGCGCGCCGCCAGGGCATTCCAGGTGCGATCGCTGATGTGCGCATCCAGGTAGAGCTCATCCACGGCACGGAGAAGCCATTGCTCTTCCTCGCCCCAATGCCCGGCTTCGGGCCCAGCCTTAAGCGCCTGAATGTCGGCGTCCGTAAGGCCGCAGTCGCGTCCGATCTCCACGTGCTGCCCCCACTCATAGGCTGAACGGCACAACCAGCCAATGCGAAGGATGGCCAGCTCCCGGGGCCGGGGCGCCAGGGAGGATTTACCGAGAACGTGGTTAGCGAAAACCAGCCAGCGCCGGAGCAGGTCCGGATGCTGCGCGAGGGTGCGAAAGATATTGAGCGGGGTTTCCCCCTTAAAGTTGCCCATCACCTTCTGGGCCTCAGGCCCCAGGGCGTCCGGGTCTAAGGGCGCAATGCGCGGCGTTGTCACACGTACCATGGGCTTTCCCCTCCCCCAATCAAGCGTTTTGGCTAGCAATCTGCTCCAGCATGGTCCGAGCCTGGGGACATTGGAAGAACCCCGCGAACATTTGCGCGAGCGCCGCCTCTCGATGCCGCCCTAGAGCCGCGATGGCCCGGCGCGGCTCCGCACGCTGCGCGGCGAGACCCTCCGAGCCTCGCGCCCCCTTCAGGAGCAAGCTCGCCACCCCATGCACCGACGCCCAGGTCATGCCCGCCAAGGTATGAAAATCGAGGGGGACAATGAGCCCCGCATCGAGGCCGCTACGAAGAAGCGCTGCGAGGGGCGCGAAGGCCCGCTCGGAGGCATCGACAAGTTCCGGGTAGGGGGAAAAGTCCCCCACTACGTCCCCGAACATCAGCAGGTATTTCACCTGGTTAGCCTCGGCGTAGCGAACGTAGGCGAGGCCGCATTGAAGCAGCTGGATGGGGATAGGCTCGTGACCAAAATCCTGATGAATAAGGGTATTCACCACCGCGAGCTCTTCAAAGCCCTCGGTAGCGAGGGCCACCAGCAGGGCCTGCCGATCATCGAAGTGCCGGTAAGGCGCCGTGGCCGACACCCCCGCCTCCCGAGCCAGGGCCCGGAGGGAGAGGCGCTCCGTCCCCTCAAGGGCAATATGCGCCTCCGCCGCGCGCAGCAGCGTCGTGCGGAGATCCCCGTGATGGTAGCGACTGGCTGCGGACGGCTGAGTCATGGCACCCCCTTTAATGTTGACAATGCAAACATAAAGCGTATGCTGGCGCAATGTGAGCATTGCATACATTGACGAGGAATCCCCATGCGCCCCAGCCCCCAAGGCGTCTTGCTGGCTCTGATTTTAGCGACCGGCCCCCTGGCCCACGCCGGGGAAGGGGGCCTCCCCGTCACAACAGCCAAGGTTTCCCAGGCCCCGAGCTATGCCATGCGCCAGCAGTTCGCAGGGCTGGTGGAAAGCGCCCAGCAAAGCACCCTCGCCTTTACCACCAGCGCCCCCCTGGCCTCCATGACTGTGGACGCCGGTGATCAGATAACCGAGGGCCAAACCCTGGCACGCCTCGACGATCGGGAACTGGCCGCCGCCCTCAGCTCGGCGCAGGCGGCCCAGCGCCTTGCGGAAGCGGAGCACACGGCGCAGCGGGCCCTCGCTGAACTGGCCGTCATGAAGGCTGAGCGGGCAAAGACGCTTTTTGAGCGCCAGCAGATTGCCGAACAGGCTTTCGATGATGCCCGGCTGGCCGCCGCGGCCGAGCAGGCTCGGGAGCGCGTTGCCGAGGCTCGGGCGCAGCAAGCCACCGCCCAAGCGGAGGAGGTCGCCGTGCGGCTCAGCCGGGCCGTCCTCCGAGCTCCCTACGATGGGGTCGTCGCGGAACGGCACGTTGACGAAGGCGCCCTCCTAGCCCCCGGGGCGCCGGTCCTTACCGTAGTCAGCGCAGGTGCCCTGGAGGCGCGCATTGGCCTGCCTCCAGCCCTGCTGCCGAGCCTCAACAGCGATGCCGCCTACACCCTGATAGTGGAGGGAACGGCCTACCCCGCGGCCTTGCTTCAAATTCTTCCCCAGCTCGATCCCGCGGCGCGCACCGCGACGGCTCGCTTCCGTTTCAGCACGGCGACTCCAGCCGTGCGCGCGGGACAGCTCGTGGAGCTCAGCTTAGATCGAACCCTCGACGAGGCCGGCTTCTGGGTCCCGCTTACAGCCCTCGCCGAGGCCAACCGGGGACTCTGGTCCCTATTCCTTGCGGTCCCGGACGGGGCGGGAGGCTACACGGCCCAGCGATCACTCGTGGAGATTTTGCACAGCACCACAGAGCAAGCCTTCGTACGGGGTGATCTGGTATCCGGTGACCAGGTCGTCCAGTCCGGCGTCGGCCGCCTCGTGCCCGGGCAAGCGCTGCGGATCATGCAGCCGTGAATGGGGCCCTGAGCGATCTCTTCTATCGCCAGGGGCGGCTCACGGCCCTGACCCTTGGGCTCATCATGGTGCTCGGGCTGTCTGCCTTTACAACCTTAGCGCGCCAAGAAGACCCCACCATGACGGAGCGCTACGGCTTCGTAAAAACCTTCCTCCCGGGGGCCTCCGCCGAGCGGGTGGAAACGCTAATCACCGAGCGCATCGAGAAGAAGCTTCGGGAAATCCCCGAGATTAAGGAGCTTAGAAGCGAATCGCGCACAGGCCTTTCTTTCATCAACGTAGAGTTCGAAGATCGGGTCGGTCCGGAACTCATCGACGTGCTCTGGAGCGAGGTTCGGGACAAGGTCGGCACCCTGGAGGGGGAGCTGCCCCCGGGCACCCTCACCCCGGAGGTGGAAGCCCGGGGCCCCATAGCCACCACCTTGGCCCTGGCCCTGCGGTGGATAGGCCCTGGCGACCCTCCCCTTGCCCTGCTCAATCGCCTCGGGGAGCGGCTGGAGACCCGACTCGCTAACCTGCCGGGCACGAAGGAAACGGAGCTTTACGGCGAACCCGAGGAAGAGCTTCGCGTGCTGGTGAGTCCGGCCCGAGCCGCTGCCGCAGGCCTCAGCGCTGAGGCCGTGGCGACCGCCCTTAGCCAAGCCGATACCCGGGGCAGCGCCGGACGTCTACAAAGTGCCGGGTCCGACCTTCTGGTGGAGATTGGCGGCGAGCTCGACTCCGTCGCCCGGGTGGCGGCGGTGCCCCTCACCCGTAGCGCCGACGGGGGACAGCTTAAGGTCGGCGACCTCGCGGAGGTCCGCCGTGCCGTCATCGATCCTCCGGCGACCCTGGCCTTAAGCGAGGGGCAGCGGGTCGTAGTGGTTGCGGCGGTGATGGAGCCCGATCAGCGCATCGACCTGTGGCGGAACGCCGCGGAACGGGAGCTTCAAGCATTTCGTGAAACCCTTCCTCCGCGCCTTGCCCTGGAAGTCATTTACGACCAAAACGCCTTCACCAGCGACCGCCTCGGTGATCTCACCTTCAACTTGATCAGCGCCTTGGTGATTGTTTTCGCCGTCCTCGTCTTTTTCATGGGCCCAAGAAATGCCCTGCTCGTAGGCCTCGCCTTGCCGCTCACGCTAGCCATGGTGCTCGCGGGAATGCGCTTTTTGGACATTCCTTTGCACCAGATGTCCGTCACGGGCCTCATCATCTCCCTCGGCCTTTTGATCGATAACGCCATTGTGGCGGTGGAGGCCTACAAGCAGGGACGGCGCGATGGCCTCCCTATCGATGCCGCCGTCCGCGCCACCGTCGAGCACCTTTTTGTTCCCCTCGCGGCATCCACGGCCACCACGGTGTTTGCCTTCATGCCCATCGCCCTAACCCCCGGGGGCACGGGAGAATTCACGGGGACCATTGCCATCAATGTTGTCCTCGCGGTCATCAGCAGCTTCTTCCTGGCCATGACCATCGTGCCCGCCCTGGCCGGCTTTCTTGATCGCGCCTACCCCATGGCTGCCGACCTTCCTCGCTGGCGCCGGGAGGGCATCACCTTCCCCGGGCTTCGGGCCCGCTACGCCACGAGCCTTCGCGCCGTACTGCATGCTCCCTGGAAAGGGGTGGCCCTGTCCCTGCTGCTTCCCGTACTCGGGTTTTCCCTCGCGCCTACGCTGACTCAGCAGTTCTTCCCCCCGGTGGACCGAAACCAGTTTCAGATTCAACTGTCTTTGCCTCCCTCTACGCCCATCGAGGGTACGGAAGCGGCAGTGGCCCGGCTTGCGGCAATCCTTGAGGACACGCCGGACGTCGAAGACGCTTTCTTCTTCCTTGGGGAAGGCGGGCCTCGGGTGTACTACAACGTGCTCGTGAATAGCGATGGGCTCGCGAATTTCGCCGGCGCCTTCGTGAACACCGCGAGCCCAGAGGCCACCCAGCGCCTCCTTCCGGGGCTCCAAAGCCGGCTACGGGAGGCCTTTCCGGAGGCCCAGGTGCTGGCCCTTCCCTTCGAACAGGGCCCCCCCTTCGATGCTCCTATCGAGGTCCGGATTCTCGGAGACGATCTGGCAGAGCTGCAGCGCCTTGGGGAACAGCTCCGAAGCCTGCTGGCGGCTGTCCCTGGGGTGACCTACACCCGCGCTGGGCTCACGGGCACGCAAGCCAAGTGGGTGCTCGATGCCCCCGCCGCGCGCACCTCGGAGCGCGGCCTGACCCTTGGGGCCCTGGCCCCAGCGGTACGCTCGAATCTGTCGGGCATCGATGCGGGCTTCGTCATGGAGGGCACCTTCGAGCTTCCCATTCGGGTCCGCGCGGATAGTGCCGCCCGCAGCCCGGAAGCGCTGACGGCCCTTCCCCTACCCTCTCCAACGCCCTCCTTAAACTATCGCGGCATGCCCCTTGATAGCTTTGGAACCCTGCGGCTGGCCCCGGCAGCGGACACCATCGAGCACTACCAGGGGCAACGGGTGAATACGGTCCAGGGCTACCTCATGCCCTACGTTTTGCCTGCAGCGGCCCTCGGCGCCTTTCAAGAAGCCCTCGACACCGCAGCCCTTACCCTTCCCCCGGGCTATCGCATCGAGTTCGGCGGAGAAGCGGAACAGCGCTCCGAATCGGTAGGCAATCTCCTGGCCACCTTCGTCACCTTTCTGCTTCTGATGGTGGGCGTGGTGGTGCTCTCCCTCAATTCCTTCCGCCAGGCCGGGACCATCGGCATCGTCGGCTTTCTGTCCGTGGGCCTTGCGCTCTTCGGGGTTCGCCTCTTTGGCTACCCCCTCGGCTTCAACGCTATCATCGGTACGCTGGGTCTCGTGGGCCTTGCCATCAACGGTGCGATCATTGTGCTCTCCGCCCTCAAGGCCTCCCCGGAAGCTTGCGCCGGAGACTTGGTCGCCATCGAGACCGTGGTCCTGGATGCTACGCGCCACATTATTTCCACCACCGTCACCACGGTCGGAGGCTTTCTGCCCCTCATCGTTTTTGGCGGCACCTTCTGGCCGCCCTTAGCTACAGCCATTGCCGGGGGCGTTGCGGGCTCGGCGGTGCTAGCGCTCTACTTCGTTCCCGCGCGCTTTGTGCGCCAGCTTCGCCGGGAGGGCATCCTCCAAGTAAGCTAGGCCCTCGGCAGCGGCGAAGCGGGCTCCGGTGAAAAACCTACTGATTGTTTGGCATTCGCAAAGCGGGAATACGGCGCAGCTGATGGAGGCAGTGCGGGCCGGGGCGGAAGACCGCGCCATCGAAGACGTAACCGTGCGCTGCCTTCATGCTCCGAATGCTGGCCCCGAGGATCTCCGCTGGGCCGACGGCCTCCTGTTCGGCACGCCGGAAAACTTCGGCACCATGTCCGGGCTGCTTAAGGACTTTTTCGATCGCACCTTCTACGCCGTGGAGGGCGAGCTGGCGCCCCTGCCCTACGCGCTTTTCATTAGCGCTGGGAACGACGGCCGGGGCGCGGTGCGGGAAATCGAGCGCATTGCCCGGGGCTACCCCTTCACCCCGGTGGCCGAACCCCTGATTGTGCGGGGCCCGCCTACGGAGGACGCCCTAGGCGCCGCCCGGGAGTTGGGCATGACCCTCGCGGCAGGGCTGAGCGCAGGGATTTTCTAGGGCGCACAGGCCTCTGGCGCCGCTTCGCAGGCCGCATTGAGGTAGGCTGCGATGCGCCAGCCCGCAGCCATAAGGCGCGTGCGCAGCGCATCCTTGTGCTGAAAAACATAGTCGTAGCTGAGCCGGTCACCGTCAGGGTAAAGCTGATCGCGAAGCGCTGCGCTCTCCCCGATCCAATCTTTCGGGTCAATGCTGGCGTAGCGAGCCTTGAAGGCACCGTCGAGCCGCGGTGCGAGCCAGGCGACCCACTCCGTGTAGCTCAGGCGCTCCCCGTCGATCATGGAGGAGTCCCAGACTCGGTGCAGATTCGTGCTCTTCCCAAAGTAGCGCACGGGAAAGTCATTTCCGCCCCGATCCGTACCGTTGCCCACATGCAAAGGCTGATGCAAATCCCCGATGTAATGCACGATGAGGCGCAGGGCCTCCTGCCGCACCTCTAGCGCCAGGGTCGGATTCAGCAGCCGCGCACGATAGCGCGCCAGCGCCGTAACCGCGTCTCCCTCCGGCGGAGCCCCGGCTTCGTCGTAGTCCTGTCCCTTGGGGACGGTGACGTAATGCCAGGGATTCGCCGTCTTTTGCCAGAAGGGGCCCGGCGCGGAGCGCATTTCATCGGCCCAGGTGCTGGCCTCGGCGAGGGACTCGGGACCCAGAAGCCCCCGCACCAGGTGCTGCGCTTCGGCGCTGAGCAGGGGCTCGGCCAGTGCACCGGTGACCCGATGGCCCGTTTGCCCCCAGGCCCAAAGGTTAGGCGAAGCCATTAGCAGCATCACCAACGCCGCTCTCCCGATCAGCCCCATGGCGGGCTCCTTATTTCCGTGGGAAATCATCCGAAATGCCCTAGCCCCAGCAGGGCCGCGCCTAGGAAAACACCGGAACAACAAAACATGATGACGCTGTAGCGCAGCACGCTCTGCAGCGGCAGCCCGGCGATGGCCAAAAGGGGCACGGTCCAGAAGGGTTGGATCAGATTGCTCCACTGATCGCCATAGGCCACCCCCATGATGACCTCCGGCGCCGGGGTCCCGAGGCGCTCCGCGGCCTCGAGGAATATGGGCCCCTGCACCACCCACTGCCCGCCACCGGAGGGAATGAAGAAGTTGAGCACGCCCCCGGAAAGAAAGGCCCAAAACCCCAGCGTTCCCTCGCTGGCCAGGGCCACGCAGTAGGACGCCAGCGCCGCCGCCAACCCCGTGGATACCATAATGCCCATGATGCCTGCGTAGAACGGATACTGAAGCAGGACGGGACCGAGCGTTCGCCCCGCCTGCGAAATGAGCGCTGCGTAATGCACGGGAGATCGAGCGAGGGCCAGCCCTAGCGCCAGGAAGCTCCAATTCACCCAGTTCAGATCGACCCCGCCCCCCTGAAGCGCAACTCGTCGCCACAGAAACCAGCCTAGCAGCAGGGCGAAAAGCCCCGTCAGCCAGGGGCCCTGGGACAGGGCCCCACCGGCGCCGGCGGCTTCCTGGGCCGAGTCCGTCTCCGGGCGAAAGGGCTGGGGTTCGGGGGGCGCTAGGCGCGACGCAAGGGCTGCCATCACCAGGGCAAGGCCCAGCGCAAAGGCGAGATTCCAGGGGGTGAGGATTGTTTCCCCGAGGGGCACCAGGCCGTAGCGATCGACCAGGGGCTGCCCCGCCGTGGCCATAAACAGCGGTGCGGAACCGGAATAGCCCATGTGCCAAACCACAAACCCCCCATAGGCCGCGGCCACAAGCAAGGGATAATCCAGACGCCAGCCCCGGGCGGCCCCCTCCCGGGCCACGGCCTGGGCCAAAAGCGCCCCTCCGGCAAGCCCCAGGGACCAGGCCAGCATACTCAGGGCGCTTGCTCCGAGGGACACCACGGCGTAGGCCGCCGCTGGGGTTCGGGGCAGGCGAGCGATCCATGCCAGAAGACGGGCCATGGCATCGGTGTGGGCTAGGGCATGGGCAAGCAGCAGGGTGAG
>Ga0255760_10002879_pt1 | contig 15601 bp, 17 predicted proteins | sample 071ome_25_FD_179960 | JGI IMG/M metagenome (GOLD analysis project Ga0255760, IMG submission 179960) | Coastal salt marsh microbial communities from the Groves Creek Marsh, Skidaway Island, Georgia - 071410BT metaG (version 2) | ecosystem: Environmental > Aquatic > Marine > Intertidal zone >... | reverse complement strand
TGACTACACGCCCATGGAATTCGTCGTAGAGGTGCTTCAGACCTTCTTTGGAATGAATGGAGAGAAGGCAACGCAGATCATGTTGATGGTTCACAGAACGGGAAAAGGCACCTGCGGTATATTTCCCAAGGATATTGCCGAGACCAAGTGTGCGCAGGTCAATCAGTATGCGCAAGAAAGTCAGCACCCGCTGGTCTCTGAGATTGAACCCGCGGATGATGAGTGATGGGGTTCCTAGCGGTCGCCCGAATTATCGGCAGAAGCAAAGCATTGAAGCGGCGTGGCTGGCGCGCGCAGGGTGGCAAGCAGGGTGGCAAAAGCAAGAGCTAATCCCTGACAACGGAATAGAAAGCGGATGGAGAGGCTGAATGAAAAGCCGATAGAGTTCCGCTTAGAAGGCTGAAAAGCGTTTCGCGATTTAAAGCGATGAAACCGATGAAGCCGATGTAACCGATGTAACCGATGTAACCGATGTAACCGATGTAACCGATGTAACCGATGTAAATGAAGGAAAGCGTATGTTGAGCCGTGAGTTAGAAGTTTCTTTGAACCTAGCGTTTAAGGATGCGCGAGCAAAACGTCATGAAATGATGACCGTTGAGCACTTGCTCTTGTCGCTGTTGGACAACACTGCGGCGGTCACCGTCTTGAAGGCCTGCAATGCTAACTTGGACAAGCTGCGAGCTGAGTTAGAAACCTTCATATCCGACACAACGCCACTCATCCCTTCGGATCAAGACGACAGAGAAACTCAGCCCACGCTTGGGTTCCAGAGAGTGCTCCAACGAGCCGTCTTCCACGTGCAGTCATCTGGGAAGAAAGAAGTCACCGGTGCCCATCTGTTGGTGGCGCTATTCGCTGAGGGCGAAAGCCATGCGGTCTACTTGCTTCGAGACCAAGATATCGAACGGATCGATGTCGTTAATTACATTTCCCATGGCGTTAGAAAGGACGGGCAAGAGGAGCCTGTCGATAGTGAATCGAGTGAGACCGCTGAGGGCGATGAGGAGCGGCAGCCCAGCCCGCTTGAACGTTATGCCACGAATCTGAATGAGCAAGCAAAAGACGGCAAGATTGACCCGCTGATCGGTAGAAGTGAAGAGATCGAGCGAGTGATCCAAACGTTGTCTCGCAGACGGAAGAATAATCCATTGCTGGTTGGGGAAAGTGGCGTTGGTAAAACCGCCATCGCAGAAGGTTTAGCCCGGCTGATTGTCGACGGACAAGTGCCAGAAGTAATTAGTGAGAGTACGGTTTTTTCTCTCGACCTTGGTGCGCTACTCGCCGGCACCAAGTATCGAGGAGATTTCGAAAAACGCCTTAAAGGTCTCCTGAATGAGTTGAAGCAGTCGCCCAATCAGATCCTTTTTATTGACGAAATTCACACCATTATTGGTGCGGGAGCCGCCTCAGGTGGAGTGATGGATGCCTCTAACTTGTTGAAACCATTACTCGCGTCGGGAGAGATAAGGTGCCTTGGGTCGACTACGTATCAGGAATATCGAGGCATCTTCGATAAAGACCGAGCGCTCTCTCGTCGTTTCCAAAAAGTTGATGTAACCGAGCCCAGCGTTGAAGACACCTATCAAATCCTGAAAGGGCTCAAGTCAAAGTTCGAGGAACACCATCGCCTTAAATACAGCGATCGAAGCTTGCGGGTGGCAGCGGAATTGGCAGGGCGCTACATCAATGATCGATTTATGCCTGACAAAGCGATTGATGTGATCGACGAGGTTGGCGCGTTTCAGCAATTGCAACCGACTAGTCGGCGTAAAAAAATGATTGGTGTTTCAGACGTTGAGAAGATGGTCGCCAAAATTGCACGCATTCCGTCCGCCAGCATTAATAGCAATGAGAAAGAGTCGCTCAAAGATCTGGAGACCAATTTGAAAATGGTGATCTTTGGTCAAGATGACGCGATTGGCTCGCTCTCGAGCGCGATAAAGCTAGCGCGAGCGGGACTCCGAGAGGGTGAGAAACCCATTGGTTCATTTTTGTTTTCAGGACCCACGGGCGTGGGTAAAACGGAAGTTTGCAGGCAGCTTGCGACGATTATGGGCGTGGAGCTGATCCGCTTCGACATGTCGGAATACATGGAGCGCCACACAGTCTCGCGGCTGATCGGTGCGCCTCCGGGTTATGTTGGCTTTGATCAAGGTGGGCTCCTAACCGAGGCGATTACCAAACATCCGCATTGTGTCTTGCTTCTTGACGAGATTGAGAAAGCGCATCCCGATGTCTTTAACCTGCTTCTTCAAGTCATGGATCATGGCCGTCTGACCGACAACAATGGCCGCGGCGCGGATTTTCGGAATGTCATCTTGGTCATGACCACGAACGCCGGTGCGGCAGAGATGTCTCGGTCGTCGATAGGGTTCCAGATACAAGATCATGCACCTGATGGCATGGAAGTGTTGAAGAAGATGTTCACGCCAGAGTTCAGAAACCGGCTAGATGCGATCATTCCTTTCGGTCCGCTCAGTAGGGAAGTGATCAAGACGGTGGTGGATAAGTTCCTAGTGGCGATCCAAGTTCAATTAGATGAGAAAAAAGTTCAATTGAATGTAACGGATGCGGCCCGAGATTGGCTCGCAAGACATGGTTACGATGAGCTCATGGGCGCGCGGCCAATGCAAAGGCTAATACAGGACCGAATCAAGAAACCACTCGCGGAGGACATCTTGTTCGGGCGTCTATCTGATGGTGGGGGCAACGTGGTCGTGGATGAAGAAGACGGCGATCTTGTGCTCGTGATTGAGGAAACGCTCGCAACTTCCTGAGCGCAGGCGATTTTTGGCGGTCCGTTACCAACCATTCGGCAAGGCAGCATTTGGCATTGCAGCATTTGGCATCGCAGCATTTGGCTTTGCAGAATGAAACTTCTCGGGTCTGAGAGCCAATACCGGAGGTGGTAAACGAAATTGTGGGGTGAACACGAGGGAAGGGCGTTGAGTCGTTTGACGATTACTTCGTTTTAAAAACTCGTTTGCTTAGCGAGGAACTACTCGTTCGAGTGGGCTTACTGATCAGGGAGTTTCAGGGGAATTGGCGATAGGCCACAATCAAGCTGGAGCAATCATGGCCCCAGAATCCAAAGCTTACTCTCTAAAGGTAATTCGGCCTTTGGACAGATCGTAAGGAGAGAGTTCCACTTTCACCTTGTCTCCGGTCAGGATGCGAATGTAATTCTTCCTCATCTTGCCCGAGATGTGCGCCATGATGACGTGTCCATTTTCGAGTTCGACTCGAAACATCGTATTGGGCAGGGTATCCACTACCGTGCCGGAAAGCTGGATTTGATCTTCCTTCGCCATAAATCCTTGATGTGCCTTTATGAGGAGAGCGAATTGTGCCCGAAAGCGGCTGAAGGTTCAAAGTCCCTATCTTGCCTTGATAATCGCCCATTTTTTGTCACGGTACTGCTGGCAAGGTGAAAAATTAAGCTTGTAGTTCATCTTGCCGCAATCCTTGATGTAATAGCCAAGATACACATAGGGCAGCGTTCGCTGCTGCGATAGTTCGATCAGTCTCAGGATCATGAAGCTCCCCAAAGAGCGGGCAGCTAAGTCAGGCTCAAAAAAAGAATAAACCGCCGACCAGCCATCATCCAACTCATCAGCGACCATGATCGCGACCAACTTGTGGCGTAGTCTAAAGGCCAAAAAGCGCTGAGTTGGAACGTCGCCTAGAAGAAACGAGTCAAACTGCTCTCGACTCGGTGGGTACATATCTCCGTCCTGGTGTCTTGCCGATATGTAGCGTGCATATAAGGCGTAGATCTCGTCAGTCCCAAGCGGTTGTACGATTTCCATGGACAAATCCTGGTTTTTTGATCGTGTTCGCGCTTGTGATCGGCTGGGTGTGAATTGGGATGCGATGATGCGAGTCGGAATGCAAGCTGAGCAAGATGGGCAGTGGGGTCGGTACACATGTTCGCCACTTCGCCTGAAGCCAATGCGCGACAAATCCGAGAGTAACGCCTGGCTGATGGGCAGCTCCGGGTCTACGAAGACTGTGCTGGCCAACTGATCGGTGAGATAGCTGCACTCGTGCTCAGGGATTTGAAAAAGACGGATGTCGCTCATGGTACTGGGGTATCAACCAATAGGTCGTCACATTCATAGTCGGCGAACTGACCACACAGATCCTTGAGCGGATCGGGAGAATCGCGTCGCTTATGGAGTAGATTGATAAAAGCCTGTCTTGGCATTTCAACCGCTCCTAAAGACATAAGGTGTGGGTTGGGCAATTGACAATCCACCCAGTCGATTCCTCGAAGCCTACAAACCTTCATCAAGAAAGCGAAAGCAATTTTTGACGCGTTTGACTCGCGGGAGAACATGGATTCCCCGCAAAATAAGGACCCCACTCCTACGCCGTAGAGGCCGCCAACGAGTTCCTGGCCGAGATAGCATGAGATTGCGTGAGCCAATCCTTGTTCGTGCAGCGTTTGGTAAGCGCTTTGCATCTCCTCGGTAATCCAGGTTCCTTCATCCCTTTCCATTCGATGCGACCTACAACCTTCGATGACGCGATTAAAGTCGGTGTTCAGCTCCACTCGAAATGGCGCACGGCGAAGCCATTGACGCAAACTCCGAGACGGAGTGAATGTTGACGTTTCGATGACCGCTCGAGTGGGAGGGGTCCACCACAAAATAGGCTGACCTGCCTCAAACCATGGAAAGATGCCGTGACGATAGGCATCGGTCAGTCGCTCGCTCGTCAGATCCCCACCTACAGCAATCAATCCTGGTGGATCACTCAAGGCATCGGCTGGATCTGGGAAAGCGCTCTTACTCATCGAGGCGGGTGCGAGAGCCTATTTCAAGCGTTCTCCTCGAGTTCATCTAGAAATTTTTCTGCGTCGAGTGCCGCCATGCAACCAAACCCAGCGGATGTCACCGCTTGTCGATAAACTTGATCAGCAACGTCACCCGCAGCGAATAGACCTGGAATGCTTGTCGACGTTGCGCCGCCGCTAAGACCGCTTTGAATCATGATGTAACCATTGTTCATTTCAAGCTGTCCCTCGAAGAGGGAGGTGTTCGGCGAGTGTCCGATCGCGATGAATACGCCGCTAACATCAATGGACTGGTATGCGTCAGTCTCGGTCGAGCAGATTTGCATGCCCGTGACCCCCATGTCGTCGCCCAAAACCTCAGTGAGTGTGTGATCCCATATCACATGGATATTCTCTTTCGCCATGACACGGTCACGCAGAATTTTCTCGCCTCTGAATTGGTTCCGTCGGTGCACTAGATACACGTCGCTCGCCAGATTTGCGAGGTAGAGCGCTTCCTCAAGGGCCGTGTTACCCCCGCCGATGACCGCGACCTTTTGACCTCGATAGAAAAAACCGTCACACGTCGCGCATGCGCTCACACCCTTGCCTTTGAATGCCTCTTCAGACGGCAACCCTAAATATTTGGCTGATGCCCCCGTCGCTATAATTGCAGCGTCGCAAGTATAGGTTGCTTGATCTCCTTCGAACTTGAAGGGGCGCTGGGACACATCACAAGTGTGAATGTGGTCATAGATGATCTCAGTTTCGAATCGCTCAGCGTGCTGCTGCATTCTGACCATCAAGTCTGGACCCTGTAGTCCTTCGACGTCCCCTGGCCAGTTATCAACATCGGTCGTGGTTGTGAGTTGCCCGCCGGTTTCGATGCCAGTGATCACGACTGGGTTCAAGTTTGCTCTTGCAGCGTAGACTGCGGCCGTGAAACCGGCAGGACCAGAACCTAAGATTAAAAGTTTTTGGTGCCTAGTATTCATTGGGGAATCTCTTTTTTAAAACTACTCTGTTGCCAGTCGCTATATCTCGCGGTAGCTGCAAGCTACTCTTGAGCGCGCACCATCCCTTGTTTGATCGCGAGTTTCTTAACTCCCATCGGGGCTCCATTCAAGCCTGCTACTCTGATGGTACCTGTCCAACGTCCAGCGGCGCATTGTTGTGAATGCAGTTGACGTCGCTAAAGCATCGTTAACCTTCGCGCTAGTCCAGTGTCGCTGATGGCGTCAGGGAGTCCCTCGGAGGACGCTCATTCGATCAAGTCGCAAGCGTGCAGACGTCGAGCAGGACGTCCGAGCAACTTGGCCGCGGGAAATGGTACTTGAATTCATGCGGCAACCACAACGAATTCCGGGGAATCGACCTTTTGATCAAGTGAGAGGATGCCCATCCGCCTGGCGCCATGTAGAACGAGAGAGGGTTTCGCATGACGCTGCGCGGGATCTTGCGAGCTCCGTCAATGGCGCGCAGGGGGTGCGGCTTACGTGTATCGGTCGCCGAAGTCTGTGATCGCAGAGTGTGATTGCTCACGGGAATGGAGGCCCAGCGCTTTAGAAGAGATCGAAACACCGAGATACGCATAGTGCGTGCTCAACATGAACGTATTTCACATATGGGGGCGGCGCATCAATACGAAGCACTAGCGCTCGGCTATTGATGGCTGTCCTGATATCGGAATGCTCGCTCGGTCCGAATCGACTGCCAGATCCCTGATTGACCTAAAAGATTCACTTAGAGTTTGACGTGGATCCAGGGCGCCAACCCATGGGTGCTGCTTGAGCTGCTGAAATGGCGGTCTTTTCTCTCAAATGGGGTACAATTTCGGGGTCAGGTGTAGAGTAAAAGCATTGACTTCAAAAAACACCAAGAAAGCGATTGCTGCAGTCCAGCCTAATGCCTTCCTTGCGGTATTGATGCCGCGATTGAGGGAAGCCGCGATCATCGGCCAGGTATTGCTCGCACTACTCCTCGCCACGTCCTTATTGAGCTACCACCCAGAGGATCCAGGCTGGACCTACACGGGCTCCACGCTCGTAGTCAGCAATGCCGCCGGCGCAGCGGGAGCCTGGGTTGCCGACGTGTTATTCGTGCTCTTTGGGTTAGCCGCCTATGGGTTTCCTCTTCTGATCCTCATTCCCGTAGCGAAGCAAATGCTTTCGCAGCGCGAAGACGACCTAAATGCACCACTGCTCGCCGTTCAGGCCATAGGGCTTGGGTTGACCGTGATTTCTTTCTGCCTGCTATTTGATCTGCATTTTTACAGTCATGCGAGTCATCTACGGGAACAAAGCGGGGGAATCTTGGGTCAGCTACTAGCCCAGCTCCTGCTGCCAGCGCTGAGCTATGTGGGAACGACTATCAGTGCGTTAGCGCTCGCGCTGTTCGGGCTCACGTTGATTATTGAAATTTCCTGGCTCTCCGTCATTGACCGGATTGGAGCAATGACGCTCCAGGCGGGCAATTGGTCCCGGATCAAATGGTCACAGCTGCTCGAAGCAAGGCGAGCGAAGGGGGTCATCGAGAAGGAAGTCGAAACTCGCAAGGAAGCCATCCAACGCCAGGTTGAGCATGAGAAGACTCGAGCGCCGCTGGTCATTCAAAAGCGAGAGGACAAAAAACCCGAAATCAGTCAGCGAGCGGCGAAAGAAAAACAGGGCAATCTCTTCAAAACTGAAAGCATTGAAGGGTTGCCTGCGCTCAGCCTGCTCGATGAAGCTCGTGACGAGGATAGGCGAGGATTGTCCGAAGATAACCTTGAGGCCATGTCGCGGCTCCTTGAACTCAAGCTAAAAGATTATGGTATCGACGCCGAAGTGGTCGCGGTATTCCCAGGTCCAGTGATCACGCGGTTCGAGATACTGCCTGCTGCGGGTGTCAAAGTCAGTCGCATCTCTGGCTTGGCTAAAGACCTGGCGCGGTCCCTTGCGGTTATTAGCGTGCGGGTGGTGGAGGTGATTCCTGGGAAGCCGGTTGTCGGGATCGAAATCCCGAATGAGGATCGCGAGATTGTTCGCTTGAGTCAGGTTCTGACGTCGAAAGCCTATGATGATTCAGCGTCTGCGTTGACGCTCGCACTCGGCCATGACATAGCCGGTGCTCCAATCGTGACTGACCTTGCCAAAATGCCTCACCTCCTCGTAGCAGGCACCACAGGCAGTGGTAAATCGGTAGGCTTGAACGCCATGCTTTTGTCGCTCCTCTTCAAAGCATCGCCAGAGGAAGTTCGACTGATCATGGTCGACCCAAAGATGCTCGAGTTAGCGGTCTATGAGGGAATCCCTCACTTATTGACGCCAGTCGTCACGGATATGAAAGATGCAGCTAACGCGCTGCGTTGGTGTGTTGCCGAAATGGAGCGCCGCTACCGGTTGATGGCAGCCCTTGGCGTTCGGAACATGAGTGGCTTCAACCGTAAGGTCAAAGATGGGATCAAGGCCGGGGAACCCATTCTAGATCCGCTTTGGGTGAGCGACCCGCTGCTCGAAGAACCGGAGCCAGCGCCAGCGCTTGAGCCGTTGCCTTACATTGTTGTCGTCATCGACGAATTTGCGGACATGATGATGATCGTGGGCAAAAAAGTGGAGGAGTTGATTGCGAGAATTGCCCAAAAGGCGAGAGCGGCTGGAATCCACTTGGTGCTAGCCACGCAGCGTCCCTCTGTGGACGTCATCACTGGGTTGATCAAAGCGAATGTGCCAACACGAATTGCATTTCAGGTATCGAGTAAGGTCGATTCCAGAACGATTTTGGATCAAGGCGGCGCTGAACAATTGTTAGGGCATGGCGACATGCTTTACCTGCCAAGCGGTTCGCCTATACCCGTACGCGTCCATGGCGCATTTGTTGATGACGATGAGGTACATCGCGTCGTTGAAAGCTGGAAGGCGCTGGGCGAACCGAATTACCTGGACACTATTTTAGATGCGCGATCTGACGCAGAGCTTCTACCAGGGAGTGCCGGCGGTGAGGAACAAGAGGATGGCGGTGAGGAAGATGCACTGTACGATGAGGCCGTCGCCTTTGTTACGGAGTCAGGGCGAGCCTCCATCTCTGCGGTTCAACGTAAATTTAGAATCGGATATAACCGGGCAGCTAGGATGGTCGAGGAAATGGAGCGAGCGGGAGTGGTCAGTCCAATGAATTCCAATGGCTCCCGTGAAGTGCTCGCTCATGCACCGCCGGAATAAGCTTGTGATTTGGAACCGTATTCTCGGATTTGTGACGGTTTTGTTTGTCTCGAGTCAGGGCATTGCAGAAATAGCCCATGATGCGCACGGAAGCCTCTCCACCCATCTCAAAGGGCTCGATCGGGTTTTGCTGGAATTCGAGCAGTACGATGTTAGTCAGCAGCTTATCCAACGCGGGCGACTTTATTTGGTTCAGCCGGGCCAATTTCGCATGGAAACCGATCCAGCCTCTGTCTTGGTTGTTTCAGACGGAACCGATGTTTTTGAGGTTGATTATTTGCTTGAGCAAGTCACGGTGTACTCGCTAAATGATGAGGTCAGAACGAGCCCGCTTGGACTGTTCTTGGCGCCAGCTGAAGCGCTTTTAGAATACGAGGTAGTGGAGGGTGTTGGCGCCACAAGTGACGCTTATGCTGTTCACGCTGCGGGTGATGATGCGGCGACAAGCGAGGAGATTGCTTCGATCAAAACGTTTGTGTTGTTTCCCAATCGGGACAACCAGTATGTCACCCGAGCTGACCTTCGATTTGAGGATGGCTGGCCGGCGACGCTCGACATTGCGGTTGCCGGCGGTGGTTCGATGCGTTTTCTCTTTGTTGGCCATTCTGAACTGACCACCATCGATCCTGACTGGTTTCTGGCGCCGCCTGTTGGCGCGCTGGAAGTCATTGATCATCGATCGCCAACTGCTTCCGATGCTGCTAATGAGTAGTGATCGCAGACATTGGTTTGAATCCGATGCGCCCTACGTGCCGCTGGCGGCTAGAGTACGTCCCAAGTCCCTAGGGGACATATACGGGCAGGAGCATCTACTCCGCGAGGGGAAACCGCTACGTGTGATGATTGAGTCTGGTCGGCTCCACTCCTTGATCTTTTGGGGACCTCCCGGTACCGGTAAAACGACGCTGGCGCGCTTGGTTGCCGAGGTCAGTGATGCCCACTGGATCAGCCTCTCGGCGGTGCTAAGTGGAGTGAAGGATATCCGATCCGCGATGGATGAGGCGCAGCAGCTTAAGTCCCAGGGTCGCGTGACGGTGCTGTTCGTTGATGAGGTCCACCGCTTTAACAAGAGCCAACAAGATGCTTTTTTGCCGTTTGTTGAGGACGGCACGGTGATTTTTATGGGGGCAACCACAGAAAATCCTGCGTTCGAACTCAACAACGCGCTGTTGTCGAGAGCCCGCATATACAAACTCGAATCCTTAGACGCGCAGGCGCTCGAGCAGATTTTGTCTCGTGCGATGGGTGGGACTGAGTTGCCTGGCGCGAATGCCGGGCAATTGGGAAGTAAGCAAGATCATGCGCAAGGGCCACCAGTCAGCGCCGAAGAGGGGGTGCTAGCGACTATTGCGCATGCCGCGGATGGGGATGCGAGGCTTGCTTTGAATATTTTGGAAATCGCCCTGTCGCATACATCAGGTGCCCTCTTAACCAAAGAGGATTTGATGCAAGTGCTGGGCAGCCAGTATCGCCGCTTTGACCAGGGTGGCGATTTATTCTTTGATCAAATTTCGGCCCTTCATAAGTCGGTTCGCGGATCAGACCCAGATGCTGCGTTGTATTGGTTTGCAAGAATGTTGGATGGGGGGTGTGATCCCCTCTATGTCGCACGCAGAGTCGTTAGAATGGCTAGCGAAGATATCGGTAACGCCGATCCACGGGCATTAACCATCGCATTGAATGCATGGGATGTTCAGTCGAGACTGGGTCAGCCCGAAGGGGAACTGGCAATCGCGCAGGCAATCACGTACCTCAGTGTCGCCGCGAAGAGCAACGCGGTTTACCTAGCCTGGAAGAACGCTCGCTTGACGGTGGCGAACAGTGGCTCGCTTGAGGTGCCTATTCATTTGCGAAACGCGCCTACTGGATTGGCTGAATCACTTGGACATGGTGCGGAGTATCGCTATGCGCATGATGAGCCGCATGGGTTTAGTCCAGGGCAGCGATACTTTCCTGATGAGCTGGCCGCACAGCGCTACTATGAGCCAACAGATCGCGGACTGGAACAAAAAATAGGTGAGAAGTTAGCCTACCTGCGCAATCTGAACGATCAGGCAAGTTAGCGGACTGCACCAATGGTTAAGCAGAAGGAAGGGGGTTACAACGTATGATGTGGCTCTGGATCGCGCTCGGTGGAGCGTTCGGCGCGAGCCTGCGTCACGGCCTGACTCTGGTCATTCCCTCAACAGGCGCCTCCGGTATGCCATGGGCAACGCTGCTTGCGAATGTGCTGGGCTGTAGCCTGATGGGTATTTGCTTTGCCCTGCTTCAAAGGGACTCCATGAGTGAACCTTTGCGTGGGTTTTTGATGGTGGGATTACTGGGCTCGCTCACGACGTTCTCCGCGTACAGTCAACAGCTCTTTGAGTTGATTGAAGGGGATCGGTGGGGATTAGCCTTGTCATACGGCGCAGGAAGTGTGCTCGTCTGCTTGACGGCGTTTTGCTTATCTATCTGGGGCGTTCGAGCGCTCTTGGCGCATTGAAGTTGGGGGGTCAATCCGCTAGGCTCGGCCCGCTTTGTTGAGGACACATTATGCTTGATCAAAAATGGATTCGAGGCGACTTAGATGATCTCGCGAGTCGTTTGCGGAAGAAGGGGTTTGAGCTAGACGCAGCCTATTTATCTTCAGCAGAGCAGGAACGTAAAGCAGCTCAGACCCAGATGGAGGCACTTCAGTCCGAACGAAATCGAAGCTCGAAAGCCATTGGTCAGGCGAAAGCCAAAGGGGAAGCCATCGAGCCGCTACTGGCAGAAGTCGCCACACTAGGTGAACAGCTAGAGGCAGAAAAAGCTAAATTCGAAGCCGTTGCGAGCAAGTTGCAAGGTTATCTCCAGACCATTCCCAATCTTCCAGACGAAGATGTACCCGACGGAACAGACGAAGCGGATAATGCGTTGCTGCGAACCTGGGGTGAACCCAAGGCCTTCCAATTCGAGCCGCTTGATCACGTTGATCTGACTGCCGCCGGCGGTGCAATGGATTTTGACGTCGCAGCGAAACTCTCCCAGTCGCGGTTCGTGGTACTTCGCGGCGAGCTCGCCCAACTTCAGCGGGCATTGATTCAATTTATGCTGGATGTTCATGTTGAGGAGCACGGCTACGAGGAAGTCTATGTTCCCTTTATTGTGAACAGTGATTCGCTCTTCGGAACCGGGCAGCTACCCAAATTCGCCGAGGATCAATTTCGAATTGATGCAGAGAGGGAGCTGTACTTGATTCCCACGGCGGAGGTTCCAGTCACCAACATCTATAGAGACGCCATCATTAACGGCGGCGAACTGCCGCTAAAGATGGTCTGTCACTCGCCTTGTTTTCGTAGCGAAGCAGGTAGCTATGGCAGGGACACTCGCGGCATGATTAGGCAGCATCAGTTTGAAAAGGTCGAGTTAGTTCAACTCGTGAGACCAGAAGATAGTGACAATGCTCATGAGGCGCTTACCCAGCATGCCGAGGCTATCCTGCAAAAGCTGGAGCTGCCCTATCGAGTGGTTAACCTTTGTGGGGGAGACCTAGGCTTTTCCGCAGCAAAAACTTACGACTTGGAAGTGTGGCTGCCCAGCCAGCAGACCTATCGGGAAATTTCTTCGTGCAGTAACTTCCGCGATTTTCAGGCGAGAAGGATGCAAGCAAGGATGCGCTCAGGGAATGGCAAACCCGAGCTCCTGCACACGCTCAACGGATCCGGAGTGGCAGTAGGGCGCGCGCTGGTAGCCATACTGGAGAATTATCAAGAGGCAGATGGGCAGGTGGCGGTACCCTCCGTACTCCAACCGTATTTAGGCGGAAAAACCCAGCTATTGATGCGTGATTGATTTCCCAACCCCAACGCTTCGCTGGAATCAGTTACTCGCTAACACGGAGAAGGGTTGCCGCGGACTAATTAGAAAGGATCAATGAGGAGGGCTTAGGACCTCGTGAATTCGAGCGGGGTCGGGCACCTAGCTAAATGATTGAGCGTTCCAGGGTTTAGAACGCTAGGGTTAAGCGATTGAGAATGAAGCGCTCGAGAATTAAAAACTCCAGGATTCAGAGCTCTAGGATTCAGAGCCACACGGCTCAGTGTTTTCGGAGTCAAGGCTCTACACGATAGAGCCTTCAACGCCTCATTGCTCGGGGTTTCAGCACTAAAAGTTTCATTGCTAAAAGCTCCAGCACTAAAAACTTCAGAACCAAAAGTTTCATTGCTAAAAGCTCCGGGCAAAAAATCACAGTCTTAAACGCCCAGCTAACAAGCAATAGGCGCGTGGTGAGGGGCGCGCTCTTATTAGGTTGTTTTGAGTTCAACCGCACATGAGAGATGATGAAAAACAGCGCTGGTGAGTCGCGTGAGGCTGCGCCGGAAGTCGGCCTCGCTACTCTGCCAGTCAGTCGCAGTCAGAGGGTTTGGGGAGACCCGCGATTTGCGCAAGATGGCGCCTTGCCCGCCCGCCGAATAATTGCATCAGCCTAATACTGTCGAAACTAGGATCGAGTTGCGATTTGAGGAGCTTTTGCGTTACTCGATTGGTGGGTGAAATGCCGTAGTCCTGATAGAAGCGCCGTACGATCTCGATGACCTCCCAATGAGCGGCGCTCAGTTGAACGCCAAGATCCGCTGCGATCATTTCTGCGACCTGCGGTTCCCACGCATCGAGCTGTCTCAGGAATCCTTCCGGGTCTCGTTCAGTCATCACACTATGACCAACTAATGCATTGCTGCGCCCTCGCGGCGAGCGCTACCCATTCAGTGACCGAAAGCTTTTGGATCGCTTGGCTTTTCAGCAGGAGTCCCCTGCGTTCGAGATCGGTCGTCAAAACATACCTCTCGGCTACCTCGAGTTCATCCAGCAGGACATGGTCGAACACAGCATTCTCGATCAGTAAAATCGCGTCGCCCTTCCCGAGGTATTGACGGTGGCGATCGAGCACACCAGGCTGATTAAATTGATGCAGGATCACGTTAAAAACTCATCACAGCATGGGCGTCTATGATCTGTTGCCTGATTGCATTAGGTGATAACGATCGCGCCTCTACAATCAGTTCATGGTCAAGCAGGCCATGATCGCGAGCAGCCGCCTCGCAATAAAAGATGTCGTCTATTTCGAAATCACTCAGTGCTCTAAAACCGCGATTGAAATCTTTACGGAAATCAGATCGCTCTGAACGCCGTAACTGTGTTACCCCTAGTCCGAGGAAAATCACCGCGCAGTTCGCAAAGGCGGAGCCCGCTAGCACAGCGTCCAAGGACTCTTGCGGCTCGACACTCGCGCCCATGGGCGTTTGAATGAGAAAAACTAATCGCTTCATTGGATGATCAGGGCCTGAAGGTAATGAGTCGTTCGCTCTCAAGCGAGGCATCAATCAGTTGGCCGAGCCCGCCAATCTCGAAGGTCTCGGCGATAGAGGTAGCTGATTTCTCGAACCGCTCTGCTTCGCGATCATCCAAAATGCCTCGTCTCAAGCAGGAGGCGACGCAGAGCACCAAAGGAATCTGGTGAGCCTTACCCAGTGCTTGCCAAGCCGACTGAATATCGAATTCATCTTGGGGCGTTGCGACGAGCTTATTACCGATAAGCACGGCGTCTTGGTAGAAAAATGCTCGCCGGATACTGTGGCCTTGCGCTAGAGCGGCTGCAGCGAACTCATAGGCCGAGTACAGGCTTTGGCTCGCCGTTGGGGAGCCTTGGATTAGTAGGGAGAACTGCATGAGCAGCTGCTACGTCAGACGCCGCCCACGTGGGCGACGTCTGGCGAATGCCTTTAGTCGTCGTTTGCGAAACCAAACAACGAAAGCAAGTGAACGAACAAGTTGAAAAGGTTGAGATATAGACCGACCGTAGCGTACACATAGTTGGTCTGGTGGCCCTGAACGATGGAACTTGTGTCGTAAAGGATGAACATGGAAAACAGCAGTACCGCTGCCGCACTGATCGCGAGACTAAAACCGGTGATTTCCACGCCAAAAAATCCGGCGATCCACATCGCGACAATGCTGCCAATTAGCACCCAAAGTCCAGTCATCAGAAACCCACCCATGAAAGACAGATCCTTTTTGGTGGTGAGTACATAACCCGATGCGAAAAAGAAGATACCTGCGGTCATTGCCAAGGACTGCATGACAAGCCATCCACCGTTAGCGGTGCCGCCAATCACAGTGCTGAGCATTGGACCCAGTGAGGCGCCCATGAGTCCTGTGAAGACAAAAACCCAGATAATTGCGGAAGGCGAATTAGCCCATTTTCTCATCGTAAACATCATGATGATGGCTGGAATGAAACAGACCCAAGTAAAAAAGTAAGGCGGCTGCAGCGCAAAGCTAAGCCCTGCACAAACCGCGCTCCAAAGTAGCGTCATTGATAGCAGCATGTAGGTTTGTCTTAAGACTTTGTAGCTGCTTTCTGGAATGCTAGTGGTCGTGCTATTTGATGATGCGTATCGCATATCGGCCATGGTAGTGCTCCTTTGGGTCGATCTATACGGAATATACGAAAAGTGTAAGGGCTGTGGCTTCAATTTCAAGACCTAGGATAGGTTTCTGCAGACGGGTTGGCAGCGGGCCACTCTGACGTAGTTGACAGCTCATCATAGCTCATCACAACTTCAATGCAGGTGAGTGAGTAGTGCCTCCAGACAGGGCC
>Ga0255760_10002876_pt1 | contig 15608 bp, 14 predicted proteins | sample 071ome_25_FD_179960 | JGI IMG/M metagenome (GOLD analysis project Ga0255760, IMG submission 179960) | Coastal salt marsh microbial communities from the Groves Creek Marsh, Skidaway Island, Georgia - 071410BT metaG (version 2) | ecosystem: Environmental > Aquatic > Marine > Intertidal zone >... | reverse complement strand
CAACGCCCGCTTGTTAGCCACCTTCTCCACTCTGCCGGTGGATGATAAAAACGGAATTCGTGATTATTTTACCTGGTTTACTTCTCGTTCCGGTGCCGGTGTTTCTTTTGATTTGGAAGGTAAGAAAAGAGAGGAATTTTCCAGCCACCTTGTTCTCTACACTGGAACTTACACATTTTTTCACGGGGAGGGTACAGACCGCCAGGAATTTCCTGCGAGGTATTCATTTTTGGTGGATGAGTCCAGTGATCCAAAAATTTTGCACCATCATTCTTCTTTAATCCCTGCGAGTTAGGCTTCTCTGGCTTTCCTCTTTTAACCCAAGACTTTCATTTTATGCTAACCCCAAAGCAAACCTTAGATCAATACTACCTAGAAGCCCGACGTGATTTATTGGAAGTAGCGGCCTTGCTCGATCGCTACGACGAGGCCGTGAAAAGATCAGCCGATGAATCTGTAAGTGATCCACGTTTGGATGCTTTGAGGAGTGCCATGACTACTTTGGCTCAGAAGGATCATCCTGAAGCCAATCGGACTTCGCAACTTCTCGAACAATTTTCACAAGTTAACTGACCCCAGTCATGCAAATTATTCAGCCTCATTATCATGCGATTGCCCGTACTGCTCAGGATTACGAGCGAATGGCAATGTCGGGCGTGGTTGCGGTTTGTGAGCCTGCTTTTTGGGCAGGTTTTGACCGTAGACATCCTGAGACTTTTATTGATTACTTTGCTCAAATCTCCGAATTTGAGCCTACCCGGGCAGCTGAGTTTGGTATCCGTCATTTTTGCTGGGTGGCGGTGAATCCTAAGGAGGCGGAAAATGTCGAGCTAACCAATGAAGTGCTCCGTCAGATGCCCGAGTTTTTAGAGAAACCTAATTGCCTGGGAATCGGAGAGACGGGCCTCCATAAATCTACTCCTAATGAGATTTCCGGCCTGGAAGCCCATGTAGAACTGGCCATGAAACATGATCAGTTAGTTCTAATCCACACCCCACATTTGTCGGATAAAGCCCATGGCACCAAAACCGTGCTCGAAGTGTTAGCGGGGATGAATGTAAACCCAGACCGAATTTGGATTGATCATGTGGAAGAGCAAACCATTGAATGGGTGTTGGATGCAGGTTACTGGGCAGGTATGACGCTTTATCCTGTAACTAAGTGTAGCCCCCGCCGAGCGGTCGATATTTTGGAAAAATATTCCACCGAGCGATTATTGGTTAACTCGTCTGCGGATTGGGGTCCGAGCGATCCTTTTACCTTACAGGAATGCATTGTGGATTTTCGTAAACGTGGGCATAGCCTGCAGGAAGCAGTGGAAATTTTTCACAACAATCCTTGTCGCTTTCTTGGTCAAAACCCCAAGTGGGATATTAAGCCAATTCAAATTGAAGAAAAGTAAGGGGTTGATCTCCTCCTCCTAAAGGTATGGTTTTGAAACTTTATGACACCCTGACCCGAGAGGTTCAGGAAGTGTATCCCATGGATGGTGAAACGGTTCGTTTCTATTGCTGTGGCCCAACCGTATATGGACCAGCCCATGTGGGTAACTTCCGTACCTTTGTGTTGCAGGATGTTTTTAGACGTGCACTCGAGACCAGTGGGCAAAAAACATATCATGCCCGCAACCTCACTGATGTGGACGATAAGACAATTAGGGAGTCTCAGGCGGAGGGGGTGACCCTTGGTGATTTCACAGATCGCTGGACCAGGCGTTTTGATCAGGATTGTCAGTCATTAAATCTTCTCACCCCTCATATACAACCTTCTGCGGTTGCTCATGTTCCAGAGCAGATCTCCCTGATCGAACGATTGATTGATGGTGGCAAAGCCTATCAGGGTCCCGATGGGTCCGTTTATTTTAAAGTCGATTCTTTTGAGAAGTACGGAGTGCTTTCTCGCTTGGCTGATCGTCAAATCACCACTTCGTCTAGGGAGCGTGAGACTTCGGATGAATACCAACGAGATTCTGCCGCCGACTTTGCCCTCTGGAAAGCAAGGCGTCCAGAGGATGGAGAAAATTACTGGAATTCTCCCTGGGGTGAAGGTCGGCCGGGTTGGCATATTGAGTGCAGTGCGATTTGCCTCAAGCACTTGGGCGAAAGCTTTGATTTACACTCTGGAGGTGTGGACTTGGTCTTTCCTCACCATGAAAATGAGATCGCCCAAGTGGAAGCGGTTACTCATAAAACTTTTGCCCGCCATTGGTTTCATATTACCCACCTTATGGTCGAGGGTACCAAGATGAGTAAGTCCCTTGGCAACTTATATACTTTATCTGATTTACAAGAAAAGGGTTACGATGCTCAAACGGTGCGTTATGTCCTCCTGTCAGGGAGTTATCGCCAGCCTCTTAATTTTACTTTTGACTCTCTAAAGGCGGCTCAAAAGGCATTGAAGAAATTGCAGGATTTTTCCATAAAAATAGAACTAACCAGCAAACATACCCTGCCATTGGGGGCTGAAAATTTTGGTCCATTTATTGAGGTCCAAAATGCGATTCTAAATGATCTGAACACGGCGGATGCTTTGGGGAAATTATTTGGACTGATTAAAGGAATTTCTGAATCCATCTCTCATGGAAAGATCCTTTCATCCAGTGAGGAAATGCAGGAAATCCAAGTTGGGTTTGGCTCGGTTTTAAATTTATTTGGTTTTCTCTTTACTCAATCCAAGGCTGAAACTGCACCCGCTGAGGTGATTTCTCTAGCCGATCTTAGGTGGGTAGCCAAATCTTCCAAAGATTGGGCGGAAGCGGACCGCCTTCGGGATGAAATTAAGAAAACTGGGTGGGTGGTTAAAGACACCAAAGATTCTTACTCATTAGAGAAGACTGTGTAACCTTTGAGCGGAAGTTAAATTCCCTGACAATTTATCATTTTAGATCAATTTTATTTTATTAAATCGAGTACCTAAAGGTTGGTTGCTTGAGTGAATAGGGTCTTAAAATGTTTTCGCATGACTTTGCCAAAGATCGCTTGCTCACAGAATTTGGACAAACCAATAGATCCAATCATTTGCTCATTAATGACAATAATTGGTATAGTGAGGTCAAAGGCTTGTATTCCCCTAAAGTTGAGTAGCTGTTATATTAAATACTTCCAATCTACGGTTTCTCCCAATGAATTCTTATGACCTATTTTCGAGTCTGTTCTTTTGAAAGATGCTGACAAAGAAGGACTCTAACTTTTGAGTGATTCCGTACACGCTTAATTATTATGTCAAATATTTCGATTAATACCATAGGAAGTCGCATTTCAAAGTGGGGTGAAGGCCCGATTTATTGGGAGGGTCATTTGTACTATGTCGATATTGAAGGTCATGCGTTGGTGAAGCTTAACCCTGTTAGTCGTGAAGAGTTTTCTTGGGATATGGGCGAAAGAATCGGGACGGTTGTGCCTTCCGCATCAGGAGATTTGATTTGTGCGGGAGATTCAGGCATTTATCAATTTTGTCCTGAAACGGGCCTAACAACGAACCTGGCTGATCCAGAGGCTGATAAAAGACCAGATAATCGATTTAATGATGGGAAGTGTGATTCTGCTGGCAGATTTTGGGCAGGAACGATTAGCACGGTCAAGAAACAAGGCGATGCGAATTTATATCAACTGGATCAAGGCGGGACGATCCATCTGAAAATTACTGGCGTTACCAATTCCAACGGTATCTGCTGGAACGATTCCCTGCAATCGATGTACTACATTGATACTCCGAGCCAAAAGGTCATGGTTTATCACTACGACCGGTTGAGCGGAGATATCTCCAATGCTCGAACTGCAGTTGATTTTAAAGACTTAGATGTGGATGGCTCACCGGATGGAATGACGATTGATTCGAATGGTTTGCTCTGGGTGGCCATGTGCCATGGAGGGGCAGTAGTTTGCGTGAATCCAGAAGATGGGCAATTGGTCAACAAGATCGATTTTCCCTGTGTGGAAACTACTGCATGCACTTTTGGAGGAGATCGGTTGGATCGGCTCTTTGTCACCACGGGCGTTCACAAAACTTTAGAAGAGCCAAATGCAGGTTCTGTTTTTGTTGTCGATGGTTTGGGGGTTCAGGGCTTACCTGCCAACCTGTATCGTGGAAAATAAGTCTGGATTTTGATATTTGGAATACATTTGAAATATCAAATTAAAGATCCTAGATAGTTTGAATATGTCCTACTTGTTAGAAAATAAAGTTTCTTTAATTACGGGAAGTACCCGAGGTTTGGGTTTGGGAATCGCGGAATGTTTAGCGGATGGAGGATCAAAAATAGCCCTAAATTACCACGGTAATCGAGAAGTGGCTGAGCAAGCTAGAGAAAAACTTCAGGCAAAAGGGGCTCATGTCATGCTGATTCGAGCGGATGTGACCGATAAGTTCCAAGTATCCTCTATGGTAGAAGCAGTTGAGGAAAAGTGGGGATCCGTCGATATTTTGGTGCCCAATGCCACAGGTCCCCAGCCTCAAAAACCGATTGAGGAATACGACGCAGATTTTTACCGGGAAATGTATGAGTTTTTTGTGTTGAGCCCATTCTTATTAACCCAATCCGCTCTTCCTGGAATGAAGAAGAGAAAGTGGGGTCGAATTATAAATATAACCAGCGAAGTCTATCATGCATCTGTCCCTCAGTTTACTGCATATGTGGCGGCCAAGGGTGGTCAAATTGGGTGGAGTCGAAGCCTGTCTGTAGAGTTGGCATCCTCTGGAATTACTGTAAACACCGTTGCTCCAGGGTGGATTCCCACAGATCGTCACATCAATGATCCTCAGGAAGACAAGGATGCCTATTTACATACCATTCCTATGGGTAGATGGGGAACTGCGGAAGATGTTGGATCAGCGGTCCGCTTTTTTGCCTCTGACGAAGCCGGATTCATAACAGGGCAAACCCTCTGTGTGAATGGCGGACGGACACCCTGGTAGAACTTACAACTGATTGTCCCCCGAACCTAGAATTTATTAATCATCATGAAAAAGGCCCTATTATTCTCTATTCTTCCTTTCCTTCTATCTCTTATACTCGGATGTGGAGATGCCAACCAATCCGGCGATAGCAAACCAACCGATGCTCCCTCTTTCGCCTATGTAACCAACGGCATCGATCCATTTTGGGATCTTTGTGCGGCTGGGGTAAGAATCGCAGAAAAAGAGTTCGAGGTTTCTTGTGAAGTTCTCATGCCCCCAAAGGGTGTGGTCGACCAAAAGAGAATGATGGAAGCACTTTTAGCCAAGGGTATCGACGGCGTGGCGGTGAGTCCAATTGATGCTGACAACCAGACCCCTTTTCTGAATGAAGTTGCGACCAACACCATATTAATTACTCAGGATGCAGATGCTCCCAAAAGTGATCGCTTATGTTACATCGGAACAAACAATTACAAGGCGGGTCGAGCTCTTGGAGAACTCGTCAAGTCGGCCATTCCGGATGGAGGGGAAGTGATGATTTTTGTCGGTCGTCTAGAGCAACTCAATGCTCGTCAACGTAGACAAGGAGTTATTGACGAACTATTAAACCGACCCATGCAGGAACTGGACCAAGTGAAGTTTGATTCTGTGGATGCAACCAACCTAACCAGTGATTCTTCCAAATACATTGTTTTGGATACGAGGACGGATAATTTTGATAAAGCCAAAGCTAAGAGTAATGCCGAGGATTCCATGACGAAATACAAGGACCTTAAGTGCATGGTTGGTTTATTTGCTTACAACCCGCCCGCCTGTATCGATGCCATCAAAGAGGCAAACAAACTGGGGCAAATTAAAGTTTGTGGTTTTGATGAACAGGATGCCTTACTCCAGGCAATTGCTGAAGGGCATGCCCATGGGACGATTAGCCAGCAACCTTGGGAATATGGTTATGAATCCATTAAAATGTTGAAGTCTATTTACGAGGGAAATTCAGTTCCGAGTAAGTATTTCGAGCTTCCATTCCTAGTAGTCGATCAATCCAATATTGATACTTTTTGGGCAAAGAAGAAGGAAATGGCTGAACTCGGAAAGCAAAATTAGGAATGGTTGATCAGATTCCTCCAGTGCTCGAGGTTTCGGGCCTGAAAAAAAGTTTTCCTGGCGTACTCGCCTTAGGTGGTGTCTCCCTGAAATTAGAAAAAGGCGAGGTCCTCGCCCTGATTGGAGAGAATGGAGCTGGTAAGAGTACCCTTATGAAAATACTTGCAGGTGTTCAGCCTGCAGATGAGGGGAAATTTTGCGTGGATGGCAAAGATGTCGTATTTCGCAATGTCAATGATGCCATGAATCAGGGAATTGCTCTGATTCATCAGGAGTTGAATTTATGCGGTAACCTTGATCTTGCCTCGAATATTTTTCTTGGCCGGGAGCCGAAGAAGTTTGGATTTATTGACCAGGTGCAAATGACGGAGCAAGCCAAGGAATATCTCGCTCAAGTAGGGCTCGACCTGCCGGTGGATACGCTTGCTGGATCTCTACCCATAGGGAAGCAACAACTCGTTGAAATTGCCAAAGCCTTATCGAGTGACGCACGGGTTTTGATCATGGATGAGCCCACGAGCAGTCTGTCTCAAAAAGAAACTGAAACTTTATTTGATGTGGTTATGAACCTTCGTGACCGAGGGATTAGTGTCATTTATATTTCCCACCGATTGGGTGAGGTGATCCGTCTGGCAGATCGGGTCACTGTTTTTCGTGACGGGGAAAATGCAGGGGATTTATCCAAGGATGAGATCAATCACAACAATATGGTTCGCTTGATGGTGGGCAGGGAACTAAGTGAGTTTTTCGATCGGACGATCCACAATCCAGGCAAAAGAGTGCTGTCCCTCAAAAAATTTTGTTCCCCAAGCTATCCCAATAATCCAATATCCTTGGATATTCATGCTGGAGAAATTGTAGGAATTGCTGGCTTGGTGGGAGCAGGGAGAACCGAGCTTTTGCAGACGATTTTTGGAGTGACGCCATCTGTAGGTGGCACCCTAGAGATTGAAGGAACCGAAACCATGATATCCAATCCTAAAGGAGCGATCGCTTCGGGAATCGCTTTGGTTCCGGAGGATCGGAAACAACATGGATTGGTACTGCCTATGTCTGTCCGTGAAAACTCTTCCTTACCTTCGCTTCAAAGAGAATCTTCGCGTGGGTGGATTAATCCAATATCCGAAGAAAAGGGCACCCTAGAAGCCATTGATTCTCTAAAGATTAAGACACCAAGCCCCGAACAGATTGCCCAGTTTTTGTCGGGAGGTAACCAGCAAAAAATCGTTTTGGGTAAGTGGTTGGCCATGAATCCTAAGTTATTGATGCTAGATGAGCCTACCCGTGGGATCGATATCGGAGCAAAGCGCGAAATCTACAAGCTCATGGAAAACTTGGCTGGTCAAGGTATGGCCATTCTTTTTGTTTCAAGTGAGATGGAAGAAGTTTTGGGTATGGCAGATCGTGCCTATGTCATGCACGAGGGCAAGATATCCGGCGAACTTTCGAGGGATCAACTTTCAGAGGAGTCTATTATGAACCTAGCCACGGGTAATCCTTTGGCTGCATAGAAAAAATTGATGAAAAAAAATATACTGGGAATTTTTATTCTTTTGGTCGCTATTTTTGTGATTACCGCAATGGTGAACCCAAAATTTCTCAACGCATACAACATGCAAAACCTCATTAAATGGTCGAGTTTGTATGCGGTGATGAGTCTGGGAGTTGCCTTTGTTATCATAACAGGAGGAATTGACCTTTCCATCGGGTCCGTGGTTGGTTTGGTCGCTGTGGTCTTATCCGTTTGTTTGAAACTGGAAGGGATGGATCCATGGACCGCGATCGGGGTTACTCTTTCTATCTCTCTCCTTATTGGGTTGATTCATGGCTTGTTAATTACCAAGGCAAAGGTTCAACCCTTTGTGGTTACTCTATGCGGATTGTTGGTGTATCGAAGTATGGGTAGATGGATTACGGATAATCAATCGATCGGACCTATGCCGATGGAGGGTGATGCCGGTTATGCAAATGTGGAACAAATTCAGGGTCTTGATTTTATTTTCAGTGGAAAAATTGCGATGGGTTCATTTAATTTACCCACGCCTTTTATTTTTCTTTTAGTCCTATCTATTGCAGCAGCAGTTTTTCTGAGAAAAACAATCTGGGGAAGATATCTTTTTGCCCTTGGAAATAATGAAGAGGGGACGAGATATAGCGGGATTGATACCGACCGGATGAAAATCCTTGCCTATGTGCTATGTTCATTCTTCGCAGGCATAGCAGGGATTCTTTTTGCCTTCGAACTCGACTCGGTCCAACCCGCTCAAACCGGAGAATTTTACGAACTCTATGCGATCGCAGCTGCTGTTTTGGGAGGATGCAGTTTAAGAGGAGGCGAGGGGTCGGTTCTCGGAGTGGTCATTGCCGCGGCTGTGATTCGACTCATTTATAATTCAATCAACATGGTGGGGATCTCCACTCATTTGGAATTTGGGATCCTTGGTGTGGTCATTCTGCTTGGGGTGATTGGCGATGAGTTGCTCAAGAAAAATATTAATCGGAAGCAGGCGGCTGGCTCAACTTAATGTTTTTGATCCAAGTGGCCTAGGTCACGATCGGGGCAAAGGAGGTCCCGTATTCGTTTTTTAAGTTCCTTGGCCTGAGGGAATCCTCCATCTTTTTTTCTACACCAAATCAGGGAGTCTCCCAACCAAACCTCAAAAAGCCCAGGTTCTTGAACGGCAGGTTCCAATGAAACTGCACTTAGATCTCCAGTGAATGTGGACAGAATTTCCTGAGCAATCCAGGTGGATCGAAGCATCCAACCACAAGCAGGGCAGTAAAGAATACGAATTTTCGGATTGGTAAGATGATTGGGGAGATTGGACTCGGTCATCTTTCCTTGCTAATGGAGTTCGAGGAGCTTCGGCAAGATTGGATTCATTCCAGTTGCCAAGGACAATGAGGTGCTTTTGAAAGTTAGGGATGAATTTTATAGGAATTGATGTTGGTACCTCCTCTATTAAAGCCCTCTTGGTCAGCCCTTCCGGCGAAGTCCTGGCCTCGAGTAATCCCCAGTATCCTTTCCAAACACCTGCTCCTCTTTTTGCAGAGACGGACCCGGAAGTATGGTGGCAAGCAACCTGTGTGGCGTTGCGAGAATTACTTGCCGAGCATAAAGCCGAAAGTATAGGAGGGGTCGGGTTAACCGGGCAGATGCACGGATTGGTCCTGCTGGATGAGAAGGGTAAGCCTCTTCGCCCCTGTATTATGTGGAATGACCAGCGCTCCTATCAAGAATGTGCAGAGATGACGGAAATAATTGGTGAGTCCGAAGTGCTCCGCATTACTGGAAATCCAATTTTAGCTGGTTTTACCGCACCCAAATTAAGGTGGGTTGAAAAAAATGAACCCGAAATCTTTTCCAGAATTGCCAAGGTTCTTTTACCTAAGGACTTTATTCGATACCGATTAACAGGTGAGTTTTTCTCCGATGTATCAGATGCGTCGGGTACTTCCATGCTTAATGTAGGCAAAAGGCAGTGGTCAGAAGAAATCCTCTCTGCGATGGGGTGGCCCAGTCGGTGGTTGCCTGAAGTGACGGAGTCCACCGTAGCTTCCGCCAAAGTTTCTTCAGAGGCTAGCTCCTCTACCGGGTTGACCACGGGCACTCCAGTAATCGCGGGCGGTGGCGACCAGGCGGCACAAGCGGTAGGTTGTGGGATTGTTAATCAGGGTATGGTTTCAGCTACCTTGGGCACAAGCGGGGTTGTGTTCGCACAAAGCGATGAATACCGGGTTGAACCCGAGGGGAAGTTGCATGCTTTCTGTCATGCTGTCCCAGGTAAGTGGCATTTAATGGGGGTCATGTTATCCGCGGCTGGATCTTTTCAATGGTTTAAGAATGAATTGGGTCGAGAAGAACAGAAGAGAGAAGAGAACGGGGAGGGGAATGCCTATGACTTTTTGACCGCAGCAGCAGCTGAGGTAAAACCTGGCTGTGAAGGCTTGGTCTTTCTTCCCTATCTTTCCGGGGAGCGAACCCCTTATCCTGATCCACATGCTAGGGGAGCTTTTGTAGGATTGACTCTCAGGCATGGTAAATCTCACCTCACCCGTGCGGTTCTGGAAGGAGTTAGTTTTGGGCTCAAGGATTCGCTTTCCTTGATGCAGGCTCTGGGTGTTCAACCAAAGAAGGTGATCCTTTCCGGAGGCGGAGCAAGATCCAGCCTATGGAAGCAGATGCTGGCCGATGTGTTTGAAACTCGATGTTCTTTGGTCAATGCAACCGAAGGAGCCGCCTATGGAGCGGCACTCCTAGGGGCTGTGGGGTGTGGTGTTCATTCTAGTGTAGAGGAAGCGTCCAAGGTTTGGATTAGGGAAACGGAACAGGTCGACATCGGTCCAGACTGTGCTCCGTACCAAAAAAACTATCAAATCTACCAAGATCTTTATCCTGCCCTCAAGTCGTCCTTTCGTAATCTCTCATCGGATTAAATAATGGGTATGGAAAGTATGTCAGCCGGTCAGGTTTATGAATCAGACCGATCCCTTGGAGAATACTTACTTTTTCATTACGGTTCGGACGAGCAACAATTTCCTTGGGAAAACGGGCCTAAAGACGCCCTGCATTTTCCAACGCGGAGTGTATTGGAATTAGTGGACCAGGATTCTGAAATTAGCTCGGCCTTGGATCTTGGTTGTGCAGTCGGGAGGAGCAGCTTTGTGCTCGCCGAATTTTCCAAGAGGGTTTTGGGCATTGATTATTCAAAATCCTTCATTGGTGCAGCCCAAACTATTTTAGAGGAGGGCAGGTTGGATTATCAGTTTCATGAAGAAGGCACTCACTGGGTATCCAGTTCTGCTTGGATGAATCAACCACCTGATCACATTTCTTTTGAGGTAGGGGATGCCTGTGAATTGCGTTCCGATATAGGTGAGTTTGATCTTGTGCATGCGGCAAACCTTCTATGTCGTTTGCCAGATCCCATGGCTTTGCTTTCCAGATTGCCCGAATTGGTTCAACCGGGTGGTCAATTGCTTTTAACTACTCCTCTTACCTGGTTGGAGGATTTTACTCCCCGAGAAAAATGGTTAGGGGATGGCGATTCTGCATCTGCTTTAAAGAATATCCTTCAAGATTCCTTTGATTTAGAGGTGGAAAAAAACCTGCCATTTCTTATCCGTGAACACCGACGAAAATTTCAATACACCGTTGCTCTGGGCATGAGATGGAGAAGAAAAATGACTCGATGAACAAAATTGAATTCATCCATTCTCTTGAATCTCAGGAAGCACCGTCCTCCACTTGGAGTGATGAATTACAGGCTTTATGGTGGGCGAAAAAGGGAGATTGGGAGAAAGCCCATGATTTGGCTCAGGATGCAAATAGCAGGCATGGAGATTGGGTACATGCTTACCTGCATCGAGTGGAGGGTGACCCTGGCAATGCGGCTTATTGGTACGCCCGTGCGAAAGAACCCTTCTTTGATGGCAATTTGGAAGAGGAGTGGAATCACTTGTTGGTGAATCTAATTTCTTGATGTCATCCAAGTCGACGTCTCTGGAAACAGAATCGCTTATCCCGCAGGAAGTGCAGTGGGATTGGTTGACCCCCCTTTGCTTGGTTGTACTAAGCTTGATGAGTATTCTTTTCATTCACTCCGCCCAAGCGTACGGAGGTGGTAATTATTGGAAGATGCAAATTTTGTGGTGTGTCATTGGGTTTACGCTCTACACCGTTATGGCTCTGATCAATTATCAGATATGGTTAAGGTATGCCCATTTCATATATTTTTCCGTTCTCATTGGACTTCTATTAGTTTTCGGCGGACCCATGATTTACGGAGCAAGAAGGTGGATTGATTTTGGAATATTCAAGGTTCAACCATCCGAGATTGCTAAATGGTCGACCATGATTTTTGGGGCCAGTCTACTTGCTCGATCCAAAGTGGGGGATATGCAGGATTCTTTACGGGGGATTTTAAAAGTTGCTGCCTGTTTCTCCCTGCCAATGTTCTTGATTTTTTTACAACCCGATTTAGGTTCTACATTGGTCTTCCCACCCATTGCTTTTTCACTTTTGTACGTAGCCCGCATGCCAACTAAATTCTTTGTTTCCACGTTTGTCGTATTCGTGGTTTTGCTTGGTTTGCTGGGCTTCGATTTATTCCATTATTATCAATATAAACTAGAGAATCCAAAACCCTCGGATGCCGTGGTGGCTTACGAGGATACTTCACTCCTCCCTCTCAAGGATTATCAACGCAAACGCATTCTAACCTTTGTTGCTCCCGAAGTGGAAGATCCACACGGTATCGGCTCAAACTGGAATCGCATCCAAGCTCTTATAGCGGTCGCCACAGGTGGTGTATCAGGAAAGGGTTTTGGAGAAGGAATGCAAGCTAAGCTCGGATATTTACCAACCGCAGTGGCTCACAATGACTTTATTTTTGCGGTCATTGCTGAGGAAGCTGGACTACTGGGTGGTGGATTGGCGATTGGCATGCTCGGTCTTGTAGTTTTCGGATGCCTTCGGGTAGCCGCAAAATCCGCAGATCGATTCGGTTCGATGCTCGCTGTTGGTGTGTCCGTTCTTTTGATGACGCATATATTCATCAACATAGGAATGACTATCGGTATAACCCCCATAACTGGATTGCCCCTTCCATTTTTAAGTTATGGAGGTTCATTTATGGTGGTTTGTTTCCTGATGCTTGGTATGGTTCAAAGCGTATTTCGCCATCGAAATTCCATGCTATGATTCAAATTCTTGCAGAGACTTCTTACGGATGGGTGAGGCCTGGGTTCTTCAACACTACCTACCATGGCCAGAAGAAATCGGCGAAAAGCCTCCTCTAAAAACAATTCTCATCACGAACAGTCTCAGGATTCAGGTAAGGATTTACCTGAAAATGACCTTAGCTCAGCTCCTATGGAAAAGCCACCTATCTTAATCGATAAGAAAGAACTTAGGGACGCCGCTCTGGAGCGTGCTAAAAATCGTCCGATTCGAGAGCGTATCCTTGCATTTTTCCGTAGAGAGAAAAACAAAGACTATAAAGAAATCATCATAAACACCGAAGCTTTGGAAAGGCGTGTTGCGATGATGGAAAATGGGATTCTTCAGTCTTTTGATATTGAGCGCTTAGATAAAGACCGGATGGTCGGGGCAATCTTTAAAGGTAAGGTACAAAACCTGGAACCCGGTTTGAAGGCAGCCTTTGTTGATATCGGGCAAGAGAAGAATGCCTTCTTGCATTACTGGGACATGCTTCCTGGTGCCAATAACGACCCTACTGTGGAAATTGTTCGGGAAAACAAAAAGAAATCCAGCGGTAAAAATGAAGCAAAATCCGTGGCAGATATCCCCAGAGTCTTTCCGATTGGGTCCGATATTGTAGTTCAAATTACAAAGGCACAAATTGGAAGCAAAGGACCACGCACCACTACAAATCTTTCTTTACCTGGAAGATTTTTGGTTCTTATGCCTTATGCTGGGCAATGCGGAATATCGCGGAAAATCGAGGATCGAGAAGAAAGAAAAAGGCTTAAACGCATCATTGGTAATTTATCTTTGCGCGAGGGAATGGGGGTCATCATCCGTACGGTTGGTCAAAATAAACCCGAACGCTTTTTTGTACGAGACTTACACATTTTGATGCAGCAATGGGATCAGATCGATGCGAGGATTAAAAATGAAAAAGATCCCTGTCTTCTCTACGAAGAACCAGACTTAATTGGATTAACCGCTCGAGATTTCCTGACTGATGATGTCGATCGTGTCCAGATCGATAACCGGGACGATTACACCCGGTTGATCGAAACTATCCAGAGAATTTCTCCGAAATCTAAAGCAAAGGTTGCCTTGTTCGAAGAGGAAATCCCAATTTTCCAGAGGTTCAATGTGGAGCGGCAAATCGAGCAAACCTTCATGAGGAGGGTAAAGCTTCCGTCAGGTGGTGAGATTGTGATGGAGGAGACAGAAGCTCTTGTTTCCATCGATATCAATACGGGGAGTCACAAAGGAAACCGTAAGGATGGAAAAAACTTTATTCTTCAGGCAAACCTGGAAGCAGCTGTGGAAGTCGCCCGCCAGATGAGGTTACGCAACCTTGGAGGTCTCGTGATTATCGACTTCATCGACATGAAAAATCGTGGAGATCAACGCAAGGTTTTTCAGAAGATGAAAGCGGCGATGGCGGATGATAAGTCAAAACACAACATCCTCCCAATCTCTGAACTTGGGATCATGCAAATTACCCGCCAAAGGCATGACGAAAGCAATGCCAGCGGGGTTTATGAGTCTTGTCCTTACTGCAAGGGAAGGGGAATTATCAAATCTCCTCGCTCTATCAGTATTGAAATTCAGCGGTTAATTTCCAGTGCGGTTAAACGGGTGAAAGCCGAGTCTCAGCAATCTATTAGCCTTAAAGTGTATTTACATCCAGCAGTGCTAAGGAGGCTTCGTGGTCCAGATGCATCTCTGCTCACGAAGCTTGAAAAAAATTATGATTTAAAAGTTAGCTTTGAGGGTGCTGAAAGCTATCACATGGAAAATTATAAAGTGTTGGATGAATCAACCCAGAAAGAAATCCGCTAAGTAAGGCAAATCTATGCGACTCCTTGCCGCATTTGATAAATTCAAGGATTCATTTTCTGCACTTGAGGCCTGTTCGCTTTTGGAGCAGGTGGCCGAAGATCATTCTGAAAAGCTAGAGGTCATAAGCTGTCCTTTAACTGATGGGGGCGAAGGGTTCGTAGATATTCTTACCAATCAATACAAGGGAGAATTTCTTGAACTTGAAGCAAGAGATTCCCTTGGATCGCTCAAGCAAACTAAGATCGGATGGTTACCCCTTGACCGTCTTAGTGAGGAAGTTTGTTCTTTGTTACAAATTCCAAGAAAAGGAAATCTTGCCATTCTTGAAATGGCTTCGGTTTGTGGTTTGAGTGATTTGGCCACGGATCAAAGAAATCCTTGGCGCACTTCTACTGCTGGAGTGGGTGATTTACTCAAATTTGCTACGAATCAAGGTGCTGATGCCATACTCTTAGGGATTGGAGGAAGTTCAACCAATGATGCTGGCTTAGGTGCATTGTCTGTATTGGGACTGGAAATATCGGATGGCCAAGGTCAAAAAATTATTCATCCCTGCCCAAAGACCTGGAAGGATTTATCCATCAATGCAGACCCTAAGCTGAAGCATTTGCCCCCGATCATTATAGCTTGCGATGTGGATAATCCTTTGCTCGGAAAAGATGGAGCGACCTATCAATTCGGGGCTCAAAAAGGTCTGCATGTGGATGATATTCCAACCTTGGATTTAGAAATGTCTAAAATGGTATCTCTGTTATCCAATGTTTTTCCTGACGCTTCTGAACTCGCCGGTTCCTCCGGTGCTGGGGCAGCTGGAGGGATTGGATTTGGATTATCGCTAGTTGGCAACACCAGGCTGGTTCCAGGCTTCGAACTCGTTTCTATGTGGTTAAATCTCGAGGAGCAGATCAGAAGTGCTGATGTCATCTTGACCGGTGAAGGCAGATTTGATTCTACTTCTCTAAGAGGGAAGGGGCCTCATGAGGTTTTAGTTCAAGCGAATCAATGGAATAAGAAATCCTACCTGCTTTGTGGTTCTTTAGAAGATGGAATTAAAAGTAATCTTTC